>WNGA01010207.1_pt1 | contig 13000 bp, 18 predicted proteins | sample 5400061 | NCBI WGS metagenome assembly WNGA01 (sample SAMN13153366, study PRJNA577476) | soil metagenome | isolation source: 100 cm soil or saprolite under grassland replicate 2 | place: USA:California | collected 2016-06-15
ATTTCCAGCACGGCGGGAGGTGCGCTGACATTGGCCATTTCTCGAACTGTTGCGCGAGGTTGTCCCCGATCTGCGTCGTTTGGCGGTCATGGCTAATGTCAGCGCACCTCCCGCCGTGCTGGAAATGGCCGAGGTTCAGACAACGGCCCGCGCGCTTGGCCTCGAAGTTGTCGCATCAGAAATCCGGCGCCCTGAGGATATTGCGCCCGCCTTCGAGTCGTTCAAGGGCCGGGCGGAGGCACTTTATGTCTGCAACGACCCGCTCGTAACCACTAATCGGATTCGCATCAACACCTTGGCATTGGGGATGGGGCTGCCGACGATGTACAACGTTCGTGAGTTCGTCGGAGCGGGAGGGCTGATGTCCTATGGACCGAACTTCCTGGACCTGTATCGGCGCGCCGCCGATTTTGTCGACAAGATTCTGCGCGGGGCGAAGCCGGCCGAGATCCCGGTCGAGCAGCCGACCAAGTTCGATCTCGTCATCAATCTGACGACCGCCAAGGCGCTCGGTCTTAAAATACCGGAAGCTTTCTTGCTGCGCGCCGACGAGGTGATCGAATAAGCGCGGGTTTTGCTGCCATTGCTCACAGCCGGTTTTGGCCCTACCCGGAAGTCCCGGCATGTCCGCTCTCCGGTCGCTATCGGGGGTAAAAGCAGACACGATATGCTCAAGCTGAGTTCTTCGGGTGCTTCACTTGGGAGGACTGCCGGAAAGGGACATCGACCTTCAAGGTCTAGTGCCGCCGATTTGAAGTTCCTACAACGGTACCGGCAAGTTCGTTTAGGAACTTCAAATCGAAAAGCGGCACTAGAATCATATACTTGCTAGTGCCCCTTTGTTTCCGAAGTTCGTGTGAGAGAGTGCCGCAATGTATCACGAACTTCGGAAACGGGGCACTAGACGGGCCGCTGCTCACCCTTGACCTGAGTACGGTGCATGATCCTACGCGAATTCGGGTCAAACGCGTCGCGTCGGTGCATGGTGCAGCGATTGTCCCAGAAGACGAGGTCGTTGACGTGCCAGAGCTGCTCCCAGGTGAATTCCGGCCGATCGACGAAACTCCACAACTCGTCGAGCAGCGCCTCGGAATCTGCAAGCTTTAGCCCGACCAGATAGGCGTTACGGCGGCGGCCGAGATAGAGCATAGGCCGGCCGGTGTCCGGGTGCGTGCACACCAGCGGGTGCACGGCACCGGGCGAGGTGAGCGGATCGTCCGTGGGCGTGACGCCCTGACGCACATAGCCGCCGCTGTTGTAGGTGCCATCGTGCTTGATCTTGAGGCCGGCGATACGGTCCTTGAGTCTCGCGGGCAGCGCCTCGTAGATACGGTACATACTGCAGAACGACGTGTTGCCGCCAATCGGCGGGACTTCGAGCGAGTAGAGCATGCTGGCCTTGGGCGGCACGTCGAGATACGACATGTCAGTGTGCCACACAGCTTCGCCGTCGCCCAGGCTGCCGATTGGTTCCCCGTTCAGCTTGACGTTGGAGACGATGTAGATCTCGGGCATCCCCTCGACAAAGCGGCGGCCGGTCTCCTGGATCGGCGCCCAGTCGAGATCGCCGAAGCGGCGGCTGAACGCGATCAGCTCCTGGTCGCTCAGCGTCTGATCACGGACCAGCACCACGGAATGGTCGTGCCACGCCTGCAGCACGCGCGCGAATGCCACGTCGTCGAGGTCTCTGAGATCGACGCCCCTCACTTCTGCGCCGAGTGCCGCACCGGTCGGAATCACCTCGACTGCTCTCGCGGCAACATCGCGTGCGGATGTCGTTTGTACGCTCAACGTCATCGCTTCCTCCAGTGTTCGCCAAGACGGACGATAGCGTCCCATTATAGCATTGCATGACCAGGTCGCACTGCGTGCGCGGCGGCACGTTGGCCGATGATCATTGCACCTTGATATTGGACGCCCGGATCACTTTTGCCCATTTCTCGAACTCGACCTTGGTGTGCTGGACGAATTCCTCCGGCGTGCTTGCGACCGGCTCGAAGCCGAGCACCGCAAGGCGCTCCCTCACGTCGGGCAGTGCCATGATCCTGACGATCTCGCGATGGAGGAAAGCGACGATCGCTTTCGGCGTTCCGGTCGGGACGACGATGCCCTGCCAATTGTCGCCCGCGATATCGGGATAGCCGACCTCCGCCGTGGTGGGCACATCCGGCAGCGCCTGCGAGCGCGTCTTGCTCGTCACCGCAAGGCCGCGCAGTTTGCCCTCATGCACCTGCTGCGCAGCCGGGGACGGTGAGGCGAAGCAAATCGGGGTATGGCCCCCGACCACCGAGCCGACCGCCAGGCCCGCGCTGTTGAACGGGACATGCACGAGGTCGAGACCGAGCGACAAGCGGAACGTCTCCCCGACGAGATGCCCCGGCGTACCGGTCCCTGGCGATGCGTAGCTGTATTTGCCGGGATTGGCCTTGATGAGCGCGACGAGGTCCTTGATCGTGTTCGCCGGCACTGATGGATGGACCGTGATCACCAAGGTGGTAAGGACCGCGAGCGAGACCAGGTCGAAGTCCTTTTCGAATTCATAGGGGACTTTGCCGTAGAGTGTGGGATTGACCACATAGCTCGGATTGATCATGAGCAGGGTGTAGCCGTCGGGCGGCATCTTTGCCACGCGGCCCATGGCGATATTGCCGCCGCCGCCGCCCATGTTCTCGACGTAGAACTGCTTGCCCGCATGGTCCGACAGTTTTTGTGCGAGCAGACGGGTGATCACATCGGTCGGACCGCCGGGCGCGTAGGGAACGACCACCCGCACGGGTCGGTCGGGATAGCCCTGCGCCGCGGTCGCGCGCGAGATAGCCGGGAGAGCGGCAGCGCCCGCTGCCAGATGCAAAAATCGCCGACGGGGAAGTTTCATTGTAGCCCCTCTGTCTCCCGCGTGTTCATTCGATCACCTCGTCGGCGCGCGCGAGCAGCGTCGGCGGCAGCGCGAGGCCAAGTGCTTTCGCGGCAACCACGTTCACTATGAGGTCGAACTTGGTCGGCTGCTCGACCGGGATGTCGGCCGGCTTCGCCCCGCGCAGAATCTTGTCGACATAGTCACCGGCGCGCCGGAACAGGTCCGCGAAGTTTGATGACGGACGGGACCTGCGCGGGTTCGGTGGTGGGCACAACGATGGCGGTGGACATCGGACCGCTGGCCCTAGGGTCCAATAATTCTCGATTATCGGACCCTTGATCTTCGCCCATGGGTGGGCCGAATAGCTCAGGCGCTCGCACGGACTGCCGGGCCAGGGAGTGGCCGAATCCCGTGCTAGGATCGCGCTCAGCCTTAGCCATGGGTCGTTCCGTGCTGGGTTAGACCCGCCTGGATGTTCCTGGATGTTGACGCACCTTGGCGGGTCGACTGTTTTGTGATATCCCAAATTTATGAAACGGTCAATACGGGATATCCCAAAAAAGCGCGGACGGCCGAAAACCACCGGCCGAGGTGAAGGCATCATGGTTCGCTTGCATCGGAAGCAGTTAACCGCGCTCGATTCCTGGATAGGATCGCAGAGCGACAAGCCCTCCCGCCCCGAGGCTATCCGTCGCCTCGTTGAACAGGCCCTCGTCGCAGTGCCTGCAAGGCGCAGAGATGTCGCAGCGCACTCCGCAGGCGTCGCTCAGGCCGAGAAGATGGCAGGCGCGCAGATTGATCGCGCGCTCAAAGACATTGATCAGCCAGATGAGATTAAGGCTCAGCGCAAGAGACGGCTGACCAAAGGCCCGGCTGAGTTCCGGCGCTAGTGCCGCCGATTTGAAGTTCCTACACGGGCTGCGGCAAACTCATTTTAGGAACTTCAAATCGAAAAGCGGCACTAGAATCATATGCTTGCTAGTGCCCCTTTTGCTTCCGAAGTTCGTGTCAGATAGTACCGCAATGTATCACTAACTTCGGAAGCGGGGCACTAGTGACTACTTCGAAAAGAAGTCTCTGGCGTTCAATTTTCTCTCTGCCGTTCCCTTTGGCCTCATCGCAGATGAGCTATTTGCCTGGGTCCAGTACGGCGGCGGTCAAGAGCCGGCAGAACCAGCGATAGGCGAGGTGGAGAGCACGCAAGTCGCATCGCGATGTATAAGAAGAAATATTCCCGCAATATCCATCGATACGGTTGCCGGTGATCCATCGCGCCAGCGCGTAGGCGTCCCCGAGATGCGGCAGCACCACGTTGGCGAAGCGTGCGTTGTCGTCGTCGCCGCGCACCATGTCTTTATGATCGTTTTGCCGCGGAGTCTGATTGGAAACAATTCGCAGATGGTCGCCAGACCGATCCATTTTGGCGGACACTGGGCGGTCGATTTGCATACTCGCAATGGTCATCTAATGTATCCCCTTTAAGCAAAGAACGTCGAGCCGGCCAATTCACGCGGGTGCTCTTGCTCCCTCAGCCGTGGCCATTGCATGGCCGGATGCGACCGAAAGCATCCTCGGTCACGCACTTTAGAAACCGCTCATTCGGCCCGGCGTCTCGGCCTTCGAACAATCTGACCGGCAGGGCGCGTCGGACCACGAGCCCCTGATCTCCGATTGCGTGGACCACTTTGCCCTCATCGCTTCCGGCCAGGACCGCCGAGGCAGAACCGAAGACCAGCGCCGCGGCGAGAGCTACTTTGGTTCCGGAGGACATTGTCGGTCTCAATTAAGTGCACTCTCATTCAGGAGACCAGACGAAGTCGCCGTTTATTCCCGCCCTCCCCGCGGCCCCATTCGTGAGGTCAATTGGCGAAAATCGTCGCATGGATGACCCTGATCGTCACATCGAGAATCACCAATTTTTGAACGAGCCCTGCAGAGGCCGTGCATCAGCGCCTTGCCGCGGCCGCCGCAAGCAGGGCGCGGCGGAATGGGCCGTCGACGGTGATTGCGAAATTATAATGAGTGGTCAAGAACGGCTGCGGCTTGTCGGGGCTGGCGCTGCGGTAGCCGACATATATCGCGAACACGCGATATCCTGCGTCGAGTAGCGCGCCACCGGAGGCGCCGGGCGCAGCGCTGCAGTCGATGGCGATCTCGCGGATGCCGTCTGAGGTTCCAATCACCCGCCGGGCCGCGCAATGCTCAAGGCCCATACGGTCGGCGCGACCGTTTCCGCCGGCGCACATGGTGAGAGCGTTGGGATTGGCTCCCGAGGCGGCGAGCCGATAGGGGATTGCGCCCTCGATCGGTGCGACCAGCCGCGCCACGCCCCAGTCGCGGATTGCGGGTTGCGATAGCGGCATCGTGCTGCCGGTCCTGATCGAGTTGAGATTGATCGCGACCGCGCCGCTGGCGCCGATCGTCGGCTCGAACGTGCAGGATCCGCCGCGCGGCCGCCCGTCCGGCCCAATCAGGACATGTGCGGCTGTGGTGATGATGTCGGCCCGCAAGGTCAGCTGCGCGGTACCGACCGCAGCGCCACAGTGCACGAGGCCGCTCGCACCATAACGCGCGCGCAGCTCCGACCCGGCGATTCCGTATTGGGAAGAGTATTCCGATGGTGCAACGCGCCGGTCCGCTCCCATGCTGAGCGCGGGAACGAATGGGCGCAGGAGGTCGGCGCCGTCTCGGCTCGCAGGTTCGGCGTGCGTCATCGGCATGGCGCCGCCGATAACCGCGAGGACAGCGGAAGCGAGCAGCCATCTCATTCGCGTGCACATGTCGCTGGTCCACGGGACCCGGGAGCGAATTCGCCTCGTGGCGCCGCAAACATCAGGCGCCGATCGTCTGACGGTGCCCGAAGCAGATGCGGCCGGCCCGAAGACCGGCCGCTTATTCAACCTGGATCAGGCACCGTTTCATCACCGCTTCTCGTTCGAATGTGGTTACCAGATATTGCCCTTCGCGCGATCGAACAAAGCTTGTTCCTCGGCCGTGAACGGCTTCGCGGCAGGATTCACCGCCGCGTTGCGGCCTTCGAACATGACCGGGGGCGCCGCGCGCCGAACCACCGAAGCACGATGATTGGTCTGGTTCTGGCTCTCGGCCAGAACCGTCGAGACGGAGCTGACGACGAGCAGAGCGGCGAGAGCCAACTTGGTTTGGGTGAGCATTTTCGTCTCCTTGCTTAAAGCGCCTTCGTTTCAAGGAGACGGGATCGAGTCGCTGTTTATTCCTGCCCTCGTGCGGCATTCGTGCTGTCCGTTTTCGAAAAGCATCTCGTGGATGGCTGAATCGTCACATCGACCATCACGAAAATCTGTACGAGCCGTGCAGAGGCCGCGAGCCGGTTCTCGTCGCGGGAATAAACCGACGCACTGCTCCGTCAAGTGTGCGGTGACCAGGCGATCCCCCGCCTTCTCGCGCTGGTGCTGAAAAGCAGCCCCGCTCTCTTTTGCAGAGCGGGGCTGCACGCCAACAAACTGGAGAACTCAACGATCGTCTCGCACTTTTTCATGGCGCGGGTCCGACCTCCTCCCCGCCACAGCCGAAAGGCTCTCGTGCCCCCCGGAGAACTCCCCGCTTCGAAAGAACGAAGCCGGCAATTGCCTGGCGTTCATCTCCCCGGCGCATGCACAGAAGACGCCGGACTCGGCGTCCGGCGTCCATCAGTACAAAGTCGGTTCGGCCGTCTGCACCGTCCTCTACGACGGCATCTGGGAGAAGGTGCACGATCCGGCGTTCATCGCCAATGCCAGCATCGAGGACACCAAACAGGCGCTGGCCGCGGCCGGACTCACCACCGAGTTCGTCTCGATTCCGTTACCGTGCTGGCGATCGACACCGGCGCCCGGCTGGTGCTGTGCGATTCCGGAACCGGGGGCCAGGTGCAGCCCACGGCAGGGAAAATGCCGGCCAACATGAAGGCGGCCGGCATCGATCCCGCCAGGGTCGGCACGATTCTCGTCTCGCACTTCCACCCGGATCACATTTTCGGGCTGATGGCCAGGGACACGAACGCGCCGGTCTTTCCCAATGCGGAGATCGTCGTGACGGCGAGCGAATGCAAATGGTGGACGATCCGGATGATTACTTCGCCGAGGCCAACAGAATGAAGCCCAGCAGGATGATCGCATTCGAAAAGATCGCGCCTGCAAGCCCTATGACGAGAACATGAATCACGTTGTCCTCGTTGACGCCTTGCCGAGCGTCGTCCTGGGAAACCACGGTTGGCGCTTCGAGACCGAGAGGCCGGTCCTCCGAGTTCCTTCTGTGGCGAGAGTCGAACGCATGCATCGTCATTGTCTTTTCCTCCAGCTGCTTGCTCCCAAGACCGGGTTGAGCTCCGGTTTATTCCAGCAACGGTGCCGCAATCGGAAAACGCATGGGTGCCGATGCAAATGGGGGAATAACCATCGGATTCCATCGGTCTCCAGGATACCGCACCCCATGCACGACAGGTCGTGCGCTAAACCTCGGAGAATTCAGCCATGCTCGCTCAGTCCAGACGGAAGTTTGCCGCGCTCGCTTTCACAGCCGGCCTTTTGGCAGCCTTGCCGGCAATCGCTCAGACACCGTCTGCCGCGAACGACAAGGACGTTGCGGCGGCTTTACGGGCCGGCGGCCTCGTGATCGTCGTCCGTCACGGCGCGACGTTCCCCGATCAAGCCGACACTGATCCGTTCAACTTCGACAACGTCGCCGCGCAGCGCAATCTCAACGGCGACGGCAAGGCGCTGGCCAGGGCCTTCGGCGCCGCCTTCCGGCAACTCGGCATTCCGGTCGGCTCCGTCTACACCAGCAAATTCAACCGGGCGTACGAGACCGCGACGCTTGCGGGTTTTGAAAACGTCGAGAAGACGGCGGACCTCACCGAGGGCGGGCTCGTCGTGTCGCCGAACGAAAACAGCCGTCGCGCCGAAATGCTGCGCGGGATGATCGCCACCTCGCCGAAGCCCGGCACCAACACCATTCTGATCACGCACAAGCCGAACATCATCGACGCGCTCGGCAAGGACTGGTTCGACGTGAAGGAAGGCGAGGCTTCGATCTTCCGTCCCGAACACGGCCGCTCCACGCTCATCGCCCGGGTGCAAATGTCCGACTGGTCGCGGATCGTCGCGGCGGTGAATTAGACTCTAGTTAGCACTACGGCGCAGACAGTAAGCGAACCGTTCACGCAGGGGTCGCTTGGAGGCTGACAATGATCCGCAGCGCTGACATCAGACAGATCGGGACCATGATCGCGACCAACACCATGCTCTTTAGCGCGCTGGACCTCGGCCAGTGGATTGCCGACAAGTTCGCCCTGTGGTCGCTCCCCGCTGGCCGGCTCGTCCCTGCCCGATCCTTGGTGGGCTACATCACAAGTATGCTCGGATCTGATTTTCTGTACAGACACCCCGGCCACGACCGCGTTCCAGTCGTGGAACGTCTACACCGGCAATGATGACCCAACCGATCAGTCGAGAATTCCATTGCGACGTTGCATTTCGAGCCCCGCGAGATGCTTCAACCAAGTGACTGGCGTGCTCTCAAGCCCGCGCTTCCGGCAGGAATAAACAGCGACTCGATCTCGTCTCCTTGAACGAAGGCACTTTCAAACAAGGAGACGAGAATGCTTACCAAGACCAAGTTGGCTCTCGCCGCTCTGCTTGTCGTCGGCACCGCCTCGACGGTACTCGCCGATAGCCCAAACCGGACCAATCATCGTGGTTCGGTGGTGCGGCGCGCAGCGCCCCGCGATTTCACGCCGGTGCTGTCTGATTCGGAGCTGCAGGCCCTGGATAAAGCCATCGACCGGAAGCTGACGATCTGCCGTGGCTGCTAGAACGCGCGGTCGAAGGAGCTAAAACCCATGCGACACGCACGAAATGGAGCTCGGCGGTGCACGCGGGTCGCGATGGCCTCGCGTGCCCAAATAATCAGCTCAAACCCGGCCTCTACGAGCTCCAGGCCGGCGGCGACGCGAGTGAAGCACATTAATCTGGCGCTCCAGGGCGGCGGCGCCCACGGTGCGTTCACTTGGGGCGTGCTCGACCGACTCCTCGAGGACCCGCGCATCGCGGTGGAAGGGGTGAGCGCGACGAGCTCCGGCGCGATGAATGCGGTGATAATGGCCTACGGGCTCACCATCGGCGGGCGAGAGGGCGCGCGCGAGGCGCTCGGCAATTTCTGGCGCCGCGTCGCGCAAGGCGCAGCTTCGTTCAGCCCGCTGCAGGCCTCGCTGTTCGAGATCGTGTCGCTGTTCTTGTCGCCCTATCAACTGGATCCGTTCAACTACAACCCGCTGCGGCACGTCGTCGAACGAGCCGTGGACTTCGAGCGGTTGAGGCACGGCTCGGCTGTCAGGCTGTTCTTATCGGCAACCAATGTGCGGAGCGGAAAGGTGAAGATCTTCACCGACAAGGAGATCACCGCGGATTGCGTGCTTGCGTCGGCCTGCCTTCCGACCCTCTACAAGGCCGTCGAAGTCGACGGCGAACATTACTGGGACGGCGGCTATATGGGCAACCCGCAGCTATTTCCGCTGATCTATTCATGCGCTTCACGCGACATTCTCGTCGTGCAATCAATCCGATGGAACGGCCCGAGGTCCCGACGACGGCCCGCGGTATCATGAATCGCGTCAACGAGATCAGCTTGAACTCGTCGCTCATGCGAGAAATGCGAGCCGTGGCCTTCGTCACCAAGCTGATCGACGACGGGAAGCTCGAACAGGGCGAGGTCAAGCGCATGCTCATCCACTCGATCCGCGCCGACGACGTGATGCGTGGGCTCGGCGTGGCGAGCAAGCTCAACGCCGATGGCGAATTCCTCACGCATCTCCACGGGCTGGGGCGGGAGCGGGCACAAGCATGGATCGACCGCCATTTCGACGACCTAGGGGTCAAATCGACGGTCGATCTTCGGGCTGCATATCTCTGACGAGATGAGACGCACTGGAAGCCTGCTACCATGGGAATAAAACGGCGACTTCGTCTGGTCTCCTTGAATGAAAGTGCACTTAATGGAGACCGACAATGTCCTCCAGACCCAAAGCAGCTCTCGCCGCGGCGCTGGTCTTCGGTTCTGTCTCTGCGGTTCTCCGGAAGCGATGAGGGCAAATTGTGCGTAGCGGTGCTCATGGAGATCACCAATCGCAAAAGGAGATAAGACCATGTTGACCAAGACCAAGATGACGATTGTTGCCGCGCTCTTGTTCGGTTCTGCTTCGGGAGCTATGGCCCAGTCGTATGATCCGTCGATCGGTTCCGGCAATATTGCTCCGGTCCCTGGGCAGACTCTGCTGTCGCATGTCAATCAGGCAAGCCTAGATCGTGAGAGCAAGCCCGCCATAGTTAGAGCCAATCGTCAATTTGTCGATGGAAAGAATCCCATGGTCTGGATCAAGCTCACGCATCTGGTCGGCAAGCGGCGCAAGCCGCTTTATCTCAACGTCGAACAGATTGTGCGGATCGGCGATGCCGTGGATGTTGCAGCGGGATATCTGACGAGCATCTTGCTGACGAATGGCTCGGCGGACGTTTTCGAGGACGTCGAGCAGGTCATGCAGCTCGTCTTGCGCCCGAACGTATCGTCTCCCGCCGACGCTTGAAACGGCATCGCTTAGCATGGGGCGCTTCGTCAGCTTGGTGTTTATGCCGGCCGCATCCTCAAAGGCGAGAAGCCCGGCGATCTGCCCGTTCAACGGGCCACCAAGTTCGATCTGGTCATCAACCTGAAAACCGCGAGGACGATCGGTATCGATATTCCCGCAATGTTGCTCTCGCGCGCCGACGAGGTGATTGAGTGAGGGAAGGCGCAAAGCTGGCGGCGATCAGCCGGTGCGAGTCCGGCCCAGGTAAGGCCTAGCAAGCCGCCTGGAAGCGAGTGTTGCGTGAGGCGGCGGCGACGCCGAACACTGAGACATGGGCGGCTCAAGACTTTCGCAGCGCAAAAGCATTATTTGCTCCTTTGCTAAAGCGTGATATCGTCCCCTCTATTGCATGCATACGACCTCCGGCGGGAGGGGTAGCATGGTAATCCACATCCGACGGCGAGAATTCATAGTCACCCTGGGCGGCGCAGCAGCGGCGTGGCCGGTCGCGGCGCGCGCGCAGCAGCCAGCAATGCCGGTGATCGGATATCTTGGGGCCGAATCGCCCACCGCGTTCGCCAGCCGTGTAAGAGCCTTCCGACAAGGTCTCGGCGAAACCGGATATGTTGAGGGTCGAAATGTCGCAATCGAATTTCGCTGGGCGGAAGGCCAACACAATAGATTACCTGCGCTGGCGGCCGATCTGGTAGGTCGTCCAGTGAAACTGATTGTCGCGCCAGGAGGCGCTCCGGCAGCGCTCGCGGCAAAATCGGCGACCACAACAATCCCAATTGTCTTCGAAATGGGTGCCGACCCAATTGCAATGGGACTCGTCGGCACGCTGAATCGGCCGGGAGGTAACCTCACCGGCGTGACGAGCTTGAACGTGCAAGTAACGCCAAAGCGGCTGGAAATTCTGCACGAGGTGGTGCCTACGGCTACCCTGATCGCCGTTCTCCTCAATCCGACCAGCCCTACTGCCGATTCGCAATTGAGAAACCTGCAGGCAGCGGCAGACGCGCTAGGGGTGCGGCTCCATATCCTGAACGCCAGCAGTGAACGAGACTTCGATCCCGCGTTTGAAACCCTGGTCCAACTAAAGCCGGGTGGACTCGTGGTCACCTCCGATACCTTCTTCGCCACGCGCAGTGAGCAGCTTGCAGCCCTAACTGTTCGCCACGCGGTGCCAGCGATCCATCAGTCTCGCGACTTCGCTGTCGCCGGCGGCCTGATGAGTTACGCAGGCAGCTTTGTGGAATCGCACCGTCAAGCTGGCATCCAGACCGGACGTATACTCAAGGGCGACAAGCCTGCTGATCTACCAGTCCAGCAGGTCACTAAAGTCGAACTGTTTATCAACCTCAAGGCAGCTAAGACCCTTGGCATCAGCCTTCCCCTTTCGCTCGTTGGACGCGCCGACGAGATGATCGAATAGGGATGTAAGTTGCTGCGGTGCATGAGTCTGAAATTGGCACTAAGCAGGCGGCCCGGAGCCGCCACAGATGGTCTGCTTACTGAAGAGCAACGGACCAAACCAAGCCAATCCCGTCTGGGCTGTTCATGACCCCAAGCGGTCATCGGGACGCATTCGCGTATCGGGCCTTACGGAATATTTCGCCGCATCGCGGCAGATCAGTCCGCCTTGATGCCGGCGGACTTGATCACCTTGGCCCACTTCTCAGTTTCCTCGCCGATGAGCTTACTAAAATCGGCAGGCGAGCCCGCAAGCACGGTGCCGCCCAGGTCGGCAAGCCGCGTCTTGATCTTGGGATCGGCGAGGCCGGCATTAATCTCCTTGTTCAGTTTGTCGATGATCTCGGCGGGCGTGTTCTTGGGCGCACCAACGCCAAACCATCCGCTTGCCTCGAAGCCCGGCAGGAACTCACTGACGGTCGGGATGTCTGGCAACCCCTGCCAGCGGGTCGCGGCGGTCACCGCCAACGGCCGCAGCTTGCCAGCGCGGATATGCTCGATCGAAGAGGGCACGTTGTCGAACATGACATGCACCTGTCCTGCTATCAGATCGGTCAGAGCCGGCGCAGAGCCGCGGTAGGGCACGTGAAGCATTTCGGCGCCGGTCATCATCTTGAACAGCTCGCCGGCCACATGTGACACAGCTCCGTTGCCGCCAGACGCCATGTCGACTTTGCCCGGATTGGCCCTGGCGTAAGCGATGAACTCGGGAATCGTCCTGGCTGGAACCGAGGGATGAACCACCATAACGTAGATCGTGCGCAGCAGGCTCGCGATCGGCTCAATATCACGAATGAAATTGAAATTAAGCTTGTCGTGCAGCGTCGCGTTGATGGCATTCGCCGAAGTGGCCACGAGGAGCGTATAACCATCGGCGGGTGCCTTCACGACCATCTCGGCAGCGATATTGGTGCCAGCACCCGGCCGGTTCTCAACGATGAACGGCTGACCGAGCCGCTCCGACAGCGATTGACCCATTAGGCGCGCGGAGATGTCGGCAGCGCCCGCGGCGGGAAAACCGACGATCAAACGCACCGGCCGCGTCGAATAGCTTTGCGCCCATGTGACGCGCGGTACGAATGCGAGCGCGG
>WNGA01009612.1_pt1 | contig 12998 bp, 12 predicted proteins | sample 5400061 | NCBI WGS metagenome assembly WNGA01 (sample SAMN13153366, study PRJNA577476) | soil metagenome | isolation source: 100 cm soil or saprolite under grassland replicate 2 | place: USA:California | collected 2016-06-15
CCGCCCCCGGCGGCGAGGCCGCGGAGGGCCGCGGCCCTACACGGACCGCTTCTCCGCTCCGCAGATCGAAACACGCGTCCGGAATCGCGGCCGCAGAGAAGTCGAAGTTGCCGAGCGCATTCGCGTGACACAGCGATGTGTAGCGCCGCCGCCCCCGGCGGCGAGGCCGCGGAGGGCCGCGGCCCTACACGGACCGCTTCTCCGCTCCGCAGATCGAAACACGCGTCCGGAATCGCGGCCGCAGAGTTACCGGACGGCGGAACGCTCGTCGCGAGATCAGGGCCTTTCAGCTCTGTTTGCACAGGCGGAGAAATTCCGAGGGCTGGTCGCATCGGTGCGCAATGTACCAAGTTCGGCCGGTACCCCGAGCCGCCCAACGGTCCCAACTACTGCGTCTTCTCTTTTTTCACTTCGCCCTGGATATCCTTCTTCGACTTCGCCGCTTCGATATTCACGGTGATGTCGACGTCGTCGCTCAGAAGGGTGCCGCCGTTATCGAGCACCTTGTTCCAGTTGATGCCGTAGTCCTTGCGGTTGAGCGTGATGTGAGCGGTGAAGCCAGCGCGCTCGCCGCCCCATGGATCTTTGATGAATCCGAGGAACTCGACCGGAAGGGTCACCGTCTTGGTGACGCCGTGCATCGTGAACGTGCCGGTGACGTCATAAACGTCCTTCTTTCCCGACGGCTTGATGCTCGTGCTCTTGAAGCTGATCTCCGGATACTTCTCCACTTCGAAGAAGTTTGCCCCGCGCAGATCTTTGTCGCGCCCCTCGACGCCGGTGTCAATCGAGGCCGCTTTGACATTGAACTCCACCGATGACGCGGCAGGATGCTCGCGATCGACGGTGATGGTGCCTGTGAAGTCATCGAACTTCCCGCTCACGCGGCTGACGAGATGGCGAACCTGAAAATCAGCTTCCGAATGATTTTTGTCGACGATGAAGGTCTCGGCAGCGAACGAGCTGGCGGCGACCAGGACAGCGGCGACGGTGTTGAGAATGAACCTCATGGATTACTCCTCCTTTTTTTGGAGCGACTCACGCACATGGTCCAGCGAACGGACCAGGTGCGCCAGCTCCAGTTTGTTGACACAGTGAAATGCCTCCGCCGTGGCGTCGCGGACCGGCTCATCGAGCTGCCCGACCAAAGCACGGCCGGCGGCGGTGATGCGGCAGTGGACGCAGCGAAGATCATCAGCTTTGCGCCGCCGCTCGACGAGCTTCTTCCGTTCGAGGCGATCAAGCAGCCGAGTGATTCCCGGCGCCTGCTCGATCATGCGCGAGGCGATCTCCAGCGTCGGCAGTCCTTCCGGCTCCGCGCCCCGGAGAATGCGCAACACGTTGTACTGCTGCAGGGTGACCCCATTGCGCTCGATGACGCCGCCGACGTGGCGGCGGACCACGTCGGCGGTGCGAAGAAGGGTGACCGCGGCCTCCTGAGCTTTGGAAGGAAACGGCTTTTGCTGCTTCAGCTCGCGAACAATCGTGGGCATGCGGGGGGCACCTTAGCGGCAAATTAGTTGACTAGTCAAGTAAACGATTGGTGAACCCTCTTGACGAATACGAACGTTCGTACTATTTTGTGGCCCCGGAGGACACACATGGACGACTTCAATCCCAAATTCACATGGATCAGCCCCGTCCACTTCGACGAGCTCGACCCCATGCAAATGCTGCACAACTCCCGCTTCGCCACCCATATCGAACGGGCCATCACCGCTTGGTATCACGCCAACGGCAGCACATGGCGCCTCCAGAGCGCCGAAAACCCCGACCAGTTCCACGTCGTCCGCGAGCTGCGCATCGAATACCTCAACCCCTTCCTCGGTCCCGGCTCGATGCGCGTGGACATCTGGGTCGAGCGCATCGGCACCACGAGCTGCGTCTACGGCTTCCTCTGCTCGAACGCCGACGGAAAGGTGCCGTACGCGCGTGGCGAGCGCACAGTCGTGAAGATCGATCCACAGTCTCATCGGCCGGCACCATGGACCGATACCTTCCGCAACGTTCACGGCGAGCTTCTCAAGAACCTGCCGGCATACGCATGAAAGGTGAGCGAACGCGGCAGAGCATCCTCGAGCGCGCGATCGACATCGCCTCCGTCGAGGGATTGGAAGGCCTGACAATCGGCCGCCTTGCCGACGAGCTGCAGATGTCCAAGAGCGGCCTGTTCGCGCACTTCGGCTCCAAGGAGGACCTGCAACTCGCGGCGATCGAAGTCGCGCGAACGCGCTTCCTCGATCAGGTGCTCCGCCCCGCGTTGCGCGCGCCTCGAGGGTATCCGCGTCTCATGGCCATCTGTCGCGCGTGGCTCGATTACATCGGCCGCGGCGTCTTCCCCGGCGGATGTTTCTTCGCTGCCGCGTCATTCGAATTCGACGGCCGGCCCGGACCCGTCCGCGACGCCATCGCGGTGGCGATGGACGATTGGATCGCCACACTGGAGAAGGCCATCCGCCTGGCAAAGGAAGAGAAACACATCGACCCGCACGCGGACCCGGTGCAGATCGCCTTCGAGCTCAACGCGCTCTTTTTCGGCGCGAACTTCGCCTGTCAGCTACGCAACGATCCGACCGCGATTCGCCGCGCCGAGCGCGCCATCGAGCACCGCCTCGATTCACTGCGGGTCAAACGGTCTCGCACGCAACCGCGCGCACGCCGGAAAACCGCGTGAGCGCCGTATCGCGATCGGATGGACTGCGAAACGCTCCGACCATCGTCGATCCCGATCCGCTCATTCCCGCCCACGCCGCCCCTTGCTCGTACAGCCGTGTCTTCAGCGCATGCAGATGCGGAAGCTTCGCGAAGAGGGGCTCCTCGAAATCGTTGATCAGCTCCGTGGCGTGGTCGAGCAGATTGTCGTCGATCATCGCCCGCACCCGATCGATGCCCAGAGGCGGCGAAAAACGGCGCAGCGTCGCGTAGGCCTGCGCGGTCAGCACGCGCTCCTCCGGAAACAGCAGCAGAAGCGGAACGGGCGCGACGCGGGGCAGCGGCTCGATCTCCTCTCCCCGGCCGGTGGCGTACGCCGTTCCGCCCTGCAGAAAGAACGGCACATCGGATCCGAGCGAAAGCGCGAGCTGCAGCTCTTTTCGATCGAATGCCGTGAGCACCGCCGCTGCGTCTGACGATCCCCCGCCCAACCCCCCACCCGTCGGAATTCGCTTCTCCAGATGAATGCGCGCGGTGACGCCGATCGCCCGCGCTGCGCGCATCACCAGATTGGTGTCGTCGACAGGAATGGAAGGATCGCTGCAGGTCAGCGTGAGTCGATCGGACTCCTCGATGATCAGCACGTCGTGAAGCGAAATCGTCTGGAAGAGCGTCTCGATGTCGTGGTAGCCGTCAGCCCGTTTTCCCGTCACGCGGAGCGACCAGTTGATCTTCGCGTACGCCGCGACTTGCATTCTGTCGATGCTAGCCCCTCATTCGCCCTTCGGGCACCTTCTCCCCGCAGGCGGGGAGAAGGACCTCGCGCGAGATCCCTCGCCCCGCGAAGCGGGGAGAGGGTGGCGCGAAGCGCCGGGTGAGGGGCGGCCGATCATTTACGGCAGCACGCAGCAGCGATAGCCGCGCGGAATATCGGGCGGAGCGATCGCCTCCGCATCGACATAACTGTCGAGATGCTCGATCTCGACGTGCTTCCCGCTGCCGTCGATCGCCACGATTTTCGGCGGATAGGCAGGCGGCTCATAGGTCACCACCACGTCAGGAAGGCGCACGGCCTGAATCCCGCCAGCCGCATACGCGATATCCGATACTCCCGCTGCCGGTAAGCCGACGAGCAGCAGCGGCAGCTCGCTGTTGCCGAACGCTGCGAGGTTCCCGCTCAGGTCCGAAGGCTTGCCGCGCCATGCTGTTTCTTCGAGATCGTTCAGAAAAATGACCTGATTGCTGTCGACGTAAAGGCGTGCGGCAGTGGTGCCGACGACCGGCGCGTACACGGTCATCAACATCCGACCGTTCGGGTCGACCTGCAGTTGACCGCGCGTGGAAATCTGCGGCAGCCGGACGCGGACGAGGCTTCGCTCGCCGCGAAATGCCGACCGGCGCGACGCGAGCTGCTGCGCGGCTTCGGCGGGCGTGCTCGAAGTCAGCGGAGAGAGCGGCTCGGCGTTCGGCGGGCGTGTCGTCCGGCAAGCTGCGAGCAGAAAGCAGACGACGACGGCGGCACGGCGCATTACCGCTGTGCCGCGGCCTGGAGTCTTTCGAGCTCCGCAATCTTCAATCGCAGCTTCGCTTCATCTTTCGCATCGGGCTCGAAGGTGAGCGCTTCGCGATAGAGGTCGAGGGCGCGATGAACTTCACCGCGTTTCGCCAGGACGTCGCCGAGGTGTTCGTGAACGGTGGCGTCGCGCGGAAGGAGCTTCGCCGCATCGGCCAGGTATTTCTCGGCGAGATCGAGTTTGCCTTGCCGGAAGTACACCCAGCCGAGCGAGTCGATATACGCGCCGTTTCGCGGCTCCTGCTTGACGGCGCGATTGAGCATCTCCGCCGCGCGATCGAGGTTCACGCCATGATCGGCCCACATGTAGCCGAGATAGTTCAGCGTCCCGGCGTGCTCGGCGTGCTTTTCGAGGATTCCAAGGAAAACGCGCTCGGCGGATTTCGTGTCGCCCGATCGCTCGTAAATGGAGCCGAGCTCGAACTGCAGATCGACATCGTCCGGCGTTTTCCGGAGTGCATCCTGCAGCATCGCGATGGCGGGCTGATATTGCTCCGTCTGCACGTAGGCTTCCGCGGTGGCGATGGTGTTCTTCGCCCCGAATTTCACCTGCGTAGTCGCGGCGAGCTTCGCGCGATCGACCGCTCCCGCGCGGAGCAGCATCTCCACATACCGCGCGTTCACGAATGCATCGCCGGCGAAATTGTCCACGAGCGGCTGCAGCAGCGCGATCGCGTCGGAGTAGCGCTTCTGCTTTTTGAATGCATCGAGCGCGATGTTGATCGCCTGTGTGTTCGGTTTGTCGCGAAAGATCAGAACGGATTTCGCATCATCGACCGCTGCCTGATAGTTTCCCTTCTGCAGGTCGATGTACGCCAGTTGTGTTTTCGCCAGCACCTGCAGGTTGTCCGGCAGATCGGCGATGCCGAGGAGCAGATGGAACGTTTTCGCCGCGTCGTCGAGCTGGCGCTGGCCGATCTGGCTCAGGCCGTAGCTGGCGAGCACTTCGGCATCGCTGGGATTTTTCTCCAGCAGACCGCGGTAGATTTTGTCCGCTTCCGCATACTGCTCGAGATCGTTGAGGGCCTCGGCCAGATAAAACTGCGATCGCGTGTCTTTCGGATCCGCTTCGATCAGCGCCTTGAACGCGGCGCGCGCTTTCTCCGCCATGCCGCCGCGGAGATAGAAGTAAGCCTGCTGCCGCTGCAAATCGAGGTTCATCGGATCCTCGGTAATCAGCGGCTGCATGATCTCGGCGGCTTTTTTCCATTCGTTTTCTTTTTGATAGATGTCGATCAGTTGCAGGATGGCCGGGCCGAACGTCGGATCGACTTCAACGGCGCGCTGGAGATACTGCTTCGACTCATCGCCGCGTCCGAGCTTCGTCAGCAACTGCGCGTATACGTAATTGAGCGTCCGCTGATCGGGCGCACGCTCCAGCAGCGACGCGAGCACCTTCTCCGCCTCGGCCGTGCGGCCGGTCGACAGGAGGATCTGCGCCACACCCATTCCGGTGCCGATGTCGTCGGGATTCACCTTGTACGCCGCCTGCAGATGCGCCAGCGCCTGGTCGACTTTCGCGCGGTCGGTGCCTGCTCGATCGAGCAACAGACGGCCGAGGACGCGTTGCGCGTCGTACAAGTCGGGACGAGCGATGGTCACTTTGCGCAGCGCGGTTTCCGCCGCATCGAGCCGCGAGGCATCGATGAGAATCATGGCGCGCTCGAACTGCAGGACAGCGTTGTCCGGATTGTGCGCGATGACTTTGTCGATGCGCGAGAGCGCCTCGTCGTATCGCGAATCCTGAGCCGCGAGTTTGGCTAGAATGAACTCGTACGGGTCGTCGGACGATGGCTGCTGCGCCAGCGCGGTGCCGCTGCCTGCGCACGCGATGATCAGCAGCAGAATCCAGTTTTTCATTGGTCGCATGGTAGCACTCGGTCTCTTTCCAACACTTCGTTACCAATCCGCATTGCAGCCCATTTCGTGCCACCTCGCATGTGTGGCGGAAAAGGAAGGTGAAGTGTGTTAAACACTGAGGAACGTGAGCCTGGAACGGATCGAGATCACGCCGTTCGCCGTGATCGTGGGCGACATTCTGCAGCAGCGACGGACCGGCAATCTGACCGTGATCCGGCCTCCGCTGCGGAAGGTGCTCTATTGGTCCCAGGGTGAGCTCGTCCTGATCACCTCGGCCGCGCCGGAGGACTCCCTCGGCGACTTTCTGGTGCGCCGCGGCGTCCTCGCGGCCGATCGCGTCATGGGCATGCTCACCGACGATCCGACCGAAGCGGTCGCCAAATTCAACGAGTCGGGCTTGCTCGAGCTTTCCTGGCGTCAGACCCTTCTACGCGAATGGATTACCACGCAGTTCGTTCCGCTGTTCTCGCTTGACGAGGGCACTGCAGCATTCACCGAAGACGTACCCGTCACGCCGGAGAAGCGCGTCTTTCTCGCCTCGACCGCAACTCTGGTTCTCGAAGGCATACGGTCGATCACAAACGGTCTGGTGCTGCGTCGCTCGCTCGGCGATCTCGAGCGCGAAATCGCCCCGGCGCGAGACCCACGTTACAGCATCGACACGATTCCGCTGACGGAGTCGGAACGCAGGATCACCGAGTCGCTGCGCGAACGGCAGACGATCGAGGCATTTCTGAAACATTTTTCCACCGAGTCGGTGACAGCGGCGAAAGTGGTGATCGCAATGATGGCCATCGGACCGTTCGCGATTGTCGACACCGCAACGGCCGTCACCACCCAAGGGAACGCCGATGACATGCAACGCGACCTCGAGCTGCTCGCGGCGATCGGTGCGAGCGACCAGCGATCGCTCCGCGCAGTCGCCCTGTCGCGGCAACTGTCGTCGATGGATCACTATCAGGTTTTGGAGGTTCCGCGCGGAGCATCCCGGGCGCAGATCCTCAACATAGCGGAAGAGCTGAAGAAACGATACGAAGCCTCGACCTTCCCGCCGATTGTTCGCGATGCGGTGCACACGATCAACCGCCGCATTGACGAAGCGCTGCAGGTGCTGAAGGATCCGGTGCAGCGGCAGGCATACGACAAGCTGATGCAGCAACGATCGACGCAGCTCCCTGGCGAGATGCAGAAGCGGCTGACACAGCAGGTCATCGCAGAGCAAAACTTCGCGAAAGCGCGAGATCTGAGCGCTGCCGGTGATTACTATGGCGCGATCGTTCTGCTGCGACAAGCGGTCGAGTTCGCCCCCGACCACGCCCAGGCCTGGTATGTGCTCGGACAATGTCAGGAGCGCAACCCGAAGTGGCGGCGCGACGCAGCGGAGAGCTATCAGCGATCGCTGTCGATCGATCCCAACAACGTCGATGCGCTGATCTCCCTGGGCGATCTGTACAGAATCGAGGGACTGGCGTCCCGTGCGCAGTCGTGTTACGAGGACGTATTGAAGATCACGCCGGACAATCAGCAGGCGCAAAGCCGGCTGCACCAAATGGGCGTGAAAAGGAAGTAGCGCACGATGTGGGGCCGCCGCCCTCGGCGGCCAACGTCGCGCGCGGCCGCCGAGGGCGGCGGCCCTACACGTCCTCGGGTTGGTTGTCGGCCAGCTCGTCTCGCAAATCGTCGCTCGGAGCCTTCGGCGAATTCTCGCCGCTATGCTCCTCCCGCCCCGCCCCTTCATAGCCAAGGGCTTCCGAGCCGCGGATGACGTCGATCTTCTCGACCTCGTTTTCAGTGGCACCTTTCTCGTCGTTCGCCATGCCCTGAGCAGAGCAAGGAACGAGCCGTTTACCGGTGAAAACGATCGTTGATCGGCCCCGGCCCCGCCTGGAGCTGGGTCGTAGACGATCATGGCTTTGTAATTCGGCGGAAACTCACCTTCCGCCGGGGAAGATGAATCCCACGGCCGGTCGTATTGGCAACGGTATTCCGCGCCGATGTTCAGGCTTCCGAAATCGCTTACTTTCTTCGCCGGACCGGCAGTTCCACCGAGCGGGATCAGAGACGGCGGCGGACGGCGGAACTTCACGGTGAATCTCTTCTAGGTTTTCGCGTGCCCACAAAATGTGGCCGGGTTCGCTGCCACGCAAGTCAAAGGGCCGTTACATCAGATCCCGCATGATTTTCTCGAGCGCTTCCTTCGGCGGACGCGTTTCCGCTTCACCCAACGCGTAGAGCGGCTGGTCGGTCATGTGCAGAAGGTTCAGGAAGCTCGTCTTTTCCGGACGCAGAAAGACGAGGCCCGTGAGCATCGCGCCGGCTTCGGTCGCTTTGTGCAGGCGCTGCAGCGCCTGAACCGCATCGGAGGGATCGTAATCCTCTTCGAGCTTCTTCAGCAGAATGCGAGAGCCGTCGTGCATCGTCACTTCGCGCAGCTCGCCCGGCGCGTAATCGACTTCGATCTGCTCGTACGCCTGAACGAATCCGATCTGATGCAGCAGCTCGTCGTGTTCCTTCGAATACTGATAACCTTTCGTCGACCCATCGTGATTGTTGAACGTGACGCAGGGAGAGATGACGTCGATGACCGACAGCCCGTCGTGCGCGATCGCGCCCTTCAGGATGTTGATCATCTGCTTCGGATCGCCCGCGTATCCGCGCGCGACGTAGCCGCACCCGAGCTGCACTGCGAGGGCGCAGAGGTCCATCGGCGGCAGATCGTTGATGACGCCGGTCTTCAATTTCGAGCCTTCGTCGGCGGTGGCCGAGAATTGACCTTTCGTCAGGCCGTACACGCCGTTGTTCTCGATGATGTAGATGATCGGGATGTTGCGTCGAACCATGTGCATGAACTGACCGAGGCCGATGGATGCGGTGTCTCCGTCGCCGGAGACCCCGATGCCGATCAACTTGCGATTCGCCAGCATCGCACCGGTGGCGACAGCGGGCATGCGTCCATGCACGGCATTGAAACCATGTGCGCGGCCGAGAAAGTACGCGGGAGTTTTCGACGAGCATCCGATGCCGGAGAACTTCGCGACCTCCACCGGATTCACGCTCATCTCGTAAAACGCGCGGATGATCTGATTGCTGATCGCGTCGTGGCCGCAGCCGGCGCAGAGCGTCGACTTTCCGCCCGCATAATCCGTCGCTTTCATGCCCAGGCGATTTTCCTTCGGCGTCTCCGTTCCGATTTTCAGAGTTGAATCAGCCATGAGTCCTCCATGTCATGTAGCGCCGCCGCCCTCGGCGGCGTGGCCGGCGAGGGCGCCGGCCCTACAGGTTCTCAATCCTCCGAGACCGCGTGCGTCACTGCGCGCTTATCCACGCCGGCGCGCACGACCATCTCCGCGCGATTGCTCTCCATGTGCAGCACGGCGTTGGTGATCGATCGCGCGTCGCAGGGCAGACCGGTGTAGTGCAGGATTTTGCGAATCTTCTTCTGATCCTCGCCCACTTCGAGCCGAATCAAATCGGCCATCTGTCCATCGCGGTTCTGTTCCACGACGTAAATGTGATCGTGATTGGCGACGAATGCCTTTACGTCGTCGGTGAACGGAAGTGCGCGGAGGCGGAAATAGCTCGTCTCGATGTCGCGCTCGCTCTCGAGCTGATGCCGCGACTCCTGCAGCGGAAAATCCGTGGTGCCGTAGGCGATGAATCCGATCTTCGCGCCGCGGCGAATGTCCACCACCGGCTTGGGTACGAACTTGCGGGCGGTCTCGTATTTTTTCGCGAGCCGGTCTACGAGCGCTTTGTAATCTTCGGGCCGTTCCGAGTAGCGCGCCATCGCGTCGTGACCCGAACCGCGCGTGAAGTACGACGGCGCCTCGGTTCCCGGAATCGAGCGCCAGGCGATGCCGTCATCATCGATGTCGAGATAGCGGCCCCATTTGCCTCCGAGCTCGTCGAGTTTTTCTTTCGACAGGATCTTGCCTCGTCGGAACGGTTTCTCCGGATACTTGAATGGATCGGACATCCAATTGTTCATGCCGAGGTCGAGGTCGGAGAGGACGAAGATGGGGGTTTGGAACATCTCTGCGAGATCGAGCGCCTCGCTGCCGAATTCAAAACATTCTTCGACGCTGCCCGGAATCAGTGCGATGTGCTGGGTGTCGCCGTGCGACAAAAGCGCGACTTCGAGGACGTCGCCTTGGGCGGTGCGCGTAGGCAGACCGGTCGAGGGTCCCACGCGCTGAATATCCCAGATCACGCCTGGCAGCTCGGCGAAGTAACCCAAGCCTGCGAATTCGGCCATGAGCGAGATGCCGGGACCGGAGGTCGAGGTCATCGACCGCGCCCCCGCCCAACCTGCGCCTAACACCATCCCCATTGCCGCCAACTCATCCTCGGCTTGCACGATCGCGAATGTCGCTTTGCCGTCCGGACCGATGCGGTGCTGCTTCATGTAATCGATGAGCGACTCGCAAAGTGAGGACGAGGGCGTGATCGGATACCACGTGACCACTGTGACGCCACCGAACATCGCGCCGATCGCCGCCGCCGCGTTGCCGTCGATGATGATCTTGCCGGCGGTCTTGTTCATCCGTTCGATGCGCCACTTGTTCTGCTTCGGCAGATTTGCCTTGGTGAACTCGATGCCTTTGTCGATCGCGGCGACGTTCGGATCGATCGCTTTTTGTTTTCCTTTGAACTGCTTGGTAATGGCGGCGATGATTTCCTGCCGCTCGATTCCGATCAGCTCCGCCACGATGCCAACGTAGACCATGTTCGTCAGCAGCTTGCGGAGGCGCGAGTCGGTGGTCAGCTCGCCGGCCAGCTTCGCGAACGGCACCTCGTAGAATTCGATGTCCTTGCGAATGCTCTTGCAGTTCAGCGGCGTGTCATAGATGCACAGCGAGCCCGGTTGCAAGGCCTCGACGTCCTCGCGCGAGGTCTGCGGATTCATGCAGACCATCAGATCGACTTCTTTCTTGCGAGCGATCCAGCCGTCTTTGTTCACGCGGATCGTGAACCACGTCGGCAGGCCGGCGATGTTCGACGGGAACATGTTCTTGCCGCTGACGGGAACGCCCATCTGAAAAATCGCCCGCATCAGCACGTTGTTCGACGATTGCGAACCGGAGCCGTTGACGGTGGCAACGTGGATCGTCAGATCATTCACGATCGGCTGCCGCCCCTCGGCTACCTCGTCGAGAACTGCCGTCGCTGTGAGTGTGTCGGACACTTCGGGACTCCTTATTTGCAGTGGCGCGCCATTCTAACAGGAGGGCCGCCGCCCTCGGAGGCATGTAGGGCCGCCGCCCCCGGCGGCATGTAGGGCCGCCGCCCCCGGCGGCCGCGGAGGGCCGCGGCCCTACAATTCCCCGATGCTCTGGACGATCTGGACGGCCCTCGTTGCCGTCGCCGTGACAATTCCGCTGGCGACGGCGACGCTCGCGGTCGCCGCGATCCGATCGAACGCGCGATTGATCGACAACATCACGCGCCTGTGGGCACGACTGATTCTCCGCGGGGCGGGAATCGATCTGCGCGTCGAAGGAACGGAAGTCATCGACCGGCAGCAGCGCTACATTCTCATCGCCAATCATCACAGCTACTTCGATATCCCCTGCATTTTCGCGGCGATTCCGCAGCCGATCCGCTTCATGGCCAAGATCAGCCTGTTCAAGATTCCGATCTTTGGATGGGCCATCGGGCGGGCGGGGTTCATTCCCATCGACCGGAAGAATCGCCGCACGGCAGTGAAGTCGTTCGAGCTCGCGGTCGAGCGCATCCGTAAAGGAAACACGGTGGTCGTTTTTCCTGAGGAGGGGCGCTCGCGCGAACGCGCCATGCGGCCGTTTCAGCGCGGCGGATTTCTGCTGGCGCTGCGATCGGGGCTGCCGATTCTGCCGGTGGCGATCGTGGGAACGTTCGACGTGTTCCGGGCCGGCGCGAAGCGCGTGACGCCGGGCCCGGTGACGGTCAAGGTCGGCACTCCGATTCCCACTGAGGGGCTGACGGTGCGCCAGAAAGATCAACTGCTGGAACAGTCGCGCGCGCAGATCACGAAAATGCTGTACGGCGAGTAGACAGCAATGAGCAACGAACAATGAGTGGAGTGTGGTGTCATCCTGAGAGCAGCGAAGGATCTCGAGATGCGACGGCTTCGTTGCTGGAGATCCTTCGCCGTCTTCGCGGCTCAGGATGACACAATCACGCGAAGCGCAGATGCCACAATCGGCAAGTCACGATCGAGCAGCGTTCTCGCCTCGATCGTGAACCGATCGTCGACGATCCGCCCGACGATCGGCGTCTCGTTCTGCAGAAATCGCGTGTAAAGCTCGCTCGCCTTCCCAGGGACATGGATGGCGATCGAGGGAATTGTTTCGGTCGGCGTGGTGCCGCCGCCGAGCGCGCATTGAGAATCGATGACGCGGCAGCGCGTGCCGCGCACGAGCTGCTCGGCGCGATCGCGAAGCGGATCGATCGTCGTCGCCAGCATGCGATAGATCGGAATGTCCTGCTCATGACGCTCGGTGGCGAATGCGCGCAATGTCTCCCCGATCACCGCGTAGCTTTCCTTGCCGGCGCGCAGCGCGCGCATCAGCGGATGTCTGCGGCATTTCTCGACGATCTCCGCGCGACCCAGCAGCAGGCCGCCTTGCGTGGCGCCGATGAGTTTGTCGGTCGAGCACGTGAGGACGTCGACGCCTTTGGCGATCAGCTCGCGGATGGTGTCACGCCTCCGGAAGCCGTAGCGTGAAATGTCGACGACCCGCCCGCTACCCTCGTCATACAGCAGCGGCAATTTTCTCGAATGCGCGACTTCGACCAGCTCCTCCACCTCGGGCGTCTCGGTGAATCCCACGATGTCGAAGTTGGAGCGGTTGACGCGCAGAATTGCTGCTGTAGTACTCTTTACTATAGCAGCGTAGTCGCGAGCGCGCGTGCGATTCGTGGTGCCCACTTC
>WNGA01016618.1_pt1 | contig 12998 bp, 8 predicted proteins | sample 5400061 | NCBI WGS metagenome assembly WNGA01 (sample SAMN13153366, study PRJNA577476) | soil metagenome | isolation source: 100 cm soil or saprolite under grassland replicate 2 | place: USA:California | collected 2016-06-15
CGCAGAACATCTCGTGGATGTGCTGGCGTTGTTCGAGCGCCGGCTGTGCCGGCGCAATCTCTGCATGGGGGAGGTCTCGGAGGGGGCCGTCGAGGCCCCCTCCGATCGCAAGCGCACCGACGCGTCGAGGTCGCGGACGAAGAGGGAGACGTGGCCGAGCTCGGTGACCTTCACGACGCGATCAGGAGCCTGTTGCAGAACATCTCGTGGATGTGCTGGCGTTGTTCGAGCGCCGGCTTTGCCGGCGCAACCTCTGCATGGGGGAGGTCTCGGAGGGGGCCGTCGAGGCCCCCTCCGATGGCAAGCGCACCGACGCGTCGAGATCGCGGACGAAGAGGGAGACGTGGCCGAGCTCGGTGACCGTCACGATGCGCGTAGTGTAGCATTGGGGCATGACGCTCGACCCGTCCGCGCCCGCCGTCGCGATGCCCGCCGTTGCCGCTCCTGCCGAGCGGGCGCGGCCTGACATGCGCTTGCTCGGGTTGCTCGCTCTCGGGCACATGGTGGTCGACATCAACCAGGGATCGCTCGCCGCGCTCCTGCCGTTTCTCAAGTCCACGCTGGCGCTCTCCTACACGGCCACCGGCATCATCGTGCTCATGTCCAACGTCACCTCCTCCCTCATCCAGCCGCTCTTCGGCTATCTCGCCGACAGGACGGCGCGCCGCTGGCTCCTGCCGCTGTCGGTGCTTCTCTCCGCGGTCGGCCTCGGGCTGACGGGGCTCGCGCCCTCGTACGAGGTCGTCCTCGTCCTCGTGGTGATCACCGGCTTCGGCGTGGCCGCCTATCACCCGGAGGGCTATCGCACCGCCACCGCCGTCGCCGGGCATCGCAAGGTCACCGGCGTCTCCATCTTCTCGACGGGCGGCAACGTCGGCGTCGCCCTCGGGCCGCCGCTGATCACGGCGCTCGTCACGGGCTTCGGCCTGCCGGGAAGCCTCGGGATGCTGATTCCCGGCGTCCTCGTCGCCCTCCTGCTCACCGCGGTCCTGCCCGGGCTGTCGGCGCCGGCGCCGTCGCGCGCCCGCGCGTCGTCGGCGGCCGCGGCGCGGACGATGGTGAAGGCCATGAGCCTGCTGATCCTCGTGGTCGCGGCGCGCTCGTGGACCCAGCTCGGCTTCACCACCTACGTGCCGTTCTACTACCTCGAGGTCCTCCACGGCGATCCGCGCATGGTGGGGACCCTGCTCGCGATCTTCCTGGGCGCGGGCGCGGTGGGCACGCTGATCGCCGGGCCGATCGCCGATCGGGTGGGCGCCCGGCGTTACGTGGTGAGCGTGTTCCTGCTCACCACGCCCATCGCCGTCGGCTTCCTCTTCGCGCGCAGCGCGCTCGCCCTGGTCATCCTGGGCGCGCTCGGCTTCGTGCTCGTCTCCACCTTCACCGTGTCGGTCGTGCTCGGGCAGGCGTACATGCCGCGCAATCCCGGCATGGCCTCCGGTCTCATCGTCGGGTTCGCCATCGGCGCCGGCGGGCTCGGGGTGACGGTGCTCGGCTGGGTCGCGGACCACTGGGGGCTCATGGCCTCGCTCTGGATCTCGGCCCTGATGCCGCTCGCGGGGTTCGCGCTCGCGCTGTTCCTGCCCGAGCCTCGCGCCCGCTAGCACGGTGTCGGCAATTCTCGGGAATCATCTGGTGCCTTCGTCAAGGCTGGCCGCCGTTCGAGCGCCGGCTTTGCCGGCGCAACCGACTCCTGGGGGGAGGCTTCGGAAGGGGGGCGAAGCCCCCCTCCGAGGTTAGTGATGGCCGAGCACTTCCAGGACGGCGAGCAGGCGCTCCTCATCGATCAGCGCGGCAACCGTCACCTGATCTTCCTGCGCAAGGGCGAGACGTTCCACTCGGACCGTGGCTGGATCGTGCACGACACGATCATCGGCCAGCCGGACGGCTCCTGGCACCGGAGCTCGAAGGGAACGCGCTACCTGGCCCTCCGCCCGACGCTGGCCGAGTACGTGCTCGAGATGCCGCGCGGCGCCCAGGTCATCTACCCCAAGGACCTGGCCATGGTCATGTTCTGGGCCGACATCTTCCCGGGCGCCCGGGTCCTCGAGGCCGGCATGGGCTCGGGCGCGCTCACGCTGGCGCTCCTGCGGGCGGTGGGGCCGGAGGGCAAGGTCGTCAGCTACGAGCAGCGCGAGGACTTCTGCCGCCGCGCGCTCGCCAATATCCACGTCCGCCTGGGCGAGGTGACCAACCTCGCCGTGCGGCTCCGGCCCGTGGAGGAAGGGCTGGCCGATGAGGAGTCCGTGGACCGGGCGGTCTTCGACCTCCCCGAGCCCTGGCGGCTCGTCGAACCGGTGGCGCGCGTGCTGCGCTCCGGCGGCATCTTCCTGTCCTATGTGCCGACCATCATCCAGGCCCACCAGTTGAGCGAGACGCTCCGCCACCACCCCGGCTATGCCCTCGTGGAGACGTTCGAGACGCTCCTCAGACCCTGGAACATCGAGGGCACCTCGGTGCGGCCGTTCCATCGCATGGTCGCGCACACGGGGTTCATCACCGTCGCCCGGCGCGTCGTTCCCGGCGAGGGCGCCGGGCTGCCGCTCCGGGGAGAGTCCGAGGCCGGCTGATCGGTGCTCGCCCGCTACTTCGAGCTCGCCGAGCGGGGAACCACCCTCGGTGGCGAGGTGCGCGGCGGCCTCACCACCTTCATGGTGATGGCCTACATCATCTTCGTGAACCCGGCCATCCTGTCCTTCGCCGGTGTCCCCGCCCTCGCCGGCCAGGGCCCGCCCTTCGCGGCCACGCAGGCGGCGACCTGCCTCGTGGCGGGCGTGCTGACCATCGCCATGGGGCTCGCCACCAATTACCCGTTTGCGCTCGCCTCCGGGATGGGCCTCAACGCGGTGGTCGCCTTTCAGCTCGTCGCCGGGCTCAAGCTGCCGTGGCAAGCGGCCATGGGCGTGGTGTTACTCGAAGGCCTCGCCATCACGGTGCTGGTGCTGACGGGCTTCCGCGAGGCGATGATGGGCGCGATCCCGCTGGCGCTGAAGCGGGCCATCGGCGTGGGGATCGGGCTCTTCATCCTGTTCATCGGGCTCCACTCGGCGGGTATCGTGAAGCCGGGGCCGCCCGGCGTTCCCGTCACCCTGGGCGACCTCACCACGTCGCCGGTGGCCGTGGCCGTGTTCGGCCTCCTCCTGACGCTCTGGCTCCAGGCGCGCGGGATCAGCGGCGGGCTGCTCATCGGGATCCTGGCGAGCACCGCGCTGGCCATCGTCGTGAACCGGGTGACCGGCGGCGCGGCCTTCCCGGCCCCCGGCCAGGCCGTCCTGCCCGCCTCGCTCGTCGCCCTCCCCGACTTCTCCACCCTGGGCGCGGGGCTCGACCTCTCGGTCTTCGCGCGCCTCGGGTTCGTCATCGCCGCCGTGACCATCTTCTCGATCATGCTCTCGGACTTCTTCGACACCATGGGGACGGTGATCGGGATCGCCGGCGAGGCCGGCTGGCTCGGCGCCGACGGCACCCTCCCCCGGCTCAACCGTGTCCTGCTCGTCGATTCGCTGGCGGCGGTGGCCGGCGGCGCCGCCGGCGCCTCGTCGGCGACGACATACGTGGAATCCGCGGCAGGCGTCGCCGCCGGCGCCAAGACTGGGCTCGCCTCGGTGGTCACCGGCGGCTGCTTTCTGCTGGCCCTGTTCTTCGCCCCGCTCGCCGGCGTCGTCCCGCCTGCCGCCACGGCCCCGGCCCTGATCGTGGTCGGGTACCTGATGACCCGAATCGTGCGCGACATCCCGTTCCACGACCTGGACGAGGGCTTCCCGGCGCTCTTGACGCTGGCGATGATGCCCTTCACCTACTCGATCACCAACGGCATCGGCGCCGGCCTCGTCGCCTACTGCTTCATCAAGCTCGTCCGCGGCCGCGGGAGCGAGGTGCGGCCGATGATGTACGGCACCGCGCTGGCGTTCATCGTGTACTTCGCCGCGCCGTGGCTGGCGGGCCGCTGACCGGGGCCCTTCGGCGGCGGTGGCGCCCTCGGGCGCCGCCGTGTCGCTGGACCCTCTCGAGCGGCCGCCGGGGTTTTCGGTACCGGGCCCTCGTGCCTCGCCTGGCTCGCAGCTTGACCCAGCACCGAGGCCAAACTGACCCGCTATCGGGTTTTCAGGGACATGCGGGAGTATTTCAGGAGCCTGAAGTTCATCCTCGTCATCATCATCCTCGCGTTCATCGCCACATCGGCCGTGTACTTCGGCACGAGCACGCTGAGCGGCAGCGCGGCCAAGCCGAACGTGGTCGCGACGGTCAACGGGCAGGAGATTCCGGTCGAGCGCTTCCGGCGCGCCCAGGCCAACCTCACCGCGGAGTACGAGCGCATGTCCAAGCAGCGGATGACGCCGGAGCTGGCGGAGCGGCTCGGCCTCAACCAGCAGGTGATGAACGAGCTCGTGGCAGACACCCTCATCGTGCAGGGCGCCGAGCACGAGGGCGTCCGGGTGTCGGACGACGAGCTGCGCGCGCGGATCCAGGAGATGAGGGAGTTCCAGGAAGACGGACGCTTCTCGCGGGACCGGTACCTCCAGATCCTGCGTCAGGTGCGGTTCGATCCCGGCGACTTCGAGTCGGAGATGCGACGCCAGCTCATGCGGCGGAAGATGGAAGCCCTCGTCAGGGGCGGGGTGAAGGTGTCCGACGGCGAGCTACGGGAGAGCTACGCTCTGCGCAACGAGCGGGTGCGCGCGGCGTGGGCGTCGGCCGAGGTCCCGCCGCTGATGGCGAACGTGACGGTGGCGGACGGCGAGCTCGAGCCCTATGTCAAGGCCCACCAGGCCCAGTTCACGCGGCCGGAGCGGCGGCGCTTGCAGTACGTCGTCTTCGATCCCAAGATGTTTCTCCAGCCGGTCACGGATCAGGAGGTCGAGACCTATTACCAGGAGCACGGGTCCGAGTTCGAGGAGCCGCGCCGCGTCCACGTGGCGCATGTGCTCGTGCGGGTGCCGCCGGTCGGGGGTAGCGAGGCGGAGAACAGGGCCAAGGCCAAGGTCGAGGCCGTGATCAAGCGCGCCCAGGCGGGCGAGGATTTCGCGAAGCTCGCCAAGGAGGTCTCCGAGGACACGGCCAACGCGGCGCAGGGAGGCGATCTGGGATTCGTCGGCCCGGGCGATCTGGTGCCGCAGTTCGAGCAGGCCGCCTTCGCGCTGAAGAAAGGCGAGATCTCGCCCGCTCCGGTGCGCACGCCCTTCGGCTATCACGCGATCAAGGTCCTGGACACCAAGGCGGGCGGCAAGGCGTCCCTGAAGGAGGTCGCTGCCAAGATCAAGGACAAGCTCGGGACGGAGCGCAGCGACAGCGCCGCCCGGGCGAAGGCCGACGCGGCGCGCTCGTCGCTCCTGGGAGCCAAGGACTTCGCCGCCGAGGCGAAGACGCTCGGCCTCGAGGCGCGGGAGGCCACGACCGCGCGGGGCGAGGCGCTCGAAGGCATCGGGCGGGATCCCGGGCTCGAGGAGGCCGTCTTCGCCCTCGCGCTGGGCGGCGTGTCCGCCCCCGTCAAGACCCGTGGCGGCTACGCCGTCGTGAAGGCGGTGGAGCAGATCCCGGCGGGGGTGCCGCCGCTCCCGGACATCAAGGCGCGCGTGATCGACGCCATCAAGCGCGAGCGCGCGGAGGCCCTGGCCGTGGAACGCGCCAAGGCGCTGATCGCCTCGGTCGAGAAGGGCGGTGACTTCCTGGCCGCGGCCAAGGCCGCGGGGTTCTCCACCGGGGAGATCCCGCTGTTCTCGCGAGCGGAGCCGCCGAAGGACCGCACCGCGCTCCCGGGTGGCGTGCTGGTGGCTGCGCTCCAGACCGCAGCCGGGCAGATGGCCGAGCCGGTGCGGGCGGGCGCCGCCGTGTACGTGGTGAAGACGCTGGAGCGGCAGCCGCCGGACCCGCAGGGGTTCGACAGGCAGCGGGCGGAGCTCGAGAAGCAAGCCCTCGAGCAGAAGCGGAGCCAGGTCTGGGACAGCTGGATCCGGGCGCGCCGGGCGGCGAGCAAGGTCGAGCTCGCCGCCGGCCTGTCCACCCCCGCGCCCCGCTGACCCGCTTCAGACAACGCATAGGTCTCTGCCCCGCCGAGGCCTCGGTCCGACCGACCTCGGTTCGCGCGCTGCTTACCGGTCGCGCGCGCCGGAGGGGGGAGAGGCGGCGGGCGGGACCGTGCGGCTTTGCTCCCATACCACGCGTCCGGCGAGCGCCGTCTGCCTCCGCGGGAACCTGATCCAGGAGAAGACCCGCAGCCTCCCCAGGTCGTCGAAGCTCGAGTAGATCACCGGCGTCATCAGCAGGGTCACGACGAGGCAGAGCGCCTGGCCGCCCACCACCGCCGTGGCCAGCGAGGCGCGCGAGGCGGAGCCGTCGCCCTTGCCCAGCGCCACCGGCAGCATGCCGGCGATGATGGCGAGCGTGGTCATGAGGATCGGGCGGAGCCGGGCGCGGTCGGCCTGCATCTGCGCCTCCTCGCGGCCGAGCCCGCGCCCGCGCAGCACGTTGGTGTAGTCGACCTGCAGGATCGCGTTCTTCTTCACCACGCCCATCAGCAGGAAGAGCCCCATGATGGAGTAGATGTTCAGCGTCTTGCCGACGACGAGGAGCGTGACGATGCCGAAGGGGATGGCCAGGAACATGGACACCATGATGGTGAGCGGGTGCACGAAGGACTCGAACTGGGCGGCCAGCACGATGTAGATGAAGGCCAGCGACAGCACGAAGGCGACCAGGAAGCTCTGGATGGATTCCTGGAGGAGCTTGCCCCGGCCGCTGGTCTGGATGCCGTACTCCGGCGGCATCTGCTCCCCGGCGACGGCGGCGTAGGCTTCCTTGAAGGCGTCGGCCAGCGGCTTCTGGTAGAGGTTGGAGATGATCGTGATCGAGCGCTCCTGGGCGTAGCGCTCGATCTGGCCGGGGCTCATCCCGGCGCCGAGCGTGGTCACGTTGGCGAGCTTGACGAGCGAGCCGCTGCCGCCGGGTACCGTCACCGCCGAGAGCACGGACGCGTCGCCGCGGAAGTCCTCCTTGAGGCGGAGCCTCACGTCGTACTGCTCACCGGCCTCGCGGTAGAAGCCCACCTTCTCGCCGCCGACCATGGTCCGGAGCGCGGCGGCGACCGCGTCCACCCGCACGCCGAGGTCCGACGCCTTCTGCCGATCGATGTGGACCTGCACCTCCGGCTGGCGGAGCGACTGGGCGGTGTCCAGGTCCACGAAGCCCGTCCTGGCCTTGAGTTGCTGGATCACGCCGGCCGCGTACTGCTCCAGCCGGCCGAGGTCCGGACCGCGCAGGATGAGGTTGAAGGGCGTCTGCCGGAACCCTCCGCTGCTGATGAGGTTGATCTGCTGGACGCTCACCCGCAGGCCCGGGAAGATGCTGAGCTTGCCGCGCACCTCCTGCATGATCTCCTGCTGCAACCGCTGGCGCGCGGACAGGTGCGTGAGGCCCACGTACAGGGAGAGGTCGGTCACGTTGGACTGGTACTGGCCGCGGACGCCGATGGTGGTGAAGAGCGTCGTGACCTCGGGCACCTTGCGGATCTCGGCCTCCATGGCGCGGGTGATCTCGGCGCTCCGCTCGAGTGAGGAGCCCGGCGGCGCCTCGGCCACCACCTCGAACTCGCTCATGTCATCGTCCACCACGAACTCGAGCGGCGTCTTCTTGAGCAAGTAGAAGCCCGAGACGAGGATGCCGGCGGCGACGAGGAGGCACACGGCCCGGTGGCGGAGACACCAGCCGAGCGCGCGCTCGTAGCCGGCCTCCAGGCGGTGGTAGACGCCCGCCTCCTTCGAGGTCGGGCCCTCGGGAAGGGCGCCGGGGCCGGCCGCCGGTGTGGCGGACAGGATGCGGGCCGCCAGCATCGGGGTCAGGGTGAAGGCGATCACGAGCGACACCATGATGGCGTAGGTCGCCGTCAGCCCGAACGAGTTCCAGAACTTGCCGACGAGCCCGCCCATGAAGGCCACCGGGAGGAAGATCACCACCAGCGAGAGCGTGGTGGCCGTCACCGCCAGCGAGATCTCCTTGGTGCCCTCGATGGCCGCCTCGAAGGGCGCACGGTGCTCCTCCTCGTGGTGCCGGAAGATGTTCTCGAGCACGATGATGGCGTCGTCGATCACGATGCCGGTGGAGAGCGAGAGCCCGAGCATGGTCAGGTTGTTGAGCGTGAAGCCGGCCATCCGCATGGCGGTGAAGGTCGCGACGATGGAGCACGGGATCGCGACGGCGGCCACGAACGCCGGCCGGAGCTTCTTCACCGACAGGAAGAAGAGCATGGTGGCGACCGTCGCCAGCCCCGTGACCTTGATCAGCAGCTCGGCGTCACCCTGGAAGAAGGCCAGGCTCACGGCGGCGACGATGGCGAGGAGCACCGCGCTCTCCCACCAGCGGAGGCGGCCGATGAAGGCGGCGACGATGAGGCTGGCGAGGAGCCCGCCGAGCAGGAGATGGTCCTGCACCTCGTGGAAGGAGCGCTTGATGAAGCGGGAGAGGTCGCGGACCGGCTCGAACTTGATGTCCTGGGGCAGCCCCTTCTGGAGCTCGGCCAGGCGGGCCTTGACCGCGTCGACCACCGCCACCGTGTTGGTGCCCGACTGCTTCCGGATGAGCATGGAGACCGCGTTCTCCCCGTTCAAGCGGGAGAGCGTGCGCGGCTCCTCCTCGCCGTCCACGACCGTCGCGATGTCGCGGACGCGGACGGGGCTGCCCTTGAAGTCGGCCACGATGAGGTCGTTGAACGCGTCGACCGACTCGATGCGCCCGAGCGTGCGCAGCCCCTCCTCGGTGCGGCCCGAGGTCAGCCGTCCGCCCGGGATCTCCACGTTCTGGCGCTGGAGGGCGTCCTTGAGCTGCTGGATGGAGAGGGTGAACGCCGCCAGCTTGTGCGGATCGACGAGGACCTGGATCTCGCGCTTGCGATCGCCCACGAGCGTGATCGCGCCCACGTCCTTGACGGTCTCGAGCGCCCGCTTGACGCGCTTGTCCGCGATCTCGGTGATCTCGCGGGCCGACCGCTGGCCTGAGACGACCACCGCCAGCACCGGGGAGGAATCCGGGTCCACCTTCTCGATGATGGGCGAGTCCGTCCCCGCCGGGAGGCGGGAGAGCACCGTGCCGACCTTCTCGCGCACGTCGTTGGCGGCTTCCTGCACGTTGCGCTCGAGGACGAACGTGGCGAAGACCTGCGATTGCCCCTCGATGGTCGAGGAGCGCAGCTCGTCCAGCCCGCTGATCGTGTTGACGACCTCCTCGATGGGCTTGGTGATCTGGCTCTCGATCTCCTCCGGCGAGGCGCCCTGGAGCGTGGTCGTGATCGTGATGGTGGGCAGGTCGACCTTGGGGAAGATGTCCACGCCGAGCTGGACGAAGGAGGCGAGCCCGAGCACCACCAGCGTGGCGATCACCATGGTGGTGAAGACCGGCCGGCGGACGAAGACCTCGAGGAAGCCCATTACTTGACGATCTTGGACTCGAGGAGGGTCACGGGCGCGCCGTTGAAGAGCTGGGAGAGGTTGGAGACGGCCACCGTCTCGCCCGGCTTGACGCCCTCCGCGATCTCGACCCACGCGCCCTGGCGGGCGCCCGCCTTCACCAGCCGCTCCTCGACCTTGCCATCGCCGACCACGAAGACCTTGCTGATGCCGACGAAGTAGACGACGGCCTCGGCGGGGACGAAAGCGACCGCCCCGTCCTTCTTCGTGAGGACGGCGCCCTTGGCGAAGAAGCCGGGGCGGAGCCGGCCGTCGGCGTTCGGCACGCGCCCCTCGAGCGCCAGGCTCCGCGTCTGCACCTCGACGGCCGGGGAGACGCGCGTCACCTGGCCGGCGAAGGTCCGGCCCGGATACGCCTCCACCGACAGCTCGATCCGCTGGCCGCCCTTGAGGTCGGGCGCGAAGCGCTCGGGCACCGTCCCCGTGTACTTGAGCGGGTCGAGCGCGACCAGGGAGAAGACGGCCGTGTTCTCCTTGACGTACTCTCCCGCGTTCACGTGCCGCTTGGCCACGAAGCCGGCGAAGGGCGCGCGGATGGTCGTGTCGCCGAGCCGCTTGCGCACGATGCCCAGGCTGGCGTCGCGGCGCGCCACCTCGGCCTCGGCCACCCGCAGCGCGGCGCGGTCGGAGTCGAGCTGGGCCTCGGCGATCCGCACCTGGTCCGGGTGCTGGTCGCGGGCCGCCACCGCCTGGGCCATCCGAGCGGCGGCGACATTGGAGAGATTGCGTGAATTGTCCACGTCGCGGGCCGCGATGAGCTCCTTGCGGAACAGCTCCTGGGTGCGCGCGAGCTCGGATTTCGCCCAGTCCACCTCGGACTGGGTCCGCGTCACCTCCGACTCGAGCGTCACCAGGTTGTCCTTCGCGCGCCGGAGAGCGGCCTCGCTCGACTGCACGGTCGCGCGGGTGCGCGACAGGGACTGCTCGGCCGACAGGAGGTCGGCCTCGGCCTGCTTCACGGCCAGCTCGAACTCGCGGGCGTCGTACTCCGCCAGCACCTTGCCGCGGGTCACGGCGTCGCCGAGGTCGACCAGCAGACGGGCGATGGTGCCCGGCTGCTCGGTCCTGACCTGGACGTCGTCCCAGGCGACGACGCTGCCGATGGTCTCCACCGCGCGCTGGACCTCGCGCGCTTCGGCCTTGGCCACGGTGATCGGCAGGGGCTTGAGGGCGGCGGGCGCCCCCCGCGGAGGCGGGGACGACTGGGCGTCGGACTTGCTGCAGCCCCCGAAGGCCAGGAGGAGGACAGCCAGAGCCCAGCCGGTCCGGAGGCGTGAACCCATAGATCGGGAGTTTACCCTATCGCTCCAGTCCCAGCGAGTTGTCGACCCGACCTCGGCGCCTGGCGTAAGATGATGGCATGGCGATCCAGCGGACTCCCATGACCCGCGAGGGTTACGAGCGCTTGAAAGAGGAGCTGGAGCGGCTGAAGAAGACCGAGCGGCCCGCCATCTCGCGCGCCATCGCCGAGGCGCGAGCCCACGGCGACCTGTCGGAGAACGCCGAGTACCACGCCGCGCGTGAAAAGCAGTCCTTCACGGAGGCGCGCATCAACGAGCTCGAGGCCAAGATCGGCACCGCGGAGGTGCTGGACCCGCCCACCTCCGGCGACCGTGTCACCTTCGGCTCCACCGTCCACCTCGAAGACGAGGACGGCAAGGAGGCGCGCTACCAGATCGTGGGCTCGGACGAGACGGACCCGAGCCGCGGTCGGATCTCGGTCATGGCGCCGCTGGCGCGCACCTTGATCGGCAAGAAGGTGGGGGATTCCGTGGTGGCCCAGCTCCCCGGCGGCAACAAGCGCTTCGAGATCCTCGACGCCAACTTCCCCTGGCCTCACGACGCCAAGCCGACCTGAGTAGTGCCCCACGATTCGGGAGGGGAGGGAACGCGTCCGCCGAGGGGAGAGAGAGAAGACCGTGACAAAACCCTCTCCCCCTTGAGGGAGAGGGCACGGTGAAGGGGCCCTACGTGCGCAGGGCTTCGCGGAGCTCGCGCGTGAGCAACTCCACGGTGCCGCGCGTCCCGCCCGCCAGCTTGTTCTTCCACTCGCCCTCGGTCTCGAAGCGACGGTCCTTGAGGCTGTCGGCCCAGGGCTTCACGGCTTCGCGGATCGAGTTGAGGTCGTAGGGCTCGCGCTTGAGGTGGCGCGCGCGAGCCATGACGTCGGGGGCGACCCGGATGAAGGCGCGCAGCGCGGCGCCCGTCTTGATGGAGTACTTCCGCCCCGCCCACGCCGTGGGGAAGACGCCCGCGACCGCCTTCATGTAGTTCAGGAAGAAACGCTTGGCGTGCTGCCTCAGCTCGTTCATGCGGGCGCCGCCCCCGACCTTTTCCACGGTCTCGAGGAAGTCCACCATCTCCTCGGCCAGCGGCGCCTGGGAGACGCGGCCGCGCCCGGTGCCGAGCATCTTGATCTCGCCGTGAAGCGGCGAGGTCTCGTCCTCGTTGAGCGAGCGGATGACGTCGTGGGCCAGCGCCTGGTTGGGATCGGGGTAGAGCTTGCGGCCGGCGAGGCTCACGATGTGCGACGGATTGAGGCGGGTGTGCTTGGCGTTGATCGTGACGAACAGCTCCACGATCTGGCGCGCGTCGAGGCGGTCGAAGAGCACCGCCGGGACCTCGATGCCGAGGTTCTCGCCCGCCTGGGTCAGGGCGTGGAGCGCGAGCAGGCGGTGCTGGCCGTCGAGCACGCGGAGCACGCCGTGCTCCTCCGGGATCTGCAGGAGCCCCAGATCGTGCTGGCTCGCCATCGGGGTGAAGGTGAAGCGCTTCTCGGAGGTGATGATCACCGCGCCGGGAATGGCCGGCAGCGTGCCGGCGTCCTTGCAGTCGCGGTAGTAGGCGACCAGCTCGTCGATCTTGCGGCGGATCACCGGGCGCTGGTACGCGGCCTCGCTCTCGGCGATGCGCTTCTCCAGCATCTCCCAGTTCACGCGCGCGCGGCTCGCCGCCCGCTTGGGCGCGGCCGGCACCTGGGCCCCTGCGTAACCCAGCACTTCGAACTTCACCAGGCGGTCGATGTCCTTGGCCGAAAACGAGGCCTGGAAGAATTCCACTCCGAATTGCTTCACCCGGTGCGCGGGAACTGTGATCATGAACCCGTCCGCCTCCTGGGGGCCAGTGTGGTGGAACTGAGGCCGAACACTAAATACTGTAGTCGATCGTTAAACCCTAGTCAACATGTACCAATTTTGGCTATCTCCATCCATCCTTTGAGGGGCCACAGGTAGGGGTGGCATGGGAATTGTCCACAATATGTGGGTAACCTGTGGAGAGTCGGGTCCCGCGGCCGCCGTCCCGCGGCCAAGTGGTTAACTTGTAAAGGGGTCGCCCCGGCAGGCTGCCGAACCCACACTCGGAGGGGGGCCTTCGCCCCCTTCCGAACCTGCCTCCTAAGGATGCAGTGCGAGCCGCAGGACGGCCGCGGGCTGGGCCCCGCGCGTCCGAGGCGAGCAATCTGGAGATCCGAGCCGCAGGACGGCCGCGGGCTGGGCCCCGCGCGTCCGAGGCGAGCAATCTGGAGATCCGAGCCGCAGGACG
>WNGA01011626.1_pt1 | contig 12997 bp, 12 predicted proteins | sample 5400061 | NCBI WGS metagenome assembly WNGA01 (sample SAMN13153366, study PRJNA577476) | soil metagenome | isolation source: 100 cm soil or saprolite under grassland replicate 2 | place: USA:California | collected 2016-06-15
CGCGTCGGAGTATCCGCCAGGTACCGTGCCGGTGACGATGCTGTTCAATCCGCTGCCGGAGCGGAGGAACTGCGTGCCGCCGATGCCCTGCGAGCCGTAGCTCGTGATCAGATCGAGGCCGGGCAGCCGCTGGTTCTGATAAAAGCGAATCGAGATATCGCTGCTCGCGAGGTTATAGCGCGAGCTGACGAGATCGGTGCGGCGCTCCAATGCGTGACGGACGGCACCCTCGATGTCGGTGGGCGCCGGCTCGAGAGAGGGCAAATCGATTGGCTGCAGCGTCTGATGCCAAAGCGGATCGTCGGTGCCGGTCACGATATAACGCTTCAACGCGAGGTCCGCCGTCTGCAGCGCGGCTTCGGCAGCCGCGAGGGTCTGACGCCGTGTCGCGGCTTCGGCTTCGGCCTGCACGATGTCGAGCGGCGCGAGCGTGCCGACCTCCACTCGTGCCCTGTTGTCTTCGACGAGCTTGTCTGCCAGCGTCACGGCGCGTTCGGCCACGTCCACCGAGCTCAGCGCAAAGACGAGATCCCAATACGCGTTTCGCACGTTGGCGAGCGTCGTCGCGATGGTGCCCCGCAGGTTTTCTTCGGAGATGTCGCGGTTGATTTGGGTGATCTGCAGCTGTTGCCGCTGGGAATCGATGAACAGCCCGCGGAGAAGCGGCTGCGTGTAGTTGAAGGTGAGGCCGGCCGTGTAGCTCGGATTGAAATTGGAAAAGGCGTCCGTCGTCTCCACGCGCGAGTTGTTGAACGAGAGGGAGTAAGTCCCGCCGAACTTCGATACGGCCTGCGCGACTCCGAAGTTGTACGTCGTCGTGTCGTTGTTCACACGCTGACCACCATTCAACAAGCTGTTTGGCAGCCGCATCTGCGCGCGTTGACCGAAGGTGGAAGACGCGACAGGGCGATATTGGTTCTTGATGGCGGCGATCTGCAGGTCCACCGACTGTGGATTGAGCCGCTCGACCGCGATATCGAGATTCTTCTCGAGTGCGAGCTGCACGACATCGGTCAGCCGGATTTCGCGAGTGCCGCCTGGCGCGCGAGTTCCCGCAGGCGTTTGATCGGGCGAAGGCGCGCCGTTCAGTTCCTGAATGCCCGCCTGATATCGCTCGAGCGCTTCGCGGACGAGTGCGTCCTGACGCGAGACATCCGCAGGGGATTTTGGCGTCTGCGCGCCGGCGCAGAGGGACCATCCGAGGAATGCCGCAACCGCGGCTGCAGTACGAAAATCGACTCTCATAATCGTGTTCCGAAACAGGGAATTACTGGTTGCTACTCGGACCGTGCGGCCGTCCGCGCTTGTCTTTCTCGTCCTGGTCACGCAGTTGAAGCAGCTTGAGGTGCTGTTCTGTCGTCAAGATGCGGCGCACGCGAAACAACATCACCGTCCGTGTTTTGCTCAAATCGGCCCGCGCGGCTTCGACGCGCCCGACGAACTGTTCGAGCTCCGCTTCGTCGACTTGCGCTTCGTGAATGATCTTCGAGAGCTCGTCTTCGAGCTTATCGAGCGCGCGCATCTGCGCCCTGAGCGTCGGTTGCACGCGCAGTCTGATCCGCGGTGAGCCCAAGCTCCTTCTGGAACCGCTCGTCCTTCCACCACTTGTGACGCTGGGCCTCGGCGGGCATTGACCATACGAAGAGGGTCAGCAGAGACAACGTGAGACAAATAAACAACTTACGGGACATTTTCATGGGTGCTATCTAACGGGTTACGACACCGTTCGGGCCTCCGTTTACGGTTGAGCCCAGCTGTCCAGATTTCCTCGACGGGAGATCGCGACCCTTCGAATTCACCCGGCCGCCGTCACGCTTCTTGCACCGGCCGAAACAGCGGAGGTCGCCATGCGGCACTGGTGGTCGGTTGTCATCCTCGTCGCGGCAATTCTGTTCCTCGGATCCCTTGGTGCGCGTGCACAAGACGGACTGGAATTAAAAGGCAGCCTGAACGCCAACGACACGGAGCGTGACGAGGGCTATTTTGCCCTCGCTCAGGACACGGTATTGGTGGTCCGGCCGGGCACGGCGGTACACCGATGGCTCAAGGCTCACGCGGGACAGACGGTCCGACTGATCGTCGAGCCTGACACCAAGCCTTAGCTGGCGAAGGTCTCGAGCTTCCGGACGACGATCTCCATCAAGTTGTCCGGAGTCGATGCGCCGGAGGTGAGACCCACCATCACCGTGCCCGCGCGCGGCAGCCAGGCCTCAGTCACAATCTCGAGCTTGGTGTCTACGGCGCGATGACGAATTTCGGTGGCTGATACAAGCCCGTCGGGATCCGCCACGTGATAAGTGGCGACCCGCGCCGCGCAGAGTCGCGCCAGGTTGCACGTATTGCTGCTGTTGTAGCCGCCGATCACGATCATCATATCGAGCGGCACATCCTCGAGCAGTTGCAGCACCGCATCCTGCCGATCCTGTGTCGCGCTGCAGATCGTGTCGAAGGCGCGGAAGCAGGAGGCGAGGTTGTCCGCGCCGTAGCGATCGCGCATCGCCTGACGGAACATTTCTCCCACTTCAAGCGATTCCGAGCTCAGCATCGTGGTTTGATTGGCGCAGCCAACTCGCTGCAAGTCACGATCGGGATCGAAGCCTGGAGAGACCGCATGCGCGAAACGCGCCATGAAGGTCGTCCGGCGCGTGCGGTCGGGTGCATGGGACGCTCGAATGTAATCGCACACTTCGCCGGCCTCGGCTTTGTCCAGCACCACCAGGTACTGTCCTCCCTGCACCTGCACCGCTTGCGAAGCGGTGGCGCGCGTTTCCTCGTGCCAATACTTTCCGTGAATCACCGATGTGAACCCGTCCCGCGCGTAGCGGCTCACGTTCTTCCACACGTTCAGCACGGAGCCGCATGTCGTATCGACGAGCGTGCACCCGGCCAGCATGAGGCGTTGAAGTTCTTCGACCGTCACGCCAAATGCTGGAAGAATCACCACATCGTCAGGTCCCAACGCGGTTCCGGCTTCTGATGGATCGCTCAAAAAGCGAATGCCTTGCGACCGCAGCTGATCGTTGACGTGCGGGTTGTGGATGATTTCGCCCGTGAGGAACACCGTGCGATCGGGAAAGCGGCGGCGCGCCTGGTACGCATAGTCGACTGCGCGATCGACGCCGTAGCAGAAGCCAAACTCCCGCGCGAGATGAATGGTCAGCCGGCCCGCTCGGTATTGATAATCGTTTTCTTTGATGAACTGAACGATTCCGCTGTGGTAGCTCTCCGCAAGAACCCCGGCCACTTCGCGTCTGAGATCGAGGCCCTTTCGAAAGATGACAGGCGGCACTAATGGATCTCGACGAGCTCGCCGACGTGTGGTGTGAAGGCATCGAGCGCACGCAGCGAGGCGGCACGGCTCGACTGCACCGCTTCGTCGATTTCGTCGAGCAATTGATCGTCGCTGGACAGCGTGGCCGTCGAACTTGCCTGGACCAGGACGGGTCCATTGGACCCACGCGAGGTCGCTGCTTGCAGCGATGTGGCTCGGCTGCGCAGCCGCACATCCCATGGCACGAAGTGGATCAGTTGACCTGCGAGGAGGCCAATAATCAAGCCGGCGGCGGCCGCGACGCTCACCCACCGGCGGCTGGTCGAGGAGACCGGCATGGCCGCCTCGCGGACGCGGGCGGGGAACCGCAGCACCCGGGCGGACTTTCCAAGATTGGCGAGACGATCGAGGATCCGCGTGCGCTGAATTTCGAGCGCGGAGTCGTCGAAGAGCGCATCGGCTTCCTGCCACGCGGCTTCGCGAAGTGTTTCGACGTCCGACGTGAGTGCGACCAATCGCGCGGCGCACCGCCGGCAATCCGCCACATGGGCCAGAAGCTGTCGGTCGGAGTCGCCTTCTGGCGCACGCGCGACGAGCGCCAAGGCCGTCAACCGATCGAACGGCACGCAACCGCGTCGAGTCATCTTGCTTCCCCTACGAGCGCCCTGAGCTTCCGCAGCGCGCGGAACAAATGGACGCGTACTGTCGCCGGGCTCATGCCCGTTGCCTCGCTGATCTCGGCTGCCGTCTGCTCGTCGATATGTGACAACGTGAACACCAGCCTTTGTCTATCGGGCAGCGAGGCCACCGCCTTCACGACTTGCTGCCAGCGTTCCTTCGCGAGCAACCGGTGTTCGCTCGAGGGCTCGAGATCTGCCGCCTGTTCCACGGGCCGCGCATCGAGCGAATCTTCACTCGGTCCGGCAATCCACCGCTGCTGCCGGCCGCGGCTCTTGAGCCGATCGAGAGACGCGTTTACGAGAATGCGCATGAACCACACATCGAACGGCAGTTCTTCCCGGTACTGCTCGATGTGCAGAAACACCTTGACGAACGCATCCTGCACGACTTCGTCGGCGTCGGCGGCATCGCGCAGGTAATGAAACGCAATGCGAAGCCCCCGGCGCTGCAGCACCGCGACGAGCGCAGCGAAGCGCTCGCGTGCCGCGTCCCGTTCGCCGGCAAGCACCAAACCTTTGATTTCAGCCGCCAACACGGACGCGGCCGATTGCGACGCATCGGCGAGGCGTCTAGGCGTGCTGGTGTCGGCTTCTGGAACGAGGCGTCCTGACATGAGTTACGGGAAAGAGCTGAGGCGTGTTTACAGGAATTGTAGCAGGATCGGCCCAAATGCGTCTGCGATATTGACTTAGCGCGATTCTAGCCGGTACGATCGTCAGATTATCAACGGGCGCAGTCTGCCTCGTCTTGGAGTCATCTCATGAGCATCATGCACGCCGGCCGTGTTCGCGGACTGGAGGAACACGGCCTGCACACTTCAGGCGAGGTGTTTTGGAACTTGTCCACGGCGGCTCTCTATGAGCACGCCGTCCAACGAAGCGAGGGGCAGCTGGCCAAGGACGGCCCGCTCGTCTGTCGCACTGGCGCCCATACCGGCCGATCGCCCAACGACAAGTTTGTCGTCCGCGAACCGTCGAGCGAACAGCATGTGCACTGGGGCAAGGTCAATCGGCCAATCGACCCGCAGAAGTTCGACGCGCTAAAGCGCGACCTTCTCGCCTATCTCGACTCAAAGGAGCTCTACGTTCAGGACCTCTTCGCGGGGGCGGATCCTTCTTTTCGGCTGCCCGTCAGGTTCATTCACGAGCTCGCATGGCAGAACCTCTTCGTCCAAAACCTCTTCATCGTCCCCTCGGCAAACGATCGGGCGGCGTTCGAACCTGAATTCACCGTCTTCACGGCGCCCGGCTTCAAAGCCGACCCTCATAAGCACGGCACACGATCGGAGGTCGCGATCGTGCTCAACATGGGCTCGCGCGAGGTGCTCATCGCCGGCTCCAGCTATGCGGGCGAGAACAAGAAGGCGATCTTCACGGTTCTCAACTACATCCTGCCGCTCAAGAACGTGCTCTCGATGCACTGTTCCGCAAACATAGGATCCGCGGGCGACACCGCACTCTTCTTTGGACTCTCGGGCACCGGCAAGACCACGCTGTCGTCCGACCCTGAACGGCGGTTGATTGGCGACGACGAACACGGCTGGAGCGATCACGGCGTTTTCAATTTCGAAGGAGGCTGCTACGCGAAAATGATCCGGCTTTCCGAAGAGGCCGAGCCGCAGATCTACGGAACGACGCGCCGCTTCGGCACGGTGCTCGAAAACGTCATGTTGGATCCAGAAACACGCGAGCTGAATCTCGACGATGGGTCGTTGACCGAGAACACGCGCGGTGCGTATCCGATTGATTTCATTGACAACGCAGTGGCGTCGGGGATGGGCGGCCATCCGAAAAACATCGTCATGCTGACGGCCGACGCGTTTGGCGTGTTGCCGCCAATCGCGCGCCTCTCGCCCGAAGGCGCCATGTACCACTTTCTCTCGGGATACACCGCGAAGGTGGCGGGCACCGAGAAAGGCGTCAAGGATCCGACCGCGACCTTCAGCACGTGCTTTGGCGCGCCCTTTCTCCCGCTCAATCCGAACGTTTACGCGCGCGGCCTCGGTGAGCGCATTGCGCGACACGGCGCGCGCGTGTGGCTCGTGAATACGGGTTGGACCGGCGGTCCATTTGGTGTGGGCAGCCGGATGAAGATTGCATACACACGGGCGATGATCTCCGCGGCGCTGCACGGCGCGCTGGACAGCGTCGGGTATCAGCGGCATGAGGTCTTCAATCTGGAAATGCCGACCAGTTGTCTTGATGTTCCGTCGGACGTTCTGGATCCGCGGAGCACGTGGCAGGACCGGGACGCGTATGATGCGCAGGCGCGCAAGCTGGCGTCGATGTTCATCGACAACTTCAAGGAGTTCGAGGCGGACGTCGATCCTGCCGTGATCGAAGCGGGGCCTCGCCTTACCAATACGTAGCGCGGACCTTCGAATGATCGAATGATCCATTCCTACGAGCCCGTAATCGGCCTCGAAATTCACGCGCAGCTGCTGACCGCAACGAAGATCTTCTGCGGGTGTTCGACGACGTACGGCGCGCCGCCGAACACACATGTCTGTCCTGTCTGCCTGGGTCTTCCTGGCGCGCTGCCAGTGCTCAATCGCACCGCGGTCGACTACGCCGTCCGCGTCGCCCTCGCGCTTGGCTGCACCGTCTGTGAGCGTTCGCTCTTTGCGCGCAAGAACTATTTCTATCCCGATCTCCCGAAGGGCTACCAGATCTCGCAGTACGAGCAGCCGCTCGCGACCGGCGGCGGGCTCGACATTCGAGTCGACGATCGTTCGAAGCACGTGCGACTCACGCGTATCCACATGGAAGAGGACGCAGGGAAGTCGCTCCACGAAGGCTTTCCTGATTCCGACAGACGGACGTACCTGGACTTCAATCGCGCGGGCGTGCCGCTGATTGAAATCGTCACGGAGCCCGATCTCCGGTCGGCAGATGAAGCCGCGGTCTTCTTCGAGACGCTCCGGCAAATCGTCGTGTGGCTTGGCGTCAACGACGGCAACATGGAAGAGGGCAGCCTCCGCTGTGACGCGAATGTGTCGATCAGACGCCGCGGCGAGACGACGCTGGGCACGAAAGCGGAAGTGAAGAACCTCAATTCGTTTCGCTATCTCCAAAAGGCGCTCGAGTACGAAATCGAGCGGCAGATTGACGTCGTCGAGCACGGCGGGCGCGTCGTGCAGGAGACGCGCCTGTTCGATTCGGCTCAGGGCCGCACGTATTCGATGCGAAGCAAGGAAGAAGCGCACGATTATCGCTACTTCCCCGAACCCGACCTCCCGCCGCTCGTCGTGACGAGCGAGCGAAGAACGAGAATCAGCGTGTCGTTGCCCGAGCTTCCCGAAGCACGCGCGCGCCGATTCGTTCAGGACTACGGCCTCCCGGAGTACGACGCCAACCTGCTCACCCAGAGCCGGGGCCTTGCGGATTATTTCGAAGCGACAGCGCGCGCCTCGTCCAATGCCAAAGCGGCAAGCAACTGGATCATGGGGGAGTTGTTGCGCACAATGAAGGAGCGAGGCGTGCCGATCGAGCAGGTTCCGCTCACACCTGAAGCGTTGGCCAGTCTCATCCGCATCGTCGATCGCGGGCTCATCAGCAGCACCGTCGCCAAGGACGTCTTCGCAAAGATGTACGACAGCGGTCGACTTGCCGAAGACATCGTTCAGGCCGAAGGTCTGGCGCAGATCGGCGACGAGACGGCACTTGCCGGCATCGTCCGTGATGCGATCGCTTCGAACCCCGATGCTGTCGCGCAGTTTCGCAGGGGCCGCAACAACGCATTTGGGTTTCTCGTGGGCCACGTCATGAAGGCGTCGAAGGGAAAAGCCAATCCGAAAGTCGTCAACGAGCTGCTGAAACGCGAGCTCGGCGCGTAATCGCGTGCGCCGGCCGCTTGCAGTTGTTGCGGTCTACATCGCGGCGGGTTGCATCATTACCTGGCCGCTCGCCATTCATCTGAGAGATCGGCTCGGCGCGCCTGTTGGTCCCGGCGATCCCTTTCTCAACCTCTGGATCCTCGGATGGGGACTGCGCGCGTGGACGACTGATCCGATGTCGGTCCTGACGGGCCGCGTGTTCAACGCGAATATTTTTTATCCCGCCGAGAACACCCTCGCGTATTCCGACCATTTCCTGCTGCAGTCGTTGGCGCTGTCGCCGGTGTATGCGCTGACGCATGACGTAGTCCTGGCGTACAACCTGCTCGTCGTCGGCTCAATTGCGTTGAGCGGCCTGGCAATGCATGCGTTCGCCCGGGTCGTGACCCGTTCGCGGACGGGCGCCCTTGCGGCAGGACTTGCGTGGGCCTGCTGGCCGTATCGCACCGCTCACCTTCTCCACATTCAGCTGCAAGCGCTCTATTTCATGCCGCTCGCGTTGCTGTGCCTGCATCGTCTCGCCGCGGGGAGGCGTTGGCGAGATGCTGGCCTGCTAGCACTGACGACGGCGTTGCAGACAGTTGCCACTGTCTACTACGGGCTGATGACTGCTATTGCGCTGGCAGTCAGCGGCGTTGTGCTTGCGTGGTCCACTGGTCAGTTCAGCAGTCAGAGGCTCTGGACGCGTCTCATGGCGGCAGCCGTCCTCGCCACCGTGCTTGCGGCGCCAGTACTTGTTCCGTACGCTCGCTCGCAGCAAGCCGAAGGTTTTGGCCGCACGCTGTACGAAGCATCCAACCATTCTGCGTCTCTGCGCAGCTACATTCAGGTGCCGCCCTCGAATCTTGTATATGGAGCAACGGGTCTGCTCGCGCCGCGACGAACGCCGCGTGGCGGTCGCGATACGACCGGGGTCGAGCACGATTTGTTTCCTGGCGCGGCGGTCATTCTCTTGTCGCTCGTGGCCGTGCGGCGCCAGTGGTATCGCGATGCGCGGCCGCTCGTGCTGTCGTCGCTGGCCCTTGTCCTGGTTGGCGGAATACTTTCGTTTGGTCCGGAAGGCATACGAGCCTTGTATGCGGCGCTTCACGAGAACGTCTACGGATTTCAGGCCGTTCGGGCGCCGGCGCGATTCGCGGTCATCGCGATGCTTGGGCTCGTCGTTCTTGCCGGACTGGGAGTACGAACAGTCGCGGCGATGAAGAATACGGGCAGCAAGTGGATAGCACCGCTTCTCGCCGTCCTCATGATTGAGTACATGAACACCCCTCTGCCCTTGGCCGCGGCTCCGCCACGCAGCACGCCCGTGGGGCAGTGGCTGAGAGCCGCCCCCGAGCCTGGGGCAGTTGTTTACCTGCCGCTTACCGCGGATGTCGAGAACACGCCTTATATGGTGCAGTCGCTGGAACACGGTCGCCCGATTGTGAATGGCTACAGCGGCCAGCGCCCGGCCTTCTATGCAGCCGTCGTCGAAGGTCTTGCATCGATGCCTTCGCCGGAAGCGTTTGCGATGCTCAAGGAGCTCGACGTTCGATTCGTGGTCAGCCGCTCCACGATTGCGGGCGCCGGCAGCTCGAGCTCGCCCCTGGTGGAACGCGCACGGCTTGGCGACGGCGTGATCTACGAGCTGCAATGGACGCCTGAGGTCGAGGCGTCGTTGAACGAAGTCACGGCGCCGCCTCCGCCGCCGCCTGGCGTGGCGCCGTTTGCCGCAACAGAAACCGCCGTGTACGAAGTGCGATGGGACAGCGGCCCGTTGAATCTGCCGGCCGGCCGCGCAACGCTTCGCGTCGCGAGCGGAGCTCCCGGCGCGGACGTCTGGCAGTTCGAAGCGGCCGCCGATACAGCGGACTGGGTCGGCAACTTTTTTCAGGCGCGCGACCAATTCGCAACGCGTGCGAACCGATTGCTCGAGCCTCTCGAGCACACGCGCCAGATTCGCGAGGGTCGGCGCCAGTTCGATCGCGCGTACGTGTTCGATCGGAGCGCGCATGTGGTGCGGGTCGGCGACTCGGTGGAAGCTGCAAAACGCGGAGATGCGATGACGCTGCCGCTCGGCGCGGACGCCACGCGTGACGCGCTGACGTCGCTCTATTACGTCCGCACGCTGAAGCTCGAGCCGGGCTCCGTGTTTGCCGTGCCGATAAACGAGGCCGGATCCAATCTCGTGCTGCAGGTGTCGGTAGGCGAACTGGAAACAATCGCGGTCGGCGGCAACACCGAGCGTGCGCTGCGGATCGAGCCGCGCCTCATGCGCCGTATCGAACGGCGTCAGCCGCTCGTGATGACGATGTGGCTGAGCGCCGACGCCAGGCGGATTCCTTTGCGCGCCGTCATCGAAGCCGGATTCGGCCGCGTGCGCGCCGACCTAGTAGACTATCGCCGTTGATCGAGACTCAAAACCTCACGAAGGCGTACGCGCCGGGGCGATATGCGCTGCGCGATCTCTCGATTAGCGTGGCGAAGGGCGACTTCGTTTTTCTCACCGGACCGAGCGGCGCGGGCAAGAGCACGCTCCTTCGGCTGTTATTACTTGAGGAGCGCCCCTCCGAAGGCACGGCCATTGTCGGTGGCCGCAATCTGGCCGGATTGTCGCGGCGCGAGATTCAGGCATATCGCCGGACCGTCGGCTTTGTCTTTCAGGACTTCAAGCTCATTCCGTCGAAGACCGTCTTCGAGAACGTGAGCTTCGCGATGCGCGTAATCGGCGTGCCCATCGATCATCAACGGCGGCGCACCTACCAGGTGCTGAAGTGGGTCGGCCTGCAGCACCGGCAGCACGCGTATCCGTCGGAGCTGTCCGGCGGAGAGCAGCAGCGAGTCGCCATCGCGCGCGCGCTCGCGAACGAGCCGCAGGTCATCCTCGCAGACGAGCCGACCGGCAACCTCGATCCCGATCTCTCGCTCGACATCATGAGTCTGTTTCGCGACATCAACGCGAGCGGCACCACCGTCTTGATCGCCACCCACGATCGCGAGCTCATTCGGTGGACGGGCCGCCGGACCCTGCACCTCGAACACGGCCGCCTCGTTGCGCCGGAACACGTCGAGGAACGGGGCAGCCTCGCGTGAAAGCGATTCGCTTTGCGTGGCGCGAGGCGATCGTCAGCTTGCGGCGGGGTGGGCGATCCGTGTTGCTGTCAATCGGGACGATGACGGTCGCGTTTTTCGCCCTGGGCGGGTTCCTCGTGATTTCGAGCAATCTTCAGCGCCTTCTCGAGCGATGGACCGAAGCCGCCGAAATGTCCGTGTTCCTGCGAGACGATGTGAGGGAGGCGACAGTGACGTCGCTTGCCTCAGAGCTTCGGGCGCATCGATCGGTGACGACCGTCGAGTACGTCTCCAAGGACCAGGCGCTTGCCCGATTCAAAGCAGACTTCCCGGAACTCGTGGACCTCGCGGGAACCACGGAAGGCAATCCATTTCCGGCATCCCTCGAACTCCGGCTTCGGACCGACCCCGTGTCTTCCGGCGCCGCAGACGCCCTGGCTACCCAGCTTGTCAACCGCGCAGGCGTCGCGGACGTGCGCTACGACGGGCAATGGCTGTCGCGGCTGTTCGCCGTGCTCGACGGCGTTCGCCTGGTCGGCGTTGGCATTGCCGCCATTCTCGTGCTCGGCGCCGCCTTCACCGTCGCAGCGGTGGTGCGCCTCTCGTTATACGCACGGCGGGACGAGCTCGAGATCATGCAGCTTGTCGGCGCGCCGCTCGCCTATATCCGTGGACCGTCGATACTCGAGGGTCTCCTTCTTGGCGCGTCTGGCGCTTGTTGTGCGCTCGTGTTCCTGTGGATCGGCTTTCGCACCGCACAGGTTCGAGTAGGCGATGCGTTCGCCGGGCTCGCAGGACCGGAGGAGCTGCGGTTCCTGACGACAAACGACACGTTGCTCGTGCTTGGCGTCGCCGTCCTGATCGGCGGCCTTGCCGGCGCCATGGTGTCGCGTGCGCTTCGGTGATGGACCTCAAAGCGCGATTTATCGGCCTTCCCCGTTGACAGGGCCTTCTGAAATTTTTAAACTGAAGAGGTCTCGAATATCTCGAGGGCTTCAAAGGACCGTATGTCGCGACCTTTTACCGATCGTCCAGGTCCGCCGCCCACGTCGCCTATCATCGAGTTCTACCGCGAAGAATTTCTCAAACATCACCGCTGTCTCCAGGAACAGCGCGAGTTCTTCTCCGCACAGGCCATCAAGAACGTCGAAACCGCTCTCCTCCGCATCATTTCCCAGGTAGACAAATTATCGACAAAGGAAGACGCCAACCAGGTGGTGGCGGAGCTTCTCCGGGAAATCGATGTGGTCACCAAGCTCTCGGCGTGGTCCGATCCGCACAAGGCGCACTGATTTCGCCGCTCGATAACGTTCGTCAAGACCTTTTCACAATCGTTCGCGCCGGCATCGAGGCCGCAAGCCCGTCACAGGCGCTGCCGCGCGCGTTTCAAGACACGCAGCTCCTTTCAGAACTCACGTCACAGCCGCTTCACGTGATCGCTGCCGGGAAAGCCGCAGCCTCGATGACTGACGCTTTTTTCCAGGCCATCGGATCGTCGGTCACCGTGAGGTCCGCGTTGGGCGTGACTCCGCAGCACCATGCGGCTGGACCGTCCTTTGTCGAATGGCATCAGGCCGGGCACCCGCTGCCGGACGATCGCAGCGTGGCAGCTGCGGTACGGGCGATGGAGATTGCGCGTGGCGTTGCTGAAGACGATTGCCTCTTGCTGCTGCTCTCGGGCGGCGCATCCGCGCTCCTGGCGTGTCCGCTCGAAGGAATCACGCTGCGCGACAAACAACACGTGATTGACGCGATGCTTCATAACGGCGCTGACATCTCGGCGCTGAACACGGTTCGCAAGCACCTTTCGGCGATAAAGGGCGGCAGGCTTGCGGCCCTCTCCCGCGGCCGCGTCATGACGCTGGCCATCTCCGACGTTGTCGGCGACGATCTGGCGGTGATCGGATCCGGTCCGGCAGTGCCGGATCCAAGCACCTGGCGACAGGCGGCCGACGCGTTCGACCAATACGTGCCGTCGCGCGAACAACCAGCGGCGGTGATCGACTTGATCCGGAAAGGTGTCGCGGGCGCGGTGCCCGACACGCCCAAACCGGGGCATCCGCATCTGGCGCGCGCCGGCGCGCGCATCATCGCCGGACGTGCAGACGCAATGCGCGGCGCCCGACGTGCGGCGGAGCATCTCGGCTATCACACGATCG
>WNGA01010984.1_pt1 | contig 12996 bp, 16 predicted proteins | sample 5400061 | NCBI WGS metagenome assembly WNGA01 (sample SAMN13153366, study PRJNA577476) | soil metagenome | isolation source: 100 cm soil or saprolite under grassland replicate 2 | place: USA:California | collected 2016-06-15
CGCGCGTTGTTCTCGGCGACGTAGCGCAACGAGAAGTCGTGCGTCAGCAGCGCCCATTCCATGACGCCCACTGCGAGCACCGCGGCCGCGAGCACGGCGAAGACGAAGCGCCGCCCGCTCCGCAGCAGCGCCTCGTCGTGGCGATGCAGGCCGCGTCCGATGGTCGCGATGCCCAAGACCGAAGCGCTGGCACCCAGCGCGACCGCGAGCACGCCGAGCGACGCCTTCACGCCGTGCCGCCCTTCGTGTCGACCTTCGGAGGTTGGTAGTCGTTGCCGTGCTTGATGAGGATGCGGTCCGAGTCGAACGCGGAACCACGGCCCCAGTGGCCTTCGCAGACGACGGGGGCGCCCGGCTTGAACAGCTCGGGTGGATCGCCCTGATGAATCACCTCGGCCGTCGCCTTGCCGTCGGAGATCTCGAACTTCACGCCGTCGCGCGTCTCGACGATCGTGTGCGGCACCACCGCGCCCGCGATCCGGAAGCGATCCTGACCCTGGTCGTGACGCTGCGCCACGGCCTCTGACACGGTGCGGAAGTAGACGACGTTCTCCGAGAGCACGACGGCGAGCACGACGATGGCGATGATGGCCGCTCCGCAGAGCCCGATGGCGAACAGTGCACGGCGGCGACGTCTCGTCATGCGTCGGTGTGGAGGCGCTCCGCCCGGCGTGTGCGCCACAGCAGGCGCAACCAGTACCCGGCGAGCACCGCACCGGTGACCACCCATCCGCCGATCACGTACTCCGCGAACCTCACGCTCCGGCTCCCACTTCGACCTTCTCACGCGGCGCCGCACCGGCGATCCGCTCCTCGATCGCGCGGGCAACCTCGCGCTCCTCGAGGTCCTCTTCGAGAGCTTCGAGGCGGTAGCGCTTGTCGAGCAGGTACGCGAACAGCAGCGTGAACGCGAAGACGCCCCACCACAGGGTGAAGGCCATCACGCCGTGGATGTGTGCCTTGAGCTCGGGATCGAAGACGGTGGCTTGCTGGTGCAGCGTGCGCCACCAGGTGACGGAGAAGTGCACGATCGGGACGTCGACGAACGCGACGAGGGCGGCGATCGCACAGCGCTTCGCCCGGGCCGCCGGCGCGGCGGGAACTCGCCGCAGCGCGAGATATCCGACGTACAGGAAGAAGAGCACGGCCGTGGTGACGAGGCGCGCGTCCCACGCCCACCACACGCCCCACACCGGACGGCCCCAGAGGGATCCCAGCACGAGCGTGAGACCGGTGAACAGCACACCGAGCTCAGCCGACGCACCGGCGAGCCGGTCCCAGACCAGGGAGCGGGTACGAGGCCACAGATAGAGCGCCGACGCCACCGCGGTGACCCCGAACGCGAGGTAGGCGATCCACGCGGCGGGCACGTGCAGGTACATGAGCCGCTGGGCGTCGCTCTGCACCCGGTCGGGCGGTGCACCCCACAACCCGAACATCGCCAGCACGACGAGCGCCGCGAGCGACGCCCATCCCAGCGCCCGCCCGACCTGCGGCTTCAGCAGCGTCATGCTTCCTCCAGGAGCGGCCCGAAGGCCAGCATCCCGATCGATGCGTACAGCGCGGCGAAGATCGCGAGCAGCGCGACCCATGGCCACGCGTCCGACGGCACCCCGTCGATGGCGGCTTCCCACGAGCGGGTCGCCGCGAGCAGCACAGGCGCCACCACCGGGAGCAACAGCACCGGCACCAGCGTCTCGCGCACGCGGGTTCCCGCGGCGAGAACGCCGTAGAGGGTACCGGTGGCGGCAACGCCCGCGGTCGCGGCCAGCGTCGCGAGCGCGAGCGGCAGGAGCGAGCCGAGCCCCACGTCGAACAACACGACCGTGCCCGCTCCGAGCAGGAGCTCGAGTGCAAGGAGCTGAACGGCGATTGCGGCGGCCTTGCCGAGGAAGAGGGCGCTGCCGTCGAGCCCGGAGAGACGCAGGCCGTCGCGTCCACCGTGCTCGAGCTCGACGCCGAAGGAACGCGACACGGCGAGCAGGGCGGCGAGCAGCACGGTGACCCAGAACAGCCCGGGCGCCACGCGCCGCAGGACGCCCCGATCGGGGTCGAGTGCGAACGCGAACAGCAAGAGGACGACGAGGCCGAACGGCACGATCTGTTGCAGCAGGACGCGTGAGCGCGCCTCGATGCGCAGGTCCTTGCCGGCGACCAGCGCCGCCTCTCGCGCAAGGTTCATACGCGCACCGCGTGGGTGGCGGCAGTCGGACTGTCCGACCGCTCGGGGATGCCGTGGGCCTGACCTGCCGTCAGCACGACCTCGCGTCCGGCGAGCGGGCGGAGCCGGTCTAGCTCGTGGGACGCAACCACCACCGTTCGTCCTTCGGACGCGGCGGCGGTGAGGAGCTCGTCGACGACGGCGCGGGCTTCCGCGTCGAGACCCGCGTGCGGCTCGTCGAGCAGGAGGAGGTGCGGGTCACGGGTCAGGGCGACCGCGAGCGCGAGCCGGCGGCGCTGCCCGGCCGACAGCCGGGCGTGGGTGACGCCGGCGAGCGGCTCGAGCGCCAGCCGTGCCATCGCGCCGCGGGCGGCCTCGACGGGCGCACCGGCAGCTCGCGCCGCGAACCGCAGGTTCTCCCATACCGTCAGATCGTCGTAGCAGAAGGTCTCGTGGCCGACGAGCGCGAGCATCCGGCGATGCGAACAGCGGTCGCGCGCGAGGTCGTGGCCGAGCACGTGCGCTGAGCCCGAGAAGAGCGGCACGAGCCCGGCAAGCAGCCGGAGCAGCGTCGTCTTTCCCGCGCCGTTCCCGCCGGACAGCAGGACGATTTCGCCGTCTTCGACGTCGAGGTCGACACCGGCGAGCGCGGGAAACCTGCCCAGCAGGCACACGGCGGAGCGGAGACGGACGACGGGTTGCACAGCGCCCCCGAGGAAGCGGACGCCCGAGTGTACGAATGGGTCTTGCGCATGGGCGAACCGCGACGCCGGAGCCGTTCGTCGGGATCCTTCACCCGTAGGATCGGGCCCGTGCGGCGTGTGCTCGGGGCGGTCGGGCGGGTGTTGACGACGCTCGGGATCCTCATCCTGGTGTTCGTCGCTTACCAGCTGTGGGGCACGAGCTTCTATACCGATCGCGCGCAGGACGATCTGGCGAGCGATTTCGCCGAGGCGTTGGGCCGGGCTCCGAATCGACCGTCGACGACCGCCACGACCTCACCGGTCCCGAGCCCGACGACGACAACGACGACCACCGAGCCGCCACCACCACCTCCCGTCGGCGAGGCCGTCGCGCGCATCCGGATCCCGAAGATCGGGCTCGACAACATCGTCGTGAACGGCATCAGCCGCGAAGACCTGCGCAAGGGTCCCGGCCATTACCCCGACACACCGTTGCCGGGACAGCTCGGCAACGCCGCGATTGCCGGCCATCGCACGACGTACGGAGCACCGTTCGGCGACCTCGACCAGCTCGCCCGGGGCGACCGGATCGCGATCCGCACGCTCGAGGGCTCGTTCGACTTCGACGTCACCGATCTGCTGGTCGTGGACCCCAGCGACGTTGCCGTGCTCCAGCCCACGCACGAGGATCGCGGCGATCCGTCGTCACCGCTGCTCGCGACGCTCACGCTCACGACTTGCACTCCGAAGTACTCCGCGGCCCAGCGACTGATCGTCAAAGCCGAACTCAGCAAGCACGACAATCCATTGCCGGCACCCAAGTTCGCGAAGCGGCGGCACCTCCGTGAGGAAGGTCTCTCCGGCAACGAGGGGTCGAAGCTGCCGACGGTCCTCCTGGGCGTGGTGACCGCGCTCGTCGGCGGTGCGTGGTGGTTGGCGTTCCACCGTCATCCACGATGGACGACGTGGCTGTTCGGTGCGGTCCCCTTCGCGGTCGTGCTGTTCGTGTTCTACGTGTTCCTCGAACGCGTGCTGCCGGCGAACTACTGAGCTAACGACCCTCGAACCTCGGCACGCGCTTCTCGCCGAACGCGCCGATCCCCTCCTGGAGATCGTGACTCGCGAACGCTGCTTCCTCCAGGCGCGCGATCTCTGCCGTCTGCTCGGCCGTGAGCATCACCCGTTCCGCCAGCAGGTTCAGCGCACGCTTGTGGCCGCTCGCGGAGAGCGGAGCAAGCTCCGCAATCTCGTTCGCGAGGATGCACGCCGCTGCATACGCATCGTCGGCGCGGCGTTGGACGAGCCCAACGCGCTCCGCTTCGTCGATGTCGAGCGTTCGCGCGGTCAGCAGCACGTCGCGTGCGGTTGCCTGACCGACGAGAAGCGCCAATCGCGCGATGTTCTTGGGGCTGAGGAGCACGCCGAGGCGAGCCGCCGGGATCCCGAAGCTCGCGTTGGGTGACACCACTCGGACGTCGCATGCGACGGCGAGCTGCATTCCTGCGCCGAGTGCCGCACCGTTCACTGCCGCGATGACCGGTGCGGGATAGGCGACGATCGTGTCGAGCAATCCCTCGAATGCGGGCCGGAACGTGTCGCCGCCACCGTGCTCGAGACCTCCTGCGGTGTCGGCCGCGCGCCGGCCAAGGTCGGCGCCTGCGCAGAATGCCTTGTCGCCCGCGCCACCGATGACGATCGCCCGCAAGCCCGGGTTGGTATCGAGATACCCGTGCAGCTGCCGGCACATCTGCGCGTCGAGCGCGTTGCGCCGCTCGGGCCGGTCGATCACCGCGACCCCGACGAGGTCGCGTACCTCCCAGCGAATCGTCACGACTCGTCGATCAGCGCGATCAAATCCCCCTCCTGGACGACGTCCTCGGGCGCAACGTGCAACTCGCGCACGACGCCGGGCACTTCTGTCACGACGGGGATCTCCATCTTCATCGACTCGAGGATCACGATCTCGTCGCCTTCCGCGACCATCTGGCCCTCTTCGGCGGTTACCTGCCAGACATTCGCCGTGATTTCGGCTCGGATCTCGTGCATGGCGCCGGAGGTTAGCCCTGGGGGCGCGACTCGAACTTCGACGCGGTGTTCAGACCGGCAGCACTCCGTGCTTGCGCCATGGCCGCTCGACGCGCTTGTCGCGGGAGATCTCCAGTCCGCGCCAGACCGCTCGACGGGTGTCCGCCGGATCGATGATGTCGTCGACAACTGCGTGACCCGCAGCCACGTACGGGTTGATGTTGCGACGCACCTCCTCCGCGAGCTCGAGCCGCTTCTGCGCGCGCTCCTCTTCGGGCACCGCCTCGAGCGTCTTGCGGTGGATGATGTTCACGGCGCCATCCGGCCCCATCACTGCAATCTCCGCGGTCGGCCACGCGACGAGGTAATCGGGCTCGTACGCGTAGCCGTTCATCACGAAGTAGCCCGCGCCATAGCTCTTGCGCATGACGACGCTGATCTTCGGCACCGTCGCCTCGGACACGGCGAACAGCATCTTGGCGCCGTGCCGGATGATGCCTTGCTTCTCGACCGCGGAACCCACGATGAAGCCCGGCACGTCGTGCAGGAACACGAGTGGTATCCCGAACGCGTCGCACAACCAGACGAAACGCGCGGCCTTGTCGGCCGCATTCACATCGAGTGCGCCGCCGAGCACCATCGGCTGGTTCGCCAGCATGCCCACTGGCTGGCCGCCGACCCGCGCCAGGCCCGTGACGATGTTCTTCGCCCACTCCGGCTTGATCCAGAGGACATCACCGTCATCGACGATCGCGGTGACCACCTTTCGAGCGTCATACGCACGCCTCGGCGCGGTCGGCACGATGTCGTAGAGCGCGTCCACGCGCCGTTCGACCGGGTCTTCGGACGCGCGAACGGGCGGCGGCTCCTGATTGTGTGACGGGAAGTACGACAGGTACTTGCGCACCACGTCGAGACACTCGCGGTCGTCGGCGACCTCGAGATCGGCGCAGCCCGACACCTTGGTGTGGACGGCCGACCCGCCCATCTCCTCCTCGGACACATCCTCACCCACCGCGGCCTTGACGAGGTGGCGGCCCCCCAGCGCCATCGACGACGTACCCCTCACCATGGGCACGAAGTCGGCGAGCGCCGGAATGTAGGCGGTGCCGGCTGCGCAGTGGCCGAGCATCGCGGCGACCATGGGCACGACCCCGCTCATCGTGACCTGCTCACGGAAGAGGTCGCCCATACCGGCGAACGTCGATCCGCTCTGCGACTGGATGCGCGCACCCGCCGAATCGAGCAGCCACACCATCGGGATGCGCTGGCGAAGCGCGAGCTCGCGCATCCGCCTGATCTTGTGCTCACCCACACGCCCCATGGAGCCGGCGAGCACGGTGAAGTCGTACGCCGCGATCGCGACGGGGCGCCCGTCGATCGCACCGATGCCCGTGACGGCGGCGTCGGCAGCGAGATACCGACCTGCGTACGCCGGATCCATGCTGTCGGCGAGCATCCCGTACTCCACCCAGGTACCCGCGTCGATCAGCAGATCGAGCCGCTCACGCACGGTGAGCTTTCCGAGAGAATGCTGACGCTCGACGAGCTCGGGGCCACCCATCCCGGTGGCGTTCCCACGACGATTCGTGAGGTCATCGACCAACGGACCCCAGTCGTGGACGTCGCCGCCTCCGGTCGTCGACTCCGACGGCTTCTTCGTGGCATCACTCATCGCGTCATCCTCGCACGACGCGTCGCGCTCCTCGCGACTGGTCAGGACGACAGCGATGAAGGAGCACCTGGCCGGTCGCACAACGCTGCCACAACCGCGTCCAAGAGCTCGTCCCCGTGCGGCTGTCCCGCTGCGATGTGACCTCGCGCGACAGCGCGTCGATGTTCGATCAGCATCGCGATGGCGACCACACCGACGACAAGGACTGTGCCGGCAACGAGCGAATGCCACGCGGCCGCGACAGCCAACGTTCCGGCGAGGACGATCCACCAGTCGGCAGTGGCGTCGCCGAACGCGACGAGCAGAGAGGCCATGCCGACGCCACCGGCAAGCGAGGTCGCGGTGACGAACACGCGCGCGAGCCCCGCGCCGAGCGCAGAAGCCAACGAAACGACGATCAGTGCACCCCATCCATCAGAAGCCCGGAGGGGAATTGCGGCTGCTGCTCCCGCCGCCGCGAGTGCGGGCATCACCGTGGCGCCGAGAACGAAGCACCGGCGAATCGCACCCGACTCCGTGAGGCAGAGTGTGATTCCCGCGGCAAGCCCGACGAGTCCGGCCCCCAGGAAGAGCGAAGAATCGTAGAACGCTCCGACCGCAGCCAGTGAGGCGACGGCACTGCACGAAAGCCGTCGCGCGAGCGGCAGCCGCCTCCCTATTGCCGTAACGGTTGCTCCTGTTCCGGCGAGCACAGCCAACGGCACCGCTTCAGGGAACGGCTCGAGGAAGAGCAACGCGACGACTGTCGATACGGCCGCGAGCCCAAGCGCGATCTGGATCGCGGAACGAACGCGTCGGGCGGACTGACCGACCCGGATGCGCACGCGTGGACGGCGGATCACCAGCACGTCGACGGCGATCAGCAGCAGCACCAACCCGAGCAGGCCGACGATGGGCGACACCGTCGCCATCAAGTAGCCACAACCCGCCCCGCCGAGCGCAAACAACAACATTTCCGTCTCGGAGCGAATCAGATCAACGACCCGCGGGACGATCGGGACACGTTCGAATATCGCTATCGCGATTCCCAGAATCGAGTTGTTCGCGAACCAATAGGCGGCGACCGCAGCAATCGTTCCAACGCAGAAGCCGAGCAAGCGTGGTGTTAGAGCATTGACAATTACGGCATATGACGCAGCGGCCAGGGAAGCCGCGATCAAGTGAACTGATGCATTTACAACCATTCGTGACCATGCTCGCGATCGAATATCGGTCACATATAGGCCAGCGCAGATTGAGCAAGTGGCAAAGCCAAGCGGGGTCATCTTCTCCACAGATAGGACTACCGCAGCCAGGACGACGATGAAGCTGCCGCTCAACGCTGTCTCGTCCGCGAAGAAGGACTCCCGGTGCGTCGCCGCGATCATCAATCCCGTCAAGCCGATTGTGGCAATCGCGCTGGGTACTCGTCCCGTTGCAAACGCCGCGAGCAACAGGGAGGACACGAGCGTCAGCCCTAGGACGAGGGTGCGGAAGGCGAGAGGTGTTGGCCGACCGGACTTCTCCCGCGGCGACGCCGCTGTGTTGACAGGTCCCATCGCCATCAGTTGTCGCCCTCTTCGCGCCGTCGACCGTACAGCTCGACGAGTTCCTCGTAGCAAGCGCTACACGCTGTGCACTGATCCAGATGAAGCGCGATCTGCGTGCGGACACGGCGTGTCAGGCGCCCGCGGTAGTACCGGCCAAGACGAAGACGAACCGACGTGCACGCTCCCCGCCCAGACTGTGCCGCGCAGTCGATGCACGCACCGACGAGCTCATCCCGGGCACGGTGTGCTCGTTGACGTGCGGCGACGGGCGAGATCGACAGGCGGCGGCCGAGCTCTTCGTACGGGAGCTCCTCCATGTAGCGCAACCAGATCACCTCTCGGCTGCGCTCGGAGATCGTCGCGAGCGCTGCTTCCGCCAGCGCCGTGTCGAGCAGGGTGAGCACCTGCTCGTCGGGCGCGAGCTCGGACGACGGCAGCTCTTCCGCGATGTCGTCGCCGATGAAACGGCGCCGTGAGCGCTCGCGCAGCTGGTTTCGCCAGAGGTTCCGAACCGTCGTGAGCAGGTAGGCCTTGACATTCTCGGGACCGGAGATGTACTCCGCGCGACGCAGCGTGTTCAGGATCGCCGTCTGCGTGAGGTCCTCGGCCTCGGACGTGGTTCGCACGAGCCGCCGCGCGAGGCGATAGGCATCATCGCGGTGCGCTGCAATGAGGGTCGCGAGGTCGTCAGGCGGTGGCGCCGCCGCGCTGCTCTCGGTCCCCATGCTGCGCCCCCCGTGCCCACCAAGGCGCCCGCCCCGGCGGCGAACATATCGGCGGCCCCGCGGCTTGTCTACGAAAACCTGGCCGACGGGGCGAAAAAAAGCGCGGGCGATTCCTGTCACACCGCGACGTTCAGAGCGTCTGGCGCGCTCCCGTCAGTGACCGGTCCAGCGCGGCGCCCGCTTCTCGGTGAACGCGGCAATGCCTTCGGCGAAATCGTCCGTCAGCGTGTTGACCGTCAGCATCGCCTGGAGATAGTCGAGTGCTTCGTCGGCGCGCATTTCCAACGCTCGGTAGAACGAGGTGCGACCCCAGCGCATGATCAACGGCGACTTGGACGCGAGCATCTCCGCGAGTTCGTCGACCGCGGCGTCGAGCGTGTCGGCGGGGACGACGCGATTCACCAGACCGAGCCGCGCTGCCTCGTCGGCGTCGACGCGCCGACCGGTCGCCATCAGCTCGAGCGCAACGCGAGGTGGCATCGATCGCAACAGCGGCACCGTGATCATGTAGGGCCACAGGCCAATGTTGATCTCGGGCGTGCCGAACTGAGCATCGTCGGACGCGACGACGAAATCGCATGCCATCGCGAGTCCGAACCCACCAGCGAGGGCAAACCCCCGCACACGCGCGATCACCGGCTTCCCGAGCCTCCAGATCGCCCGGAACACGTCGGCCAGTGCTCCTCGGGCTTCATGGTCGTCCGAGGCCCCACCACCGCCCATGCCCGAGAGGTCGGCACCGGAACAGAATGCTCGATCCCCTGCCCCGGAGAGGACGACGACGCGCACCGTCACGTCGCCCCGCGCCCGGGCGAAGGCATCGCGCAGCCCTGTCATCACTTCGAGCGACATGGCGTTACGCCGCTCCGGACGATTGATCGTGACGCGCGCGACTGAGCCGTCGACGCGGTACTCGACCTCGGCCACGCGCCGATCGTATGCAATCCAACGACCGCGCAACTGGGATCGCTAGCGTTCCGAACGTGCTCCTGGTCGCGGCAACGGTCGTGCTGGCGATCGTGGTCGTGGTCGTCACGCGGGGCCGCTTCGGCGAGCTCATCCGCATTCGGATCCGGGCGCCGTGGCTACTGCTGGTCGGACTCGGGATCCAGGGCGCACTCGAATTCGTCGACTTCCCGAAGGACCAGATCGAGACGGTCGGATACGGACTGTTGATGGCTTCCTACGCCTTGATTCTCGCCTTCTGCTTCGTGAACATCACGGTGCACGGCTTCGGACTCATCGCTCTGGGCGTCGCCATGAACGCGCTCGTGATCGGACTGAACCAAGGCATGCCGACGAAGGCATTGCGTGAGGACGCGCACGGACGGCGCGTCGAAAAGCCGATTGAGCAGACCGTGAAGCACCGTCCCGAGAGCGACACGGATCTCCTGCCGTTGCTCGGTGACAAGATCGTGCTTCCGCCACCGATCGACACCGTCGTCTCGGCCGGTGATCTCGTGATGATGGTCGGGATCTTGGAACTGGCGTACTTCGGCACGCGGCGACGCCGACGCCGCGGCGCCCGTCAGAGCGTCAATAGCCCTCGGCGCACAACGACCCGTTCGAGCGCGTCGAGCACTCGTCCGTCGTAGACATAGCTCGGACCGGTGAAGAGAGCTTCGACCGCCCACGCGGCGTGCTCCTCGTCGCCCTCCGTCAACTCGTCGAACGCGCTCGCCGCCTTGAGGACCTGTCCGCCCAGTGCGGCCGGAGAGATCGCGCGGACCTCCGGCGGGCGATGCAGCAACGGCTCCGCCGCGACGATGTCACCAGCCGGCGACAGCACCTCACTCGCCCGGAGCATCTGCGCGCCTGCCTGAGCGACCGCGACCGGATCCTGGGATACGCCCGCGGTGGGGGCATCGAGGCACACGGCTCCGAGATGATGGAGCAACGCCGCTGTCTCCAGGTGCTCGAGATCGGCGCTCGAGAAGTCGAGCTCACGACCGATGGCGACGGCCAGCTCCGCCACACGTTCAACGTGTCCGGGTCGGACGAAGCCGCCCAACTCCGGCGCGATACCGAGGGCGTGAACGGTTTGGCGGAAGTTGCGCTGCGTGGATGCAAGCAGCTCGAACGAATACCACGCTGCGAGCAAGGGAACGCTGAACAACAGGACGCCCCAGAGCCCCAGTTCTCCGTCACCGCCGATTCCCCTGTATCCGACGGACATCAGGATTCCGCTCGTGACCAGCGCAACGTCGGCCCCGGCGTCTTGGACGACTCCGAAGCGACCTGAATGCATCACCGTAACGAACTCGTGGATTGCAACCCCGGTCAGCGCGGCCGCGGCAAGAGCGCCGAGCACGGCAGCACGCTGATTTCCGCCCTCGGCGAGATCCAGGACCGCGGTGTACACAAAGCCGGCAATGACCGCGCCAGCGACGCGCTCGATGAAGAGCTGTCCTCGTTCGATAGGGCGGTTCGGCCCCGGCCGTACGCAAACGGCAGCGAGATATGCAACGGACACAACGATCATGAACTCGCCAGGTGAAGCCGCGCGCAACAGAACGACGACAATCGCAAACGACAGCGGGAGTGGAGGCCGATCGACCGGCCGAATCTCGATGAGCTCACCCGCGACCAGAGCCGCCGCCAAGATGGCAAGCGCGGCGAGGCCCGTGTCCGGTCTGGCGAGCTCGAGCGCGGCGGCCGCGACCGTGCCCGCGCCAGCGACTGTTGCTAGTCGTGCCGTACGGCTCACGAGCGCACCCGTCGTTCGGGAACTGCGAGGTCGCCAAGCCCGGCGGAACCCGTCCCGAGGCTCGGTGGCGGAACGGCGAAGTCGGCCACGTCGGTCTCGTGACCAGCTCCATATCGATCTCCTCTGCGCACGAGGACGCGGATGAGGACCTCCACACATTCGCTGTCGAACTGCCTTCCCGACTTGTCACGAAGCTCTTGGAAGGCAACCTCCTGGCTCAGCGCCCTTCGGTACGCCCTCGTAGAGGTCATGGCGTCGAAGGCGTCAGCGATTGCGACGATGCGCGCCTCGATCGGCGAGTCCTCGACAAGTTGGTGAGCGGTGGCGATCTCCGCCTCGACACTCGGTGCGACCGGGCGAAGGAAGTCGATGCGGCGTAGTACAACTCAAGACCGATGAGGCGGGCGAGGTTAGCGACACGCTCTACATGACCTGCCGTGTAGCGGTCCTTCGCTTCCAGTGCACGGACGAGGGTGGAAAGCGTGGCCTCATGGGCGGCTCGCAACTGCAGGTAGGAAGCAAATGCTTGGCGAGCAATGAAGATCGGCGCGACGAGTAGAGGAACGATCCAGGCACCGAAGCTGAGATAGAGGCGGCCGACCAACACGCCGACCACGCCAAACGGAAGGATCTGACGGTCGCTCAGCCACATCTCGCGGCCGACCTCCCGCACAGATCGTTTAGTCAACATGCTGACTGCTGGTACCAACAGCGCAGAGTTAACGGTCGAGAACGTCAGCGCGATTGGAACTGACGCCAGCACATCAATACTGACCGAAGGCGACGCCCCAATGGGAACGGCCGCGTACACCGCTGCTGCCGCCAGGGTCGATAAGCCGAAGTTGCCGACATTGAAGAGGACTTTCGTGATTTCGCGCGCACGCAACTGTGGCCAATAGCACCCGCCGAACATCCCAATGAGTAGTGGCCCGAGCAGAAACGCATTGCTGCGAAAAACCACAACGGAAGCAACCGCGAGCATCAAACTCGCACTAACGCTTGAACGATTGGGAAGCGCGACGCTTGTGTTCTCAGCGAGCGCGAAGAGCAGGCCGAGCAACACGACGGGCAGCACGGGTGGCGTTGGCCCGCTTAGGACCAGCACGGCCGCCGCCGCGACCGCGATCAAACCAACAAGGGCGCAGTAGAACCGGAAGCCGGCAGTGGGTTCGGCGGACAAAATCTTGCAAGTCAGACGGGGCGGGCAGGGCCCCAGCGCCCTTGGCCGTTCTGTGTGGTCTCGCTACCGCAAGCCTTTGCCGGCACCGCCGGCAAGAACCAGCGCGGCAATGCTCGAACCGATGAGCGCGATACGGGCCATCACCTTCTTCTTCACGTGAATCCCCCCCATCCGAGGGAACTCCCGTCGGCGCCGCTACAAGCCGAAGAGGTGACGCTTCGCTAGTGGGCTTCTCAGCCCTGATGGATCGTCGAGGCCCTGCCCGCTCCGTCCGTCTGTGCCTACACCTCCCCCGCTGCTTCAGGACTCCA
>WNGA01013449.1_pt1 | contig 12995 bp, 10 predicted proteins | sample 5400061 | NCBI WGS metagenome assembly WNGA01 (sample SAMN13153366, study PRJNA577476) | soil metagenome | isolation source: 100 cm soil or saprolite under grassland replicate 2 | place: USA:California | collected 2016-06-15
CATGGATCCTGTAATCGAACACGAGCTACTGACGCCATACGACATCCACCTCTTCAAAGAAGGAAGACACTTCCAACTCCATGAGAAACTAGGCTCCCACCCTATCCAGCTCAACGGAGAAGAAGGCACACATTTCGCCGTATGGGCCCCAAATGCGAAACAGGTCCACGTGATCGGAGATTTCAACCAATGGCGGAACGACAGTCACCCTCTGAAACTTAGACGCGACGACTCCGGGATCTGGGAAGGGTTCATACCAAAACTCGCGAGGGGCGCTCTCTACAAGTACCATATCGAGTCCAGAATCCATGCCGGATATTCCATGGACAAGGGGGACCCGTTCGCCCTGCTCTGGGAAATCCCACCTCGAACAGCATCAGTCGTCTGGGAGCTCAAGCACTCTTGGGATGACAAGGAATGGATGAAAGACCGGTCGAAAAAGAATTCTCTAAACTCACCTTTTACTATTTACGAGATCCATCTCGGATCTTGGAAGCGGGTCCCGGAAGACAACCAGCGATGGCTAACCTATAGAGAGTTGGCGAGGGACCTGCCGGGCTACCTGGAAGAGATGCAGTTCACTCATGTGGAATTTATGCCCGTAATGGAGCATCCCTACGGTCGGTCTTGGGGATACCAGACTCTGGGCTATTTCGCGCCCACGAGCCGGTTCGGCATACCCGAAGACTTCATGCACCTTGTCGATCAGCTTCACAAAAAAGGATTCGGAGTAATACTGGACTGGGTCCCCTCTCACTTTCCATCTGACGCCTACGGACTTGCTTACTATGATGGCTCTCACCTTTTCGAGTATTCTGACCCTCAGAAGAGACACCATCCTGATTGGAAGAGTTTCGTCTTTGATTTCGGAAAGAATGAGGTCCGATCTTTCCTGGCTAGCAGTGCGATCTTCTGGCTAGACAAATACCACGCCGATGGACTCAGAGTCGATGGAGTAGCCTCAATGCTCTACTTGGACTACTCCCGGAAGAAGGGTGAATGGGCGCCTAACATGTATGGAGGCAGAGAGAATCTGGAAGCACTATCCTTCATCAAGGAGCTCAACCAGGCAGCATACCGCGCTCAGCCCGACGTCCAAATGATCGCGGAAGAATCAACCGCCTGGCCCATGGTATCACGCCCAACTTACGTTGGAGGGCTGGGTTTCGGTATGAAGTGGAACATGGGCTGGATGCATGACTCGCTGGAATACTTCGCAAAGGACCCCGTTTACAGAAAGCACCATCATGAACAGCTCACCTTCAGTCTCTGGTACGCGTTCTCGGAAAACTTCATCCTCCCATTATCCCATGACGAAGTCGTCTACGGGAAGCGTTCTCTACTCGACAAGATGCCAGGTGATACCTGGCAGAAGTTCGCTAACCTCAGGCTCCTCTATGGCTACATGTACGGTCATCCTGGGAAGAAACTCCTCTTTATGGGTGGAGATTTCGGGCAGCGGAACGAATGGAACTTCGAGAAGAGCCTCGACTGGCACTTACTAGAACAGGAACCGCATAGGAAGCTTCAACAATGGGTAAAAGACCTCAACAGGATCTACCAAACTGAAGAAGCGCTCTACCAGCTGGACTTCGACAAAGGTGGCTTCGAATGGGTGGACACCAAAGACTGGGAAAAGAGCATAATCAGCTTCGTCCGTAAAGACAAAACCCAGCAAAGTCAAGTCCTAGCTGTGCTGAACTTCACCCCGCTGCCCAGAATGAACTATCGACTGGGGGTTAGCGGAAGTGGATACTGGAAGGAAATTCTGAACAGTGATGCCGTCGAATATGGTGGTAGCGGCCAGGGTAATCTTGGCGGAGTAAACACAGAAGCTCGTACATTTCACGGCAAAGAACATTCGATTCGGATTAGTCTACCACCTCTGGGAGCCCTGTTTTTCAAGAACGAGGTGTGAGTGTAGTTTCGATAATATTCAGTTTCTCCCTGACTTTCCACCTTTGGAATAGACCGTTGGCTTCATCGATAATTGTTTCGCCTTTGCGTAGCGAACAATTGCGAGGAGACCCGCCTTCTTCCATCTGAACTTCTCTTCAACTCTGCTCCTGCCGTTTTTCCTGATCATTGATCCGAACCGCGGGTTCTTGCCGACCATTTCTCTGATATGCTTGGTAGGAATCTCTTCCATCGAATAGTTCATGTCTACTTCTCCACGCTGTGTTGACTCATCGATCTTCATCGTTATGATCATAGAAATCAGGGCAGAGGAGAGAGATCTGGCGTCTTCGGCCGGAATCAAGATTCCTGTTCCCCTATCGCCGTATTTTTGTATATCAAGAACTGTCTCTCTAAGGCCGCCGACATCAGCCCCAACTACTGGGTTCCCGGTGATCATTGCTTCGAGGGCGCTGATCCCGAAGGGCTCCACCCTAGAAGGCATTGCGTAAACATCCGCTACAACGTGGGAGAGGAGATAGACGGGACGGTCCCTGCCGAAGATGAGTCTAACATTCCTCGGGTAACCTGCAGCAACCATGCTGGTTGACTTGTTGTAGTCTCGATCATTTGATGGCAATAGGAAGAATAGAAACTTGGTGCCTGGGAGTGCTCGGAGAACGCGTGGGACCGCGTCGAGAAGGATATCAACACCTTTCTGTGGGCTCAATCTCCCTGTCATCAGAACGAGAGGTCCGTCCTCTTCGAAAGGCTCAATCAGCTGCTTGCTCTGATATTCCTGTTCTTGAGACGTATCGAGATCGTTTTCAACCTCAACTATCGGTCTCACTTGAGCCAGGCCTTGAGTGAGAAGGTGTCTTCTAAAGTCCCAGCGATTTAGGTACTGATCATTCAGACCAATCACGGAGGTGACATAATTCGCCTCGTAACATCCAAACCTTTCTAGGGAATTGTGACAGTAGTCTTCCCAGACCTGACGGTATCCAAGCGTGAGGACCCCTTTCCTTCCCATCCTTGCATCGTGCTGAAGATCCTGGATTCCACACCATGCGTCCGATCCGTAATGCCAAGGCAGGGAAACGCGCCCAAGCAGGTGGATAGTGAATACTAGTGGAACTGTCACGCGATTCTCCTCAAGAGACTGTTTCAAGGCAACTCCTGCTGGTATCATATGCCAGTCGTGGGCGTGAATCAAATCGGGAAGGTCGCTACGAGACCCGGTGGCGAGCAGGTAGTCTGAGTAAGTCTTTACTGTTCTGGCGAACAAGCTCATTTTTTCAAACATGACATCGCGATCGTAGAGAGTTCGGTCATCGAGCCATCTGCTTGTTCGTCCATCCAAGCCCTTCACGAGGACATAGTGGACCGAATCTCTGTAGCCCCTTTCAACCCCAGCTAGGTAATGATAGTGGACGCGGTCTGTCCCCGTCCTGTATCCGTTCGCGATGAAAGTCGTTTGGTCCTTTAGACTGTAAGCTGTTCTCAAATCCTGGTCCAGTTGCCTCCCATGGCTCGGGAGGAAAACCGTGACTTCTATCTTGGAGTCCCGCGCGAGGGTCCTGGCAAGTCCCGCGACAGCCTCTCCTAAACCGCCAGCCTGTGCGAGTCCAGCGCACTCATAGCTAAGCATCCAAACTCTGTTTACTGAACGTTCCTCCGGACTCAGCGAGGGTTGTTGAGACGTCACTCTCCTCGTCAGCATCACAGACGGTCAATGGCCGCTTCCAAGGGATAATAAAGAGAGAAAGCCTAAAGCGAAACCATCTTCCATCGAACAACTCGGAAGTGAAGTGGATGCCCCGGGCCAAGACTCTGAAGGAACCAGCCAGCGTACTTCGAGATGTTCCGCCGCAGAATGCGTTCTATTTCTATAGATCGATAGGAGCCCCGACAGGGGCGGCGGCTCGAAACTTGTCCGACTTTGTCGGAGTGTTAAGCAGCATTGATATTGCCTCCATCCAGTTCCACACTGGCCGTGGAGATTTCGAGAACTGGCTAAGAATGCTAGGTGACGATTTGCTTGCTCAGCAAATCACGGGCTTGAAGGAGAAGAAGCTCTCTGGAGAACAGTTACGCACTCATCTTGTGGACGTGGTTAAGACGAGAATCAATCAGATTCAGAAGAGAACAATATCGGCATCGATGCCATAGCAAGATAATGTAGCTATGCTTCCTTGAAGCTTAGAAGGCTGAGTATGAACATGGCGTGGGACCATGCCAACGGCGACGCAGAAACAGGCTCTCCGTTCTCTCTGTTTACTTGTTCTGCGAAAAGCTGGAGCTCATCAACATGTTTTGCAGACCAGTCGATCAGGGTCTTGGCCTTCTGGTAGTTGCCAAGCTGGCAATTGTACAAGGCCATCCAGAGTGTTGTAATGAACCAAGGGTTGCCTCCGTGGTAAGCGTCACTCGGATACCTTCCGATCCCTTCGGCGGTATAGCGAAAGGCGTTTTCGATCTGATGAGCCGTACTCAGCATTCGAGGATCATCAGGCTGTAATACACAAAACGGGAAGGATAGTCCTATGATCGCCGTGTCAATGTCACTGTCCACAGGTTTGACTGACTTCAGGAAACGATTATTCTCTTCATTCCAGAGATGCTTCAGAATGGCACTCTGCAGAATGCCATTCTCTTTCTTCCAAGACTCTGCCAGCGCGTCATATCCAAGGACTGACGCTATCCCGGCACTCTCTCTCAGCCCCCCGCATGCCGCTGAGTTCGTGTAGGTATGTAGTGCGCTCTTCTCTTCCCAGAGGTCCAGCGACGGCCCGATAAGACCGGTTTCTTGGTCCCTTCCGGACAAGATATGTTCAACCCCTTTCTTTACCGTGGGCCAAACGTCTCTCAGAAAATCTCGACTCTTGGTCAGTTCGTAGTGCTGTCCGAAGCCCCATAAGATCGTAGCGCACTGGTCTTCCTGCTCTCCCCAGGAAGGGGCAGGAGTCTTTTCAATATTGTATCTTTGATTCCATCCACCGTTCGGCTCCTGAGCTTCTTTGCACCAACGATAGAAGGCTTCTGCGTCTTTGTGATAGCCGCAGCGGTCTAGTGCATATGCGACATATGTCCCGTCTCTGGACCAGACGTATCTGTAATCTGGCTCTAGCGTGGGGGCGGCGACAATTCCTCCGAAATCTGGAGATACAAGTGTTCTCAGAGTTAGAAGAGACCTTCTGAGCAGGTCCTCCCAGGCCTCTGGAACTCGGGCAACTTTGGCATTTCTAAGCCAGTCTTGACAGTATTTGTTGACGTCATTAACCATCTCCGGAATCGAACTCTTCCTCGCAGTATCGATTAGAGACAACGCGTCTTGTTTATTGTGTGCAAAGCACATCAAGAGAACAAGTTGTTCCTTTACGCCTGGATTCAGACTTCCAAGGTCCCACTTGAGACAGGAATTCACTCCTCTCGTCCCTGAATATAGGGCAAGAGAGTTTCCGGACAGTTTGCCATCTTTTGCATCAACGAAGGCATCTGATAGCTCTTCGTGGACCCCGCATTGATGTGCGGAGGAGCGTCTCTCACCTCCAAAAGCAAACCAATAGTTTCGCTTGTAGGAGACGATCGTGTCAGATCTCTGGTCGTAGTAGCAGGCATCACCAATCGGGGTTTCAGCTATGTCGAAATCGTTGTAGTAGAGGAAACTTGTGTCAATGGGAGCCAAGTTCTTGTTGACTATCTCGAAAACTCTGACGAGAGCATCCTTGCTGGGCAGGACGAAATCTGTGGCTTTTACTTCGAAACCATTACGATCATCAGTGAAAGTTGTTTCGAGAATTGTGCTGTCGGGAAGATATCTCTGTCTTCTTGTCCAAGGATCGTCTGTCAACCAGCTGAAGGATTCGTTCTGACCCTTCCCGCATATGATTCCCGGTAGAGAGCCCCGAACATGCTGAGGATAGTTGTATGTAGGCCAGAAAAGGTGCCTAAGTTCTCCGTTCTTCCCAATGGTAATCAGTGTAGAACGATTGCCCATAGGGGCTTGCTGACTTGTCGAGAGCAACTGCAGTGCCTTTCTTTAAGAGGGGCCGGTCTGCGAACCTTAAAGGGGTTAGGTATCGCAACCATTTCAAGTGAAGGAACAGCGATATTCCGCATTCTGTAGCCTTCTCCTGCAATACCAACGATGAATGGTCTTCGTTCGACGACGATCCCCCTATTAGGTGTCGATTTCCAAGGACGCGTTTCACTTATCCCTTAGGCTTCACGGTTGTCTTCTCATCAGTTAAGATCGTATATCGTGGTGGCTACTCCCCAAATAACCCCAAGGTCACAATTGTTGGATTGCAATATCAAGGCTGGCACTACGAGCGTAATAGATTGGTGGTCAGAGCTTCCCTCGCTCCACCTTCTAGCCACTTTATACGTAACTGGCTTCAGTCTTCTATGGAGGCTGGACGCGAGTATCATTGATCTAGAACTCGCGTGAACCTTGAAGGCTGTTGTTCTAGCCGGGGGTGAAGGAACCCGTCTACGGCCTCTCACCTTTACCCGGCCTAAGCCAATGCTTCCACTTGGTCCCAACCCAATAATCCACTACGTACTCTCTCATCTTTCCTCGAACGGGTTCCACGACATTATCATCATCGTTGGCTATCTCAAACATCAACTGATGGGCTATCTAGGAGACGGCTCCCAGTTCGGGGTCAGAATCACATACGTTGTCGAACCGGAAGGAGTCGCATTCGGAACCGCTGGAAGCCTGAAACTGGCCGCTCACCTCTTGGACGAAACATTTCTTGTCGTCCAGTCCGACACAATCAGCGAAATCTCCCTAACCGAAATGGCTCACTTCCATTCGGACAGGGGAGGAGAAGTCTCCATCGCTCTGACTGAAGTAGAAGACCCATCCCTCTATGGAGTCGCGGTTCTGGGGAAGAGAGAGGAAATCATCAAGTTTCTAGAAAAACCGGCACCAGGCGTAGCGATTGGTAGCCTTGCGAGCGCTGGTTTCTACATTCTCGAACCCGAAGTCGTCGATTACATCGAGGATGAAAAGTGGGACTTCGCTCGCGACCTGTTCCCTTACCTAATGCGAGTAGGTGAGCATCTCTTCGGGTTCGCCTCCAAGTCATTCTGGGTGGACGTGGGAGAACTGAAAGGCTACTTGAGAGGAGCTGGCTGGGTCCTGCGCAAGCTAGATCAAGATGCTCCTACAGACGCGAGGACGCTTGGCAATTCTGAACCACCGGTTTTCGTAAGGGGAAACGTCAGGATGGGTCAGCGCGTTCAGATTTCAGGTCCATCATGGTTCGACAACGACGTCGTGATTGGAGATGATGTTAAGATCCAGCCTGGAACGGTTTTGAAAGAAGATTCCCAGGTCCGCTCAGGAACATGTATTGACCAAACGGTGGCGTTTAGTCATACGGAAATTGGAAGCAATTGTTCCATAAAATCGACAATAATCGGTGAACGAGCGATGGTCGGCAACAATGTAACCATTGATAGAGCCATAATCGGGCAGGGTTGCACGATCGGAGACCGAGCGGCGATTTTGCCTGGAAGTCGACTGTGGCCTAATACTAGGGTCGAAGCGGACGCTACTGTGGATGGGATCATCGCCGTCCCGAGGGACAAATCATTCTACTTCGACACTGGTCTCGGACAATATTCGGGAATACTCGCCTCCTCAATTGGAGAATTCCTGGAAGCTCTCAAGATCGTGCCGCTAGAATCTCTGGAATACCATATTGGACGGAGGGACTTCGAGAAATGGATGAAGGATGTGTTGGGTTCCATTCAACTGGCCGATAATATCAGGACCCTTAGACGGTCTCAGTCTAAGGGCGAAGAGCTCCGCGTTCAGCTGATTGACTACGTCATGCAGTGGGCTGAGGAGGTCTCTTCTCTACGAGAAACTTCTGGCCAACAGAAACGACCTAACTGGCCACTAACTACACTCTAGCAGTTGAGCCGAAAGAATCTATTGGAAGATTTCCATCTCAGAACTCGATAACATCATGCGGGCACTTCTTGTAACAATGTAGATTCTAGATTCGAACCCAACTCTCGGTCGTTTGCGAGAGTCTCCCAAAAGAACTACTTTTCCAAACGATCTTTCTCCAACAATAAGCATGCTTTTCTCGACCCCCCGGGGTGGTCGATTTTCCCGCGCCCCGCCCTTCACGAAAACCTTCCAGAAGATCCATTCCTATAGACTAGTAACCGAGTCTGATACCATTCTCCATACTATCGCCGCGTGGGTAGCGATACCAATTATAAGCCGTTTCCATCAATACTATTTGACGAACAGAACAGCTACGAGCTTGTTTGTTGGCTTAGCAAATGAAGCTTGACCAAGGCCCTTCTGGAGAGCTAACGGTCCTAGACTCAGGATACACAGACCAAGTCCTACTGGATTGTGTGAGCGAGGAATATCTTCGGATCAAAGCGATAATCTACAACTCGCTCAACGACATGAACAAGCTCTTCCTAGTCGACCGAGCACTATACACTAACAGTCCTGAGAGACCTCTTTTCATGGAGTGGACTCCGCAAAACATGTCCGCACTGAGAAAGCCTCTGGTGATCTCAGAGGTCAAACTGTACAGTGTGGAAAGGACTTGGGGTTTAAGCACTCTTCGAATGATGAAGTAGAACTCTTCTACTCAGTTTTGGTTAGGACAATCTCAATGGTGGACACGTTCCGCTGTTCGTCTCCCTCTCCCAGCAGCTCAGTCCCGATCCTGACGTCTTTGATAACGAGCTTTCCCTGAAAGAACCGGTTCCTGACAACTTCCACAACGTCCACGGCGTGGCTGATGGACTGGCCCCTAGCCTTGACGGTGCATTGGCTCGATCCGCTGTTAAAGTGCATCATCACTGCCGTCGCGTACGCCATTAACGGCTTCTTTCCGATGAAAACAACATCTGGGGGAGCCCGGCTCATAGGACGGGTCTCATGAATTCTTTCCGGAACCCTTTCTAGAGTTCTTTCCGGTGTTCTTTCAGTATGCGCGGGACGTTTCGGTTCTGTTTTCTCCACTTGCAAACACTAGCCTCTTTGAATCCTTACGGTAAGGAGCGGGAAGGGTTCTTGCGACTTAAGGCTTTGCTAACCCTGACTTAAAAGAAACGGGGAAAAAACGTGAAGGGGAGTTTGGGGGCTGAGTTCGCGAGGGTTCTATATGATGTCCCTGGTGAGGGCTTCTCTGAACTTGACCCTGCAGTCTTGGCACTGGAAGAGGCCGATCAGCACGTTCTTCTTGGACTTGCCGCCTTTGAGCTCCCAAACCTTTGCAGCCTTGGGAACGTCAGCGCCGCATTTTGGACAGACTACCTTGTAGAACTGGCTTGGCAACTGGAGGCTGGATTGGGATATGTCTGGTCCTGAGGGTATGCCTGGAACGTTCTCTGTGCCTGGAATGCTTGGCTGAATCTCTGTCTCCGTTGTGGCGATTGCCGAGGAAGCATCTACAATGGGCATGTCATCGACGACTTTGACCACGAGTGCATCTGCAATATCCTCTACGTATTCTTGCGCTGGGGCGTTCGTGAATGAATCATCAACGATGGAAGCGCTTGCTTGTATCAGTGGGACGACTGGAGCGGCGACGATTGGATCAGCAGTAATCGGTGATACAGGTAGAGCTTGTTCTGGGATTGGTGCGATTACTGGGGCCGGTGCCGATACGGGGGCGCTGGCTGGTGCATAGGACGGTTGCGGTGCCGCAGACGTTACGGGCGGAGCCCATGGTCTCTCGGAGACAATGGAACTTGCAGCAAACTTGACGCTTGGCGAAGTCGGTGTCGTGGCGGGTGCCTGTTGCGAGGCAGCTGGTGCTTGCTGTGGAACGGCGTTCTTCGCCCATTCCTCGATCAGGGTTCGCGGGGCTGGTGGATTTGCTTGTTTGAAGTCTGCTGATGCTAGTGGCCTGGTCTCGATGTGAGTTAGAACTTCGATCATGTCTTTGATCTCTTCAATGCTGTGGAGGTTTCGTTGTAGCAGGCCCTTGAACTCTTCGCGCTGTCCGCGGTACTCTTGTTCGCTGACTTCACCCGTCACGTATTTTGTTTCAAGGTTCAGCAATCGCTGGGGTGTGCTGCCGATCTGGTCTTTGGTTTCTTTGAGGTGCTCGTTCAACGTGTATCCTAGCACGTTGATTCTGTCTTGGAGGTCTTGTGAGGCTCGTCCATATTCCTCGTAGATGGTTCGCATTTTTTCTTTGTATCCGTTGATCTCGCTGACTAACTTCTCTAGAGTTAGATCGTTTAGTACCATTTTTTTCATCCTAGGGAAGCGACTTCTATGAGGTAAAATGGTAAAAGCGTTCGACCGCAAAAACCCTGCAAAACGGGGCGTGTAAACCCAGAATCAGCAATTTGGTAGAAACAAGACTGTCAATGATGCCTGTTGAATTGTATCGTTTTTAACTAGCAATGCTAAACTGGGATTGGGGAAAACACAACTTCCTACCATTTTTCCGACACCGCATATAAACCAAAATCGTCCTGTGGCCCACACAACATACCCGGCGAATATCTGTTGACAACATGCAACCTATTGCCTGAGCTAGAATTTCTCTAGCACGCAGAGCACCAAATCATACCCTAACGTGTCAAGAACTCACTTGGAACCCGTCCCAAGTAAACCAGCTTTCAAGATAGAAATGTCATACAAGTCCATGAAGAATTGGGACCGAGAGCAAAGGGAACCCTTACTCTCGAAGGTCACCGATCGCATCCACCACCAAGAACCACTCAAAGAAAAGATCTCCCAGTGTGTCTACAAACTCAAAGTCCAACAGAACAGGCTCGAAGGCGCTAACCTCAAGACACAGCAACACGACAAGTCACTGTTCGACAAGTGCGTCCAAGCTCAGATGGCCAAGGACACAATGCGAAGCGCAATGTACGCCAACGAGATCGCTGAGATCCGGAAAATCGCCAAAGTCACTCTCAGAAGCGAACTCGCCCTCGAACAAGTCGTACTACGACTCGAAACAATCCAGGAATTCGGCGACGTCGCAGCCATGATGGGCCCAGTAGCCGGAGTTGTACACCAAATCAAGAACCAGATCGCAGGAGTCATCCCACAAGTCGGATACGAACTAGGCGAGATCTCTGACACACTCAACAGCGTAGTCATGGAAGTCGGCGAAGCAACAGGACAAGGCTACGACCTGGAAGCATCGGGCCCAGAAGCCTCGAAGATCATCTCTGAAGCCAACACCATAGCTGAGACACGGATGCGTGAAAAGTTCCCGGAGTTACCCTCTCCAACCGCCACCGCAGAACACGAGACAGTGATTCCAAGGTAGGAGTAACTCCGACAGCATTTTTTTGGTGCAAAATCATGCCGATAACACTTGAACAGGTCCGAAGATTCCTCGGCAGAACCCTCCAAGACCCCTACGGCAGAGCATTCGGCAAAGTCGTAGGCATCTCCGCCAACCTCAGAGACGAGGTAACCGGAGTAGGAATTGAAGAAGGCAACGGAGAATTCCTCCAATGCCCCGGCGATAGGGTCACCATAACCGGCGACACCCTCGTCCTGGCGCCGGCCTGGAAGGTCGAAGCAGAGGAATTCCGCAAGGAATTCGATATCGTAACAAGACGGCTCCGAGCTCTAGACGAGCTATTCAGCGTCGGAGACATCCAGAAGGACGTCTACGAGGACCTAAGGAAGCAGCACGAGGATGCGATCAACGAGCTGAAGGGCAAAAGGAAGGAGATAATCGACACCCTTAGCCAAAGAACAAGCACTCTCAACACCCAACTCCGACAACTACAGACACATCTCGCAGGGAACAAGATGCTTCACGCGTCCGGGGAGTTCGACGACATGAACTACAAAGCAGCCAGCGACGCCATCGACAGCGGCCTCGTCCGCGCGATGGCCGAGAAGAAAGACGTCGAGAGCATCTACAGTTATCTACAGAAGCTCGACGCGACCCAAGGACCCCCCGCTGCACAACAGCCCCAACCAGTATCTCAAGCTCCTCAACCAACCCCATCGACAACCTCTGCCTCGAGAGATCCTGTTCTAGTACTTCACGTGAGGGAGACTTAGGAGGATTCAAGGGCTGTTCCGAAAATTCGAGGAGAAAGTCCATCCTATTCCGTTGAAAGAGCGCATAGCGCAAGCTCTGTTCCGGCTGGGATCCCAGAAAGAAAAACTGGAGCATATGTCCGCCAGGCTCCAGCAACGCGACAAGGAAATGTTCCAGCGCTGCATTGGAGCTCAACTCTCCAAGGACCCAGCCCACGCTGCTCTTTACGCTAACGAATGCGCGGAGATCCGGAAAATGGCTCATCTTACACTCAGCAGTGAACTAGCCCTCGAGCGTGTTATCCTCCGAATGCAGACAGTAGAAGAGTTCGGCGACATAATGGCTCAGATCGCGCCAGTCATCGGCGTAGTGCGCGAGACCCGTGGCAGAATCGCAGGAGTCATTCCCGAAGTAGCCAACGAGCTCGGCGAGGTCAACAACATGCTCAGCGACATGAGCATGGAAACTGGTCAAGTCGGCGAAGACCAAGGCTTCGATATGAGCGCCTCAAGCACCGAAGCACGCAAAGTACTCGAAGAATCCAGCGCCATCGCATCCCAACAAATGAAAGAACGGTTCCCAGAGCTTCCACTACCTGAAGCCCGCCAACCTGTCCCAGAAGCCGCAACAAGAGCGCCCGAACAAAGAATCCCCATAGCGATCACCACATCGGGATCAGAAGAGGCTCCGCTGGAGGACAGGCTCCTTGATTACATCAAATCGCACAATGGCGAGCTAAGTCTCAACAACTGCTCCTCAGAGCTGCTGGTCCCAAGCGATGACATTAGACGCTCTCTACAACGGCTCAAGGATGACGGAAAGATAGTCATGGACTAGACGGGAGACAAGTGCTCCCGTCCAAGCCCTTCAGTGTCACAAGGAGGGACAAGAAATCTCGGCATCAGAAGAACTCGAATCGCTCGCAGTAAAATACGCGAAAGAAGCCATCGAGCTAGAGAGAAAAGGCTCCAAACGCCTCGCCGCCACAAAATACCAACGAGCCATCGAAGTCCTCCTCAAACTGTGCTCCCTCTACCCAGCCGCGCCCCAAAACAAAGTCTACACCGAACACGTAGAAGC
>WNGA01011276.1_pt1 | contig 12992 bp, 6 predicted proteins | sample 5400061 | NCBI WGS metagenome assembly WNGA01 (sample SAMN13153366, study PRJNA577476) | soil metagenome | isolation source: 100 cm soil or saprolite under grassland replicate 2 | place: USA:California | collected 2016-06-15
TATCCGCTTCTTCACCCGCGCGGGCGGCCGCGTGCTCGACCCGTTCGCCGGAGTCGGCGGGACGTTATTGGCCTGCACGTTGGAAAGCCGCCAGGGCGTGGGCGTCGAGCTGTCGTCTGAGTACGCCGCAGTCTACGCATAGGTCTGCGCGCAGCTTGGCCTGGCCGCGCAGACGCTGGTGGTTGGCGATGCGCGGCGGCTAGTGGCCTAAGTAGCAGGCATATTCAGCCGCAATCTATTGCGTGAGTATGATATACTGCCGTCAGTACGGCCTTCTACCATAGAGCATAGCTTACATGCCACGCGTATTCGATAACATCGAACAATCGCTACTCCCAGCATTGCGCCAAACTCTCGCGATTTCACATCGCGCTGATTTTTGTGTCGGCTACTTCAATCTGCGCGGATGGAAGGAAATCGACGGCGCTATCGAAGAGTGGTCTGGAGGCAACGAGCATTGCTGCCGTTTGCTGGTAGGTATGCAGCGGTTACCACAGGACGAGTTACGGAAACTCTTCAGCCTTTCCAAACAAAATGGCGGCATTGATAATCAGACTGCTTTGCGCTATAAACGTGAGCTTGCGAAAGAATTCCGCGACCAGCTAACCTTCGGTATACCAACTGATGAAGACGAAACAGGCTTACGTCGATTAGCAGCCCAACTAAGGACTAAGAAAGTCGTTGTCAAGCTCTTCCTGCGCCATCCCCTTCATGCTAAACTTTACCTGCTCCATCGCTCTGATCCAATCAATCCGATTATTGGGTATCTCGGCAGCAGCAACTTGACCTTTGCTGGCCTTTCGCAGCAGGGTGAGCTGAACATTGATGTTCTCGACTATGATGCCGCTCGCAAGCTCGCTGACTGGTTTGACGATCGCTGGAATGATCGCTGGTCTATCGATATTTCCGATGAATTGGCGCAGATCATTGCGGAGAGCTGGGCGCGCGAAGCATTGATTCAGCCATACCACATTTATGTGAAAATGGCCTATCACCTCTCGCAAGAGGCGCGCGCTGGTCTGTCCGAGTTTCGCATCCCGCGCGATCTGGGGCCAAAACTATTTGAGTTTCAAACCGCCGCCGTCAAAATCGCCGCACATCACGTAAACAAACGTGGTGGAGTGCTGATCGGCGATGTTGTAGGTCTCGGTAAAACTCTCATGGCAACGGCCCTAGCGCGCATCCTAGAGGATGACTATTTTCTAGAAACGCTGATTATCTGCCCGAAAAATCTAGTACGGATGTGGGAAGACTACCGCGAACAGTATCGGTTGCACGCAAAGATCCTCTCGATCAGCCAAGTTACGCGCGATTTGCCCGACCTCCGGCGCTATCGCGTGGTATTGATCGACGAAAGCCACAACTTGCGTAACCGCGAAGGTAAGCGCTACCGTGCAATCCAGGAGTATATCAAAGAGAACGAGAGTAAATGTATTCTCCTCTCGGCAACGCCGTACAACAAAACCTACCTTGATCTGGCAAGTCAATTACGCCTGTTCATTCCAGAAGATAAGGATCTTGGCATTCGTCCTGAGCGCTTACTGCGCGAGATTGGCGAGCAGGAATTCATGCGGCGCTATCAGAATCCCGTACGCTCATTGGCAGCCTTCGAGAAGAGTGAGTTTGCAGATGACTGGCGTGAGCTCATGCGTCTCTACATGGTGAGTCGAACACGCAGCTTTATTCAGGATAATTACGCTGAGACCGACCCCACAACTGGCCGTACGTTTGTGACGTTTGAGAACGGCACGCGCTCGTTCTTTCCAAAGCGCGTTGCACAAACGCTCACCTTTCCAATCGACGACACCAACCCGCAGGATCAGTATGCGCGCCTGTACGCACCTGAAGTGGTAGAGACCATTAACACGCTGACGCTGCCACGCTATGGGCTGGGGACGTATGTAGCAAATCAGGCCGAGCGCTTGGCGAATACCGAAGAGAAGCGCTTACTCCAGAATCTATCGCGAGCTGGCAAACGTCTGATGGGGTTCTCGCGCACAAATCTGTTTAAGCGCTTAGAAAGCGGCGGTCAAGCGTTTGTACAATCGATCGAGCGACATATCCTGCGTAATTATATTTTTCTCCATGCGATCGAACATGGAAAGCCGTTGCCAATCGGGAGCCAGGACTCGGGATTGCTCGATAGCCGGCTCTATGATGAAGATGCCGACGCGCTGAACACGGGCACTGGTTTGGAGGATCTCCTAGAGGGAGATAACGCCGCCGTTGTGCAAGCACAATCGGAGATCGATGATCTGACCGTCAGTATGCTTCGTGAGACGCCAGCTGCATACAACGGGCGGCCCCACGCGCAAAACGCGTATACCGAAGCGGATTTTCTACGTCGCGCGGCACAGGTTTATGAAGATTATGCTGGTCCATATCAGCGGCGTTTCACATGGTTGCAGCCAACTCTGTTCGTCAAAACGCTGGCGAACGATCTCCAAAAGGACGCGCGCGCGTTGCTGAAAATATTGCGCGCCGGTGGAACCTGGGATGCCAATAAAGATGCCAAGCTTGCCGCCCTCATTCAATTACTCCACGAACGGCATCCAAATGATAAAGTACTGATCTTCACACAGTTCGCCGACACAGCACGCTATCTGGCAAATCATCTCCATGCGCGTGGTATGACATCCGTTGCTAGTGCCACCGGCGAATCGTTGGATCCAACCGTGCTCGCGTGGCGGTTCAGCCCGCTCAGTAACAATAAGCGCTATACGATTGGTCCACCAGATGAATTACGGATTCTGGTCGCAACTGATGTATTGAGCGAAGGCCAGAACTTGCAAGATTGCTCGATCGTCGTGAACTACGATCTGCCTTGGGCGATCATCCGCCTGATCCAACGCGCTGGCCGCGTCGATCGGATTGGGCAGCAAGCGGAACAGATTCTGTGCTATTCGTTTCTGCCAGCAGACGGCGTTGAGCGAATCATCCGACTGCGCGAGCGGGTACGTCGTCGTCTGCGTGAGAATGCTGAGGTCATAGGCGCTGACGAGTCATTTTTCGAAGATGACAACAACGACCAGGTGCTCCGCGATCTGTTCACCGAAAAGTCGGGTGTGCTTGACGGCGATGCGGACACCGAGGTTGATCTAGCATCATATGCATATCAGATCTGGAAGAATGCGATTACCGCTAACCCTAGCCTACAACAGATTATTCCTGAAATGCCACCGGTTGTCTTTGCTACGCAGCGTCCTGCCCCCTTAACCCCCATTCCTATGGCAGTAGAAGAGGCGCCGGGAATGAGGGCCGGCACTGAGGGTGTACTCGTCTATCTCCGAACCGCCGAAGGTAATGACGCCTTGGCATGGATCGATCAGAACGGCAACAGCGTCACCGAATCGCAGCTTGAGATTCTCAAAACGGCGGAATGCGCACCAGACACTCCGGCGCTGCCGCGTCATAGCCAGCACCACATGCTGGTGCGACGCGGAATTGAGTTGATCGTCGAAGAAGAGCGCTCGATCGGTGGGCAATTGGGGCGACCTTCAGGCCCGCGCTCGCGCACCTACGAGCGCCTCAGACGTTATGCCGAACAGATCCGTGAGACGCTATTCGATAAACCTGAGCTACACCGTGTGATCGAAACAATTTACCGCTACCCACTGCGCCAATCTGCTGCGGACACACTCAACCGCCAACTGCGCAGCGGCATTGACGACGAGGAGCTTGCCGATCTGGTGATCGCGTTGAACGAAGATGATCGCCTATGTCTCATCCAAGAAGAAGCGCACAATCGCGAGCCTCAGATTATCTGCTCAATGGGACTATTTGACACGACAAGGTAGTCGAAATCATGCCATTGGACATTTCGCGCGTACGTCACTACCTCAACTCATTTGAGTTCGAGAAACTGTTCAACGAACTAGGTTGGTCGATGCCAGCCAATCCTCGGCCACTGGCCGACCAAGCTAGTGGTATCACCTTCGAACGGCGCGAGATCGCCAACCTCAGCGGCGTGGTTGTGCTTGAAATTACCACCGACGATGGCGCGCTTGCCGATGCAAAAACGCGCGAGATTATTCAGCGCAGAATTACTGACCAATACCGCGAGAACTTGCTAATCTTCCTCGACCAGCGCAGTGAGCGCGGCCAGCCAACCGCCAGCGCATGGTATTGGGTGAAGATCGATGGTGGCAAGCGCTACCGGCGCACGCAGACCTACTTCTATGGTCAGCCCGGCGACCTGTTGATCAGCCAGCTTAGCTCGATCTTCTTCGACATCAAGGAATTTGATACTGAGGGTAATGTAAAGCTGGTCGAGGTTGCGCGCCGCTTGCAGGAAGCCTTCGATGTCGAGCCGGTAACCAAGGCGTTTTATGCCGCGTTCAAAGACCAACATCAGAAGCTGGTGGACGCCATTACGGGCATCGACGACGAGCGCGAGCGCCGCTGGTATGCCTCGGTGCTGCTCAACCGGCTGATGTTCGTGTATTTCTTGCAGCGCAAGGGCTTCCTCAATCGCGGCGACCTATGGTATCTCCAAAACCAGCTGGCGCAGAGCAAAGTGCGTGGGCACGATCGCTTCTACGGTGAATTTCTGACAACCCTGTTCTTCGAAGGATTCGCAAAAGATGAGGGCCAGCGCAACGAGCTGGCCCAGCAGTTGTTAGGCAGCGGGACGATCCGCTATCTCAACGGTGGCCTATTCCTGCCGCATCATATCGAGCAGACACATCATCAGATCGCGATGCCCGATCGCGTGTTCGACGAGCTGTTCGACCTGTTCAAAAGCTACCAGTGGAATCTCGACGATACGCCTGGCGGCAACGATCGCGAGATCAATCCGGCGGTGCTGGGTTATATCTTCGAAAAATACATCAATCAGAAGGCTTTTGGCGCGTATTACACCCGCAGCGAAATCACGAACTATCTCTGCGAGCAGACCATCCACAAGCTGATTCTCGACAAGATCAACCCGACGGTCATTCCAGTCGGCGCGCCAGTGCGCCGCTACGAATCGCTGGACGATCTGCTAGCACGCCTCGACGCGGGTTTATGCAATGAACTGCTGTTCCAGATCCTGCCGAATCTTGCGCTGCTCGACCCGGCCTGCGGCTCCGGCGCGTTCCTGGTCGCGGCAATGCGAACGCTGATCGATATCTACAGTGCAATCGTCGGGCGACTCGAGTTCCTCAATAACCCGAAGCTGAACAACTGGCTCCAGGAAACCCGCGCCGCCCATCCCAACCTGAACTATTTCATCAAGAAGCGGATCATCACCGATAACCTGTTCGGCGTGGACATCATGCCCGAGGCGACCGAAATTGCCCGGCTGCGGTTGTTCCTGGCGCTGGTCGCCTCGGCCGACACGGTCGAGCAGATCGAGCCGCTGCCAAATATCGATTTCAACATTCTGTCCGGCAACTCGCTGATTGGGCTGCTGGAGGTGCAGCCCGGCCGCCTGCCAATGTTGGCGGCGCTGGACGACAAACAGCGCTCTTTCGACGAGCTATTGGTCGAGAAGAACCGGCTGATCCACACCTACCGCAACTCCGAGCTGGGCAAAGGTACGCTGGTGGATCTGCGCGATGAGATCGACCGCCAGCGCGCCACCGCGCAGCATGGCCTCAATAGCCTGTTGCTCGAAGACTTTCGCGATCTCAAGATCAAGTATGAGCAGGTCACCTGGGACGCAGCGAACCAACGAGAAGGCAAACCGGTCAAGCGCCCGCTAGCATCCGAGGATATCACAGCCCTGCAACCATTTCATTGGGGCTACGAGTTCGATGAGATTCTGAAGGGGCGTGGCGGATTTGATGCGATCATTACCAACCCACCGTGGGAGATCTTTAAGCCTTACGCGAAGGAGTTTTTCACTGACTATTCCACGCTGGTCATGAAAAAGAAGATGAACATTAAGGACTTTGAGCAAGCACAGATATTGTTACTCGATGATGTGGAAATCCGAAACGCTTGGATCGATTATGCGAGCCGTTTCCCATATCAAAGCCAATACTTTCGTTCGGCCACGCAGTATATTAACCAGATCTCGATCGTCAACGGTAAGAAGGCTGGTAGTGACACCAACTTATACAAGTTGTTCGTCGAGCAGTGCTATAACTTGTTGCGTAATGGTGGCCGTTGTGGGATTATCACTTCTGGAGGCATATATACGGATCTGGGTACTAAACAACTGAGAGAGCTGCTATTTTCGCAAACTCAACTAGACACTCTGTTCGGTATGAGTAATGAGAAGTTCATCTTCGAGGGTGTACATCATGCACAGAAACTGTGCATTTTTGTTTTTGAGAAAGGCGCTCAAACTAGAACTTTTGGCGCTGCTTTCCGTATCAACCCTCGCGAGGCAGTGTCACCACAGCGACTTGATAGTTTTCTCAATACACCTGCCGATCATCTTCAGATCCCGGTCTCACTAGTACGCCGTCTGTCTCCCGATTCGCTTTCTGTGATGGAGTTCAGAAGCACAACCGATGTGGCAATTACTGAAAAGATGCTTCGCTTTCCCTTGCTTGGTGAAAGATTAGCAAACAAGTGGAATCTGATCCTGACTGCCGAGTTCCATATGACCAGCGACCATGATCTGTTTGAAACGGAAGTAGCACTGGGACGATTACCACTGTATGAAGGAAAGATGATTTGGCAGTACAGCCATCAGTTAAGTACTCCACAATATTGGATTGATGAGCATAAGGGACGAGCAGATCTACTCAAACGAGAACAAGATAACGGGCAGATCCTCGATTACCAGGTGTATCGACTTGGTATTCGAGCCGTGGCGTCTAGCACCAATGAGCGTTCTCTCATTTGTACGATGTTGCCCCGTCGAACGTTTTGCGGCAACTCTGTGCTTTCGAGTAAAGGGGGTTTCTCCAATACCTCCGATATGCTCTTCTGCGTTTCTATTTTCAATAGCCTTGTTGTAGATTGGATGCTTCGGAACAGGGTTACCACGAACATCAACATGTTCTACATCTATCAGCTCCCCATCCCCCGCCTGACCGAACACGACCCGCAATTCGCCCCGATTGTCGAGCGCGCCGCGAAGCTGATCTGCACCACACCTGAGTTCGACGACCTGGCGCGCGAGGTTGGCCTGGGCAGCCACGCGAATGGCGTCACCGATCCGACTGAGCGAGTGAAGCTGCGCGCCGAATTGGATGGGCTGGTCGCGCATCTGTATGGACTAGACGAAGCCGAGTTCACACATATTCTGAGCACATTCCCACTGGTCGCGCCGGCAGTCAAGGATGCGACGCTGCAGGCGTACCGCGCTTTCGCGCCAAACCCCGACGACGAACAGGTGGCGCGGCTGATCGCCGGCGGCGAAGTCGATCGGGTCGAATTCAAGGTTGGCGCGGCGTGGAATTCACACCGCAAGGCGCGAGACGATACAATGAGAGACAACATATTGCAGGCGGTTGCGGCATTTATGAATAGTGATGAGGGCGGCGCGCTGCTGATTGGCGTCGCCGACAACGGCACAGTGCTGGGCCTTGCGGATGATTACCAAACCGCCAACTCACGCAAACCCAACCGCGATGGCTATGCTCTTTTTCTGAGCGATCTGTTGGGCAGCCGGTTGGGTCGCGAAAACGACTCGTTTTACCAGATAAGTTTCCATCAAGTCGCGGGCGTTGAAATCTGCCGAATCAATGTCGACCCGGCAACCAAACCAGTATACATCGATCAGAAAGACTTTTACGTTCGGGGCGGCAACAAAAAGAATAAGCTCTCGGCCCGCGAGGCCATCGAGTATGTGAAGCAGCGCTGGGGCCATTGATGAAGCTTCCCAATTACGAACAAGCCATTGCGCCACAGCGCAAGATCACGGAATATCTGCTCTCATTTACCCATCGCGATGGGCGTGGCAAGGCGGCCTTCTTCGTTCATTTTGGTTTTTCGGCTGATGATTGGGAAACATTCGCTAATGCGCTCACGCGACATGCCGCAGAACACGAAGTTTCGTTGATAGAAGAATCGCCTTTTGGTATTCGTTACGTAATCGACGGGGTAGTGACTGCACCTGATGGGCGAACGCCGGTTATTCGCGTCGTTTGGTTTATAGAAACTGGAGAAGGTGCCCCTCGGCTTGTGACAGCCTATCCTCTAAAAAGGAGAGTACAATGATGCGCGAACTTGAAAGCGTTATACTGACGACTGATCTTCCAACATTTGGTCTCGTACAAGGGGATATGGGGACAATTGTTCTGGTACACAAGGATGAGCAGGGGTACGAGGTTGAGTTTGCCACGTTAGACGGCGAAGTCATAGCCGTTGTCTCATTGCTGCCCAACCAGGTTCGTCCGATTGGGCATGGTGAAATCGCCCATGTGCGAACAGTCGCGAATGTGTAGCGAATAAGGACTGTATGCAACTCGACCGAACACGCGCGCGTGAAGCCCTCCGAGCAGGCGATTTCACGAGGCTCTTTGTCGAAGAGCTAGGTTGGGATCGCGCCACTGCAATTAATGAGATTAGTATCGAGCATCAGCGCTTCGATCTGCGTGCCGTCGCCGAAAAACGCGGCGTGATCGCGCTGGTGTGTCGCCCGCTTACTGACACTGCGCTAGCAGACTCCGCGACGAGGCGCGCAATCGAGACCCGAGTCGCACCGCTATATCGCGAGCACATGATCATCTTCACCGATGCACAGCAGATGCAGCAGGCCTGGCAGTGGGTCAAGCGCGACGCGGATGGACCACCGCAGTATCTCGAGCATCGCTATCATAGCCAGCAATCCGGCGAATCGCTGATTCAGAAACTCCAGGCGATCGCCTTTAGCCTTGAAGAAGAAGAGCGCATCACCCTAGTCGATGTGCTGGAACGGCTGGGGGCGGCGTTCACCGAACGCGTGACCAAGCGCTTCTATCAGCGCTTCAAGCTAGAGCATGCCGCATTCCTGAGCTTTATCTGTGGGTTTCAGCAAGTCGCAGAACGCGAATGGTACGCCTCGCTGATGCTGAATCGCCTCATGTTCATCTACTTCATCCAGAAGCGCGGCTTTCTCGCCGGCGACCCCGATTACTTGCGCAATCACATGGTCATGATGCAGCAACGCAGCGGTAAGGATCAATTCATCACCTTCTATCGCCACTTCTTGCTACGCCTGTTTCACGAAGGCTTAGGCCAGCCATCGCGCACACCCGAACTCGATGCACTGCTTGGCGATGTCCCGTACTTCAACAGCGGCCTGTTTGATCGCCATGAGCTTGAGCGCGAGAACTTCCAGCTTGAAATTCCCGACGAAGCATTCACGAGGATCTTCGATTTCTTCGATAGCTTCGACTGGGTGCTCGACGACCGTCCAATGAGCGACGATCGCGAGATCAACCCCGACGTCCTCGGGTATGTTTTCGAGCAATACATCAACAAAAAACAGATGGGCGCGTATTACACCCAGGAAGATATCACTGGCTACATCGCGCGCAACACGATTATCCCCGCACTTTTTGACGCGGCAGCCCGTAATGCCTCCGATGCCTTTGAATTGCGAAACACTGCCTGGAATCGGCTACAGCAAGATAGTGATCGCTACATCAATACTGATGTTCTCAAAGGTGTCGATCTCCCCTTGCCTGACAAGATCGCCGTAGGCCAGAAAAATATCGCACTGCGCACGGAATGGAACAAGCCGGCGGAAGCAGCATATGCGCTCACCAACGAGACTTGGCGTGAACATATAGCCCGACGCGCACACTGCTTAGAGCTACGTGCGCGATTATCCAGCGGAGCGGTACGATCAATCAACGACCTCATCACTTACAACTTGGATATCGTTCGCTTCACACAGGATATCATTGCTGAAAGCGTTGATCCTTCTGAGTTACACGCGCTCTATGCTGCTATCGAACGCATTTCGATTTTGGATCCAACTTGTGGCTAGGGCGCGTTCCTGCTGGCGGCGCTCACGGTACTTGAACCATTGTACGCTGCCTGTCTAGCGCGTATGGAGTGGTTTATTCGTACATTCAATCAACTTCCGACACAGGCACAACCAATCATCGCGCATTTTCGAGTAACGCTCGCGAATGTCGCTCGGCATCCGAGCCGCGACTACTTTATTCGAAAATCGACCTTGATCAATAATCTTTACGGCGTGGATATTATGAAAGAGGCAGTCGAAATCTGCAAACTGCGCTTGTTCCTTAAAATTATCGCGCCGATCACCGACATTCATCAAATCGAGCCGCTGCCTGATATCGACTTCAACTTCCGCGCTGGTAATACGTTGGTTGGCTTTGCATCTCACGCGGCAGTCAGACGCATGATCACAGGCGATGTGCAGGGCAAGCTCGATCTCGGCGACAACATGCAGCAGATCGATAATCGTGCCGAAGCAGCCGATCGTTTGTTTCAACAATTTCGTGCAATGCAGATCGTGTTAGTGACCGATGCTGAGCAGCTCGCGGCGAAAAAGCGCGAATTACGTCAGGCGCTCAATACGCTCAGCTTCGAGCTTGATCGATACCTGGCAGGCGAGTATGGCATACCTAGCGCTGATGGGCCAGATAATCAACGACAATATGAAGGTTGGCGCAACACACATCAGCCATTCCAATGGTATGCTGAGTTCTATGGCATCCTACAGCAAGGCGGCTTTGATGTGATTATTGGCAATCCGCCATATGTGATGCACAGCAAGATTCGGCACGAATACAATATTCGCGATTATCGCACCGAGCCGTGTGGCAATCTTTACGCATTTGTGATGGAGCGCTCACTCGCATTACTCCGTGAGCATGGGCGCTGCGGAATGATCCTGCCGATTGCATCAGTTTCAACCGGAGGAATGCGTGAGCTCCAAGCGCTCTATGATACAACGTTTCAATGGCACAGTCATTACGCAGTACGACCTGGCAAGTTGTTCGCAGGGGTTGATATGAATCTCACTATTTCACTCTTTCAGAAGACTAGTCATGCTGGTCGAGGATTTACAACTAAATACCACCGTTGGTCAAATGGAAAGAATAGTAATCGACAGCACTTATTCACTACACTTACATATGTAAACAACCCTGATTTCTCAACCAATGCAAATACGTTTCCAAAGCTCGGATCTGAGGTAGAAATCAATATCTTGAGCAAAATGCTTACACATGGTCGCAAATTGCGGCAGTACGTTGTGCCATCGGGAACAACACTCTATTACCATTCAGGCGGCCGGTATTGGCGAAAGGCCCTGCCATCAAAATTATCATCACACTACAAACCGATTACTATTCAATCCACGCTTAGCTCGGTTGTCTTCGCTCTGCTGAATAGCCAGCTTTTCTATTGGTATTGGATTAGTAACTCTAATTGTATGGATCTTGTATCAAGAGAGGTCCTTGAGTTGCCTGTATTTCCACTCACTAATGCGGATGTTATGCGGTTTGCAAAACTGGAGCAACATCTTCTCAGTGCGTATTACAAGAGTAGTACAACCAGGCTACGACAGGGGGAACGAATTAGTGTAGAGGAAATTAATTTCGATGTACAGCAGGCAAAACCTTTAATAGATGAGATTGATCACTTGCTTGCAGAAAATTATGGTTTATCTGAAGATGAACTTGATTTTATTCTTAATTACGATATCAAATTTCGTGTATCCCAAGAAGAATTTATTAAGGAAGTTGATCGCTAATATCAATGTACGTCAGTTCATTTTAGTTTGTGAGAAGGAGGAGACTGCAACCAGATAACCTAGCGCTTAAAGGAGGATTTACATGTCCGGTTGGGTTGCATCAGTCGCTCGTTTGTGCTATAATTCAATATATGAAACTGATCGCACAACTAAAGTTGCTGCCAACGCCCGAACAGGCCGATGCGCTCAGGCGCACGCTTGAGACCACCAACGCCGCGTGCAATTACATCAGTGATCTGGCGTGGGAAACGCGCACCTTCGGGAAGCATGCGCTCCAAAAGCGGTGTTATCAGGATGTGCGGCAAACCTTTGGCCTGGCAGCACAAGTGACGATCCGCGCGCTTGCCAAAGTAGGGGATGCCTACAAGCTGGACAACGAGACGAAGCGCAGGTTTCGCCTACTCGCCAGCATCGCCTACGATGACCGTATCCTCTCGTGGAACCTGCATGCGCCGTCCGTCTCGATCTGGACACTCGCTGGCCGGTTGCCGATCCCCTTCGTCGCAGGCGAGCGCCAAATGCAATTGCTCCAAACTCGGATGGGCGAAACCGACCTGCTCTACCATCGCGGCACCTGGTATCTGCTGGCGACCTGTGAGATACAGGAGCCTCACCCCCAGGACATTGATGACGTGTTGGGTATTGACCTGGGTGTGACGAACATCGCCACTGACTCGGATGGGACGATCCACAGTGGAAACGCCATTAAGAGCGTTCGCTATCGGCATCGGCGGCTCAGAAACAAACTTCAGAAAAAGGGAACTCTGTCGGCAAAGCGGCGACTCAGGAAACTGTCGGGACAGGAAGCCCGCTTTGCAAAGGATGTCAACCACACGATCAGCAAACGCATCGTTCGGGAGGCTCAACGCACAAAGCGGGGAATTGCGCTTGAAAACCTCAAGCACATTCGCACGCGGGTGAGGGCTCGAAAGTCTCAGCGCACCGTTCTGCATAGCTGGTCGTTCTTTCACCTGCAAGCCTGTATCGCGTACAAAGCCGTGCTCGCAGGTGTTCCCGTCGTGATGGTTGATCCCCGCAATACCTCTCGCACTTGTCCCACTTGTGGGCATATCGATAAGGCAAACCGCCCCAATCAAGCCACCTTCGGCTGCGTATCGTGTGGCTGCGCTGGTCATGCCGATACGATCGCTGCCGGGAACATTCGTGTTCTTGGCAGGGCTGCCGTCATGCAGCCGCACGTCTCGGAGGCAGCCGGGCTGCCGCGCCAGAGACAAACCGCCGGGTTTTAACCGGTGCGGTTCATGACCAAAGATCTCCAGCCAACCCGCGCGCACCACAACATGCTGCACGCCGACATCGTGGCCGAGTTGCTGAAGTTGCCCGATCTATCGTACCGTGGCTACCGGATCTGGCACGACATGAGCCAGAACTTGTA
>WNGA01017793.1_pt1 | contig 12990 bp, 6 predicted proteins | sample 5400061 | NCBI WGS metagenome assembly WNGA01 (sample SAMN13153366, study PRJNA577476) | soil metagenome | isolation source: 100 cm soil or saprolite under grassland replicate 2 | place: USA:California | collected 2016-06-15
TTGTCGGCTTGACGCAGATCGAGGCCGAAACCATGTCCACTGTCTACAAGCTGGACAAGACTGCTGTGTGGATCGACGTTCGTGGGCCTGCCGACTTCGCCCATAAGACAATTCCCGGGGCCGTCAACATACCGCGTTCCCTCGTAACCGGGATCAAAGATACCGGAGAGATCAAGAACGCTAAAGACGATGGGCGACTGCCCATGAACGACCACAACACGCGCGTTATCGTCTTCGCCGCAAACGGCGCGGATGCACGATTCGTTGCCGCCGCGATTGCTAACGAAGCGTTCCATAACGCGACGTTCTTCGAAGGAACTTTCGAGGACGCACGTGCCGCTGCGCTAAAAAAAAGCACAGACGATCTAGATGAATAAGACCGCGACTAGCTTGCGGCGAGCAGGCGGAATGCCGAACGCCCCACCTGGTCTCCCGAAAGGTGGGTGCGTTTGGTGCCTCAACGGTTGAGGATTTGGGCAGCCATCCTCGGATTGCACCCGAATGACGGGCAAACCTTCCATAATCCCGATAAGGTAAGAGTTGCCGACAACCCTCCAAGTGACCGTCCGATTCTGGCGTTGTGAGTGAATGGCGATTTTTCGCCAGCTACGAACTGGGTGTTCCGCTGTTAGAAGGAGTTGCAGCGGGCGTGACGGATTTCACAGTAGCGGTACAAGTGCGGCGAACGCTTCGCCAGTCATCTGCCCCTGAAGCTCATCCGTGCTGATCCCCTGATTGGCACCGAAACCTCTTGGGCGGTCCCGGAGGCGCTGCTACTCGCTACGTAGTGCAATCATCGGATCGACTTTGGAGGCGCGACGCGCGGGTATCGCGCAGGCCAACCCAGACACCAAGCCCAGGAGAATCGTTCCGGCTAAGAGAATGACGGGATCGCGCGGGTTCCCTTGTGCCCACTTCGCAATTATTTGGCTCGGGGCCAGCGAAAGGGCGACACCTGCGAAGATTCCGGCGCCCAGGCTTCCCAACGCCGACCTAAACACCATTCGCAGCAAGTCTCCGCGTCGGGCTCCCAGTGCCATGCGAATCCCGAATTCATTGGTCCGTTGTACCACCGTGTAGGACACGACGCTGTGTAGCCCTACGGCGGCGAGGGTCAGGGCGAGCCAGGCAAAAACGCCGAAGATCCACGCTGCGAGATGCTCCTGCTGCCACTCGGGTTCATAGGTGAGCCGAGTTTCAAGATCCTTGACGCTACTGGCGGTCTGCTGATCCGGGTTAATTGCGCTCAACTGCTCGCGCACCGCATGTAACAGCGTAAGGGGCGGAGCCTGGGAGCGAACAAGAATTTCCATGTCCTCTCCCATGCTTAGCGTAAAAGGCACGAAGACCGCCGGCCTTGCGACATTTCGCAGCCCATCATTGTGCGCGTCTTCGACGATGCCTACAATCTGCAACCAGGAAGCTCCAATATTTGGCGGCGACAACACCGTAGCCCGGCATTCTCAGCGAATGTCCGATGGCGTCGCCATTCGGAAAGTAGCGCCGGGCCAGGGTGCGGTTGATCACGGCTACATGGGCACCTTTGGAATTCTCGGCGTCGCTCCAAATCCGTCCTTGCGGCAGGAGAATGCGAAGGACCGCGAAGTACTGCGGACTAATGAGGTTGGTCGATCCCATCGGAGGGTTCGTCGCGGGTTTGCCCAAGATATCAAACCCCCCAAGATATCAAACCCGATGATCCATCCATTCTGGGGCGGCGTCGCATTCGTGGAAATCGCCGCCGTGTCACGCCGGATGTCTCCGCCACCTTCTCTCGCAGCTGCTCAAAATAAGCTGCACGCGCCGGCCAAGTGCGATAGGAGTTTTGGCGTAAAGGAATTCCTACCACCATCACATTGTGCGGGTCGTAACCGAGGGGTTCGTGGATCAACTGAGCGAACCCCTTAATTGACGATCCCGCACCTGCCAACAGTAATAATGTCAGCGCCACCTGCGTGGCGATAAGCATGCTATGGGCCCTGCGTCCGCGGACGCTGCCTGCTACCCGACGCGCGCCGGACTGCATGATCTGGCCGATGTGCGTGTGCGAGAGTTGCAGCGCCGGCCAAAGCCCGAAGAGCACGCCCGTTCCCAGCGCGACCGCTCAACGCTTATCGTCCCCTAATATCCCTTGATCTCTCGGGACTTAGGGTTTCAAGTACTTGAAAAGAATGGCGGGGACGACGGGACTCGAACCCGCGGCCTCTGCCGTGACAGGGCAGCGTTCTAACCAACTGAACTACGTCCCCACTCGCCAAATCAACAAGATGCGAAATAACCAGTGTTTATGCGGCTTTGCGCGATTTGCATATGTTGCACACATTGCCCAAGACGACCTGAATTGCTCATATTTCGGCCTGAACCGCCCATAAACCGCCCATAAATTTCTGAGCGGGCTACCGTATTGCCCAGGACGATCCGCGCCGATGGCCAGAAAAAAACACAGGGAAACCGACCTCGCAAAAACATCCTAACAGCTTCCCTTCCAGCGAGAAAGGGCGCGTCGCCGTTTTCGACGGACCTGCGATTCTAGCGATGTAAAGCCTCTTTGAAGTCACACACGATTTTGTGATCAGCCGCAGGCAGGGTACTCGCCTCAACTGGACGGCCCCTTGTTCGGCGAACCCACTTACAAGTGGCTCCTGGCGCGAAGCAGTGCAACTCGAAATACCTGATCCTGCTGTTTGAAGTCCCGCAGGATTTCGCAGGAGTCGCTTCGGCAGAGATCGGCAACAGTTCACCGGTGTCGCAAACTACCTCGACCAACCCGCACCGGCGAGCACGCCAACTCCCTCTTTGATGACAACCAGCTGATCCGCAGCGACGGCCTTGAACTTCTCCTGCAGTCCGCTCGGCCAGCGAATCTCAATGTCGGCACTTGTTTCGTCTCCGAGTCCGAAGTGCAGCCTCGGATCGTTAGCCGAATAGAAACTCGACTGGCTCATGACTTCTTGCGCTTGTGTTCTCGAGCCATAGTGAAGCACCACCCGCGCTCCAATGGCGCTTCGGTTCGATTTAGTTCCGATCAGCCTTATCTTCAACCAGTGATGTTTGCCGCGTATATCGTTTCGCAACAGCGATGGCGGTTCGCTCAAGTTCACGATCAAGATGTCGATGTCACCGTCGTTGTCAAAGTCCCCGAAAGCGCATCCACGGCTGCAGTGTGCGGCAGCAACTCCGGGTCCAGCTTCATCGGTCAGTTCCTCGAATCTGCCGTTACCAAGATTTCGGAACACCACGCGCGGCCCACGGTTCGGGAACTGCGGGAGTTTTTTTTCTATTTGCGGATAAACACTTCCGGTGGTCATGAACAAATCCGGCAGCCCATCATTGTCGAGGTCAACCATTCCCGCGCCCCAGCAGATGTAGCGCGTCTCAACTCCGATTTTTGCCGCACGGGTCACATCTTCGAAATTTCCTTTGTCGTCGTTATGGTAAAGCCCGTTGGCGTCATCGGCGAAATGCGTCTTGAAAATGTCGAGATGGCCGTCGAGATCATAATCGCCGATCCCAATGCCCATACCCGCCTGTTCCATTCCATCTTCACTGAGTGCAACCCCGCGCAGCACGCCTTCTTCAGAAAAACCACCTTTGCCATTGTTCATGAGCAGAAGGCTAGGTGTTGAATCGCAGGCCACGTAGATGTCCGGCCAGCCGTCTTCGTTGAAGTCGGCCGCCACCGCCGTCATGCCATAGCTTCCACGCAGGTCGGAAATGCCAGCCTGCTTACTCACATCAGTAAAAGTCCCATCGCCGTTGTTGCGATACAACGAGTGATATCCGGGCGGAAGCCCTCGTGGACCGCACTCGACCGGCATTCCCTTCCAGCTGCAACTGCTGTTAGCGCCGGGTTTCGGCACGCGCGCGAGGTCAAACTGAAGGTAATTGGATACGAAGAGATCGAGGTGGCCGTCGCGGTTGTAGTCCACGAACGTGCAGCCGGCGCCCCAACGTGGCACGTCGCTGAGCAACCCGGCTTGTTTTGTAACGTCAGTGAAACTACCATCCCCGTTGTTTCGGTAAAGTTTATTTTGGCCGAAGTACGTTATGAATAAATCTTCGAAGCCGTCATTGTTGTAGTCACCAACACAAACGGCGGAAGCCCACCCGACATCTCGAAGACCCGCTTTGTCAGTCACATCACTAAAGGTGCCGTCGCGATTGTTCTTATAAAGGCGATTCGTGGCCCCCGGCGGAGCACCATCTAATTTCGTGCCGCTTAACAGAAAGATATCCATCCAGCCGTCGTTGTCGTGATCAATGAAAGCGCATCCGCAGCCAACGGCTTCGAGAATGTAGTCCGTGACGTCTGGATTGCCATAAATGATTGGCGCGAGAAGTCCAGCTTCGCGAGCAACGTCGAGCCGGTTTGGCTTCTGGCTTTACCGAGCGGGGAGCGACGCCCTGGCCGAATACACGAGAGGTAACCACACCTGCGGACAAAACCACAAAATGACGCCGTGAGATCTTCATGACGGGCTATTCGGTATTTACGATGATTCCACTGCCCTCAGCAACAGCTGACCGCAAAAGGCCGCACGCCTTTACGGCCGAGGGCGGGCCTGCACCGAATGAGCCTTACCATCGTATTCGATCGTCGCGTCAGCGTCCGAAGCCGGCGCAATTCCTGTGCCATGACCATCGGCCACCCTTACGATGTGAAAGGTCCTGTGCTCGAGCATTCCGGGGAAGCTGCCCTGGCGATCACCGATTGTGAGTTTCTCGTCCTTATCGTCCCAACGCATCGGTATGACGGAGTGCGCACCGTGTTCATAGTCGTAACTGTCGCCTTCATCGTCATACAGGCTGAACTCGCCGTTTGCTCCCGCGTAGATTCGCAACTCAATTGGATCTGCCTTGGCCGTAGCCGATTCAACGCGCGGGCCGTAAGGAACGATTGAGCCCGCTCTGGCATAAATTGGCATCTTGGCGAGTGGAGCGTCTGCCGTGATGCTTTGACCGCCCTTTTCGCGTTTGCCTGTCCAGAAGTCCACCCAATCAGTTCCCGCTGGGAGATAAATATTTCGCTGAGTCGCTACCTCCGTGGTCACAGGATTGATCAATAACGCATGCCCGAACATGAATTGGTCCGAAATGCCTCTCGCTCCGGCGTCGGAAGTGAACTCGAGCGGCAGCGCCCGGATGAGCGTCTCACCATTGCTCGTAACACCCCAGGCAGCGGAATAGATGTACGGCATCAAACGATATCGCAACTCATCGTACTGGGTAAGAATTTTCTCTGCTTGTGGGCCATAGTTCCAAATTTCCGCATTCGATTTATATCCGTGAACGCGAAAAATGGGGCAGAACGCGCCGTACTCAAACCACCGGATCAGCAATTCGTGATACGCATCGGAGGTGTATTGGTCTTCGGGCCGGAAAAATCCACCGATATCCGTTGTCCAATACGGCATCCCGGACATGCTGAAGCTCAGGCCTGCGGGGATCTGCCGCTGAAGTGTTAGCCAGTTCGCGCTAATGTCACCTGACCAGGATGCCGCGGCATTCCGTTGCTGTCCGGCAAAAGCAGAGCGAGTAAGAATCGCGACGCGCTTGCGATCCGTGGTTGACCGCTGGCCTTGGTAGATGGCTTTCGTCACATATAAAGGATATGCATTGCGCACCGACTCTCCGCTACCCAGAAACGTCTGCTTGCCCTTGAGCACGTCGAACTCTGGCTCGGAAGCATCCATCCACCAGCCATCCATTCCGTCCTGGAACATTCCTTTGTTCAGTTCCGACCAGAAGGCCTTTTGCGCCCCGGGACTGAAAAAGTCCGTCCACGGAGTTCCCGAAATCAGGAAATCCTGCGACTTCATTCGCTTGTATACGTCGGTGTCCTCCCCAAATCTTGACCAAATCGAGATCAGCATATGCAGGTCTTCGGAATGCAACTGATCCAGCATCTCTTGGGGATTCGGATACTGGTCCTCATCGAACTTCATCGCGCTCCAGCCATACTTGCCCCAATACTGCCAGTCCTGCACCAAGGCATCGACGGGGATCTTGCGTTTGCGGAATTCGGCCGCAGTATCCAGAATTTCCTGCTGGCTGTGATACCGCTCTCGGCACTGCCAATATCCGTAAGCCCATTTCGGAAATAGCGGCGCTTCGCCGGTGAGCTGGCGGTAATCGGAGATTACGCGGTTCAACTCAGGGCCATAAAAAAAGTAGTAATCGACTGCCTGCCCTACTTCGGAGCGGAACGTTGTAGTGTCCTGCGGCGGACGAACCGCCAGTTGAAATCCTCCTGGGCCGCCCTGCGCAGTCACTTCATATTCCTTGTTCGCCTCCAAATTCACGGAGCCTGAGGCGGATGTTGGAGTCCACATGTTCTCCAAATCGATCACGCGCCGCCCGTTCACTTCAACTATCAATTTATCTTTGTTGTCGCTGCTCAGCAGGAACCCATAGAGGCCTTTTGCGCCCGTGGTTAATTTGCCCTTGCCTGTCTTCGGGTCTATTTCTATCTTCTGGTCGGCAGGATTGAAGTCGGTAAGGGACGGGTTGTTCCACAGAATTCCATATCCATTACTCGACAGCACAACCGGAATGGAAATATTTGTGTTCGCCTGTGAAAGGCGAATCGGAACTCCGCGAACATTGAAAACGCCTTCCTGGTGCTGTCCGAGGCCGTACTGTGCTTCGTCTGCGGGCGAAACAAAAGTCTGTTCCACCTGCCAGCTTTTCGCTTCGAAGACCGAGGGCACGTCAAAGCTCTTTCCACCTTGTTTGGGTTCGGTGAGGACGACGTTTCCGTCCGGAGACAAGAACTTGATTGCTCCGGTGGCCGTGTCAATCGCAACCGCGAGTGCCGCGGTGGAGAGACGGATTTCCTGCTTGGCGATATTGATGTGAACGTTATCGGCTTTGCACGGACCCGTAACTACCGGGACCTTTGCCGTAGGTATTTCTGCTGCTGTCGTCGCGACCACGTGCACGACGTGGTCCCCGCACAGTTCGACTCGCATGCTACCCGCGGCGGTTCGAAGCGTTACACCATTTGAATCTTTTTGAGATTGCTTGACGGCAAACTGCGGTTGTGCCGCGGACCATCCTGCTGACGTGACAACCAGCGACACTAAGAGGACACCGATCTTTTTTTTCATTTAGCTGAGTTCCCTTTCCCGTAGTTGTGCAGAGATACAGCTGATCGAGCGGAAAAGCTGCTCGATTATTGCGGCTCAATTTCGTCACCCTGCTGCATTGCAACCGCTGCCCTGGTCAATCCTTGCCGTCGTATCCGGTCTGACACGTCAAAGGCTTGCCTGGCTGAATCGCGATCTCCAATTTTCAGATAAAGACGCGCAATCTGGTAATGAATATGGCCATCTTTATCGTCGGCAAGCGCTAGTCTTAGTTCTGCGATCGCTTCTTGGGTATGGTTTGTCTGGGCATACACCTTGCCGAGCAAGGCGTGAACATGGGGAACGTACTCCGGCTTTGTGTTCAGGCTCTTTTTCAGGTAGCCCTCGGCACCAGCGAAATCACTTCGCGCGCAAAGGATTTCGCCCATGACAGCGTTCAATTCCGGATCGTCGGGGTTGTTTTCGAGTGCAGCCTGTGCCTGGTGAAGCGCCTCATCGGTTTGACCGTCGGCCAGCAGAGCCAATGACAATCCGAACAAAGCGCCCGTGTCGTCCGACTTGAGTGTCAAAGCCTTGCGATACTCCTGTTCCGCCTCGGGAAAAGACTTGCGCTGGCGATAAATGTCTCCGAGCAGGATGTGCAACTTCGGTGAACTCGAATCGAGTTCACTTGCGCGCGCCAGAGCTCCTGTTGCAAGCTGCTCGGCTGATTTTGTTTCCCAGTACAAACCCTCCGCTTCTGTCGCAGAACTTGCCGCCAGTCTTCTCGCTGTCTCGAAGGCTGTTCGGGTATTGCCGCTCAGATACGCGCACGTTGCGAGTAACCGGAGATCCTTCGGTGGGAGGGTTTCAAGTCTGGGCGCGAGCGCATCGCTGCATTGTGTGTAATTTCCATCCTTGTAAAATCCGGTTGCATTACTTGCCAAGCTCTTATCCGCACCGGTCGCCATCTTCGGAGCCTCGAATGACCATTGGTTCGGGGGCACATTGCGGAAGAGAGCTAAAAGGTCTTCCGGAGTCTCGCCAGATGTCTGGCGTTGTTCCAAAACACGGTCGAGTTCAGTAAGTTTTTCGGGAGCTAAGCCGGCGCTAAAGCGCGACGCGTTCGAGGCGAGGAAGCCCGGATCAGCTTTGAAGGCGCCGGCAATTTCCTTCACGCTTTCTTCTACTTCACCTCGCTCGAGATGCAGGCGCGCAAGGCCCAGCATGGCCATAAGCGAGCCCGGGTTTGAGGCGAGCTCGGTGTTGAACTCGTGCTCCGCGGAGGAAAGGTCGTGCCTGTTTACCAGTACGAAACCGTAGTTGGCGTGCGTGTCTGGAGGAAATGAGTCAAGACTCAAAGCCTTTTTATAAGCGTCCGCGGCTTGAAGAAAGGCATGTTGCTCGGCAAAGGTGTCCGCGAGGAGCGCCTGCACAAATCCGGAATCTTTGTGCCGGGTCAGAAGAACTCGTGCGTCGGCTTCAACTTGTTCCAGGTAAGCGACGCCGAGGTGATACCAGACGTCCGCATTTTGCGGGTCAATATCATTGGCCCGCAGATACGAACGGATGGCAAGCCGCGTATTACCAATTCCCGCGTACGCCTGACCGAGACTTAGTTGGGCTTGGGCGTCGGTTGGCTTGGATTGAGCTGCGCGTTTCAGATACGGAATCGCTTTGTTGAAGCGCTTCAACTTGACGTATTCAATTCCGAGGAACAGGTTCGGAACAAACAAGTCAGGCTTCAGACGAATTGCCAGGTTAAAAGCCTCAATAGCTTTTTGATCTTTCCCCGTCTGGTAATACATCAAGCCAAGATTGGCCTTGAGTTCGGGGATTTCAGGATGGGCAGCGACCGCCTTCCGGTAGAACTCAGCGGCGGCTTCGAAGTCCCCTCTGGCCTGGGCTTGTTGCGCCGAGGCCAGAAGAGGTTCGAATTCGGGCGGCTGTTGCGGGTATGCTACGCCCAACAAAAAACAGACGATCGAATAACAAACACTAGGAGCAGTCCTAATTCTCCGCACGCATCACCAATAAAACTTCAGTGCTGCTTGCATTTGTCTCGGCGTCCATGCTTGATTAATCGTCCCAAATCCACCCCCCATGAACGTGTTCGGGCTGTAGAAGTTTGTGTGATTGAGAGTGTTGAACATATCCAGACGGAACTGCAGCCGGTACCGTTCTTCAATCGGGAAATACTTTTGGATACTTATGTCCCAATTTTTGTAGCCGGGCGCGCGCAGATCAGAGAAGTATCGCGGAGCATTCCCCAAAGTCCACGGCGCGGCCACCGCGAAGGCAGACGTGTTGAACCATTCAGTGCGGCTTGGATTGGAAACGTGGTAGTCACCGATCACATCCACGTGCTGGCCTGCGCCGAAATAGTTAACTCCATTTCCTGAGCTGGTTACGGTTAGAGGAAAGCCCTCTTTCAAGGTCGCTGTTCCAGAGGTCTGCCAGCCGCCAACAATAGCGTTCAGGGCTCCGTTCATTCCGGAGCCGAACTTCTTGCCCTTGCCAACTGGCAGCTCGTACACATAGCTCAGAACGAAGCTATGGGGAGTGTCGGTCGCGTCGACCGACTTCTCGGCTGCCAGGTTGTACACGTTGCGGATGTTTTCTGAGAAGTTAGACGACGCGGACGCCCAGTTTTCTGGTCCCCCGACGTTGTCAATGAATTTCGAGAACGTATAGGACGCCAACAAAGTTAGCCCTTGCGAGACACGGTGTGTATAGTTCACGTCCAGTGCGTTGTAATGCGAACTGCCCGCGGGATCCTGATTTTCGTTAATGTCGCAGAACTCCGGGTAGGGTCTAAGCAACTGCCCTTGCTGAATCGTGGGCTGATCAAGGCTGCAGCCGCTCGAGGTGATTTGGCCGAAGAATGGGTTTGGAACTTGAGCCAGCAACGCGTTACCCATGGAGAAGTACTTGGGATCGATCTGATTCAAATTCAGGCCGCTGGCATCAACGTGGACCCCATGATTGCCAACGTAGGTGATATCAATTACGTCATTGGACGTCGGCGCATACTGGAATCCGTACATCCATTGCTGATCGTAATACGTCTTTCGGTTCCGTGAGACAGCGGTTACGCTGAAGCCCACGTTGGTCAAGCCGTCCAGTGAACTGCCACTGACTGGCACGAGCCCGCCTGAAAACGCCGTACTCAAAGTATTCGCGGGTGTCAGGCCACCGTCGTTCGAAGACAGGTAAGGAGTATCGGAGCTAAACCCTGGCGCCGGACCAGTCCCGCGATAGCTGGGTGGATAGAAGATACCGTAACCGCCCCGCATTACGAGCTTAGGCATGAGTTGATACGCGAATCCGATTCTGGGGGCGAAGTTGTTATGGTTTGTGTTAAACAGCCCTCGGTTGCCAGACGAGGCGAAGTCGAGTTGGCCCAGGTAAGTCTGACCAACAGCCGCACTGATGGGATTGGTTGCCTTGTAGTCAAACCACGCCTGCCGGTTATAGCGGTCGGTCACGGGGCGCTGGACTTCCCAACGTAGTCCAAGGTTCAGGGTCAGTTTTCGCGTCGCCTTCCAGTCGTCCTGCAAATACACCCCGTGGAACCAAGTGCGGCTCACTTCCTGAATGGAGATGCCGGTGTTCCCGCTGGCAGGCAATCCCAGCATCATGGATGCGATTGAGTCGCCAGTCCCCGCAGTCGCGTTTTGTGGATCCGGACCCGCCGTGAACAGGTTGTTGAAGTTAAATGGCGTGAAATGGAAGCGCCCGCCGTTTTCGTCCGTCGCGACCCCCATGTATCCGAAGGAGAGTTGGTGCGCCCCCCGTACTTTCACAAAGTCGACTGATCCGCTGGCGGCGGCTCGAGGAAATGCACCCTGCCCCGCCCCCGCCACCGGCCCTTCCGGCAGATAATTGGCCGCGCTGATGATAGGGAATTGCGGCGAGTTTGTGTCGATAAAACTTGGCAACCCAAGCGACGAGGCCTTGAAGCCGTGACTTTGCACGTCGTTGCCCTCAACCCATTTCATTCCGCCCAGATTGACGCTCATGGTGAAAGTGGGAGTGAAGACTCGGCTTAGGCCGACGCCAACGTTCCAGCGGTTGTTGGGGTTTCTCTGTCCCGGACCAGCGGGATCGCTCGCGCCGAAGAAAGCAGCCTCTTCGTCTTTGTATTCCTTCTTGTAGGAATATCGTCCGTAAAGCCGAGTCTTGTCGCTGAAGTTGTGATCAATCCGACCGCTGTACTCGTCCGAATAGTCCGCCTGGAGGCCCGAGGCGCTCCAGTTATTCGTCAAGGCATTAGTCAGCGGCGTCGGGTAATAGTTGACTAGCGCCTGCCCGATGCTATTTATTCCATTCGTTGCATTGGCCAAATTGTTTCCGGCAATAGGATCGCGGATAAAAACCGTCTGGCCAGTGTTGGGACCGCAGCTCGCTGTAACCTGCCTCGTCGTGTAGGGATCGTAAAGCTGCCCCGCCAGAATTGGCCGGCACAAGGCATCCGTTCCAACTTGCGAGCCCAACAGCGCCGAGAAATTTCCGGTGCGGAAAGTCGGAATTGGGACGCTACCTGAATACTGCCCGGCGTTATGGTCTCTATGGCCCTCGAAGTTGAAGAAGAAAAATGTCTTGTCACGCTGCTTGTAGATGCCCGGAATGTACACAGGCCCCCCGACGGCAACGCCAAACTGATTGCGATGCGAATTCGGACGCGGGTTGTTGTTCAGATTGTTGAAGTAGTTGTTAGCGTCGAGTGCCCCATTGCGCAAATAATCGTACACGTCTCCGTGCAAACGGCTGCCTCCGGACTTGGTTACGACGTTGATCACATTTCCTGTGCTCCAACCGTATTGCGCGGTGAATGAGTTCTGTTGCACCTTGAACTCCTGCACATTGTCCGGGGACGGGACGTAAATCACACCACCCCAGCCCTCGCTCGCATCCCAAGCGCCGTCCAGGAGGAATGCCGTCGTTCCAAAGTAGCCGCCGCCAAAGTTAAAGAACGAGACGTCCTGGTCGGCGGAGCCTTGCTGTCCGCCCGACGAAATGGTCTGCCTTTGCGACAGATTGTTGACCGATGAGTTCAACTCCACAAAGTTGAACACGTTGCGCAGATTCAACGGCAACTCGGTTATCTGTTTGGTCGAGATTTCGGCACCGACGTTGGCGTTATCAGTCTGCAGCAGAGGGGCATCCGCTGTCACCTCGATTTGTTCTGACGCCCCGACACTCAAGCTAATGCTTTGACTTGCTGACTGGCCGACTTCCAGGGTGATTCCGGTCTGCTTTAGGGTCTTGAACCCTGGCGCCTCAATCCTCAGCGTGTAGGAACCAGCTGGAAGGAGGGCAAAGGAGAAGTTGCCTTCAGCATCAGTCTTAAAGGTGCGCGTGACTCCATTGTCCAAACTGCCTAAGGTGACAGTGGCATTCGCTATGCGCGCGCCGGAGGAGTCGGAAATCGTACCTGAAAACGAAGCCGCGGAAGCAAGCGTCTGGCCTTGAGCGAGGGGCGCAGCAAGGCTCATCGCGAAGGCAGCCACGGTGACGAAGAGATATAGGGAGAGACCGCGGAATTTGGGCATCGACTAGGACCCCTCTCGTGTCGGAGATTAGTTATCGGTAACTGTACCGAAGTTCGAGCATTCTAGTACCAAAGCACTATGCGTTGTCAAGTTGTTTTTTCGAGGAGGCCTGCGCATGCCACAATCGGACATCCGGTCATCGTGAAGGCGGCCGCGATTATGGAGTTTTTGGTTGGAAGAACTGACCGCTCTCTTCGCGAGAGCCGGTCCTTACGGCCTCGCGGAAGCCCGTATATTCTGAGACTCGCAACCACTCTGCCGAAGCCGACCGGGTGCCAATGCCGTAGAAAGTCGGAGCACCAAATTCGTTTTGATCGTGTATTCGTAGCACGAAGGTCTATTACAGGGAGCTTCCGCGGAGTCGAGCA
>WNGA01009621.1_pt1 | contig 12989 bp, 14 predicted proteins | sample 5400061 | NCBI WGS metagenome assembly WNGA01 (sample SAMN13153366, study PRJNA577476) | soil metagenome | isolation source: 100 cm soil or saprolite under grassland replicate 2 | place: USA:California | collected 2016-06-15
AGGCGCCCGGGCGCGGGTTCAACTGGGGGATGTCGACGTTCCATCCCGACCTGCCCCGCGGCACCCGCGTCAACGCCGGTCAGCGCGGCACGCTCGACGAGATCCTGATCGGCCCCGCCCACGCGAACGACGGCACGCTCAACCTGTTCGGCGCCCTGCGCACGTCGATGGCCACCACCGGCTACGACTCGGTCAAGGACTTCCAGAAGGCCGAAGTGATGGTGGCCCCCGCGTTGCAGACCGAGGGCAAGAGCCTCCAGCGCAGCCAGGGCGTCGGCATGGGCCGATAGGCCCCCGCATGGACGCCCCGAGCTTCGACACCATCCTCGTCGTCGACTTCGGGGCGCAGTACGCGCAGCTGATCGCGCGGCGCGTGCGCGAGGCGCACGTCTACTCGGAGATCGTGCCTCGCACGATGCCACTGGCCGAGATGCTCGCCCGGCGGCCGAAGGGGATCATCCTCTCGGGTGGCCCGGCATCGGTGCACGTCGACAACGCGCCATCGATCGATCCGGCGCTCTACGAGGCGGGAGTCCCCGTCCTCGGCATCTGCTACGGCGCCCAGCTCGTCGCCCGGCAGCTCGGGGGCGAGGTGCGACGCACCGGCGGCGGCGAGTACGGCCGCACTCCGCTCCACCGCACGGACGCGGGTTCGCTGCTGTTCGGCTCGCTGTCCGACGAGCAGGTCGTGTGGATGAGCCACGGCGACGCGATCACTAGCGCGCCCGGCGGCTTCCGCGTCACCGCCATGACGCCCGGCGCGCCGGTCGCCGCCCTCGAGGACCGCGACCGCGCCGTCTACGGCGTGCAGTTCCACCCCGAGGTCGTGCACACCGAGCGCGGCCAGGAGGTGCTCAAGGCCTTCCTGTACGACGTGTGCGGCTGCCGTCCGTCGTGGACCAACACGTCGATCATCGAGCAGGCGGTGGGCGAGATCCGTGCCCAGGTCGGGCGCGAGCGGGTGTTGTGCGGCCTGTCGGGCGGGGTCGACTCGGCCGTCGCCGCCGCCCTCGTCCACAAGGCGGTGCCAGACCAGCTGACGTGCGTGTTCGTCGACACCGGGCTGATGCGCATGGGCGAAGCCGACCAGGTCGAGGAGACGTTCCGGGGCCAGTTCCACGTCGACTTGATCCACGTGAAGGCGGCCGACCGGTTCCTCGCCGCACTCGACGACGTCGCCGACCCCGAGCGCAAGCGCAAGATCATCGGTGAGACGTTCATCCGCGTGTTCGAGGAGGTGGCGCGCGACGTCGAAGACGCGCGCTTCCTCGTGCAGGGCACCCTCTACCCCGACATCGTCGAGTCGGGTGGCGCGGAGAACGCGACCATCAAGTCGCACCACAACGTGGGCGGTCTCCCGGACGACATGCAGTTCGAGCTGGTTGAGCCGCTGCGCAACTTGTTCAAGGACGAGGTGCGCGCGATCGGCGAGGAGCTCGGCCTGCCCGAGGAGATCGTGTGGCGCCAGCCGTTCCCCGGCCCCGGCCTCGCGGTGCGCGTCGCGGGGACGATCACGCCCGAGCGCCTCGACCTCCTGCGGCGGGCCGACGCGATCGTCGTCGAGGAGATCAAGCGGGCCGGGTTGTACCGGGAGATCTGGCAGAGCTTCGCCGTCCTCCCGGTGGTGCGAACCGTCGGCGTCATGGGCGACGGCCGCACCTACGAGTACCCGATCGTGGTGCGGGCGGTAACCTCCGACGACGCCATGACCGCCGACTGGGCCCGCTTGCCGGCCGAAGTCCTCGAGCGCATCGCCTCGCGGATCATCAACGAGGTATCCGGTGTCAACCGGGTCGCCTACGACATCACCAGCAAGCCACCCGGAACGATCGAGTGGGAGTGACCATGAATGTGTCCGAGCTCGCAGCCACCGCCCGGGCGATCGTCGCACCCGGCAAGGGCATCCTCGCCGCCGACGAGAGCACGGGCACGATCAAGAAGCGCTTCGACAAGATCGGTGTCGAGTCGACCGAGGAGAACCGTCGCGCCTACCGCGACCTCCTGTTCACCACCGACGGCGTCGAGGAGTTCATCAGCGGCGTGATCCTGTTCGACGAGACGATCCGCCAGTCGACGAGCGACGGGGTCCCGTTCCCGAAGGTGCTCGCCGGCAAGGGGATCATGCCCGGCATCAAGGTCGACAAGGGGGCCAAGCCGCTTGCGCTCGCGGCGGACGGCGAGACGGTCACCGAAGGCCTCGACGGGCTCCGCGACCGCCTCGCCGAGTACCGGGACCTCGGTGCGCGCTTCGCGAAGTGGCGCGCCACCTACACGATCACCGACGACCTGCCGTCGCGGTACGCGATCGACGTGAACGCCGACGCGCTGGCGCGCTACGCCGCGCTGTGCCAGGAAGCCGGGCTGGTGCCGATCGTCGAGCCCGAAGTCCTCATGGACGGGACGCACACGATCGAGCGGGCCGGTGACGTGACGGCGGCGGTCCTCGAAGCCGTCTTCCACGCGCTGTACGAGCAGCAATGCGCGTGCGAGGGGCTGCTGCTGAAGCCGAACATGGTCCTGCCCGGGTACGAGTGTTCGAAGCAGGCGTCAGACGACGAGATCGCTGCCGCCAGCGTGCGCGTCTACGAGTGGACCGTCCCGGCCGCGGTGCCTGGCATCGTGTTCTTGTCCGGGGGCCAGTCCGACGAGCAGGCCACCGCGCGGCTCAACGCGATGAACCTCATGGCGCCGCATCCGTGGGAGCTGAGCTTCTCCTACGGCCGCGCGTTGCAGGCAGCGGCGCAACAGGCATGGAAGGGCAACGCGGCCAACCGCGATGCCGCCCAGCGCGCCTTCTACCACCGGGCGAAGATGAACAGCGTCGCCCGCTTCGGCAAGTACTCGGCCGACTTGGAGCAGGCCGCCTGACCCACGTTGGGTCGATTACCTACTCCATACGGCACGCGATCGACCCAACGGGTGGTGGTGCACGCACATGCGGGCGCTGGTCCAGCGGGTGACCGGAGCGCGCGTGCGCGTCGAGGGCGAGGTGATCGGCGAGATCGGCGCCGGCTTGTGCGTCCTCGTCGGTGTGACGCACGACGACACCGAGGCGAGCGCGCGCAAGCTCGCCGAGAAGGTCTGGCACCTGCGCGTCTTCGACGACGCCGACGGCGTGATGAACGTGGCGCTGGGCGCAGTCGGCGGCGCCGCGCTGGTCGTGAGCCAGTTCACCCTCTACGGCGACACCCGGCGCGGGCGACGCCCCTCGTGGACGGCTGCGGCCCCGCCCGAGCACGCCGAGGGGCTGGTCGACGCGTTTGCTGCATCCCTCCGCGACCTGGGGGCTGACGTCGCCACCGGCAAATTTGCAGCCCGAATGCAAGTCGAGCTCGTCAACGACGGGCCGGTCACGCTGCTCATCGATACCTGACGGAATGTTCGGTTTCGCCTGATGTTGATGGGGGCAGGATGCGCTGATGCGCAGTACCCTTTCCTTTCCCTGACGGGCGGTTGCGCGTATGGAACGAATCGAATCGACTCACAGCGTCTGGCTCTTCGACACGGACCGGATGCGGTTCCGGCGTGTGCCCAAGGGCACCGACGCGAATGCCCCGTCGCTCGACAGCGACTGGGAGGCGTACTTCGCGCTCGACGTCGACGACGAGACCGGCGCGTTCACCGTTGCCTTGAACGACGACCGGACGCGCCTCCTGCGCGCGTGGCGCGACGACGTACCCGCCCCCGAAGGCACGGGCGAGCTCAACCTCGAACCCACCACGGAGTTCTGACCGGCCGCCCATACCATGGGCGTCATGGGTGACGCCGCGGTTGACCCACTCGACGGGCTCAACCCGGTCCAGCGCGAGGCGGTCACGGCACCGCCCGATGTGCCGTTGCTCGTGGTGGCCGGCGCGGGATCGGGCAAGACGCGCGTCCTCACCCACCGCGTCGGCTGGCTGATCAACGACCAGCGACTCTCGCCGTACGCGCTCCTTGCGATCACGTTCACCAACAAGGCCGCAGGCGAGATGAAAGAGCGAGTGGGCGCACTGGTCGGGCCCGTCGCACAGCGGATGTGGGTGTCGACCTTCCACTCCGCGTGCGCCCGCATCCTGCGGCGCGAGGCGAAGGCGATCGGGATCCGCTCGTCGTTCTCCATCTACGACCAGTCCGACTCGGTGCGGCTCGTCGACTACGTGCGCCGCGACCTCAACCTCGACCCGAAGCGGTTCCCCGCCCGCCGGCTCGCCGGACAGATCTCCGCGCTCAAGAACGAGCTCGTGACCGCGGAGCAAGCCCTCGACCGGGCCGTCGGCCCGCAGGAGCAGCGCCTCGCCGAGGTCTACCGCGAGTACCAGCGGCGCCTGCTCGAGGGGTCGGCGGCCGACTTCGACGACCTGCTGCTGCTCGCCGTCCGCCTGTTCCGTGAGCACCCCGACGCGCTCGAGCGCTGGCGCGCGCGGTTCCGCACGGTGCTCGTCGACGAGTTCCAGGACACGAACGCGGCCCAGTGGGAGCTGGTGCGGCTCCTGACCCAGGAGCACCGCAGCGTGATGGTCGTCGGCGACCACGACCAGTCGATCTACCGCTTTCGCGGGGCAGACTTCCGCAACCTCGTGCGGTTCGAGGAGGTGTTCCCCGAGGCGACGGTTATCGTCCTCGAGCAGAACTACCGGTCGACGCAGCGGATCCTCGACGCAGCCAACGCGGTCATCCTCAACAACGCGGCCCGCCGCCCGAAGCACCTGTGGACCGAGCAGGTCGGTGGCGAGCTCATCACGCGCTACCACGCCCAGGACGAGCACGACGAGGCCGCCTACGTCGCCCACGAGATCAGCCGCCTCACCGACGACGAGCACTACGGGTTCTCGGACCTCGCCGTCTTCTATCGAACGAACGCGCAGAGCCGCGTCATCGAGGAGACGCTCGTGCGGGCAGGCCACCCGTACCGCGTCGTCGGCGGCGTGCGCTTCTACGACCGGCGCGAGGTGAAGGACTCGCTCGCGTACCTCCGGGCACTCGTGAACCCCGACGACGAGGTGAGCTGGCGGCGCATCGTGAACGTCCCGAAGCGCGGCGTGGGCGACACGTCGGTGAGCAAGGTGAGCGCGTACGCCCAAGAGCACGGCATGACGTTCCGCGACGCCCTCGATCGCGCCGACGTCGCCGGCGTGAGCGGCAAGGCGCTGGGTGGGATCCGCGACCTGCTCGACATCCTGGCCGAGGTCGAGGGCGCGGCCGACGCCGGCGTCGCGCCCGTCGTCCAGGCCGTGCTCGAGGACACCGGCTACCTCGCCGAGCTCGAGGCCGAGCGCTCGATCGAGGCCGAAGCGCGCCTCGAGAACCTCCAGGAGCTCGTGGGCACGTGCCGGCAATTCGACGAGGCGCTCGAGGAGGGCGAGGTCACCGGCCTGGCCGGCATCGCCGGCGGGACCGGCGACGACGACGGCGCAGGCGACGACGCAGCGCTCACGCCCGCGGCGCCCAGCGGTCTCGACCGCGTGCAGGCGTTCCTCGAAGCCATTTCACTGGTGACCGACCTCGACGACGTGGAGGGCGACAAGCGCGCGGTGACGTTGATGACGCTGCACTCGGCGAAGGGCCTCGAGTACCCGGTCGTGTTTCTCACCGGCCTCGAGGACGGCATCTTCCCCCACATGCGCAGCCTCGGTGACCCCGACGAGCTCGAGGAGGAACGACGGCTCTGCTACGTCGGGATCACCCGGGCGCGTGAGCGGCTCTACCTGTGCCACGCGTGGAGCCGCACGCTGTTCGGTTCGACCGACTTCTACCCGCCCAGCCGGTTCCTGTCCGAGATCCCCGAAGAGCTCGTCGAGGTGCTCGGCGAGGCGCGGCCGGTGGGCGGCGGCGCCGGCGCGCATCGCGAGGCGGTCGTGTCCGCCGCGATCAACGCCGCCACGTCGTCGTCGCCGAGCCTGCGCAACCTGCGCGTCGGCGACGACGTCGGGCACGAGACCTTCGGCGAAGGCGTGATCATCGACCTGATCGGGGATGGTGACAAGGCGGAGGCGATCATCCGCTTCCGTGACGTCGGCGAGAAGCGGCTGCTCCTTGCGTGGGCGCCGCTCCAGAAGCTTCACTCCTGAGGCGACATGAGGGCACACCTGCTCGAGCTCGACGGCACGGTGATGGTGCTGCGAGTGGTCCTCGCGGTCCTGCTGGGGTCGGCGCTCGGCATCGAGAGGGAGATCGACAACCAACCGGCCGGGTTCCGCACCCACATCGTCATCTGTCTGGGCGCGGCACTGTTCGGCCTCATCTCCGTGCACGCCTTCGCGCCATTCGAGGCCACCCGGAACTCCACCGACGTCCAGATCGACGTGACGCGCGTGGCGTCGCAGGTCGTGGTCGGCGTCGGCTTCCTCGGCGGCGGCGCCATTCTCAAGTACGGCGCCTCGGTCCGCGGGCTCACCACTGCGGCCTCGATGTGGGTGGCGGCGGCGGTCGGGCTCGCCGTCGGCGTCGGGTACTACTGGGCGGCGGTGGCGGTCACCGCCGCCACCCTGATCGCCCTGGTCGCGTTCCGGAGCGTGCGCGAATGGATCCGTCGCCGGTTCGGCCGGCACACCGAGGTCGTCACGTTCAGCCTGACCCGCGACGCGGACCCGACCGACTTGGTCACGGCAATCCACGAGCTGTCGCGCGTCGGCGTGCGCGATCTCCAGATCGACCGCAGCGGCGAGCAGACCGAGATCACCGTGGGCCTCAAGAGCGAGGTTGGCGTCCGGCTCGACCGCATGCTGGCCGAGCTGGCGGCGCGCGACGACGTGGCCCAGATGTCGCTCGACGAACGCTAGACGGTCGCCGTCGCAAGCGCCGGCTCCTGCGGCGCCGGTCGGCAAAGCCGCCGTCGCCGCGCTAGCCCCGAGCGCTAGCCCGGCGCCGGGGGAGGCGACTCCTTGCGCAGGTCGACCACCACCACCGGTCCCACGCCGCTGCGCTGCTGGACCGTGGTCTCGTACCGGCCGACCTGGACGCTCCGCAGCTTGTTCCCGCGGCAGTCCACGAAGCTGTTGATGCTGCCGCGCCACTTCACCCGGCACTCCTCGTCACCCGGCGTGTGGGTCATGAGGGCGACCACCTTGTCGTCCTCGAGCGCGAACAGGATGCTTCGCTTCCCGCCGAACGCGTCCGGGTAGTAGAAGGGGCCGCCGTCGCGCAGGTCGCTGCGCAGCTGCTTGTCGGGGCCGGCCGGGAACGGTCGGTACTTCTTCGGCTGGTCGGCCCGGCTGGTGGCGAACAGCAGCACGGCCGCCACGAGGAGCCCGGCCGCGATCGCGGCGATGCCGGCGCCGATCAGGAGCCGGGTATCGGTTCGCTCGGGGGGCACGACCCCAGTGAACGCGGCCCGCGGGTCGGAGTCCAGTCGGGCGCCCAGCTATCGTGACCGCGCCATGTGGGGGTGCACGCCGTGAAACGGCGCTATCGCGTCGTCATCGCCAAGCCCGGGCTCGACGGCCACGACCGGGGAGCCAAGGTGATTGCGCGCGCCCTGCGCGACTCCGGCTTCGAGGTGATCTACACCGGCCTGCACCAGACGCCGGAGCAGGTGGCCGAGACGGCGCTCCAGGAGGACGCCGACGCAGTCGGCATGTCGGTGCTGTCGGGCGCGCACAACACGCTCTTCCCGCGCATCGTGTCGCTCTTGCGTGAAAAGGGTGTGGGCGACGTGCTCGTGTTCGGCGGCGGGATCATCCCCGACGACGACATCGGTCCGCTGCGCGAGGCCGGCGTGGCCGCGGTGTTCACGCCGGGATCGTCCCTGTCCGACATCGTCGGGTGGCTCGAGCAGGCGCTCGACGCCCGAGAGCCGCAGAAGGTCAGCTGACGGTGGATCTCCTCGAGTACCAGGGGAAGCAGCTGTTCTCGCAGTACGGCATCCCGGTGTCGCCGGGCCATGCCGCCTTCACCGTCCAGGAGGCGGCGGAGGCGGCCGACCGCCTGGGCTATCCGGTGGTGGTGAAGGCCCAGGTGCACGTGGGGGGACGGGGCAAGGCCGGCGGCATCCAGCTCGCCGCCGACGCCGACGCGGTGCGATCGCACGCCGTCAACATCCTGGGCATGGACATCCGCGGCCACGTCGTCGAGACGCTGTGGATCGAGCGGGCGAGCGACATCGCCGAGGAGTACTACGCGTCGTTCACGCTCGACCGCTCGGCGAAGCTGCATCTCGGGATGCTGTCCGCGCGCGGCGGCGTCGACATCGAGCAGGTCGCCACCGAGGAGCCGGACGCGATCGCGCGGCTGCACATCGATCCCGTCGACGGCTTGACCGAAGACGCGGCGCGCGCCTGGGTCAACCGGGCGAACCTGAACCCCGCCGCGATCGACGGCACGGTCGACGTGATGCTGAAGCTGTACCGAGCGTACGTGGACGGCGATGCCGACCTCGTCGAGATCAACCCGCTGATCCTCACCGATGACGGGCGCGTGCACGCGCTCGACGCCAAGGTGACGCTCGACGACAACGCCGCGTTCCGGCACGAGTGGTCGGAGTACGAGGCGACCCAGGAGCGCGACGAGCGCGAGGCTGCCGCGCACGCCAAGGGGCTGCAGTACGTGGGCCTCGACGGGTTCGTCGGGATCATCGCCAACGGGGCGGGGCTGGCGATGAGCACGGTCGACATCGTCAGCCAGGTCGGCGGCGAACCGGCCAACTTCCTGGACATCGGCGGTGGTGCCAACGCCGACGTGATGGCGAACGCGCTCGAGGTCATCAACAACGACGCGGACGTGAAGTCGATCTTCATCAACATTTTCGGCGGCATCACGAAGGGCGAGGAGGTCGCCAACGGGATCGTGCAGGCCCTCGGCCGGGTCGAGATCCGATCGCCGATCGTGATCCGCCTCGACGGCACCAACGCCGACGAGGGGCGGGCGATCCTGGCCGAGCACGAGTCGGAGCGGCTGATGTCACGGCCGACGATGATCGACGCCGCCCGCAAGGCGGTCGAGTTCGCAGGAGCGGCGCGGTGAGCATCTTCGTCGACAAGACGACGCGCGTCGTCTACCAGGGCCTGACCGGGTCGCAGGGCCGCTTCTACGGACTGCGCAACCGCGAGTACGGCACGAACGTGGTGGCGGGCACGAATCCGAAGAAGGCCGGGACGGACGTCGACGGCATCCCCGTGTTCGCCACGGTGAAGGACGCGGTCGCCGAGACGGGCGCCAACGCGTCCTGCGTGTTCATCCCTGCTCCGGGCGTGGCCGACGCGGTGGTCGAGGCGGCCGAGGGCGGCGTCGAGGTCATCGTGGTGATCACCGAGGGCGTCCCCGCCCACGACGAGGCGCGCTTCTTCAACCGCCTCGAGCACGACTACCCGGGAGTGCGGCTCCTCGGACCGAACTGCCCCGGGATCATCTCGCCCGGCAAGTGCAACATCGGGATCACCGCCGGCGAGATCGCGATGGGCGGTGGCCCCGTCGGGATCGTGAGCCGGTCCGGCACGCTCACGTACCAGGCGCTGCACGAGATGACGCAGCGGGGGATCGGCCAGACCACCTGCGTGGGGATCGGCGGCGACCCCGTGCCCGGCACGAGCTTCATCGACGCGCTCGCAGCCTTCGAGGCCGACGCCGAGACGGGCGCCGTGATCATGATCGGCGAGATCGGCGGTTCGGCGGAGGAGGAAGCGGCCGAGTTCATGAAGCAGGAGATGAGCAAGCCGGTCGTCGCCTACATCGCCGGCATCACTGCGCCGCCGGGCAAGAAGATGGGCCACGCCGGCGCGATCATCTCCGGGAGCAAGGGCACCGCGGCGGCGAAGATCGAGGCGCTCGAAGGCGCGGGCTGCCTCATCGCCCAGAACCCCACCGAGATCGGCTCGATCATGGCCGAGGTGGTCGCGAAGCTGTGAGCCAACCGCCGCCGCAGCCGCCGGGCGGGCCCGCCGCGCCGGGATGGGGTGGCCCGCCGCCGGGGACGATCTACCCGGGTTCGCCGACCGCGGGCGTGCGGACGAGCGGCCTGGCGATCGCGTCGCTCGTGACCGGGCTCCTCTTCTGGGCGTGTGTGGTCCCGGGCATCGTCGCCATCGTCCTCGGCCATCTCGCGCTCGAGAGCATCGACGACTCCGGCGGAGCGAAGAGCGGCCGCGGCATGGCGATTGCGGGGATCGTGCTCGGCTGGGTGGGGATTGGGATCGTCGGCGTGCTGGTCGTCTGGTGGTTCGTCACGGTCGTGACGATCTGAGGTGCACGAGTCGGACGCTGGCTAGAGTTCCGGCATTCCGGACAAACCCCGAGCAGGCCGGAGACTTCGCAGCGCGCTCGTCGCACTGCCTCTCGCGGTGACGGCGTGCTTCGCCGTTCTCCCGACGGCACCGGCCGGGGCCGACGCGTACCCGGTGCCGTACAGCTTCGCCGCCGGGATCCTTGCCGAAGCGCTGCACCCGGGGTCGTCGCCGCCGGGGGCCAACGACTGGAGCTGCCACCCGACGGCCGCGCACCCGTATCCGGTTGTCCTCGTGCACGGCACGTTCGGGAACATGACCGTGAGCTGGCAGGCACTCGCGCCCCTGCTCGCCAACGACGGCTACTGCGTGTTCGCGCTCGACTACGGCGGCAAGCCCGGGGATCCGGTCCAGGCAACCGGCAATATCCCGACGTCGGCTGCGCAGCTCGGCGCGTTCGTCGACCGAGTGCTCGAGGCGACCGGCGCGAGCCAGGTCGACGTGGTCGGTCATTCGCAGGGCGGCATGATGCCGCGCTGGTACATCAAATTCCTCGGCGGTCAACAGACGGTTCACGCCCTTGTCGGCCTCGCGCCCTCGAACCACGGGACGACCTTCAACGGCATCGCAACGCTGGCGCGCGCCTTCCCCGGCGGATCGTCCGCGTTCGGCGAGCTGTGTCGCGCCTGCGAGCAGCAGTTCGTGGGCTCGAGCTTCCTGCAGACGCTCAACGCCGGCGGCGACACCCTCTCGGGCCCGATCTACACCGTCATCGAGACCAAGTACGACACGGTCGTGACCCCGTACACGTCGGCCTTCCTCTCAGGGCCGAACGTCACGAACATCACGCTCCAGGACCAGTGCGCGGCCGATCTCGTGGACCACGTGGGGATCATCTACGACGCCATCGCGCTCCGTGACGTGGTCAACGCGCTCGACCCGTCGCACGCAATACGCCCGACCTGCAAACCCGTGCTCCCCGTCCTTGGCGGTGGCGCGGCGCCCGGGGCTCTCTAACCCGGCGCCGCCGGGCGCTCGCTCTCGTCCTGCTCCGCCGCCCGGTCTGCGTCGCTGTCCGAGCCGGCATCGGGGCCGGCATCGGGGCCGGTCTCGGCCTTGGGCTTGGCGGCCGTAGCCTTCTTCGCCCGCGCCTTCTTGGCCGCCGCCTTGGCCGGCTTGGCCTCGGCGGGCGTGGCCTCGGCGGGCGTGGCCTCGGCGGGCTTGGACTCGGCGGGCTTGGCATCAGGCGTTTTGGGATCGGCGGGCTTGGCGTCGCCGTCGGGGCTCGTGTCCGCGGGCTTCGTCTCCGCGGGCTTCGTCTCCATATCGGGCTCGCTCTCGGACTGCACCGGGCTGAGTGTCGCGACGCGACCAGGCTCCTCGGCTTCCGCCGTGCTCTCGTTCGCCTCACCCAGGCCGAGATGCGCCTTGGCGTTGCGGCCGAGGGCAGCCGCGTTCCCGGTCAGCTCACCGCCCCAGCGTTTCAGCGTCGTGAGGACCGGCTTCAAGCTGGGCGCGCGCGCCGCCGGCTTCTCGGCCGGAGCGCGCACGATCCGCGCGCGCCGTGTCATGACTCCGCCGGTGAACGTCATGAGCGCCGCGAGGGACAGGATGATGTACCCGGAGCCGAGGCTGCCGCCGGCGCGGTCCTGCACGAGAAAAGAGAGCGCGAGCAGGATCATGAACGCGCCCGTTCCCAGGCGCACCTGCTCCCACGTGAAGTTGAAGAACGGCGAGCGCGGTTCGTACCCCATGAGCAGCACGAACCCCGCTTCGATGGCAAGGAGGAAGCCGAAGATCGGGATGAGCGTCGCGGTGGGGAACAGCCCGCGGCTCCACACCGTCACGTTCACACCGCTCGCGTACGTGTAGAACGGCAGGAACGACCCGATGAGCGCCGCGATGCCTGCGAGCGCGAGTACCAACCACCCCGGTTCGGCCCGTTTCATGGTGTATCCCAGGCTACCCAGGAACCGGCGGAGCCCAACAGCGACGCTCAGACGGTCGTCTTGGCCTCGTTCATCATCAGGATGGCGCCGACGAGCGAGCCGACCGCGCCGATCAGCACGAGCCAGTATCCCCAGCCGAGACCACCGCCGGGTCCCTTGTCGACGATGAGGTACGCAACGGTGAGGATCGCGGCGAAGAACGTCAGCGCCAACAGGAGCGAGTGCCACCCGAAGCCGAGCACGCCGCTCGACGGGTATCGCACGTTGGCGAACTTCACCAGCGCGACGAGCACGCCGGCGACGACCGCGAAGATCGGAATGAGCGTGGCCACCGGGAAGAACCCCGACCCCCACGCGCTCCTGCTGTCGCTCGTTCCCAGAAGCTCGTACGTGATGAACGGGGCGAACGAGAAGATGAATGCCACCCCCGCCCCGGCCATCACGACGATCTCGCCCGGCGTGACCTTCTTGTCCACAGCTCTCGACCTCCGGCGTAAGGACGTAAGGAAAGGTGCCGCCCGGGCACCGAGGACGGAAGCTCACCACCTGGTTCCGGCGATTGCAAGAAACACGCGGCGGCAGCGGTTTCGCCGGGTAACTTGCCGGTGTGAGGCGGATCGGAGTGCTGGCGTCGGGCAGTGGCACGATCCTCCAGTCGCTGGTGGACGCGGAGCTCCCGATCGGCGTCCTGGTCGTCGACCGTCCGTGCCGCGCCGCCGAGCGCGCCGAAGCGGCAGGAATCCCCGTCGAGCTGGTCGAGCGCGAGAGCTTCGGACCCGACTTCGACCGCCTCGCCTACACCGAGCGGGTGGTCGACGCGCTCAAACGGCACGAGATCGAACTCGTCGCGATGGCCGGGTTCATGACGATCCTCGAGCACCCGATCCACGACGTCTACGGCGGC
>WNGA01029345.1_pt1 | contig 12987 bp, 11 predicted proteins | sample 5400061 | NCBI WGS metagenome assembly WNGA01 (sample SAMN13153366, study PRJNA577476) | soil metagenome | isolation source: 100 cm soil or saprolite under grassland replicate 2 | place: USA:California | collected 2016-06-15
CCACCAGTGATAATAATTTCTGTAAGGATTATCTCTTGAGCTGCGTGATTGTTTAAACCATTCATGTTCATCACTGCTGTGATTCGCAACAAGATCAAGTATTAATTTCAAACCACGTTCATGCATGCGTTTCAACAGGTCATCAAAATCCTGCATGGTGCCAAACTCACTCATGATGTTTTTGTAGTCACTTATGTCATATCCATTGTCATCATTCGGAGAAGAAAAAATAGGATTTAACCATACAGCATCCACACCCAAACTTTTTATGTAATCAAGCTTTGATATAATGCCACGTAAATCTCCGATCCCATCGCCATTACTGTCTTTAAAACTGCGCGGATAAATTTGATAGATCACTGCTTCTTTCCACCATGCCGGCAAATTGGGATTGTGTGATGTGTTGTTCATGGTTCTTATTTATTTAAGATGCAGAAACATTCAAACAAAAATTATGCAAGCCTGGGGTGAAAATTAAATAGATATTTTTGTAACAGATTATGTAATTCTATTGTGTGTGTGCATTGTCCAAAGGGGTCATATTCTGTGAGATGCAGTGCATTTCACTTTCCTTCAGGAATATATTCTGTTCTTTAATACTCTGCTATAAGATATTCTCATTATTATTTTATTCTACATTCAAGTCATTTAGATTTTATAGTTGTACAGATGTAAATAGCAATAGCTAAAACTGTTGAAAAGAGAATAAAGAGTACAAGAGTACCGTACGTACGGGAACAGAAGTTTAACAGCCATTCTTAAGTTCGGCCCAAAATAAAAATCTTTCAAAAAACGTTTGCATAAATTTTTTTACCTTTTCACAAATCTTTCGTTATGAGAGCATCATCATTGCTTTGCCTTTTTATCATCACCCTGTTGAATAGTTTTAATTTTTGTTTAGCAACACCTGGTGACGAACATAAAACTTTACCGATTGGTGCTGCTGCTCCCGATTTTAAGTTGCCCGGTGTTGATGGTAAAACATACTCTTTATCTTCTTTTAAAGAAGCGAAAATTTTAGTAATTATTTTTACGTGCAATCATTGTCCCACTGCGCAGGCGTATGAGGACCGCATTATTCAACTTACAAAAGATTATAGGGATAAAGGAGCAGCAGTTGTGGCCATTATGCCAAATGATCCTAAGGCAATTCGTCTTGATGAATTAGGCTATACAGACTTAAGTGATTCTTTTGAAGAAATGAAAATACGTGCTAAAGAAAAGCATTTTAATTTTCCATATTTATATGATGGAGAGACGCAGTCTGTAGCCAAAGCCTACGGCCCCGTGGCAACACCGCATGTTTTTATTTTTGATAAAGAAAGAAAGCTTCGTTACCACGGACGAATTGATGATGTGGAAAAGCCAACCAAAACACCCAACAATTTTGATTCACGCAATGCTATCGAAGCTTTATTGAACAATAAAGAAGTGCCCGTACAAACCACTAAAGTTTTTGGCTGCTCTATTAAATGGACAGAAAAAAGTGACTGGATAGAAAAAGCAAAAGAAGAATGGGCAAATGAACCTGTGAGTGTTGAAACGATAAATGAAGTAGGTGTAAAAAATTTACTGCAGAACTCTTCTGATAAACTACGGCTAATCAATGTATGGGCAACCTGGTGCGGGCCGTGTGTTACAGAATTTCCGGAGTTTATTAAGATGAACAGGATGTATCGCGGAAGAGATTTTGAATTCATTAGTATAAGTGCAGATGATCCTGCCAATAAAGAAAAAGTATTAAAGTTTCTTCAAAAACAACAGGCATCGGGCACCAACTATCTTTTTAATAACGATGATAAATATAAACTGATTGAAGCGATTGATCCTAACTGGCAGGGCGCTTTGCCCTATACCATTCTGGTAGAACCGGGAGGCAAAATTGTGTATGCAAAACAAGGAAGAATTGATCCCGCCGGAATGAAAAAAAAGATAGTGGGAGATCAATTTATTGGCCGGTATTATTAAAACATTTTTCTCAGCAGCAGATTACATTTCTTTAAAAAAGTATGGAACGCAGATTAACAGACTCGTCGTAATATAAAAAGACAAATCATGAAATATCATAATAATCAGCTTAATCTGCATTCTATTTTTTATTACAATTACTCAAATTTTATTTTAATCTCTTCTCAGAAGCTACTGCACTTTTATCCATTTCGCATTGTTGTTTAAAGCATTTGCCCTGTCAGCACAATTATCTTCTATCAGTGCAAGGAACATTTCATCATCTTTCATTTCAAATTTATATTTACCAATAACGATATCGTCACACTCACTTCGTCCGGAGATATTTTTAAATGTAAGGATTGTATCTTGCACAGTGTATATCATTGTTTCGAGACTTTCGCTATCTGCTACTGTAAGTGCTTCTACCGTATCGGTTCTGAAATCGAAAATTACTTCTGCAGAATCGGGAATAGCAAGTGTTACTTTCCATTTTGTGTTTGTGAGTTGCGCATTTGCAAAAGTAAATGCAAAACAAAGAAGTGTGAATAAAATGATTTTTTTCATAGCTGTAGTTTTAAATGCTGACAAGATTTATGATTTTTTAAAACTACAAATAAAATCAAAGCGTAATTTGTAATTAAAGTTTATATCCCAAATCAGGCAGTATAATTTTAATGGTTGTGCCTTTGCCTTTTTTTGAATTAATGGTTATATAGCCGCTTAATTTTTCCACCGTTTCTTTCACGATATATAAACCTAGTCCTGAACCGGTGGTACTGCTGGTTATTCTATAAAAAAGAGTAAATATCTTATCAAGATGTTGTTCTTCAATACCGGTGCCATTATCTGTTGTCTCAATTGTTGCAAGGTTATTTGCAACTGATACTTTAATATTTATTTCTGGTTGCTCTTTTGTTAAATCTGCATATTTAATGGCATTCGAAATAAGGTTATTGATGATAACATTTATGCGCCTTGAATCGGATATAAATTTTTCGTACTGATTTATCTCAATATTTTTCTTTATGTTTTGCGCATTGGTCATGAAAGCATGATCTTCTAAGGAATTATTGACCAGTTGTGCAAAATCAACTTCTTTTAAATCCAGCTGAAGCCTTTTGTTTTTTGAAAAATCTATAATATCGTTTATTATGTTGTCCATTCGGCTTAGTGTTTTTTCCTGCATTGAAAGATACCCGTGCAAATTTTTTGTATCGGTTTCCTCATGAGCAACTTTTATAATGCCCAAAGCAGAAGTGAGGGGCTCCTTAAGATCATGCGAGATTCTGTTTACAAAACTGTCTAACTCATGATTAATTTTTTTCAGCTCAATATTTTTTTCATTTATTTCATTGTTCATTATTCCAAGTTCATTATTTACTACAGATAATTTTAAATTGGCAACTTGTAAATCAGAAAATATTTTTGTGAACTGTCCTGATAAAAGAATTGATAGTATGATAACAAAACATGAAAGGCCTACATAAAAAAGCGGTACCGAATTAATGATAAGATTTACATATAAAACATCGTTGATGATCGTTACAAGAAATATGCAAAAACCTGTAAGAAATAAAAAACTTCCCGGTCTTTTCTTTATTGCAGCTCTTATATAAACGTACAATCCATAAAAAGCCGTAACCAGCATTATCATTTGAAAATATCTTACGGGATAAGTAAAAATATAATAGGATGCTGATAAACTCAGCACAAAAAATACAGCGCAAACGGGTAAAATAATGTATAACGCTTTTTTTGAAAAATCCTCAGGAAATAAATAGTAAGAAAAAAGAGACATTACCGGAACCGATAAGTAGAACGAAATATATTCCATTCTTCTTGCAAATTGCCAGTCAACATTTAACAGATACTGAACCGGCATCTCTCCCGTTACAAAGCTGCGGAGAAATATTATAAAGCAAAGTATGCTGAAGCAAATGAGCACATACCTTTTTCCAAAAGAAAGGAAAAGAATCAAATAATAAATACTGGCAAGAAGAAAACTCCCCGCCACTAATAATTCAATTGAAATTTCACTTATAAGATTAGTATGTATTTGATCAGTTGTGCCCAGTTTTACAAAATCCCATAAACCACCTGCTCTATTATGAAAGTTGGACACCTGCATTACAATATCAAGTTTATTATTTTCGGGAACAACATTTACAATAGAAGGTTTTAGATCGGCGATTGTTGATTCTTCAGTCGTGTCAGGCCGGCCTGCATTCAATATTTCTTTTCCATTAACAAATAACCTGTATGAAGACTCCACCGTTAAAAATTTTAGCGCCAGTTGCTCATTTGAAGGAGGACATAAAACAACAAGATGATAAGTGGCATAGCCAAAACCTTCGGGTAAATTTTGCTCATCCGGAATATGTTCCAGAAAGATGGAACAAAAGCATAATGTTTTTCACCAGACGCAGACGTATCTTTAAAGAAGGGAGGAGTATAAAATTTTCGCCAATAAAATTCCCAGTCGCCGGTAAGCTCTGCGATACCATTTTTCTGCCAGTTCCAGCTTCTTAAATCAAGCACACCATTTCGCACAACAATTCTATCCTTTGCCGAAAGAGCAGAGCATGAAAGAATAAAACAAATAATAGCCAAACAAAATTTCCTCATAAAACAGTTTTAAGATTAGGGCTAAAAAGTCAACAAACGTTTTGGCAGGACGGTATCACGACATAAGTAAAAATATAATCATTTATCCATAAATTAAAAATTACTGATGATCAAATTCTTAATAAATGAGAATGAATTTTTTGAGCCAGAAGCTTATACTGCTATAAACTTCGATTCCACATTAGGCGCACTCTTTTACGTTCTGTTCTTTTGAGCGACTGATATCAGTTTATATCACACTATTGATGTTTAAATTTATTCGTGCTTTTATTTTTAAATGAATGCGCAAAACTGAATACTTTGGCACATAATTAGGGGCACAACTTTATAATTTTATTACTATGAAAGTTGTATTAAAACCAGGAGAAATGAGTAAGGAATATCCCATTGAAAAACCTAAGAAATTAATCATAAAAAACTGGAGCGGAAAAAATTGCAAAGCAAGCGTTACTTTATATCCTGAAAAAGAGAATGATGAGGAAATTAATATAACAGCTGATGATGTGTTTATATTAAACGATGAATATACATCTGTTTCATTTTACTGGCTTGAGTGCTCAGAGGATGAATTGACTTTTGACTTTGAAACGATATAATTTATAGCATGTCTTCAACAAGATGATAGTTATCAGGTTTTTGAATAAATTGGTAACAATATGCAATGGAATAATAAAAAAGGTGCTAACCTTTAGGCTAACACCTTCTTATAGTTGAATGTTCGCGGCTTAATCTTTTCCTTCAGCTCTTTTTCTTAATTCTTCAACGGGCATATTAATTTGTTTACCTGCCACTTTACCGTTGCGGTAAGTAACCACTTTTAAAGTAGCTGCATCTTTTGGAACAGTGAGTGGCGCAGAATATTTTGGATAAAAATTGTCAGGATTCGTTTCATCAAAAGAATAATAAATATCAAGATCATCAATCTCTTTGCCTAATTCAACTTTCAGGTTTCCGTTTTTATCTTTTGTAGCACTGATAATAGGATCATACATGCTTCGTGAATATTTCGTCTGCGCCTCATCAAATCTGTCAAATTGATTTTGTGCCCTGTTGGCAAAATCCGCCCAGTTCTTTTTTTCCTTTGGTGACCATAAGCATTCTGCAATGGCAAGGCTTCTGGGCCAGGTCATATATTGTACCGCACGCATATTTGGTATTTGTTCCGTCCATAAATTCCCCTGCCCACCAAGAATGAATTTAGGATCCACACCTTCCGGCACAGGATCAAATTTATAAGTTTGGTTTAAACGCAAAGTTGCATATATAGGGGGTTCCGTACTTGGTTCTCCCTGGCAATAATCGAGGTACACAAAAGTTGTCGGGGACATAACTACAAGGTGTTGCATTTTTGCTGCAGCAATACCTCCCTTCACTCCACGCCAGCTCATTACAGTTGCACTTGGTGCGAGACCGCCTTCCAAAATTTCATCCCAGCCTATCAGCTTTTTACCTTTTGACCGTACGATCTTTTCAACTCTTTTTTCAAAATAACTCTGCACTTCTTCCATCGTTTTCAAATTTTCTTTTTGCATCAAAGCCTTAATGTCCTTGCTTTTTTCCCAGAAAGTTTTAGCACATTCATCACCGCCAACATGTATATATCCAAAAGGAAAGAGTTGTGCAACTTCGGTAAATACCTTATCTAGAAAATCATATACTTTCTCATTGGCGGGGCAGAGTGTGTTATCAACCAACGCATAAAAATGCCCGCCTGCCGGCCACTCCATAAATTTTTCTCCCGCATTCACATGGTATGTACCTGGCGTACAGGACAATTCAGGATAAGAAGCTACGGCAGCCATGCTATGCCCCGGAATATCAACTTCAGGCAAAATATTTACAAACCTGTCCTTGGCATATTGCACCAGTTCCTTTATATCATCCTGTGTATAAAATCCACCATAATCTTTAGGTTCACTCGGATCAGGATTGGTAGAGTTTCCCCATTTGCCTTCACGCTTCACACGCCATGCACCGATCTTTGTAAGGTTTGGCAAATTTTTTATTTCAACCCTCCAACCCTCATCATCTGTAAGGTGCAGGTGCAATAAGTTATACTTGTACTTTACCATATCATCAATGAATCGTTTCACTTCATCCTTTGCAAAGAAATGACGGCTCACATCAAACATTAATCCGCGCCATGCAAAACGAGGTGTATCGGTTATATCAACAGAAGGAATATTCCATGTTACATTTTGTACAGCCGTTTTGCTTTCAATTTCTTTTGGCAATAATTGCAACAGCGTTTGCATGCCATAAAAAAGTCCGGCAGGTTTGTTGGAAGAAACAGAAACTGACTCAGGTTTTACAGAAAGCTTATATCCTTCATCACCCAAATCAGTATCGGGTGTGCTTAGTAAGCTTAACTGAATGGTTGCATCAGTGGCATTGTCTTTTACTGAGTAATGATAACCTGTTGGTGTTGATAATGCTTTAGATAATTGTCCGGCTACGCTCATCGCATCTTTATCGTTGCCTGATACGCCAATAACTAAATTATCTTTTAAAGTAAAGGAACCGGAATGTTCAACCATAGAAACGGGCACGGGAATTAAATTTTCTTCCGGTTTTGATGATTGTGCGTTTACAGCAAATGTTATTAATGAACAAAGTAATTTCACATATAGAGATGTCTTCAAAGAGCAAATTCAATTCAATGAGATATTCTTCTGTATTTTTAAAAATAACTTCTGTCAAAAAAATTTTTATGCATCATCATTTTCTATTGAAATTTTCTCTTGCAGCATTTCCACTTTTTTCTATGGCCCAGGATAAAACAAGAGCAAGAGATTTGGGTATCCCTTTTGAAGGAACGCCGGGCAAGTGGAATGCAATTACAGATGTGGCAGGCGTTGAGGTGGGACATCGTACGCTTATTGAAGGAAGCGGGCCATTGGTTAAAGGCAAGGGCCCGGTAAGAACAGGGGTTACAGCAATATTGCCCGGAGGGAAAAAATTTACTCCTGTTTTCGCCAACTGGCATATGCTCAATGGAAACGGAGATATGACAGGCACACACTGGATAACTGAATCTGGTTTTTTAGAAACGCCCATTCTTATTACCAATACAAGCAGCGTGGGAACAGTGCGTGACGCTGCTCAGGAATGGATGGATAAACATCACTATTATAATGCAGATGAAGATGGATTCTGGTATAGTTATCCTTTGGTTGCAGAAACATGGGATGGAATTTTAAATGATATCAATAGTTTTCATGTAAAGAAAGAAGATGCGTGGGCTGCCCTGGACAGTGCAGCAAGCGGCCCTGTAATGGAAGGCAATGCTGGCGGCGGAACTGGAATGATCTGTCATGGATTCAAAGGTGGCATTGGCACAGCATCACGTGTTGTTGATAAAAAGTATGGAGGCTATACGATCGGTGTTTTAGTGCAGGCAAATTATGGAAGCCGTTCACAGCTTACCATTGCAGGTGTTCCTGTTGGAAAAGAATTACTCGACACTTTGCCCTTGCAAATAAAAAGCCAGGCAAGTACAAAAGTTAAAATGGGGAATGATATTAATAATGAAACAGGTTCAATTATTGTGATTGTTGCAACAGATGCACCTTTGTTGCCACATCAGTTAAAAAGAATAGCACAAAGGGTTTCACTTGGCATTGGAAAATGGGCGGCATTGGTGGCAATGGTTCCGGTGATATTTTTCTTGCATTTTCCACGGCGAATAAAAATGCATTTGACAGAAACAAGGAAGAAACTGTAACAATATATCCAAACGATAACATGAATGTTTTATTTACTGCCACTATCCAGGCAACGGAGGAAGCAATAATCAATGCATTGATAGCCGCAAAAACTATGAAAGGAATTGATGATAATACAGTGCCCGCCCTGCCTCATGAAACTGTAATAAATATTTTAAAAAAATATAAACGCATACCATAAACATAATTCATGTCTTTTAGTTCAGGGATTTTGAGGGGACACAAATTCGCGCAGAAAACATTTTAAAAAATTAAACGCCTACCTAACATAATTTATGGTTTTAATTACGGAATTTCCGGGGAGACAAATTGTGGTAAGCATCTGTTGGAGATACAATGTGGATAACCCCGTGTAAAACGAGTAAAAATTAGTGTAAAACTCATAATGCTCAAGTGTAAAACTCATAATGCTCAAGTGTAAAACATTGTATAATGAGTGGAAAACAAGCGAAACAAAAATTTGGAAACCGGTGGTTTGTAATAGTATCTTGGTTCTACAATTGAGAAGCGAAAATCCTTAAACAGATGATTGCGGCTCAATGAGAGAAGCAACAATCCTTAAACAGATGATTGCGACTCAACAAAAGCATCGGGTAAGTAAAAGCCCTGGTTTCGGCCAGGAGGAATACAAAGCTTGGTGCTTTTTTTATTTTCTTACTGTTATAGAAAATAACTGTTGATAGTTTTTAAATTACATCTTTCTCTCGTAATGAATTTTCCATTTCAGTTGATTTCCGCTATCGGTTGATGCTTCCCAATTCCAGTCAAAAGAATCTTTAGCCATATTATAAAATACCATTCTTGATTGCATTTTTCCTTTGGGTGTTTGCCTCTCTGGGGTTTTTAATATTATCCCGCCATTTTCCATACCTCCTGTAAGTGCAATATAACCTCCCTGGTTATCTACCCATGTTTGTTGCCAGATTTTATAATTTGGATTATAAACGCTCCAGCTTTTACCTGCGAAGTTCAGTTTAGGATCTAAAAAATTTTCCTGTACTGTACAACCACCCATTATTTTTTCAACATGGTTTGTTCCGTGTAAAGTATCGTTCCAGGTAAGGTTCCAGTCGCCTAACCAAAAATCGAACTGAGATGCTTCGGGAGAGGTACAGGGTTGTTGGTTGTTGTTTTGTGATATTGCATGCACAGTATATATAGTGCAGATCAAAAGGAATAATATTTTCATACAAGCTTTTTAAAAATTGGAAATTGTTGATTAAACTAACCAATAAACATTTCTTATGTTATCGTTTTTATGCAGGTGGTAATATGCAGGTATAAGAAAAAAACTTTTGATAAATAAAATTTTAATTTATTTTTTTGTTTTGATTTTAATAACAATTGCAAAGAAGATAGTCTAGGGATTAAATAATTATTCTAAAAATTATTTTTTCCCAATGGAAACTTTACAATAACGATCAAAATGTACAAGAGAGTGACACAAGAGACGATGCCATTTTAACTAGAAGTTTGTACCATAAAAAATATTACCTTTTTCAACCCGCTGCAAATTAATGCTACCTTTATTTTTCATTTAAAAGATATGGCTGAAATTGAAAACAACAGTACATTAAAACGATTGCAAAACCGCTACCGTCTTGTATTAATGAATGATGATACTTATGAGGAAGTGATTACATTCAGACTGTCGAGGCTTAGTGTGTACATTGTGTTAAGCAGCATATTTGTTTTGCTTGTTAGCTTAACAGTAGCGCTGTTGGTGCTTACGCCGCTTAAATATTATATTCCCGGTTATGGCAACAGTGATAGTCGTGTGCAACTGCAGACATTGAAAATGCGTACCGATTCTCTGGAGCAGGCTATTCAATATAAAGACCAATACCTGAATGATATAAAAAAAGTTTTGGGCACCGGGATACCTGCACAGTTAGATACTACATCACTGAAAGTTCCCAAACCTGTTATTTCCGCTGATTAAGATTGTTTAGCTGCTATGGAAAACAAACAAAAAAGTAATAAACAATTATTACTGGAATACTCCGGTCTTGCTTTTCAGTTGCTCGTAATTATTGGCATTGCGATTTATGCAGGTCTTTACCTGGATAAGTGGATAAAAATAAAAATTCCTTTATTTCTGTGGTTGCTACCTTTGATCGCTATTGTAGGAATGATAATTAAAGTGATAAAAGATACATCAAAAAAGTAAAGATGGAGAACAGGAAAAGAGGTAACGCAATTGCTCCCATGCTGGTTTTCTTTTTACTGGTAAATTCTTTCTGCCTCTTGTTTAGAAACTGGCTTGATGCAAAAGGCATTGATCATGCGGTGGTAATATTTGCAAACTGTATTTTATTTATTCTTTCTCTGCTTATTTTTTTTATGCATAAAAGATCGGCACAAAATACAAACCCGAATGTATTTGTAAGAAGTGTAATGGCAGGCACTTTAATAAAATTGTTTGTAATAGCAGGAGCTATGGTGGTATATTTAAAGGTTGCAGGTGAAAACAAAAGTGTTTATGGCATCATGGCAGGTATTGGCTTATATTTTATTTATACATTTATTGAAGTTAAAAGCGCATCCAGATTAAATAAAGAACATGGCCGCAGTTAAGGAACATCCTATGCATGCCCTCGCAACTTTTCTCCCGGAGGGTTCATTCGAAAACGTAGTACATTATCTTCATCAGCACAAAGTACATCTCACCGTAACAAGAGAAAGAAAAAGCGTATTAGGCGATTACAGGAATGCGGTGCACGGCAAAAATCATCGCATAACGGTAAATGGTAACCTGAATAAATATGCTTTCCTAATCACTTTACTCCATGAGCTGGCACATTTACTTACACATGAACAATACGGACATCGCGTTGCTGCTCATGGAAAGGAATGGAAAAAATTGTATGCGCAATTGCTGGCTGATTTTATTGAGAAAAAAATATTCCCTGCTGATATCGAAAACGAATTGCGGAGATCGCTTACAAATCCCGCTGCAAGCAGTTGTGCTGAAGAAAGTCTTATGCGTGTATTGCGCAAATATGATGAAAGAAAAAAAGATTTTTTGTGCTTTATAGAAGAACTTCCTGCGGGAACATTTTTTAAAATAAGGGATGGAAGAATATTTCAAAAGGGAGAGAAGCTAAGAAAAAGATTTAAATGCAGGGAAAAAAATACCGGGCATGTGTATTTATTTAGCCCGATTTATGAAGTAAAGCCGGTAAATATTGATTGCTGATATGCTCTTGCAGAAAGGCTTTAACAAGAAAAATATTTTATCTGCCGCAATTTGTGTCCTCAGAAGCTTCACTTTATTAAAAGACATGCTTTGCCAATTATCATTAACTTTTCATAGAGCGATTAACAATAAATGATAATGATTCAATGTTGTTTAGATAGGGGATTTGTGCAGACACAAATCTCGGCACGTTGCCGGCGATTGTGTCGTCACAATCGCTTAAAGCTTAAGTAAACGACATTGAATAATGATCCTTAGTTACAATAAAATATTTCGTAGACAATATTTTGTTCTTCGTCGCAATGTTTTGTTTTGAATTTTCCAGCTTGTATAAATTGGTTAGATTAGTAGATTAGTTTTGGATTTACCATTAAACTGCTCGCTTTATGAAACTACTCAAGAATTTCCTGTTTGTTTTTATACTGATTCCTGGTTTTTGTGTTGCACAGGATAAAGGCTTGTTGGATATTGATTCCATAGCAGGAAGGTTGATTAAAAATTTACGTTCTGATTTTAGAGAAAAAATATTGCTTCAAACAAATAAACAGGTATATGGTGCAGGAGAAACAATTTGGTTCAAAGCATTTTTGATTGATTCGTTAAATAACAGGTTAACCGATAAAAGCAAAATTCTATTTGTTGATCTTGTTGATGATAAAGATAGTTTAATTGCTCAGGTACTCTTGCAGGCAGATAAGCTGCAAACAAATGGGGCTATAGCGCTGAGTGACTCTTCGTATGAAGGATATTACTGGCTACGTGCTTATACGAGGAAGATGATCAATAAAAACATAAATACTATTTCAGTACAACCAGTCTATGTTGTAAATCCAAAAAAGAAAAATGGTTCGGCATTTTCTGAAGTTGATAATAATGCTGAAGCTGCAAAAGATATACAGCCTGTATTGGATATTTATCCTGAAGGAGGTTCACTAATTTCGGGCACTAACTCAACTGTCGCCATTAAAGCATATGATCAAAAAGGAAATCCGGTAATTGTTTCGGGTCTTATAAAGGATAAACGTGATACGATTATCGCAAGATTCTCTACAAATGATAAAGGACTTGCAAAATTTAGTTTTTCGCCCACATGGTTTGGTAAATACCGCTTATACATTCAAAACAAAGATAAATATGATTCAATAGCGGTGTTACCTCATATAAACCCGTATGCTGCGCAGCTTTCAGTAACTGAACAAACTGATCAATTTGTAAAAGTGAGGGTGATGCTTGAAGATTCAATTTTTACAAATGATTATACAACTTATATTCTTGGCTTAAGTAAAGACAGTCTTTGTTTTGCGGGAGTTGGCAGAGGAATGTATGAATTAAATATTCCGGTTTCAAATTTCCCAGGAGGCGCTGCAAGCCTGCTTTTATTTAATGCTAAAAAACAATTGGTGAGTGAAAGAAATATTTATATTAATAAAAAGGATGTTAACATCAGCATTAGTACAGACAAACAAAATTATTCAGCAAGAGAAAATG
>WNGA01009626.1_pt1 | contig 12985 bp, 12 predicted proteins | sample 5400061 | NCBI WGS metagenome assembly WNGA01 (sample SAMN13153366, study PRJNA577476) | soil metagenome | isolation source: 100 cm soil or saprolite under grassland replicate 2 | place: USA:California | collected 2016-06-15
AGATGTCGAAGTAGAGCGCGAACTCGTGCGGAGTCGGCCGGATTCGGATCGGGTCGACCTCGTTCTCCCGCTTGTACTCCACCCACGTCTCCACCAGGTCCGGCGTGAACACGCCGCCCTCGAGCAGGTACTCGTGGTCGGACTCCAGGGAGTCGAGCACCTCCGGCAGCGAGCCCGGCACCTGCTTGAGCTCGGCGAACTCCTCCGGGGGCAGCTCGTACAGGTCCTTGTCCACGGGCTCCGGCGGCTCGATCTTGTTCTTGATGCCGTCCAGGCCGGCCATCAGCATCGCCGAGAACGCGAGGTACGGGTTGGACGACGGGTCCGGCACCCGGAACTCGATCCGCTTCGCCTTCGGGTTGCTGCCGGTGACCGGGACGCGGGTGCACGCGGAGCGGTTGCGCTGCGAGTACACCAGGTTGACCGGCGCCTCGAAGCCCGGCACCAGCCGGCGGTACGAGTTGACCGTCGGGTTGGTGAAGGCCAGCAGCGACGGGGCGTGGTGCAGCAGGCCGCCGATGTACCAGCGGGCGGTCTCCGACAGCCCGGCGTACCCGGCCTCGTCGTAGAACAGCGGATCGTTGTCCCGCCACAGGCTCTGGTGGCAGTGCATGCCGGAGCCGTTGTCACCGAACAGCGGCTTGGGCATGAACGTCGCGGTCTTGCCGGCGGCCCAGGCGGTGTTCTTCACGACGTACTTGAACAGCTGCAGGTTGTCGGCGCAGTGCAGCAGCGTCGAGAACTGGAAGTTGATCTCGGCCTGGCCGGCGGTGCCCACCTCGTGGTGCGCCCGCTCGACGGTGAGTCCGACGTCGATCAGCGTACGGGTGATCTTGTCCCGCAGATCGGCGAAGTGGTCCACCGGCGGCACCGGGAAGTAGCCGCCCTTGTACTTCGGCTTGTACCCGCGGTTGCCGCCCTCTTCCACCCGGCCGGAGTTCCACGCGCCTTCGATCGAGTCGATGTGGTAGTACGCCTCGTGGTGGGTGTCGTCGAACCGTACCGAGTCGAAGACGTAGAACTCCGCCTCCGGCCCGAAGTACGCCGTGGTGGCCACACCGCTGGAGGCGAGGTACTGCTCGGCCTTCTTCGCGATGTTGCGCGGGTCGCGGCTGTACGGCTCGCGGGTGAACGGGTCGTGGATGAAGAAGTTCAACGCGACGGTCTTCTCGGCGCGGAACGGGTCGACGAAGGAGGTGCTGGCGTCCGGCAGCAGCAACATGTCGGACTCGTGGATCTGCTGGAAACCACGGATCGACGAGCCGTCGAATGCGAGCCCGTCATCGAACACCTTCTCGTCGAACGACTCCACGGGGACGTTGAAGTGCTGCATCACGCCCGGTAGGTCGCAGAACCGTACGTCGATGAACTTGACGTCCTCGTTTCTGATGTAGCTGAGAAGCTCTTCGGGGTTGGCGAACACTCGTACTCCTCTAGGGTCCGACGGCGGGAGCGGCCAGTAGGGGTTGGCTTCGGCCGAACGTATGCACAGCTCGTTGCCCTGGGGTGTCCCAATTGTTTCGGCGATGTTACGCGCCGCGTGGCGCAGCTCTCACCGTACTTTGCGGGCCGGCTCGGCGGGTTCGTTACGCTGCGGTCCGTGCCCAGCACTGACGAAACCACCGCCCCCGGGACCCAGCGGACCGCCGGCTTCGGCGCCCGCTTCCTCGCGCTGCTGGTCGACTGGATCCTCTGCCTGATGCTCGCCGGGCTCGTCGCCCGGCCGCCGGCCACCGGCTTCTGGGCCTACCCGTTCCTGATCGCCGAGTACGGCTTCTTCGCGGGCCTCTACACCCAGACGCCCGGGATGTGGCTGGCCAAGGTGCGATGCGTCTCCACCGCGGACTCCGGCCCGATCGGGATACCCCGTGCGGTGTTGCGCACCGTGCTGCTGTGCCTGGTCGTGCCCGTCCTGATCATGGACAGGTACGGCCGCGGGCTGCACGACAAGGCGGCCGGCTCCATCATGCTCAGCTCCCGCAGCGCGCCACCGGAGGACAGCGGAACGACGCCGACCGGCGACTGAGCGACCTCAGCGGCCGCGCAGGGCTCGGTTCATGCCCTTGGGGCGCATGTTCTTGGGGATCGGACCCTTGGGCATCTGCGGCCGGGCGCCGAGCGCGGTGAGTCGCTTGTCCAGCGCGTTCACCTGCTTGGCCGTGATGTTCTTCGGCAGCTTGGTCAGCACGTTGCGCAGCTTGCGGATCGACACGTTGTCGCCGTCTTCGCCGACCGTGAAGTCGTAGATCGGAGTCTCGCCGACCACCCGGGACAGCCGCTTCTTCTCCTGGCCGAGCAGGCTCTTGATCCGGCCGGGGCTGCCCTCGGCGACCAGCACCACGCCCGGGCGGCCGATCACCCGGTGCACGAAGTCCTGTTGCGTGGTGACCTGCACCGCGGGGGTGATCTTCCAGTCGCCACGCATGGTCTGCAGGATCGCCGCGGCGGCGCCGGGCTTGCCCTCGGCCTCGTTCATCATCGCGTTGTTGACCCGTAGGTTCAGCACCAGCATCGCGGCGATGAGCGCCAGGCTGACCCCGACCGCGATCCAGATCCAGCTGGCGCCGAGCAGCACCGACACGATCGACGCGACAAGCGGTACGGCTGCGGCGACCGCCACCAGCGGTACGAACAACTTGTCCCGCTGGGCGGTGTAGCGGAACGCGGTACCGATCTGCTTGATTCGTTCGAGGAACGATGCCTTCTCGGGCTGGTCAGCCATGTGGCGAGTCTATCTGGGAGGCGGTCCGGCGCAGTGGCCCGGCTCGGCCTCCGGTGGCGGGTGGCCCGTACGGGATGGCACGGCGTGGCCGCTGGTTTGTATCGTGCGGCAGGCGGGGTCCCAACGGCATTGGAGGAAGACTCGTGGGGTACGGGGGACGGCAGCAACCTCCACCGGGATCGGGGCGCCCGGGTCCGGGCCAACCACCTCCGCCGTACGCGGGTCAGGCGGGCTTCGGAGGGTTCGATCCGTTGGCGGCCGCCGGCAACGTGCCGTCCTGGCCGGACCAGGCGGTGCCGGGAGGCCCGCCGCGGCTGGCGGCGACCGGCGCCGAGGGCATGGCCGGAGCCTGGCCCGACCTGCCGGGGCTACCCGAGATCGGGCCGACGGTGATGACCCCGAAGCCGGGGCCGCGGATGCTGATCCCGGTCGCGGCGGCACTCGTGATCGCGACCGGTTTCCTGGTCCTGCCGTGGGCCGACGGGCGCTGGTATCCGTCGATCGTGGCAATCTTCCACAAGAGCGGCGCACGCGACTTCGGAGACCTGTACGCGCTGTACTTCGCCGGGTCGATCGGGCTGCTCGCCGTACTGGTGGGCTTCGCTGGGGCGACGGACCAGAAGCTGCTGCGGTGGCTGCAGTTCGGGGCGGCGTTGCTGATGTTGGGCACCGTGACCGCGCTCGGCCTGCAGGCGACGGCGGCGCTGCGTACGGATCTGTTCGCTGTCGCCGGTGTCGTGCTGCTGGCGTCCGGGATCGTCGCTGTGGTCAAGCGGCTGCCGCTGCGGATCTGTGCCGGCGCTTTCCTGGTCGGATGCGCGTTGGTTCACATCGGCACGCTGGCGACCTGGGATGCTCCCTGGCTTTCGATGTCCGCGTACCTGCCGGCGTTCGGCTATCTCGTGGGTGCCTGTGGCGCGGTTATCGGACCGCGGTACGTACCGGAGGTTCGTCGGGTCTGAACGGTGGCCGGCTGACGCGTGCGATCGCGGCGAAGACGGCGTCGACCTCGCGCCGTTCCTGAGCCCGCCGGCGTGCGTCCACGAGTGCGGATCTGGCGTTGTCGATGGCCGTACGTTGTGCCCCCTGGCCCGCTATCGCGAGGACGGAGGCGGCTGCGAATCCGACGACGAGTCTGGTTGCTGAGAGGAAGTCACCCACGGCTATATCTTGGTCGCACCGAGTTTCAGGCATGTGACGACCCCATTACTTCGTATGGTCCATCACAAAATCTTTGTTTCGCAGGCTGACCTGCGACTTTACGGCTATACAGGTTGTTCGGCCCGCGCGGCCACAGCCTGTTGATAAAGCCGGCCGGCCCGGTACGACGAGCGGACCAGCGGCCCGGACATCACCCCGACGAAACCGAGCTCGGTGGCCTCGTCCTGCAGCTCGGCGAACTCCTCCGGCTTGACCCACCGGTCGACCGGGTGGTGACGAGGCGAGGGGCGCAGGTACTGGGTGATGGTCAGCAGTTCGCAGCCGGCGTCGTGCAGGTCGCGCATCGCCTGGGAGATCTCGTCGCGTTCTTCGCCCATGCCGAGGATCAGGTTGGATTTGGTGACCAACCCGGCGTCGCGGGCCTGGGTGATCACGTCGAGGGACCGCTGGTAGCGGAAGGCGGGGCGGATCCGTTTGAAGATCCGGGGCACGGTCTCGATGTTGTGCGCCAACACCTCGGGTGCGGCGCTGAACACCTCGGCGAGCAGGTCGGGCACGGCGTTGAAGTCGGGGATCAGCAGTTCGACGCCGCAGCCGGGCAGCGCGGCGTGGATCTGCCGGACGGTTTCGGCGTAGAGCCAGGCGCCGCCGTCGGGCAGGTCGTCGCGGGCCACGCCGGTGATGGTGGCGTACTTGAGGCCCATGGTGGCCACGGACTCGGCGACGCGGCGGGGTTCGTCGCGGTCGAGGGCGGCGGGTTTGCCGGTGTCGATCTGGCAGAAGTCACAGCGGCGGGTGCACTGGTCCCCGCCGATCAGGAAGGTGGCTTCGCGGTCTTCCCAGCACTCGTAGATGTTGGGGCAGCCGGCTTCCTCGCACACGGTGTGCAGGCCCTCGCGGCGTACCAGCCCTTTGAGGTCGGTGTACTCGGGGCCCATCCGCGCCTTGACCTTGATCCACGGTGGCTTGCGCTCGATCGGAGTCTCAGCGTTCCGCGCCTCTACGCGGAGCAGGCGGCGGTTCTCTGGCTGCACGGCGGTCACGATCGCCAGCCTATCTCCGGGCCGTACGGGCGCCCTGTGACGGATGCCTCGTCAGCTCCGGGCCGTCCTCGACTCAGCATGGTGCGATCGACAGCCCGATGGCACCGGGACCCAGATGAGACGCGAGTACGGCGCTGCTGCGGGTGACCACCAGGCGGCGCAGTCTCGGCAGCCGGTGCTGTAATCGCTGCGCCACCTCAGCCGCCCGGTCCGGTTCGTCGAAGTACTCGACGGCGGCGTCGACGCGCCAGTCGTGCGACTGCTGCACGCCCACGTCGACCAGCTTGCCGAGCGCCCGCTCGGTCCCGGGTACCCGCGCCAACGGCACGATCTCGCCGTCGGCGAGCCCCAGCAGCGGCTTGATCGACAACGCGGTGCCGAGCATCGCGGCCGCCTTGCCGATCCTGCCGCCGCGGCGCAGGTGCTCGAGGGTGTCGACGTAGATCATCTGGCTGGTGAACCGCCGCCGCTCGTTGAGCATCCGTACGATCTGCGCCGCGTCGGCGCCGATCGCGGCGGCTTCGGCGGCCGCCACGGCGAGGAACCCGAGACTCATGCCGCTGGTGAGCGAGTCGACCACGTGGACCGGGATGTCCAGCCGCTCGGCGGCCTCCCGGGCCGAGGTCGCCGTGGCGGACAAACGGCCCGAGATGTGGAGCGACACGATCTCCCGATGTCCGGAGGTCGCGGCGTCGTGGTACGCCCAGAAGAACTCCGAGGACGACGGCTCGGACGTCTCGACGGGCGTGTCGGCGCGCAACGCGGCGGCGACGTCGTCGGGATTCGTACGGGCCTCGGTGGTGGTCTCGCCGCCGATCTGCAGCCGCAGCGGCACGACGCCGATGCCGTAGTGGTCCACGACCTCACGAGGCAGGGCAGCGGTCGAGTCGGTGATCACCGCGACACGGGAGCGGGGGCGCATGGCTCGCAAGGCTAATATCGAACAAGATTCACATCTAGGGGACAACCGGGAAAATTTCCCGTTACGTCGGGCGACGTGGATCGGGCCGCGCGGAGCAATCGATATCGGGCGACCAGGCCCCCGAGATCAGCCGAGGATCATCCCCAACCGCTGCTCGACCAGCGGTAACGCTTCGTCGACGGAGACCCGGCGGCCCAACTCCGCGGACAGCGACGTCACGCTCGCGTCCCGGATGCCACACGGCACGATCCGGTCGAAGTACGACAGGTCGCAGTCGCAGTTGAGCGCGAACCCGTGCATCGTCACACCGCGGCTGACCCGTACTCCGATGGCTGCGATCTTGCGGTCCTGGCCCCGCTCGTCGGCCGGGACCCAGACCCCGCTGCGGCCGGCGACCCGGGTGGTGGGGACGCCGAGCGCGGCGCACACGTCGATCAGCATCCCCTCGAGGCGGCGTACGTACGCCACCACGTCGATCGGGTCGGGGAGCTTCGTGATCGGGTAACCGACGATCTGGCCGGGGCCGTGCCAGGTGATCTTGCCGCCGCGGTCGACGTCGACCACCTCGGTGCCGTCGAACGGCCGGTCCAGCGGCTCGGTCCGCTTCCCGGCGGTGTAGACGCTCGGGTGCTGCAGCAGCAGCACGGTGTCCGGGATCCGGTGTTCCGCCCGCTCGGTACGCAGCCGGCGCTGTTCCTTCCAGGCGGCCAGGTAGTCGACCGTGCCGGCGTGCACCACGCGCAGCGGCGTCGTCATCGGCTGAGTGGGAGCTGTGGTCACGTGTCGAGATTAGCCCGCTTCGAGCAGCCGGGGCTCGATCCGGGTCTCGGTGGCCGTACCGTCCGCGGCGCGTTCGACCCGGTACGCCGCCGCCCCGGCCCGGTCGCTGACCACCTCGGCCAGCTCGGTGCCGCGGTAGACCAGGGCGACGCCGTCGTCGGTGGCGTACCCGGTCGGCAGGGTCTCCTCGGCGACCAGTCGGTGCAGCAGCGGGCGCCGCTGCGCCTCGCCGTCGTAGTGCACGCCGTTGCCGTACGGCAGGAAGCCCAGGCCGTCGGTGACCGGCCGCAGGTCGGGGCCGAAGGAGTCGGTGGGACCGCCGACGTGCCAGCAGATCGAGCCGGCCGAGATCCCGGCGAGCACCACGCCCGACTCCCAGCACTCCCGCATGACCGAGTCCAGCCCGTGCAGCCGCCACAGCGCGAGCAGCCCCGCCACACTGCCGCCGCCGACCCAGATCACGTCCTGGTCGAGCAGGTGCCCGCGCAGGTCCTCGAAATTGGGCATCGGGAACAGGTTGACGCAGGTCAGGCGTACGCCGGTGCCGTAGAACGCCTCGTGCACGGACGCGTTCTGGATCATCTGGTCGCCGCTCGCGGTGCCCAGCACGGCGAGCTTGGCGGTGTCACCGGCACCGGAGAGCTGCAGTGCGTGCCACACGATCGGACCGGGCTGAAACCGCCGCCGTACGCCCGGCAGGAACCCGCCGGATGCCGCCACGATCGTCGGGGTCTTGGAGGTCATCAGGGGACGCTACCCGGTCGGGATCGGCGTACCGGGCGGGGCCCGACGTCGGTGCGGCGGCTATTCGCATGTGTGCATGGCCGTGAAAACCGAGACGAAAACCGTTACCGATAAGGGGATTCGTTTCCGACCGGAGGAGATTGTGATGTCGCTTGACGTACCCGCCGAACTGCTTGCCCGGGCCGAGCGCGGCGCCGTGACCGACGAGAAGTTCGCCGAGTGCGTACGAACCTCCCTGCCGTACGCGTGGCAGACCGTGAGCCGGGTGGTCGCCGACCTGGAGTCCTCGACCGGCGAGTTCGCCGAAACTGCTAGTGGCCGAGCGCCCAGCGCAGCGCGGGCACCAGCTCCGGATGGGTGAACCGGTAACCCGCCCGGGTGAGCACACCGGGCAGCGCCCGGGTACTCGACAGCGCGTCGCCGGCGAACTCGCCGAGCGCGATCCGGAGCGCGAAACCCGGCGCCGGGAGCAGTGCCGGGCGCCGTAGCACCCGTCCCAGGGCGCGACTGAAGTCGGCGTTGGTCTCCGGGTACGGCGCGGTGAGGTTGACCGGCCCGGAGATCGCGCCGCCCAGCAGGAACGCCACCGCGCCGAGCCAGTCCTGCAACGAGATCCACGACATGTACTGCCGTCCGGAGCCGAGTCGGCCGCCCAGCCCGAACCGGAACAGCGGCAGCAGCGGCTTCAGCAGCCCGCCCGAGCCCGCCAGCACCAGACCGGTACGCAGGCGTACCACCCGTACGCCCGCGGCAGCGGCGGGCTCGGTCGCGGCCTCCCACTCCCGGCACAGCTCGGGGAGGAAGCCCGTCCCGCTCGCCGAGGTCTCCTCGACCGCGTGGTCGGCGGTGTCGCCGTACCAACCGATGGCGGAGGCGTTGAGCAGCACCGCCGGCCGCTGCGACGATCCGGCGATCGCCGACGCGAGGGTCGCGGTGGCGTTCACCCGACTGTCCCGGATCTCCCGCTTGTACGCGTCGGTCCAGCGCTTGTCCCCGACGCCGGCGCCCGACAGGTTGACCACCGCGTCGGCGTCCTCCAGCAACTGCGGGTCCAGCTCCCGGTCGGACGGCCGCCAGCGGGCTTCGTCGTCGGCTCGCGGCTCGCGGCGTACCAGCCGGAGTACGGCATGACCGTCGGCGCGCAGCCGCACGACAAGGTGGTGTCCGAGGAACCCCGATGCACCCGCCATCACCACCCGCATGACCCCAGTGTGGGTGATCGGGCAAGCCCGTACCAATGGCAACGGGCCCTCTCGATGCGATCGAGAGGGCCCGCCGGAGGGTCGGCAGCGCTCAGCTGAGGCCGAGCTCGGTCTCGAAACTGGCCCCTTGGAGCCGTTCTTTGACGGTACCGAGGAACCGTGCCGCGTCCGCACCGTCGACCAGCCGGTGGTCGTACGACAAGGCGAGGTAGACCATCGAGCGGGGCACGATGATCTCGCCCAGGTGCGCGTCGTCGACCACGACCGCCCGCTTCACCACCGCGCCGGTGCCGAGCATGGCGACCTGCGGCAGCGGCACGATCGGGGTGTCGAACAGCGCGCCCCGGCTGCCGGTGTTGGTCAGCGTGAACGTGGCTCCCGACACCTCGTCGGGGGTGACCTTGCCGGCCCGGGTGCGCTCGGCGATGTCGGCGATCCGCCGGGCCAGACCGGCCAGGTTGAGGTCGCCGGCGTTGTGGATCACCGGGAGCATCAGGCCGCGTTCGGTGTCGACCGCGAGGCCCAGGTGCTCGGCGTCGTGGTAGGTCACCGTACCGGCGTCGGTGTCGATCGAGGCGTTGACCTGCGGGTGGATCCGCAGCGCCTCCACCGCGGCCAGTGCGAAGAACGGCAGGAACGACAGCTTGACACCGTGCCGCGCCTGGAAGTCCGCCTTGGCCTCCTGCCGCAACCGGGCGATCCGGGTGACGTCGACCTCGACCACGGTGGTGAGCTGCGCGGCGGTCTGCAGCGCCTCCACCATCCGCTTCGCGATGATCGACCGCATCCGGGACAGCTTCTCGGTACGACCCCGCAACGGGCTCGGCGTCGCGGCCGGCGCAGCGCTGGGCGCTTGGGCAGCCGGCGCCTGGGCGGCCGGAGCGCTGGGCTGCGGGGCCGGTTCCGCGGCCTTCTGCTGCTGCTCGGCGGCGTCGAGCACGTCCTGCTTGCGGATCCGGCCACCCACCCCGGTCCCCTTGAGCGCCGCGAGCTGTACGCCGTGCTCGGCGGCCAGCTTGCGTACCAGGGGTGTGACGTACCCGCCAGGCTCGCCTTCGGCGGGCTCCTCGCCGGGTGCCTCGGCCGGTGCGGCCGGCTGGGCCGCGGCCGGCGCTGCGGCGGGTGGCGCCGGGGCGGCCTGGGGTGCCGCGGCCGGAGCCGCCGCGGGCGGTGCCGCTGCAGCCTGCGCGGGCTCGGCCTGGGCGGGCGCCGGGGCGGTCTCTGCCGGCCGTGCCGCTGCCGGCGCCGGTGCGGCCTCGGCGGGTGCCGGTGCGGCCTCGGCGGGTGCCGGCGCTGCGGCCGCGCCGTCGCCTCCGATCACCGCGAGCGGGGCGCCGACCTCGGCGGTGTCGTCCTCGTTCACCTTGATCTCGACCAGGGTGCCGGCCGCCGGCGACGGGATCTCGGTGTCGACCTTGTCGGTGGAGACCTCCAGCAGCGGCTCGTCGACCTCGACCCGGTCGCCCGGCTGCTTCAGCCACCGGGTGATGGTGCCTTCGGTGACGCTCTCACCGAGCGCCGGCATGGTCACCACGGTGCCGTTTGCGGCACCCCCCGGCGGCGGTGCCGCCTGCTGCTGCGGTGCTGCCTGCGGGGCCGGCTGCTGCTGCGGTGCCGCCTCTGGAGCGGCGGCCTGCTCGGCCGGTGCCTGCTGCGCCGGTGCTTCCTGCGCGGGCGCCTCCTCGGCAGGTGCCTCCTGCGCGGGGGCCTCCTGCGCGGGGGCCTCCTGTGCGGGTGCTTCCTGTGCGGGCGCCGACTGCGCAGGGGCGCCGCCCGACGCGTCGCCGTCGATCACCGCGAGCTCCGAGCCGACCTCGGCGGTCTCGTCCTCCGGCACCACGATCCGGGTGAGCACGCCCGCCGCGGGCGACGGGATCTCGGTGTCGACCTTGTCGGTGGAGACCTCGAGCAACGGCTCGTCGGCCTCCACCCGGTCGCCTTCGTTCTTCAGCCACCGGGTGATCGTGCCTTCGGTGACGCTCTCGCCGAGCTGGGGCATCGTGACCGAGACCGCCATGTCGTACGACTCCTTGTTATCGGTTATCGAGTGTGGTCAGGCGTGGGCGTGCAGCGGCTTGCCGGCGAGCGCCAGATGGGCTTCCCCGAGCGCCTCGCTCTGCGTCGGGTGCATGTGCACCAGCTGGGCCACGTCGGACGGGTACGCCTCCCAGTTGTAGATCAGCTGCGCTTCCGCGATCAGCTCGCCCACCCGGGCGCCCACCATGTGAATGCCGACCACGGGGCCGTCGACCACGCCGACCAGCTTCACGAACCCCTGGGTCTTGAGGATCTGGCTCTTGCCGTTGCCGCCCAGGTTGTAGTTGTACGTGGTGACCTTGTCGGCGCCGTACTGCTCCTTGGCCTTCGCCTCGGTGAGGCCCATCGAAGCCACCTCGGGGTCGCAGTACGTCACCCGCGGGATGCCGGTCTCGTCGATCACCGCGGGGTTCAGCCCGGCGATGTCCTCGGCGACGAAGATGCCCTGCTGGAAGCCCCGGTGCGCGAGTTGCATGCCGGGGACGAGGTCGCCGACGGCGTACACGTTGGGGAGGTTGGTGCGCAGCCGCTCGTCGGTCGGCACGAAGCCGCGGTCGAGGTTGAGGCCCTGCTCCTCGTACCCCAGATTGGCGGTTGTGGGGCCGCGACCGACCGCGACCAGCAACAGTTCCGCCTCGAAGGTCTCGCCGCCGGCCACGGTGACCCGTACCCCGGAATCGGTCTTTTCCAGCTTTTCGAACGGGCTGTTCGTCTTGAACGCGATGCCGCGCTTGCGGAACGCGCGCTCGACCTGCTTGGAGAGGTCCTCGTCCTCGGCGGCCACCAGCCGGGGGAGCGCCTCGATGATCGTCACGTCGGTGCCGAACGACTTCCAGGCGCTGGCGAACTCCACGCCGATCACGCCGCCGCCGAGCACGATCGCCGACTCCGGCACCCGGTCCAGAGTGAGCGCCACCTCGCTGTCGATCACCCGCTCGCCGTCGAAGTCCAGCCCCGGGAGCGTCTTCGAGTACGAGCCGGTCGCGAGCACCAGGTGCTTGCCCGTTATCCGCTGCCCGTCGACCTCGACCGTGGTCGGGCCGACCAGGCGGCCTTCGCCCTCCACAGCGGCGATCTTGGCGGCCTTGATCAGCCCCATGAGGCCCTTGTAGAGCCGGCCCACCACGCCGTCCTTGTACGCGTTGACCCCCGCCATGTCGATGCCGTCGAGCGTCGCCTTGACGCCGAACTGCTCCGACTCGCGCGCCTGGTCGGCGATCTCGCCGGCGTGCAGCAGCGCCTTGGTCGGGATGCAGCCGCGGTGCAGGCAGGTGCCCCCGATCTTGCCCTTCTCGATCATCGCGACAGACAGGCCCAGCTGCGCTGCGCGGAGCGCGCACGCGTAGCCGCCACTGCCACCGCCGAGGATTACGACGTCGTATTCGGCGTTTGGCTGGTTCACGGATTCTCCCAGGGTGACTCGATAGTGCCGTTCGCCATCTTGGCACTTACCGAGCGATCCGCGCGACGTGACCCACAAGACGTGATCGGCGTGACGTCCCTGTGAGCACGCTGTGAACCGTCCGGAGCCGGCATAGTCGGTGGGCGCGGCTTGTTGAGAAGGGTTAAGGTTCGCACCGCGTACGAGGACAACGGAGGTGCCGGCGGTGGCATGGTTTCGGCGACGTCGTGGTTCGGGGGGCAGCGCGACAGGTCGCGGCCGCGCGGACCTGCAGGCCGGCATCGGCCACCTCGAAGAGTTCGTACGCAGCCGGCAGGGCGTCGAGGCGTACGTGGAGCCGCGTACCTCCGTGACCGAGACGACCGTGCTGCTGATCGCGTACGACGGCGAGTGGACCCGGCGCCGGGTGGCCGGACCCGAGGACGCGTTCGCCTTCGGTCAGCGGCTCAACATCCCGGTGTACGAGGTCAACAAGGTCGGCTATCCGCAACGGATGCGCGACTACAACGAACGCCAGAAACGCGCCCAGCGCTAGCCCCACCCGGGCCGTCCTGCCCGTCCGGCCGTCCCCTCGACGTCGATAAGCCACATCGCGTGTCCGCAAGCGGACCGACCCCTTGACCTGCGGTGTCACCGATACGGAGCGTTAAGCGTCGGTCGCGGGGGCGGTAGGTCGCTCCGCAAGCGACAGAAGCGAGGGACGGTCATGTTCCGATTCGTACGGCTGGGGCTGGTTGCTCTCGGCGCCGCGGTTACCCTGATCGCGACGCCCTTGGCGGCCGGCGCCCAGCCCCCGGTGGTCAACGAGACCACCACCGTTCACGACGAAACCGAGACGTTCGTGGACGTTGTGCCGACCTGTGAGGAGGGCGCGCCGCCCGCCGAGATCACCATCACGTACAACGCAATAGAGCACGAGACGGTGTTCGAGAACGGCGAGGTGCACGCGACCTTCACTCAGACCGGTACCTT
>WNGA01010092.1_pt1 | contig 12985 bp, 8 predicted proteins | sample 5400061 | NCBI WGS metagenome assembly WNGA01 (sample SAMN13153366, study PRJNA577476) | soil metagenome | isolation source: 100 cm soil or saprolite under grassland replicate 2 | place: USA:California | collected 2016-06-15
TTTGCATAACAGACTACCGCAAAGGCTCATACGGTGTTCCAATTATGCCTTCATCGTTTCCTTCTCACGAGTTATACATTTCGACCTTTCCAAACATCAATGTGCCGGCAGTCAAGATAGCTGTCGCATTTATAGTCTCCTTTATTACTATGGGTACGAACACGAATCAAATCTTCTGGGTATACGGGTTCCGTAAAAGCTAAAGATCTTGAAATGTAGTTCCGCGGCTACTAGAGAAAGCAATCCAAATACTTCCATCGTCAGCAAATTAGCTTTAGATCAGGTGATCGTGGCGCCCAGTGAGAGGTAATGATCTTTCTGCATCGACTTGCCGGGCCAATCTATCATAGAGGCCTTCTACATATTCCTCTAATCCATTAAAACATTGTTCTATAAATTCATGGACAACAAGGTTGTCTGGCGCGCTAATGGCGTTCTTGAGCAATAGGATTTGTTGTTGATGTGGAGGATATGGTGTTCCTAGCATCAAAATCTGAGTAACTTCTCGATGTGTAATTGAGTTACGTAATTTTTTCAGTCGTTTAAACCACTCTGAGCAGGTCGGATCATCTACGATGAAATTTGCCAGGAAACTGTACAATCTAGGAGCTTTAATTTGAATTTCTTTAGTTGCCTTATGGAAATCAGCTTCCTCAGGCCTTAAGGATAAATTGTACATATCTGTGAGCAAATGGCCCGAAGTATCAAATAATGAAATTGCTGCTGCTGCAAAACTTTCGACAAAAAAAAGCAGTTCTAGTGAATATTGATCCCAATCATACGCGTAATAAATACATCTCTTTGAATACTCAACCTTGGTATGTTTTTTGGTAGATGTTTTTTGATCCCTTTTAGCGTAATGCTTATTGTAATCTCGTGGTTCCACGGCTCGAATAAGGCCAGCGCTATATCTTGCGACATTTAATTTATGATCTATCGAGTATACAAAAGGCTCAATGAGTTTTAGGCGCCGCTCATCTATATGCACTTTGAGCTTGTCTAAAAACGGCTGGCGCATTTTTAGGATTAAGCCATTTCCATCTAGTCCATGCGTCATAGTTTACACCTTGAAAGGATCTAAAATACGCTTAAATTCCGCAAATGTAGCAAAATATCCTTGAAGCCGTTGGAAATTGTTGTTGATTGAGACAAGCATATCTCCTTCCCCAAGCAAGTTTTCTGCTCCAGTTCGGTCTAAGATCGTACGAGAATCAACTTGCGATGGCAAACGGAATGATATTCGTGCGGCAATGTTACTCTTGATCGTTCCTGTAATAACATCTGCAGTGGGCCGCTGAGTAGCGACGACAAGATGAATACCAGCCGCCCTACCCGTTGCAGCTAACCGATTGACCTGTTTCTCAAATTCATCCCGTTCCCGCTTATTTAGACTGAGGATCAGATCGGCAAATTCATCTATTACAACGACATGCCAAGGCAACCGCTTTTCGGGATAACGCCGGTTGTATTCCAGGTTATTTGGGCAGTTCGCCTGACGAATCAGTTCAAGACGTCGCGGCCGCTCTACTTGTAGCAGGTGGCGTAAAGCTTCAATCGCCTCGTCTGGATCATAGAATATTTGGTGCTTTTGCAGATGCGGTAAGTTCTCGAAGATTCCAAAATCCATTTGCTTTGGATCTACAAGCATCAATTCTAAGTCAGTGGCAGTATGGTGCCAGACCAGGCTTGTAATTAGCGTGGACAGAAAAACCGTTTTCCCACTTCCAGTCTGCCCTGCTACAAGCATATGAGGTAGGCGAGCTAAATCTAATTGAACATCTTCTCCGGCCGGATTCTGTCCGGCAGCAATAATTAATTGGTCACTTTGTGAAACAGGCAATTTCTCTAGGGCTGGCAGAAGAGGAATAGTATCGGCTTCATCACGCGCCAAATCAATCCCAATATATCTTTCACCCGGGATATTATCAATAAATGGAACAGTATGACTACCCATTTCACGGGCAATATCTTCAGCATATTTCTGAACTTCACTCAAACGTCCTGCCGGTGGTAAAAGTTGTACCCAATATCTAATGAAATGTGGTCCAACTTGGGTTTTTGAAACGTCCACTCCGGCAATCGCCAACCCATAGGCTTCTAAAACGCGGCGTAGCCGAGAAGCTTGGGCGGAGACCAATTCGCTCAATTCTGCTGGTTGTACAAGTGTTTTCTTAACGGCAACTGGCTTCGTTTGGTCTATTCCATGTTCGGGATGAGAAATAGACACTTCGTGAGCGCTAGTTGGGGGGAGGACAACCTCGCTAACTAGTTCCAGCAGGTCTCCTGGCAATGACACCTGGTAGCACTCATTTTTACCTACATCGTAGTCATGAATTCGATCGATCCTAGCGCGGGCATTTTTCAACTCGAAATCCACATTGACTCTAATCAACCTGACACTCGGCTTATAAGATGCCGTGAATAATTCGTTAATCGTTGTAGCCCACTGTGCTTTTGCATGTTTCCTTTGCTCCAAGGATTCATCTTGGGAAGTTGAGGGAGCAAAGACAGTTGCTATCAATCGTTCTCTGAGCACGGCTCGGCGTAGTGGTGTAAGAATAAAAATCAATGCTGATTCATCGAATAGCGATTCAAAAGCCTGCGCAAAAAGAGCTAAATGATCAAACTCGCCATCTAGGGTTAATTCAGGTGAGGTGGGATTTGAGGTGTGAACTGTGAGAATATCCGCTTTGAGTCGACCACTTTCTATCCACAGGCTCAAATAGTAAGGTGGAATTTGTTGTTTGAAATCCACATTGCCATACCAGTCACCAAAATCCTGGCCACCTATCGGCAAAAGCACAAGGCCAGATTTTTCTTGGCGATACCAGTTCAATACAGCCATAACCCCTAGTATCTCAGCTAGCTTTGCTTCATCAAGGACATTTGCATAGTCGTTTGGCGTTTTCCGAATTAATTCAAGTACCCCGTTAGAAAATATCGGAACCAACTCAAGTAGTCTATTTAGAATCCTACTTGCATCGATAGACAGGTGCCAATCGTTTAGCTTATATTGGATTTGTTTCTGCCAATAATGTTCCCAATCATACTTTGTTGTATGAATAATTAGATTCCGAGATCCGGTTGACAGCCATAATAAACGGCGGCCCAGAGATACAGGCAACTCAAGTGTACCCTGAGGCCAGTCCAAGATCGCAAGCCAATGAGTTCGCGGATCAGCGTTAAGAAAACGTTCCAAGTCTTCTAATTTGGCTCCTCTGCTCCCAACACCCAGTATTGTACGATTGAGATCTCCGCTTAGAATATGTCTCAGGTCTGAATATGTATCGAACAGGCCACCTGTAGCAGCCGGCACAATCTGTAAAGCATCGCTGATCTGATCATAAGTCAGTTGGATTGGCACCCCAAACGGAGTGGCATCGTCTTGGACAGTACGAAATGTCGAGCGAGCAACAGCGTCGGAAGGATCGCAAAGGAGAGTTAGATGGGGCGAAATATGGCGAGCTAATAATTCTTCATGGATTTTCTCCAAAGTGCGTACTTCTAAGTCAATATATAGCATCCAGCGAGGATCCTCGCGGAATAATTGCAGTGCATCTTCATCTTTGCTTTGCCACTCTTCGTAAGTAGAAGCTTCGGTCCAGAAGGCGAAAATCTTCGCGCCTTCCAAGTGTATATCTTGCTCTGCCATGCGAGAAAACTCGATCAGCTTCGCTAATAGTGGCCCCAACCGGGGCGGGTCGATGAGCACCAACGTTAGGCCCAATTGAGCAGGTGGATACAGAATAAGAAAATGTCGCAGGAAATCCGCAAATTGCTGTAACCCATCAATTCCGACCACCTGGTCTGCAATAGATTGATAATAAGGTATACCAATCGTGGTATCGTTTTCGGGGTTGGAAATTTCTCCTGCTAAGACCAAGCGCCTTTCAGCGTTACTAGGGAGTCCTGTATACATGGCAGGGTGAATTAGAAAGGTATTCAGTATCGTAGGCAGCTTCGATGTAGCTTGACGTACCCTTTCCTGCTCCTTTGAAGTTAGAGGCCGGGGAAGCTGGGATAAATAGTTTGACAGTTCTACCCATTTCCACAAATGGAGGGGGTATATTGATGTCAACAAAACACTAATTTTTGGATCCTGTTCAGGCTGATTGAAGATGACGAAAATTGAATCGAGGGCTAAAAATTGAGCAACTGTCCGTTCAACAGTGTCAGGATAACGTTCTTGTAGTCGACGGCAAACATGATGAACGTGCTGACTCAATTTTTGATAAGTATCTAAGTATGCACGTATACGTGGCCCGATTTCTCGATCCTGGACAGCATATTGAGGATAGTATAGAAACTGTTCTTGATATTGAAGTAAAAAGCGACGGTGTTCGGCAAAGGAGGTCAGCAGGCCAGCTAGATTGCTACCAAGTCCCACTTCGGACATGGCGACATCCAAATCCTGGAATAGTCGCAGAAGACTTTTAGGATTATTTTGATCCAAGGGGCGTAGAGGGCGAAAACGCAATGGGATTTTGCCATTAAATATTTGTGATAGATTTACAATATCTTGGTTGGCTATGATTGCTTCAACTTCACCACCCCAGCACAGGGGCCTCAGCCAAGCCTGAAAAGATTCCCAAAGAGGGTGACGAAATTCTTCTCTGCTCTTATACGCTTCTGCCTGGCCGATTTCTTCTCCGGTCATGTAATCTGTTAAGACCACCTTCTCATCCCCCTCTTCTTCATTATCATCGCCGGTCACAATATCCAGATCATAATCATCCGGAATATTTTCTCGAAAATACATCCGACTTACCCGGCGGGCTTCTTCCTCCAAATGCTGAGCGGCCACTTGTTGTATGTCGACATCCTTTTCTTGGGCAACTTTAAGCAACTGGTCTATTAATAGATCATTCCCAGATCTGATAACCTTTTGAGATGTTGGTTTTGGTTGAGGAGTTTTTGGAGCCTCTCTTAACTGGCGAACATCTCGCATGGTGAGGGACTGCAATATTTCACGAGACGGCAAGTTTGAGAAGGCTTTGATTTTTCTGAATGTCTGGCTAAATTCATCTTTTTCACCACTTATTGCACGTGCTAGAGTTCGGAAAGCCTGGCTATCCAAGTTAGATAACCACTCAACCATTGTGTAATTATCGAGTAATTTCTTGACCACATCATCTGTCACCAATAAATCTGGGTCAGCTATCAAGCCAATATACGGTAAAGCCAAACCCACTTGCTGCTCATTTAGAGCATTGTAGAAGTCGATAACCTGAGTTGCCACAAAAGGCAAGTTATCACGATTGGCTCGATCGATTTTTAGAAGTGCCCGCCATACATCTGCGCGAAGATAGTCTCCAGTTTCTCTCGCTTCTTTTTCTGCCAATTCGCAAATCGCGCGCCGTAAGTCTTGGTCAGTGAATGGCTCCAGCATCGATAACGAATGCGTCTTTTCTAAGGAGGCGGTTGGATTTAGAATAACAACCAATCGAGCCGATATATTGGGGTCATTTCTCCAGGATATCGCCGTCTCAACATCGTGAGCCACTTCTGGAGGAAAATGATCATGAAACTCATCGTCAAATCCCAGCAGTGCAACGCGCAGTCTGTCTGGATCTGGCTTTAAAGCATCATATAAACCAAATATGTCAAATGGCGGTAGGCTTTGCGCCAACAGGCCGAATTGCACGCCAGCCTCTAAACGATTTTGGATTGCTAGTGCAATCAATCGGGCAGCTATCGATTTATTGTTCATCGCTGTCTTCCCAAAGTCATCACTGTTGTACGGAAATTAAAACCACGCCATCAGCATAACGACGAGCATAACCACTTAGTTCAAGGATCTCAGCCAAAGCATCAGTGTTCGCTAGCCACTCACCTTGATCGACAAAGATCCCTAGAGGGTTAAGTCGCTCATTCTCGTCACCTAATACACCGCACAGAATGCCAAACGAGTCAGCCCAATAGCGTGCCAAATCAGACAATGTCCAAGTTTCATTAGGTGGAATAGAAGACCGCACCAAAACCTCGAGAAAATCAGGGTGTGGATCGTATGTTTTCCTTTGCCTTCCTGTATACTGGCTAAGCAAGCCAATACGTGTTCCTAATCCTCGAGCTACATCTTGAGGTGTAGAACTGAGAACAACAGCCAGCATATCACTCAAAGCGCGAGCAATCGCCTCGCGAGGGGGAACAGCAGCCGTTTTACCTCGATATGTGTAATAGAAGTTTTTACAATCTTGTTGTAATTTAGATACAACGTTTTTCTCTTTCAAGCGGCTGCTTTCGCTAGTCATTCGATGCCAGTCAATTGTGTGTTGGATTTGCCTTTCAATAGCATCATCATCATCCCAAGAATCATAAGAGCCGCTCTCAGCTAAATCACTAACAACTGCGAGAATTTGTTGATAGAGAAATTCGTCAATAGAGTGGATCATCCGTTGATAAGAACGCACGCTTGCTTGGGATAACGTCGTCAGGCTACGATCAAAACGAAAGATCATCGGTACCAGATACCGTTCCCTGCTAGCGTTTGCTAAGTTGAAATAGACAGAGAAGCATCCAAGGGTAACGAAATGGCGCAAGGTATCAAGTTTGCCATTCTTGTGAGCACTGTCATGGTCATTTAAGGCTAACCGGTCAAAAGATGATCTGATTATCTGTACAATTGGGTCATTGAAGGTACCATCAGCAGTGATTTTTATTCCTTCTGGCTCTGGATAGAAATCGTTTCTCTGCAAATGGTTTACGTTAGTACCATCCAAAGGCAGAGTAACCAAGGAGAGTTCGTCGTTTCGGTTTAACGGGTCCTGTAAGAGCAGTTCAGCTAATAAATCCAAAGCGCGATGAGATTCTCCTTGTTTGAGGATTGAATAAAGCCAGAGACCGGTGTCACGGTCATGGTTATCATTCGTAATATGGCTAGAATGACTCAATGAATAGCTGGATGTGTTAACCAACCGATACAAGCTTTTATCCGCTCCGAGTAAAGCACTCAACATCGCTCGTTTATCTTCTTGCCCGTTTAGAAAGCGCAAAGCCTCTTTTTGGTTCGGGCTAAAATTCTGGAACCTGAGTCCGAGTCTCCGATCGGGAGGAGAGGAATCGGGCGTGAGGTAAGGATAAGCCTTGGGGTAGATAGCCATGTGTTGAGCTTCATTGTTAGCATATCCGCCGCAAACAGCTCTAAAGAAACCATTAGCCAAATGAGCTGGCTTGATCTCAATTCGAGGGTTATATCCTAATTTTCTAATGACAATTTCTTCAAAGAATCGTTTACGGAAATCCAACGTTGCCATAATGCGTACCCTACTCTTGATAAGCCGATTTGTTTCGGCTAACTCTGATTGACACCACTGAACGTTTTTTGTAATCACCCCAGTTAATATTTTCAATGGGCCCCCAATTACCCGCCACTGGGCCAAGACTGCGTAAGAACAGATCCAACCTTCTTAGGATAGAATAGGACTGCACTTCAATGGCCTTCCCTTTTTTTGCTTCCCATAAGGCTTTGTACATTTCCCAGTCAATACGTAGCGCGGGATCGCCGGGCAACCAATTCTGGACCGCCAGTAAGACGTGGTCTTGACGAACGGTTACCGCTTCATCGTAGATTGGATTAAGTTTTGGTTGGTAAACTCGCAAAGAACCAGTGCTGAGCGACCGCATAGCAATATATCCGGGCGGCTGTCCAATCGAATATCTGTGTTGGTTCCATAAATATAGTCTATCGCGATAATTACCTTCCTTACTTCTTGATAAAGGCGCATAAAACAAATTAATCATCTCAATCAGATCTGAGACAGTTGCTTCAGGATCAGTATTGTTCAGCAACTGATCAAATTCTTGACCAACGCCCGTCATCATGCGCCGGTATTTATTATCAGGTGCCTCCTCATTTTCAAAGAAATAGCGGCGTTTCATCGCGCGTAGATCCTCCAAAACTGAAATGGGGCCATTACCACCAGCAGATCTAGAAATCACCCAACCATTATTTAAATTACCCGACCACAACTGCAAATCTATCTCAGGATCAGAATATCGTCCTGGATCAAAAGTGCGACGTACTGCATCAAATAGAGGACTGCGTCCTTGGAATAGCAAGTTGTAATAATCAAAGTCGTTATAGTTAGGCACATCTCCTGATGAGTTCTTACGCCATAGTTCTTCACAGGTGACTCCGCCGGTCAGGATATATGCCAATAAACCAACCAAGTCCCTCATTGTGGCGTGAAAGCCACGTCTCGCAACCAGGGTAAGGACAAAAGCTAAGTTCTTCTGTACCTGAGGGTGGGCCAAGATTCTGGCATTGTCATGCAACGGGCAGCGTCCACATTGCTCCTTCATATCGGGTACACAAGAGGCAGCTGCGGCCAAGGGGCAAAGCTTGCTCAACAATCTGGCAATAACCTCATCGGTGAGAATTTCGCGCTGACTCAAATCAACGATTTTGATCTTTTGAGTGATCGTATGGCTGTTCACCAAGTTGCTTTCCTGTTCCTCGCTATAAATGACAAAATTATCAATCGCTGATTGGCTTCGTCTAGTTGACAGGATCATTTCATATAGATGCTCGAAAATTGGATCTTTTGCGGCCATTTGAGCCAGTCGACGCAAAGGTGCATGATTGATTGCCAGGACAAACTGGTGTTTTTTTTGTCGGCATTTATGCCAAGCCTGCAGTATCTCTTCGGCTGTTTTCTGACTGGCATCAGTCTCGCGCTCTACCTTCGCAGGTAGTTCTAGATACCTCAAAAGGTGAGTTTTACCATCACCGGGATTTCCAGTCAGAATAACATCTTCCCCGTTTTTCAGCCAATCGACAATACTTCTGTCTAAATTGGTTGGCACATGGATATGCTGAAGTTGGTATGTGTCTGCCCGTTCAGCTATAGCTTGATGGCCATTATAAAGATTAATCAAATACCTTACATTCAGATTTCCCTCAAGCATGGTTGCCAACTTCCTTTATAGATTCATCACTTCTTGAGAAGCTTGCCTCTCAGAAGCATAACCGAGTGAATGCAGCAGTTCTTCAGGTCGGAAATTTGCTACATTTTCCAAAAACCTTGTTGACTGGATGCGACTTAGTAACCACCGCGCAGCCCAAAAATGGCAAATATAATTGGTGACCTCTTGACATTCAAGTTCAGATGTCGCTTTGAAATAATATTCTGGGTCATCTGTTTCACCGCACAAAAACTTATAGCTGTTGCGTCCAAGCGGAAGGCCATAGACGATGCGTTGTGAACGATGACGCAAAAAATCATCAGCCGATGTGAAACCAATAGCTGCCAATCCATTACGCACTCGTCTTAGCTTTGGATTGACACCCTCTCCAAAGCGATTATTTATTAGGCGGGCACCCTGTATAAATTCCTGTAAATCAGTGAGTGCGTCTACCGTTTCTCTCGAAAAATGTACTGAACCATAGCCTTCAGTCAGACCGTAGCGAATGTAACAGGCCCTTTCGTCAGGTTGACTTTTAATTGGTATTGCAATTCGGTTGTATTGACTACTGCCGCTCGCATATAGGCTAGTAGTGCCCAAAAAGACCAACCGCGAATCGCGCCGTACTTCTTTGCCCTTCATTCGGGATGCGATCGTACTAGCATAGCCTACGTACTTTTGTTGATAGTCATGCACAATCTGAGGACTTGCCATTAGCATAGCAACGAGTTTACCCCCAAGCAAAAAATTGTATGGGGGGATTGAACCACATACGATAATGTCCATCATGTTGATTCCAATTCGACGCTTCTTATTTTCGCGCACCAACGTTCTGATGGCATGTTGACCTTCTGTCGTTTGCCAGAAAGCACGCAGTCCTTCTGCACTTTCAAGACTCTGTGATGCACTTTCCATATTTTGTTGGGCTTGCAACAACTTGCGCAATATCCCGGCTCGTTTAGCTCGGTATAAAGCTTCTTGGGCTAAGTCGTCCAGAGTATGGCGCCCATTATTTGAAATCATCAGTTCATTAGTCAGGTGGCTCAATGCTAATTGATGCTCTGGAACTTGAAATGACTCTCGATTATTATCATGCCGTTTCTGGAGTAGAGTAATACGTTCTTCTTTACTTTGCTTTTCGAGATCAGCCAGATCATGCAATATCTTAGGAGTTGGATGCAAGAATTCATCAGGGGTCAATAGGTCATCCAATGCCAGGTCATTCAGTGCATCACCAAGGGTTTGGCGAAGCATTTGAGTGAATCGAAGTGCCTGCGCATCATCAAAATCACGTGAGTAAATTCGTTCCTGAATTGCTTTAGGAGTCCAACCGATAACATCATCCCGCACTGTTAATTGCACCATACTACTACCAAGAGCAGCAATGCCAATGATAGGATGGTATTCTTGGGCAGCATCCCGTATCAGATAAAACATCTTGCGGCCGGGAGTAGAATTATATGGAGTGGACCAAGTATAACGAAAATACCGCCAAATATCCTGAAGGTAAAGACCCGTAAACGAACAGCGCGCGCCTGTAGTGATAAGCTGTAAATAAGGCTGGATAATAGACGAAATCAGTGATTCTTGTTTGCCCTTGTCCGCGATTTCAATAACACCTTGAAGCTTGCGAGACAAGACTTGTCCATCGGCAAACAAAGATTTGATTGATATAGCATGGCCATGAAAGGGACGCTCTTGCTCCATATGTCGTATAAATTCTCTAACTGATTCTTTCTTAAGTTGAGCTTCTCTTTCCCACAACAAGGAGCGGCGCATAGCATTTTTCCGATTATGGCTATCAAGTCCAACTTGGGAATTTGATGCCCAGTCTGGAGGTGACAAAAATAATCGACCTTGACGAACTTCGGGAATCCATTCTTGCCTCAGCAAATCAGCCAAGACAAAGAGAAATCCCCGATAGCGCAATCGCGCATCTTGCGAATTTGGGTAGGACGACATCTCTAATAAAACTTTTTCGATTAGACTTATCTGCTCAGAGCGGACATCTACCTGTTGAAAAGCTACTATGAAATTTGTAAAGTCGGTTTCATAGGGTCCCAACTTTTGTGGCCAGAATAAGCGAAACGGTTCTTTTGACATATGGGATATAGAATTTGGTTATCAAGCAATAGTTTAGATTCGAATTTTGGGCAGGGAAATCATGAATTCTCGGCCACCTTGCAAAACAGTTTGGGATCTCAGCGATAGAATTTTGGCTAGCGGAGAGCTGAATTTTACACGACATCTCGTTAAGCGTGCACTTCTGATCAATACATCAACATTATACACGCCTAAAATTCGTCAGCAGCATCGCCTACAACTTATAATTCGGAGGTTGGGGAATTGTGTCGATATTTGGGCCTTGTTTTGTAGTAACGAACTTTATTGTTCTTTTACAACAGCACGCTCTTGGGGATGCACCGACCTTCGATGTGCTCACCCGCGGGGAACCCTGGCGATGTGGGATGTAAACTCTGAATCATGAAACAACGCATCGCCAATTTCCTAGGCGACCCAACCAAATTCCTCAACGACCCGCGCAACCAAAAAATACGGGTTATGCCTAGCTTCGTCATCCTCTTTTCCTGCTTTTCGGGAGAGCGCCGCGACGCGGCGAAACTGTATCCGCATAAGGGACGACGGCCACACCGGTATCCACAACTCCCATCATCACGCCTACAAAATGGTGGATCAAGGCAGCGTCGACTTCCTCCCCTACCCCATCGGGCATCACGGCCCCCACGGATCCTGCAGATATATCGACAGGTGACTGTCCCTCCGGTTTTTCATCACCTTTACAATCAGGAATATATGCCTATATGTCCCTAGGCCCCCTCTGCCCAATCGCATACGCTCTAGTGCCGGCAAAGCAAATTCTTATGTTGGACAGATCGAGCTTGGCGACGACGTGAGAGTCCTCGAGGGACCGTTGTGTGCTGATGGTTTTTCATGGTGGCTTGTAGGGCCTACACAAGGCGGATTACGAAGGTAGACAGCTGAGGGAAGAGAATCAGAGCAATGGGCAGTACCCTGTCCAGATCAAACAGCGTCTACACCATCCTTGCCAGCTACATCAGGACAAGAACAAGGATAACATGTGCAAGTCGGACAAGCTCGCCGTAGGTATTCTTGCGCAGGAGGAACAGGACAGCCTTTTGGTGATCCGATCAGAGGCAAACACCGGTGACGTGGTCGGACGCGCTGGACCGTTATCAGTGGTCAATATTGTGGATGGCCCAGCTTGTGCGGATGGTGCTGTGTGGTGGAAAGTGAATATTGTCGCACTAAATCTTTCAGGGTGGGCTACAGAAATCAATCTATACGCTTGTTCAATTGAATAACAACGGTTGTGATCCTTCCCCTACTGCATCCCATGATCGCGCTCGGTCAGAAGAAAACTAAAAATAGTGACTGCTATATAGTGTAGCTACCATACCATTAATTAAATGAAGCAGTCACTATTTTTAGTTGAGTTATCAGTTATTTATGCGCGCTATAATGGCTACGCGAAAATTTGTGTCTGCAGACACGCACCTATACAAAGACAACTTCGCTCCATTTCGAATATGATAACTGACCGAAATTGCTCTTGCTCCAGTTAGCCACGACAACAGCAGCGTGTGGAGGCACATCAATAAAAGCAAGACGCGCCGCATCGCGAACCCAGGGCATAGCCAGAAATGCTAGGATACGGTAGAGGGCAAACTCATTTTTGAATACATTAAGCAAAAGTCTGATCTCTTCAGAATCTTGCTCAAGAGTCAGAGCGTGAAGCGCATTCGCAAAGCCGTCGTGCAAAACATTGCTACGATATTTCAAAATTCCTGCGGTTTCCTCCAACGACCTAACAGCGTTATTCCGGCCAACATGGCATCAAATCATATGGCCACATCGCTGCTCGCGCTCATCGAATGGTGGCTGGAAAACAAGTTGAATCCCCCTCCTCCGCAAATGGGAAAAATTTATGAGGCTCTCATCATTGACGGGACCAGAAATGCCGTTTCTTCCCGATAATACTTGTCGAAACAGAGTCCGATTTGTCCGTAGGTGAATGAAAGGCGTCAGTCAGCCCACGCTT
>WNGA01014898.1_pt1 | contig 12983 bp, 11 predicted proteins | sample 5400061 | NCBI WGS metagenome assembly WNGA01 (sample SAMN13153366, study PRJNA577476) | soil metagenome | isolation source: 100 cm soil or saprolite under grassland replicate 2 | place: USA:California | collected 2016-06-15
TGTGGGGCCCCGCCGTTCGGCGCTGAAGGTTCGGCGAGCTCGCTCAACGATCGCGCGTCGAACAGCATTTGTGTTCCACGCGCATAACCTCTCGACTGTCCGAAACGGACCTCCCAATAGGCGCGAAAATAGGAGCCTGAGCCAGTCGAACGGGTTTGTGCCGGTGAAACACAAGCAGGTCTTCGCGGCTGGGGGACCGAGCCGCGCCACTAGACTCCGCGGCCATGTGCGGGATCTGCGGGCTCGTCGCGCTCGACGGCAGCGAGGTCGACGCGACTCCGCTCGCGGCGATGAGCGAGCGCCTGCGTCACCGCGGCCCCGACAGCGAGGGGAGCGTCGTCGACGGGCCCGTCGCGCTCGCGGCGCGGCGCCTTTCCATCATCGACCTCGAGGGCGGCGACCAGCCTGTCGGGAACGAGGACGGTTCGGTCAAGGTCGTCCAGAACGGTGAGATCTACAACTACCGGGAGCTCCGGGCGGGGTTGGAACGCCGCGGCCATCGCTTCTCGACGCAGAGCGACACCGAGGTGCTCGTCCACCTCTACGAGGAGCACGGCCCGGCGTTCGTCCGCGAGCTGCGCGGGATGTTCGCGCTTGCGCTCTGGGACTCTCGACAGCGCCGGCTCGTGCTCGCCCGCGACCGTTTCGGGATCAAGCCGCTCTATTACGGCAGCGAGGGCGGGCTGCTTTCCTTCGCCTCCGAGCTGAAGGCGCTGCCGCGGGGCGAGGTGGACCTCGACGCGCTCGAAGCGTTCCTGACGTTCAACTCGATACCGGCGCCTCTCTCCATCTGGCGCGGGACGCTGAAGCTCCCGGCCGGCCATCTGCTGGTGTGGGAGGGCAAGGGTGAGCCGCGCCTCGAGCGCTTCGCCCGACCCGCACCGGTACCGGCCGGCGAGGTGCGGAACGGGAAAGAGTCCGAGCTGGCCGAGGAGCTGCGGGCGCGGCTACGCGACTCCGTCCGGGCCCATCTCGTCGCTGATGTGCCGGTCGGCATCCTCCTCTCCGGGGGCGTCGACTCCGGAGCCCTCGCCGCCCTCGCCGCGCTCGAGTCGGGCGAGCGCGTGCAGACCTTCTCGATCGGTTTCGAGGAGGGCTCGTTCGACGAGCTCTCCGAAGCGCGCAAGGTGGCCAAGCGCTACGACACCAACCACCACGAGCTCGTCCTCAAGCCCGATGCCGCCGAGCTTCTGCCGAAGTTGGCGGCCGCCTTCGATGAGCCCTTCGCAGACTCGTCCGCGCTACCGACCTACCTGGTCTCCGAGCTGGCCTCGCGTCACGTGAAGGTCGCGCTCTCCGGGGAGGGAGGCGACGAGCTCTTCGGCGGCTACTACACGTACGTCGCGGACCTCCTGGCCCCGCGCGTCGGCCCGCTGGCCGGAGCCATCCGGCCGCTCGTCGAGGCGCTGCCCAGCTCCTCAAGGAGGACCAGCTTCGACTACAAGGCCAAGCGGTTCGTTCGCGCCGCCCATCTGCCGCCACTCGAGCGCCACCATGCCTTCAAGGAGATCCTCTCGCCGGAGGCGCGCGCAGAGCTACTCGCTCACGGCCGCCGAGGCTCCGCCGATCCACTGGACGCCTATCGCGCCCGTTACGAGGAGACGGAGGGCGCCGAGCCCCTCGCGCGCCTTCAGGACGTCGACCTGGGTATCTATCTCGTCGACGACCTGCTGGTGAAGACGGACCGCGCGAGCATGGCGCACTCCCTCGAGGCCCGCGTGCCCTACCTCGATGAGGTCGTCGCCGGGTTCGCGCTGGCGCTGCCTACGCGGCTCAAGGTGCGCGGCCTGGCCAAGAAGCGTCTCCTGCGCAAGGCGGTCGCGCCGCTCCTTCCCCATTCGGTGGTCTACGGCAAGAAGCGCGGGTTCTCCATCCCGGCGGCCGCCTGGCTCCGCGGGCCGCTCGTGCCCTTCGCCCGCGAGGTGCTCTCAGCGGAGACCGTCCGCCGGCAGGGCTACTTCAGCCCCGAGACCGTTACACGACTCCTCGAAGACCACATCGCGGGGCGCGAAGATCTGTCGCGGCAGCTCTGGGGACTGCTCAGTTTCACGCTCTGGTGCGAGCAGGCTGAACACGCGACCGCCCTGGCCGCTTGAGGATCTGGATCGATATGACGGCGCCGGCGCATGTGCTGGTGTTCAGGCCGCTGATCCGGCTCCTGCGCGAGCGCGGAGACGAGATCGAGGTCACTGCGCGGGAGTACGCGCAGACCGTCCAACTGCTCGAGCTCCACGGCATCGCGGCGAAGCTGATCGGACGCCACGGCGGCCGCTCGCGTCTCGGCAAGCTCGGCACGATGGCGACCCGGATGGCGGGCCTCCACCGCTGGGCCCGCGGTCGCCACTTCGACGCGGCGCTGGCCCACGGCTCGCACCACCTCACGCTCACGGCGCGCTCCCTGGGGATCCCCAGCTCGACGACGTTCGACTACGAGTTCGCCACCCTCCAGCACCAACTCGGCTGCCGGGCAGCGACGTTCGTCGTTGTCCCCGAGGCGATCCCGCCGGAGCGGCTCGAGCGCTACGGCGTTCGGCCGCCGAAGCTTCGCCGCTACCCCGGCTTGAAGGAGGAGTACTACCTGGCCGATTTCGAGCCGGACCGCACCGTCCTCGAGGCGGTGGCGCTCGACCCGGAGCGCATACTCGTCACCGTCCGCACGCCGCCTGACGTCTCGCTCTACCACAGGAAGTCGAACCGGCTCTTTCCGCAGGTGCTCAACCATCTGGGGCGACAGGAGAATGTGCAGGCGGTCGTGCTCCCGAGAACCGAACAGCAACGGGATTTCGTCCGCGCGCTCGAGCTCCCCTCGGTGATCGTCCCGGAGCAGGCGGTGGACGCCCAGAGCCTCATCGCCTTCTCCGACCTGGTGGTCTCCGCCGGCGGGACGATGAACCGCGAGGCCGCGGCCCTCGGAGTTCCCGTCTACACGACGTACGGCGGGCGTCTCGGCGGAGTCGACGAGGCGCTGATCCGCGAGGGACGCCTGCGGCCGCTGACCGATCCGCGCGCGCTCGAGCTCGTCAAGCGCGAAGGCGAAGGGAGCCGCGTTCGCCGCGATCCCGCTGATCTGCTCCAGCTGCTCCTTCCGGTCTAGCTCTCCCTAAACAGTCTCCGGCTCCCGCTCGCCTTCGCGGATGCGACGAGGGGCGCGCACCATCGCGCCGAGGCGATTGACGACCTCGACCGGCTCACCGGCTTCGACGAGGCGCTCGAGCTCAGTGAGCTCCTCTTCCAGCCAGTGAGGATCGACGGGCTGGGTGGCGCACCGCAGGATCTTCGGATGGGAGGTCGGCACGGCGTTCTCGCCGTCCCCCCAAAGCTCCTCGTGCAGCTTCTCGCCCGGCCGGACGCCGATGAACTCGATCGCGATGTCGCGCTCCGGCTCCTTCCCGGACAGGCGGATCATGTTGCGGGCAAGCTCGAGCCGCTCTCGCCGATCGCGCCCGCCTGGATGATGAGCTGCACGGCCTCGGGAATGGTCATGAAGTAGCGCGTCATGTCCGGGTGGGTGACGGTCACCGGCCCGCCACGCGCGATCTGGCGCCGAAAGAGCGGGATCACGCTTCCCGACGAGCCGAGCACGTTGCCGAAGCGCACCGAGATGAAATGCGTGCCGTTCTGCTCGCGGGCCGCGGCCGCCTCCACGATCCATTCGCAGACGGCCTTCGTCTGCCCGAGCACGTTCTTCGGATTGACTGCTTTGTCAGTCGAGACGAGGACGAAGCGTTTCGTTCCCAGCTCGGAGGCGACGTCCGCGACGACGGAGGTGGAGAAGATGTTGTTCCGCGCGGACTCGAGCGGATTCCCTTCCATGAGCGGCACGTGTTTGTATGCCGCGGCGTGGAAGACGACCCCGGGGCGGAAGCGCTCGAACAGCCGGCGCATCTTCACGCGGTCCTTCACGTCGGCGAGAACGGAGACCGTGGACGGGTAGCGGCGCTCGAAGGCGAGCTCGCGCTCGATCTCCACGAGCGCGTTCTCGCCGTTGTCGACGAGCACGATTCGCTCGGCGCCAACCGCCGCGATCTGGCGGCAGAGCTCCGAGCCGATCGAGCCCCCTGCCCCCGTCACCAGTACCGTCTCGCCGGTGAGGTACGAGGCGATCGAGGCGAGGTCGAGCTCGATGGCTTCCCTTCCGAGAACGTCCTCGACCTGCACCTCGCGGAGCTGCCGTGAAAGGTTGAGGTCACCGCTGATGAGCTCGTACACGGCGGGAAGGGTCTTCACAGGGACCCGCGCGTCACGGCAGGCGTTGACGATCTTCTGGCGCGTCTCGCCGGCGGCGGACGGGACGGCGATGATGACCTCGTCCGGCCGGCTGTCGCCGATTAGAGCGGCGAGATCGTCCGTCGTCCCCAGTACGCGCACGCCGTGAACGCGAAGGTTCTTCTTCCGAGTGTCGTCATCGATGAGCCCGATCGGCGTGTAGCCGAGCGCCGGGTTCTTCTGCATCTCGCGCAGGATGAGCTGGCCCGCGTCGCCCGCTCCGACGACGATGACTTCCTTTCCGCGCGCGACGAGGCCCTTGCGGCCGGGCCGCTCCATGAGCGAGCGCGCGAGCAGCCGCACTCCGGTGACAAGGGCCAGAAGCAGCAGCGTGTCGGTGATGAAGACCGAGCGCGGCAGCCGCAAGTTCTCGACCGGCTCGATGAGATAGATGACGATGAAGACGAGGAATGAAGCGAGGACGACACCGCGGACGATGCTCCACATGTCCCGAATAGAGAGGTAGCGCCACCAGTGGTTGTAGAAGCCCGAGAGGACGAAGACGCCAATCTTGAGGCCAACCACGATGAAAATCGTCTGACCGACGAGATCCGTGTAGCGGTCGGGGATGCTGAAGTCGAAGCGGAGGGCGAAGGCCAGATACCACGCCACCGCGACGAGACAAGCGTCCACCAGCAGGTGGAAGACGCGGCGGCGGTTGAACCACCTCACGAAGCGGCCCTCAAGGCGAGCGCCGAGCGCACACTCTCCACGACCCGCTCCTGCTGCTCGGCCGTGATCGCCGGCCACAAGGGCAGCGCCAGCGTCTCCCGTGCCGCGCGCTCGGTCTCCGGTAAGCCTTTTCCGGAGCTGAACGAGCTGAGCGCGGGCTGGAGGTGCAGAGGGAGGGAGTAGTAGGTCGCGCAGCCAATGTCCTGCGAGCGCAGGGCCGCCGCGACACGGTCCCGCTCGGGGGTTCGGACGCAGAAGACGTGGTAGACGTGCCCGGGCTCGTCACGCGGGAGGTCGCACAGCTCCCCCAACCCGAGCTCCGCGTAGCGGGCTGCGGCGGCTCTTCGGCCCTCGTTCCACTCGCCCACGTGGCCAAGAAAGATCCGCAGCACGGCGGCCTGGAGCTCGTCGAGGCGCGAGTTGTAGCCGATCGCGTCGAAGCGCTCCTTGTCGCGTGAGCCGTGGAAGCGGAGCAGGCGAACTCGCTCCGCGAGCGTCTCGTCCGAGGTCACGACCAGCCCGCCGTCGCCGAGCCCGAAGAGGTTCTTGGTCGGATAGAAGCTGAACGTCCCCGCCTGGCCGATCGCGCCGGCGTGCTTTCCGCCGACGGTGGCGCCGAAGGCCTGCGCGGCGTCCTCGAGGACCGGCACGGAGTCGGGAAGTTCCCCGAGCGGAGCCGGACGCCCGTAGAGGTGGACGGCGAGGATCGCCTTCGTCCGCTCCGTCACCCGCTCCGAGACGTCCGCAGGATCGAGGTTCAGCGTCGCCGGGTCGATGTCTGTGAAGACCGGCGTGGCGCCGCGCCTTGCGATGGCCTCAGCGGTCGCGTAGAAGGTGAAGGAAGGGCAGACGACCTCGTCCCCGGGCCCGATCTCGAGGGCGTCGAGGACGAGTACGAGGGCGTCGGTCCCGTTGGCCACGCCGACCGAGTGCGAGGCGCCGAGGTAGGCCGCAACTTCCTCCTCGAAGGCGCGCACGTTCGGACCAAGGATGAACTGCCCGGCCTCGAGCACCTCCTCGATCGCCCGCCGAACCTCCTCCAGGAGCGGCCCGTACTGCGCCTTGACGTCGGTGAGGGGGATGGCCACGGCGGCTGAGTTTAACGTCAGGCCGAGCGCTCCAGAGCCCGGCGCCGGGCCCGGCGCTGGACGAGCCGCACCGCGAACCAGACGATTGCCGCGGCCACGAGCCCGAGGACCACGTAGTCCGCATAGCGCCAGCCTTCGTGGAAGCGCTCCCAGCTCGAGCCGAGCGCGAGGCCGGCTCCGGCGAGGCCGAAGCACCAGGGAATCGTTCCCAGGAACGACAGCAGCGTGAAGCGCGCCAGGGGCATCTCGGCGACTCCGGCCGGAATGGAGATGAAGGACCGCACGACCGGGACCACGCGAGAGAGGAACACCGTCGCATCCCCGTAGCGGGCGAACCACGCTTCCGCCCGCTCCAGCCGTTCGGGCGTCACATGCACCCAGCGGCCGTGCCGCTCGAGAAACGGGCGCCCGCCGATCCGCCCGATTCCCCATCCGAGCACGGAGCCGAGCGTGTAGCCGATGAGGCCCGCCATAGCCATTGCGACGTAGGCACCCGCCGTCGAGTCGATCTGCGCCCCGAAGAGCGTCACGTTATGGTCGGGAAACGCGCCGACGGCCACTGCCCCCGCGTAGAGCATCACGATCTCGCTCGCGGCCGGCAGCACCGCGTCCACAAGCATGAGCAGGAAGACGGCGTAAAGACCGTAGTCCCCGACGGCAGAGGTGACGGCGCCGGTGATCCCGTGCATCCGGCGAGTGTAGTCGTCGGGCGTTCGGTGCTAGGACACTCGGCGGACGAGGAAGCGCTTGGCCAGCGCGACGCGCCCCAGGCCGTTCGTCGCCCGGACGGTGGCGACGAACGTCCCGCTCCGGACGACCCTCCCTGATCCGTTGCGCCCGTTCCAGATGACCGCGTACCCGCCGGGCCGCAGACCGGTCTGCGAGGTCAGCGTGCGAACGAGCCGACCGCTCGGTTTGGAGATGAACACCTTCACGTCGGCGGTGTGCGCGAGCTCGAAGCCGATCCGCAGATGTCCGCCGACTCCCCGCCGCACCCGCATCACGCTCTTCGACAGCGTGAGGAATCCGAGCGTCTTGTTGATGCGGAACTGCCGCTCCATCCGGCTGAACCGGCTCTCCCCGTCGACCCCGGAAATGATCCACCGCCAAGTCCCTTCCGCGAGTCTCCTGCTGGCCAGGTCCTTCGTCAGCGTCCCGGGGGAGCGCACGGCGTTGTACTCCCAGCGGAGGGCTCCGTTCGGATTCAGGAGCCTGATGTTCACCGTCGAGCGGCGGACGAACTTCGCGTAGAGCCGCTGCGTGTCCGCGTAACCATCGCCGTTGGGCGAGAACGTGGGCCAGCGAGGCTTGCGCGCGTATGCGCCGATGTAGATGAGCTGGAGCGAGTCGGCGATCAGCCGCTCCCGCCCGTCGGACGGGCTGTTCAGGACCTGGCCGTTGAAGGCGATCTCCGTGGAGCCACCTGCGTCGAACGCCATCGCCTCCACCGCGCCGTAGTGCACCATCTGATTGGCGAGTTGGGTGTTCGTGAGGCCACGGCTGGCGGAGCTCCGCCCGTCGGCGACGAGGAGGACGATGCGCCCGTCGGCGAGCTGGCCGACGGCGGTGCGGGGATGGCGCGAGCTCATCTGATACGTCGAGAACCACTCGTCCGCCCGGTAGACAGGCACGCCGGCGCGGACGAGCACGGGGCCGCCCCCGATCGCAGTCTTCACCCCTTCCCACCAGCTCGTCAGCCCAATGCGGAAGGTCATCCCTCCCCCGGGCACCGCCTGGGCGTTCAGGATCTGCCGGGCCTCTCGCCGCGCCTGGAGGATGGCTCCGCCGGGCGGAATCGCGTGACCGGACCCTCGCGCCACCTTGACGACGAAGGCACGACGGTCGACGTTCGGGAAAGCGCGGCTGACGCCGCTGAGAATCGCCTCGTTGGTGTAGCTCCTGCGGGGGGTGTGACCCCCCCATGCGCTCGTGAACAGCGTGAACCCGCGCCGCGAGGTGATCGGCCGGTTGAACTCCTTCAGGCCCCGGATCCCATGGCCGTCGAACTGGAACGTGCCCGCATATTGGATTCGCGCCACGCGCAGGAGACCGTCCAGACCAATGCCGAGGCTCGATCTCCCTGGAAGAGGACGGCTGGCGACCACGCCGCCTCGGACGAAGATTCCGCTGGGATGGCCGGTCGTCCAGTTGAAGAGATCGCCGTTGACCCCCACCAGGTTGTTCCGCCGCAGTAGCCGGCGCTGCATCGATGTGAGCGTCTCCTTGCCGCTCACGAGCTCGTTCGAGAGCACGGGGCGCAGCCCGTAGAGACCCCCGGGCTTGGGGCCGAGGACGACGTGGAACACCACCGGCGCGCCGCCGACGGTGCGTTTCTCCCGGATGTAGCGGATCCCGGGCATGATCTCCTCGGACGTCCCCGCTGTAGACGCAGCCGGAGGGAGGACGCACACCGCAAGCGCGGCGAGAAGCACGGCCTTCCTCGGCACCCCGCAGTCACGTAAACAGACTGCGCCCCGCTTTACAAGTGTCCTTGCAGGGGTTTAACCCCGGTTACCAGGCGCGGACGTCGCGGTAGAGCGTGTCGCGCTGCACCGGGGTCTTGCCCAGAGCCTTGATCGCGCGGACGAAATCCTCGGCCGTCGCGCGATGCGTCGTTCCGGCGGCGGAGACGACGTTCTCCTCGATCATGACCGACCCCATGTCGTCGGCTCCGAAGGAGAGCGCGACCTGGCCCACCTTCATTCCTTGCGTCACCCAGCTCGACTGGATGTGGTCGACGTTGTCGAGGTAGATGCGACTGACGGCCTGCGTGAGCAGGTAGTCGAACGACGTCGGACGAACCTCCTCCGAGACGACGTCCCCGAGACGGTTGCCGTCGCGTTGGAAGGTCCAGGAGATGAAGGCGCGGAAGCCGTGCAGCTCGTCCTGCAGATCGCGGATCCGCCGCATGTGCTCGACCCGCTCCTCCACAGTCTCGACGTGCCCGTACATCATGGTCGCGGTCGTCGACATGCCCAGCCGCTGGGCCTCGCGCATGATCCCCAGCCACTCGCCGGAAGTCGTCTTCTTCGGCGAGATGATCTTGCGGACGCGGTCGACGAGGATCTCGGCGCCGCCGCCGGGAAGCGAATCCAGCCCCGCGTCGCGGAGCCGGGTCAGCGCCTGGGGAATGGTCAGCTTCGAGCGGCGCGCGGCGTGCTGGATCTCCGACGGCGAGAGCGCGTGCAGGTGGATGGGATAGCGCGCCTTGATCGAGCTGAAGAGATCCTCGTAGTACTCGACGCCGAGGTCGGGGTGGTGACCGCCCTGCATGAGAAGCGCCGTGCCGCCGAGGGCCAGCGTCTCCTCGATCTTCTTGAAGATGACCGTCTTCGGCAGGAGGTAGCCCTCGCGCGTGTCGCCCGGGCGGCGGTAGAACGCGCAGAAGTCGCAGTCCGTGTAGCAGACGTTCGTGTAGTTGACGTTGCGGTCGACGATGAACGTCACCCGCCGCTTGTCGATCTTGCGGTTACGCAGCTCGTCGGCCACGCGGCCGACCGCGACGAGGTCGCGGCTGCGAAGCAGCGTCAGAGCGTCCTCGTCGCTGATCCGCTCGCCCTCGAGCGCCTTCTCGACGACCTCGGCGACGCTCACGATGTCCCAGCCTGTAGGGGCGGGGCATGCCCCGCCCCTACCTCATCGAACAGGAATCGCAGCTCCGGCAGGCGCTCCAGCTCGCCGGCTTCGACGGCCAGCTCGAAAAAGGACAGGAGCCCGGCGCGCTCCTTGGGGCCGAACCGGTAACGCAGCTTCTCGAAGTACCTGGCGAGGAAGCCGGCCGGGTAGCCGTAGCGGGCGCTCGCCTCCCGTGCAAGCCGCTCGGGCTCGGCCCGGTTGGCGCGCAAGGCCGTGAGGAATGCAGCTTCGAGCTCCGGCACTCCGTCGGGCGGCGGATCGGGGCAGGCGAAGACCGCGTAGACCATCGGAAGACCCGTGCGCTCGAGCCAGAGTCGGCCGAGATCGTAGTGCGGAGTCGGGTCCTCGAACATGCTCTTCAGCGCCGCGTCGCCGATCAGGAGCTTCGCGTCCGCCTTCTCCCCGAGCGGCACCTGCTCGGCCTCCGGCAGAAGCACGCGCACGAGCACGGCCGAGGTCGCGCTCTCGGGAGTCACCGCGACCGAGCTCACGCTCGCGAGCGGCGCGCGAGAGACAAGCTGAATCGAATCGACCGCCCCCTCGGAGGAGACGCAGAGCCGCGGCAGGACGCGCAGGCGCTCGGAGTGGCGTCCGTACTCGATCGAGGAGATGGGCGCGATGTCGATCTCCCCGGCCAGCACGCGCTCGTTCAGCTCCGTCGGCACGCCCGCGACCTCCTCCACGTCCGCGTCGAGCCCGAAGAAGATCGGCGCCATGTTCACGTAGCTGATCCGGCCGAGACGGATCATTCCCATCTCCTGAGCTCGTTGTAGAGCGTGTCCCGCTGCACGGGAACGCGCCCGGCGGCCTGGATCACACGCACGAGCTCCTCGATCTTCTGCTCGGTCTCCGTCTCCGCCCCGGCGGCGTGGAAGATCTCCTCACGAACAACGGTCCCCTGCACGTCGTCGGCGCCGAAGTGGAGCGCGACCTGGGCGAGCGGGAGGCCCATCATGATCCAGTAGGCCTTCACGTGCGGGACGTTGTCGAGGAGCAGACGCGAGACCGCAATCAGCTTGAGGTCGTCAGAGCCGGGAGTGAACGTCCAGCCACGGCGCTCAAAGACCGTGTTCTCGGGATGGAAGGCGAGCGGGATGAAGGCGAGGAAGCCTCCCGTCTCATCCTGAAGGGCGCGCAGGCGCAGCAGGTGGTCGACCCGCTCCTCGTAAGTCTCGACGTGCCCGTAGAGCATCGTGCAGTGGGTCGGAATGCCAAGCCCGTGCGCCGTGCGGTGCGTGTCGATCCAGAAGTCGGGGTGCTCCTTGCCCGGTGCGACGAGCCGGCGAACCCGGTCGGCGAAGACCTCTGCGCCCCCGCCGGGGAGCGAGCCGAGGCCGGCGTCGCGGAGCTCGCGCAAGACCTCTTCGTGGGTCAAGCCGGAGAGCCTTGTCATGTGGTGAATCTCGCTCGCGGTGAAGCACTTGAGATGCACGTCCGGCATCGCCTCGTTCAGCTTCCGGATGATGTCGACGTAGTAGTCGAAGTCGACGTGCGGGCTCTCGCCGCCGACCATATGGATCTCGGTGAAGCCGGTGAGCTCGCGCTGACGGAGCGCGTCTTCCACCAGCTCATCGCCCGTGTACGTGTAGGCGCCCTCCTGCTTCTGCGTCACCGCGAATGCGCAGAACTTGCACTTGACGCGGCAGACGTTCGTCTGGTTCAAGTAGAGGTTCTGGACGAAATAGACGTCGTCCCCCCCGCCGCGGCGCCTGCGCGACACGTCGGCGAGCTCCCCGAGCTGCAAGACGTCATCCGACTCCATCAGCGTCAGGCCGTCCTCGAAGTCGAGGCGCTCGTTCGCCTCGATCTTCTCCCGGATCGCATCGAGACCGGTGTGCGTCTGGACCGCCATCAGGTCTCCCGGTTCACGACGGCGTGGGTGAGGGCTTCAAGCGAGCCGCGGTCGGGCTCACCGTCGAGGGCGGCGCGGGCTCGGGCTGCGTAGTCCTCCGCCAGCGCGCGGGCGGTCTCGAGCGCCCCGGTCGCGGCGACCCGCTCGAGCGCATCCGCGACCTGGTCACCGGCGAGCGCGCGACGCACCTCCGCGTCCTCGCGGGCGGCGAGGATCAGCGGCAGGGTGGGAGTCCCGTCGCGGAGATCGACGCCCGGCGCCTTCCCGGTGGTATCGAAGTCACCTGTGCAGTCGAGGATGTCGTCGGCGATCTGGAAGGCGACGCCGAGGGCGAGGCCGAACGGGCCGAGGCCCCGCCCGTTGCCACCGAGGAGGCACGCCGCCTCAAAGAGCTTTCCCGTCTTGAGCGAGCAGCGGGCGAGATAGTCGTCAACGGACGTGTCCGGCCGGAAAGCCTGGCGCCGCTGGAGCGCTTCGCCCCGCGCAAGTGCGAGAGCCGCGTCGGCGAGGACGGCCACGGCGCCGTGATCCTCGGTGCGAGCGAGCTGCGCGAACGCCCGTGCGAAGAGATAGTCACCCGCCGCCTTCGCCGCGCTCTCGCCGTGCTCGGCCCAGACGGTTGGACGCCCGCGCCGCAGGTCGGCACCGTCGAGCAGGTCGTCGTGCACCAGGGTGGCCATGTGCACGAGCTCCACGGCTGTGCCGCCGGCCACGGACCGCTTACTGTCGCGTTCTCCGGTTGGCGTGGAGAGGAAGACGAGGAGGGGGCGCAGGCGCTTGCCGCCCGCCGCCAGCGTGTCGGCTCCGATGTCGCCCAGACGCCCCGGATAGGCGGCGACGGTCTCCTCCAGCCGCTCTTCGAGGAGGTCGAGGTAGCGCTCGAGGCCCGGAACCTCTCGGACCGCCGCCAGCGCGCTCACCGACACTAGGATCGCTTCCCCACGTGGAGGGCCACGATACCCCCGCCCAGAAGTCGCCAGCCGACCTCCTCGAAGCCGGCGCGACGCATGGCGTCGGCCAAATCCTCCGGGCCGGGGAAACGCCGCACGCTGGCAGGGAGGTAGGAGTAGGCGCCGCCGCCCGGCAGCACCTTGCCGGCGAGCGGGATGAGCCCGTCGAACCAGAGGCGGAAAAACGGCCGCAGGACGCCGCGCGGGCGCGTGATCTCGAGGCAACCTAGCCTTCCTCCGGGAACGAGGACACGCGCAAGCTCGCGCAACCCCGCCTCCAGGTCGGCGAGGTTGCGAATGCCGAAGCCCACGGTGACGGCCTCGAAACTCGCTTCCTCGAAGGGAAGCGACGTGGCATCGCCGCGAACCCAGTCGACGTCGGCCGACTTGCGGCGAGCGCGAACGAGCATCTGGTCGGAAAAATCGACGCCGGTGACCTGGCCGCCGGCTGCGCGGTCGGCCAAGGCAAGGTCTCCGGTGCCACAGCAGACGTCGAGCACCTTGTCACCGCGCCGAACG
>WNGA01009631.1_pt1 | contig 12982 bp, 8 predicted proteins | sample 5400061 | NCBI WGS metagenome assembly WNGA01 (sample SAMN13153366, study PRJNA577476) | soil metagenome | isolation source: 100 cm soil or saprolite under grassland replicate 2 | place: USA:California | collected 2016-06-15
CGGCCGCCAGCGCCTGATCGCACATGTGCGCGCCCAGCTCGTCGATCCGCAGCTGTTCGTGGACGGGATCCAGGACCGGTATGCCGAGCCCGAATCCGACAGCTTCGACGTCCTCACCTTCAAGGATGGTCGAGTCCTGGAGCGCTACTCGATTCCGCTCCGCGTCGACGGCCGCTCGGTGGGTCGCGTGTGGAGCTTTCGCGATGTCACGGCGCGGCGTCGTGCCGAATGCGTTCAGGAAGCGGTGTACCGCATCTCCCATACGGCGCACACGGCCGAGAACCTGGGTGAGCTGCTGCGCGCGATTCACGAGATCGTGGGCGAGCTGATGCCCGCCAAGAACTTCTACGTGTCGCTCTACGATGCGGCGAAGAACCGGCTCGAGTTCCCGTATTTCGTCGACGAGATTGACCCGACGTGCGACGTGAAGCCGCGCAAACTCCGCAAGGGTCTCACGGAATACGTCCTGCGGACGGGCCAGCCATTGCTGGCGACTCCCGAGGTCTACGAGCGCCTCGTCGCCGCCGGAGAAGCGGAGTTGATCGGCGCGCCCTCGATCGACTGGCTCGGCGTGCCCCTTAAGGTGAAAGATCGCACCATCGGCGTGGTCGTGACCCAAACGTATTCGCAGGGCGTGCGCTACGGCGAGACCGAGCGCGATATCCTGACCTTCGTATCATCGCAGATGGCGATGGCGATCGAGCGGAAGCGCGTCGAGGACGCGTGGCGCGAGCAGAGCGAGTTGCTGCAGCGGATCGTGGACAACATTCCCGTGATGCTCGTGTTCCTGGACGAGCAGGGCCGCATCCAGTGGGGGAATCGCGAGTGGACGCGGACCCTCGGGTACGACATAGCCGAGGCTCGCGAGCGCGACATCTCCGCGGAACTGTATCCCGATCCAGCGGAGCGGCAGCGCCTGCGCGACTCCATGGGAGCGCCCGTGGGCCAGTGGACGGACTTCCAGACTCACACCAGACGTGGCGCGGTCCTCGACACGATCTGGGCGAACGCCCCGCTCACGGGCGGCGGCTGGCTGGCCATCGGCATGGACGTGTCGGAGCGAAAGCGCGCCGAAGAGCGGTACCGCTCCTTCATCGCCCAAAGCTCGGAGGGCGTATCGCGCCTGGAGATCGATCCTCCGGTGCCGATCACATTGCCGGAGGAAGCGCAGATCGATCGACTGTATGAGGGCGCACGCATCGCGGAGTGCAACGACGCGATGGCGCGCATGTATGGATACAACGAGGCCCGCGAGCTCATGGGGACGCGTCTCGCCGACCTGCACAATGTGACCGATCCCACCAACCGCGAGCAGATCCGCGCTTTCATTCGCGCGGGCTACCGAGTGTCTGACTCTGAAACACGGGAGCACGACCGAGACGACCGCCCCCGCGTCTTCCTCAATAACGTGGTTGGCTTTGTCGAGAATGGGCACCTCGTGCGGGTGTGGGGAACGCAGCGCGACCTCACGGAACAGCGGCATCTCGAGGAGCAGTTCCGCCAGTCGCAGAAGATGGAAGCGGTCGGACAGCTGGCCGGGGGAATCGCGCACGACTTCAACAATCTGTTGACGGCAATTCTCGGGAACACGCAGCTTCTCCTCCGCGACCTACCGCCCGGCGATGCCAAGCGCAGCGACGTTGAGGAGATCCGCAAAGCATCTGAACGGGCGGCGTCGCTCACTCGCCAGCTGCTGGCGTACAGCCGGCGGCAGATGCTACAGCCCGAAGTGCTCGACCTCAACGTCGTCGTCGCCGAGATGGACAAGATGCTGCGCCGCCTCATCGGTGAGCACATCGCGCTCGTGGCCGTCCTCGCGTCCGATCTGGGGCGCGTGCGGGCGGATCCGAATCAGATCGAGCAAGTGATTGTGAACCTCGCGGTGAACGCGCGCGACGCGATGCCCGACGGCGGGAAACTGACCATCGAGACGGCCAACGTGGACCTGGACGAGACGTTCGCGCAGGCGCACCTCGGCTCCGTCCCGGGGCCCTATGCTATGCTCGCGGTGTCCGATACCGGCGCGGGCATGGACGCCACCGTCCGTGCCCATCTCTTCGAGCCGTTCTTCACGACCAAGGAAGTCGGCAAGGGAACAGGCCTCGGGCTCGCCACGGTGTACGGCATCGTGAAGCAGAGCGGCGGCTACATCTCCGTGTATTCCGAGCCGGGGCACGGCTCGAGCTTCAAGATCTATCTGCCGCGGATCGCGACCCCCGTCGAAACACCTGCCGGATCGCAAAAGGGTGGGCCGGCCCGCGGCAGCGAGACGGTGCTGGTCGTCGAAGACGAGCCGGCTGTGCTGACGCTCAGCCGCCGCGCGCTCGAAGCGCAAGGATACGTCGTCCTGGCTGCCTCCGATGCCGAGGCTGCGCTGCGCATCGTGGAGCGTCATGGCGGCACGATTCACTTGCTGCTCACCGATGTGGTGATGCCGGGCATGTCCGGCCGCGAGCTGGCAGACCGGCTCACCGCACAACGTCCGGGAACTCGTGTTTTGTACATGTCCGGTTATCCCGGAGATGCCGTCGTACAGCACGGGACCCTACCCGCCGGCAGCGCCTTCTTGCAGAAGCCCTTTTCACCGGATGTGCTCGCGCGCAAGGTGCGCGATGTGCTGGACGCATGAAGACGGAAGCGCTACCGTAGCGCCATGACCCACAGCGCGGTCACTCCGCTGGCACTCGCGGGAGACCTCTGGCTCGGCCAGTTCGCACGGGTGGTGGATCAGCTCCCGGTGGTGCTCTGGTCCACGGATCCAGACCTTCGCATCACCGCGATTCGGGGCGGCGGGTCCTTGGTCGGCCAAGAGCGCAAGACTATAGAGGAAGCATTTGGGAATCCGGCCCAGGCCGCGCCCGCCCTGCAGGCGCACCGCGCGGCGTTGCGCGGGGAGTCAGCCGCGTACGAAACCGTCTTCCAAGGCCGGGCATTCTCCGCTCGAGTGGAGCCGGTGGTCGGACCGAACGGTGCGGTAGTGGGAGTCGTCGGATTCGCGTTCGACGTCACCGATCGCCACGACAGTCAGGAACGGCTGCGCACCATCATCGACAGCGAGCCGGATTGCGTGAAGCAAGTGGACGCCGAGGGGCACCTCCTGGATATGAATCCCGCCGGGCTAGCCATGATCCAGGCTGAGAGCATCGAGCAAGTGCGCGGTATGGAAATCGCCCAAGTGATTGCCCCCGAGTACCGCGCGGCATTCAACGATTTGCACCGCCGCGTGTTCGCCGGCGGCTCGGGGACCCTCGAGTTCGAGATCATCGGTCTCAAGGGAAAGCGCTGCTGGCTCGCAACCCACGAAGTCCCGCTACGGGACGCCTCCGGGACGATCCGAGCGGCACTCGGCATCACACGCGACATTTCTCGCCGGCGGATCGCGGAGCGGGCATTGGTGGAATCGGAGGAACGATTCTGCAAGGCGTTCTATGCCAATGCCCTCCCGCTCCTCATCACGCGACTAGACGACGGGGTGGTGCTCGACGCGAATGAGGCGTTCACTCGGCTCGTGAATCGGCCGCGCGACGAGATCCTGGGCCAGACGACGGTCGCACTCGGCGTCATCGAGCCCGAGCAACGCGCGACTCTTATCGACAAACTCCGTGAAAAAGGGGTCGTGGCCGATATCGAGCTCGAGCTACGGCCTCGCGACAGCGCACCTCGCAATGGACTGCTCTCGCTCGTCCGCATCGAGCTTGGCGGCCAGCAGTGCACGCTCGGCACTTATCGGGACGTCACGGAGGCGAAGCGTGCCGAGGAGCAGCTCCGCGCATCGCGGGCGGCGCTCCGCAGTCTGGCGACTCGGCAACAGGACATTCGCGAAGACGAACGCACGCGCATCGCGCGCGAGATTCACGATAGCCTCGGGCAGGCGCTGACGGCGCTGAAGCTGCAGCTCGCGGCCGCTCAAGATGCCGCATCGCGAGAAGCCCCAGCCCTCGGGAGCAGGCTCCATGAGACGGCTCTGATGGTTGACGACCTGGTCAAGAGCGTGCGCCGCATCGCCACGGATTTGCGGCCGCCCATCCTCGACCAGCTAGGGCTGCCGGCGGCGCTGGAGTGGCTGGCGCAGGACTTCTCTCGGCGCACCGGCATCCACTGCCAGGCCACGATTCTCCCCACCGATGGGGCCATTACCGGTGATCTTGCGACCGCGCTGTTTCGGATCGTCCAGGAGGCGCTGACCAACGTGCTCAGACACGCCGGAGCGACCCGCGTGGACATCGAGCTCGGGGTGAAGAGCGCCTGTGTGACGCTGGAAATCGATGATGACGGGAGCGGAATCACGGAAGCCGGGACCATGGGCCCGGGCTCGCTCGGCATTCTCGGCATGCGGGAGCGCGCCGCTGCCCTCGGCGGCGTCCTGGAAGTCGTCCCACGACCCAATGGGGGTACCCGCGTCGCCGCGTGGTTCCCGCCCCGATGATTCGCATTCTCGTCGTAGACGACCACGCCCTCGTGCGCCGTGGACTGATCGAGCTGCTGCAAGGACTGCCGGATGGCGTGCAGTTTGGCGAGGCAGGTACGGCCGCCGAGGCGGTGGCGCTCGCCTTCGGTGAGCGTTGGGATGTCGTGCTGCTCGACCTTGGTTTGCCCGACCGTCACGGGCTCGAGGTGCTGAGGGAGCTGCACGCCGCACGGCCCCAGCTCCCGGTACTGATTCTGACGATGTTCCCGGAAGACCAGCTCGCGCTCCGCATGCTCGAGATGGGCGCCGCCGGTTATCTGACCAAGGAATCAGCCCCCGAGGAGCTGCTCCGTGCTTTGGAGCGCGTGATGGCGGGTCACAAGTATTTGAGCCCGGCGATGGCGCAGGCCGTCGCCGACGGCCTCGGCGGACCCCCGCCCGCGCCGCATGAGCAGCTCTCCGACCGAGAGCTCGAAGTGCTGCGCTTGCTCGCCGCGGGCCGCCCGATCACCGCGATCAGCCGGCAGCTCGGCCTCTCACCCAAGACGGTGACGACGTATCGAGCTCGGCTGCTCCACAAATTGCGGATGCGTTCCAATGCCGAGCTGACGTTTTACGCGACGCAACACGGGCTCATCAGTCCGGCGGCGTTGCGCGCGACGACATGAACGCGTCGTAGGCAAAGCCCTACTCGCCGAGTTCCCTACCGCCGACAGACACGATTACCAGCATCACCAAAACTGTGCGCATGGACCTGGTGCGCGTGCTCATGCTGGAGGACGATGAGAACGACGCCGCCTTGGTCCGGCGTGAGCTCGGACGAATCAGTCCGCCACCCGTCGTGCAGCACGTGCGCGGTGAGTCCGACTTCGTTGCGGCGCTGAACGGTCCTGCACCACAAGTCATTCTATCCGATCACAACATTCCGGGGTTCGGCGGCTGGAAGGCGCTGGAGTTGGCGCAGCGCGCGCTGCCCGAGGTGCCCTTCATCCTCGTCACGGGGTCGCTCGACGAGGAAACCGCGGTCGCCTATCTGAAAGGCGGCGCTTCCGACTACATCCTGAAGGATCGCGTCGTGCGTCTCGGCCCTGCGGTGCTCGAGGCGCTCGAGCGCGCGCGCCAGCGCGAGGCGTTGCGCCGCCACGAGCGGCTGCTGCGGCAGATCATCGACGCGAACCCCAGCTTGATTTTCGTGAAGGATTGGGACGGTCGCTTCGTGCTCGTCAACCAGGCCACCGCCGACATCTACGGCACCACGGTCGAGTCCCTCATCGGCAAGACCGACGCCGACTTCAATTCCGACGCTGAGGAAGTCACGCACTTTCTCCGCGACGATCGCCAGGTCATCTCGTCCGGCCGCCCCAAGTTCATCGGCGAAGAGCGCGTCACCAACCCCATAACCAAGGAGACGCGCTGGTTTCAAACGATCAAGGTGCCGTTGCGCATGCCGGGACAAGAGGCCACCACGATGCTCGGGGTGGCGACCGAAATCACGGAGCGCAAGCGCCTCGAAGAGCAGCTGATGCAATCCCAGAAGATGGAGGCGATTGGTCAGCTCGCGGGCGGCGTCGCCCATGACTTCAATAATATCCTCACGGCGATCGTCGGCTACACGGATCTGCTGACGGCGGAGTTCGACGGCAACGCCCGACAGCTCGAAGACCTCGAAGAGATTCGCAAGGCGGCGCGACGCGCCGCCGCACTCACCCGCCAGCTGCTCGCGTTCTCGCGAAAGCAGGTGCTCGAGCCTCGCGTCATCGACGTGAACGGCGTGGTGATGAATCTCGACAAGATGCTGCGCTCGTTGATCTCCGAAAACATCGAGCTCAAGACGGAGCTGGCGACCGAGCTCGACGCAGCGCGCGCGGACCCGAATCAGCTCGAGCAGGTGATCATGAACCTCGCGATCAATGCCCGCGACGCGATGCCCGAAGGGGGCACGCTGACCATCGAAACGGGCAATGCGACGCTGGACCAGGCGTACGCGGCAGAGCACGTCTCGGTGATCCCCGGTGAGTATGTGATGCTCGCGGTCAGTGATACCGGCTGCGGCATGGACCATGACACGCAGGCTCGCATCTTCGAGCCGTTTTTCACGACCAAGCCGCCCGGGCGCGGAACGGGCCTGGGACTGTCGACCGTGTACGGCATTGTGAAGCAGAGCGGCGGCAACATCTGGCTCTATAGCGAGGTCGGCAAGGGAACAACGTTCAAGGTTTATCTGCCCGCGATCGAGGCGGCGCCCGAACCGGCTGGTAAACCCGCGGCCGCCGAACCCAGCGTGCGCGGTGGCGGTACTGTCCTGGTCGTTGAGGACGACGACCAGCTGCGCCGCCTGGCACACCGCGCGCTCGCCGCACAAGGCTACCTGGTATTGGAGGCTGACCGCGGCGCCACCGCCCTCGACCTGGCGAAGCGGCACAAAGGCGCGATCGACTTGCTGCTGACCGACGTGGTCATGCCGGACACCAACGGCCGCAAGCTCGCCGACGCCCTGCGGGCAACGCGTCCGGGACTGCGGGTGCTGTTCATGTCGGGCTATCCGGACGGCGCCATCGGGAAACACGGAATCCTGGAACACGGCGTCGCCTATCTGGCGAAACCCTTCACGACCGAAGCGATCACCCGCAAGGTCCGCGAGGTCTTGGAGGCGCGATGCTGAGATCTATCCAGCGCACGTTCCCGTTGTTCGTGACCGCTCTGTTGTTGGCGGTGGCAATCGTGCAGCTCACCACTGGATACGGTGCGGTCCGGCAGGCCAGCCGGTCGGTCGCCGACACGCGGCTACAGTTTGTGGACAGTGTTCTGGTCGATCTATTCCAATCCTCCCAGCAACGCGGCCGCATCACGGCCCTCGCCAAGGACAGCGCCATCGTGGCGTTCTTGCGCTCCGGCGGACAACGGGGTCGTGAGCAGGCGCTAGCCGCACTGCGTCGCATCACGCTGGATACCGCCAGTAACGCGCGTCTCGAGCTGCGGGACTTCAGCGGCCGGCTGTTGCTGAGCACGGGGCGCTTTGCATTGGGCGATAGCGTCCTCGTTTCACCAGGTACGGACTCGGCGCGATTCGGCCCATTGCTGCGGCGCGATACGCTGCTGTTCTTCGGCGTGGCAGCGGCGACGAGCGGAACGGAGGAGCCGGGGGGTGGCGGAGCCGAGCGGTCTGGTGGAATCGTGCAGCAGGTCGGCCGTCTCCAGCTCAATGAACGGACGCGCCGGACCTTGACCGGGCTGGCCGGTGGCGATCTTGCCTTCCTCTTCGGCAATGCGGCGGGGGATCCGTGGACCGATTTCGCATCCATCGTGAGCGCTCCTCCTGCGCACGTGCGCGACAGCCACACGCCAACGCGATATGAGCGCGGGGAGACGAAGCGGGCGATCGCGATGGCGGTGCCAGGAACGCCGTGGATGGTCGCCACGGAGCTGCCCACCCGTTTGATCGTCGTCCCGGCGCGGGCCTATCTGCTGAGGATGGCGCCGATCGCCGCCCTCATCGTCATCCTCGGTACCCTGGCCGCCTGGTGGGGGAGCCGGCGTCTGACCGCCCCGCTCGTCGGCGTCACCCGAGCCGCGGAAGCGATCGCGTCGGGCGATCTGGACCAGCGCGTGTCCGAGGGGCGCGACGATGAGCTGGGCCGGCTGGCACGGTCGTTCAACACGATGGCCGAGCAAGTCTCCCGCTCACATCACCATCTGGAAACGCAGGTGGCGCAGCGCACCAAAGCGCTCGAGGGCATCAACGCGGAGCTCGAATCGTTCTCCTATTCGGTGTCGCACGATCTCCGGGCGCCGCTCCGCGCCATTCACGGGTTCGCGCGGATCCTGCTCGAGGACCACCATGCGCAGCTCCAACCCGAGGCCCAACGGCTGCTGGGCGTGATCGATCAGAACACCCGCCGTATGGGGCAGCTCATCGACGATCTGCTCGCCTTCTCTCGCCTCGGCCGTACGGACATCGCGACGGGGCCGGTGGACATGACGGCATTGACCCAGGTGCTCGCGGACGAAATCCAGCGCGGCGAGACCGGCAGGAACGGATCGCTGGAGATCCGGATCGATCCCTTGCCACCCGCTCGCGGCGATCGGGGATTGCTGCGCCAGGTGATGAGCAACCTGCTGCAGAACGCCGCGAAGTTCACGCGCGATCGCGCGAGCGCGCGGATCGAAGTTGGCGCCCGTCTGGATGGCGGGCAGACCGTCTATTACGTGAAAGACAACGGCGCGGGATTTGACGCGCAGTATGCGGACAAGCTGTTCGGCGTCTTCCAGCGGCTCCACAGCACCGAGCAGTTCGACGGCACGGGCGTGGGCCTCGCGATCGTGAAGCGCATCGTGCAACGGCACGGCGGCCGGGTATGGGCGGAAGGCAAAGTGGATCAGGGCGCCACGTTCTATTTCACACTGCCAGGCGAGGAGCGCTGATGCAACCACATGGCGTCGACATCCTGCTCGTCGAGGACAACGCGAACGATGCGGAGCTCACGCTTCGGGCACTCAAGCAGCGCAATCTGGCCAACCAGGTGCACGTGTGCCGTGACGGCGCCGAAGCCCTCGACTTCTTTTCGCTCGGCGCCGGTCCGGTCCCGAAAGTCGTCCTGCTCGACCTCAAGCTCCCCAAGGTGGACGGACTCGAGGTGCTGCGCCGCCTGAAGCAAGACGGGCGGACGAAATCGATTCCGATAGTGGTCCTGACGTCGTCCCGCGAGGAGCCGGATATCGAACGAGCCTACGCCCTGGGGGCGAACAGCTACATCGTCAAACCGGTCGATTTCGAGGCATTCGCCCGCGCCGTCTCCGACGTCGGCCTCTATTGGCTCTTGCTCAACCACCCCCCGCAATAACCGGTGGGCGCCCAGCCCCTGCGCGTACTCGTGGTGGAGGACCGCGCCGAGGACGCGGAGCTGGTCATCCGCGAGCTCCGCCGGGCACAGCTCAACTGCGAAACCAGACGCGTCGACGCCGCGGACGCCTTCCGCCGTGCGCTGGTGGATTTCAAGCCGGACATCGTCCTCGCGGACTACACGGTGCCGGGCTTCGGTGGAATGGCGGCGCTCGAGATCCTCAAGACGGACGCACCCACGATTCCCCTGATCGTCGTCACCGGCAGTCTCGACGAGGAAACGGCGGCGGAATGTATCAAGGCGGGTGCCGCGGACTACGTGCTCAAGACGAATCTCATCCGGCTAGGTCCGGCGGTCAGCGGCGCGCTTGCCTTCGCCCAAAGCCAGGCCGATAAGCAGATCGCGCAGTCGGCGCTGCGTATCAGCGAACGTCGGTTTCGAGCGCTCGTGGAAGAGAGCTGGGACGCCGTTGCCCTGTTCGGCGCCGACGGCACGATCCTCTACGGCAGTCCCGCGACAACGCGCCTGCTCGGCTACGCGCTGACCGAATTTGTGGGCCGCAATGCGATGGAGCTGATCCATCCCGACGATCGCGCGCCCGTGTTACTGCGTCTCCAGGAGGCAACGGCGCAGCCTCGTTCGCGTGTCCACGTCGCCGCCCGCGTGCAGCATAAGAACGGCCACTGGCGCTACCTCGAAGGGGTGTTCACCAATCTGCTGGACGATCCGAGCATCGGCGCCATCGTCAACAACTACCGCGACGTCACCGACCGCCGCATCCTGGAAGAACAGGTCCTTCTGTCGCAGAAGATGGAAGCCATCGGGCGGTTGGCCGGCGGCGTGGCGCACGATTTCAACAACATCCTCACGGCGATCGGCGGATATGCCGATCTCCTGCTCGTCGATCTCGCTCCCGACGATCAGCGCCGCCGTGATGTCGAAGAGATCCACCACGCCGCCGACCGGGCAGCCGCTTTGACGCAGCAGCTGCTCGCATTCAGCCGGCGGCAGGTGCTACAACCGAAGGTGATCAACCTCAATGCCCTGGTCCCCGATGTCGAGAGAATGCTGCGGCGGCTCATCGGCGAGGATATCCTGTTCGCGACCGTGCTCCATCCGCGGCTGGGGAACGTGCGCGCCGACCCCAGCCAACTGGAGCAGGTTATCGTCAACCTTGCCCTGAACGCGCGCGACGCGATGCCCGACGGAGGCCGCCTCACGATCGAGACGCGCAACGTCGAGCTCGATGAGTCGTATGCCGCGGATCACCCGACCGTCAACCCAGGTCGCTACGTCATGCTCGCCGTCACCGACACCGGCGTCGGCATGGACGAGCAGACGAAGGCACGGATCTTCGAGCCGTTTTTCACCACCAAGGCCCGCGGCAAAGGAACCGGTCTGGGCCTGGCCACGGTGTACGGCATCGTGCAACAGACCGGCGGCCACATCTGGCCCTACTCGGAGCCGGGCCGGGGCACCGCCATGCGGGTGTACCTACCACGCGTCGACGCGCCCGCCGACCCAATCGAGCGACCAGCCGAAGTCGCACCCGAAACGTGGCGTGGCAGCGAAACGATCCTGCTCGTTGAGGACGAGGCGCCAGTCCGTACGGTCACCCGCCAGCTCCTGGAGCGGAATGGCTATACCGTCCTGGAAGCGCCCGACGGACCCGCCGCGCTGGCACTGGTCGATGGCGAGACGGACAGCCGGCACGTCGATCTATTGTTGACCGACGTGATCATGCCGGGAATGAGCGGGCGTGAGCTTGCCGACAAGCTCACGAGCCGTCGACCGGACCTGGGCGTGCTCTTCATGTCGGGGTACACGGATGACGCCGTCGTCCGACACGGGATGCTGGAACCCGGCCTCGCATATCTCGAGAAGCCCTTTCGCCCGCCTGCCCTGCTCAGAAAGGTGCGTGACGTCCTGCAACAGCAGTCCTCTAGCACCAAACAAAACCCGAAAAAAATCGATAATATCGATACAATCTAGCGAGTGTGCGCTCACTTAATGGTGTAAGCTACTTAGCAATAAGCAATTAAGTGTGCGCAAGGCCGGGACAACAATTGTACTAGCCTGCGGTGCAACAGCTTAGCAGGGAAAGTGGCGCAGCGCACAGCCCCCCCAGCTAGATTGCGCCATGTCTTTACCGCCCCTAATCGGGCACGAAAGGGTTAAGACCAGACTCGCGGGCGCCCACGCCTCCGGAAAGCTGCCGCAAGCGCTTTTGCTTGCCGGACCTCGTGGGGTCGGCAAACAACGTCTCGCGCTCTGGCTCGGCCAACTGATCCATTGCGAAAAACCGAGCCAGGAGCCGTGCGGCGAATGCCGCCCGTGCCGGCTTGTAGCATCGCTGCAACACCCCGACGTGCACTGGTTTGTGCCCGTTGAGCTGAGTAAGCGAGGTGGTGGAGGCGGCACGGACGCCGACAAGCAGATCGAGCTTGCGGCGGACGCCTTAGCCGAGGAAATGGTGGCTCGGCGGGAGCAGCCGTTGTACGCACCGGTCGTCGGGCTGGCGAGTCATCCCGTCGCCGCGGTGCGTCTGCTGCTCAAGCGGCTAGTGCTCACGCCGGCCATGGGCAGGCGCAAGGTGTTCATTGTGGGTGATGCGGAGCGCCTCATCCCGCAACTGGGAACTGAGGTGGCAGCGAATGCGCTGCTTAAGGCGCTCGAGGAACCGCCAGCGGATTCGGTCATCATTCTCACCGCCGCGGATCCGAACGCGCTGCTCCCGACGGTTTTGTCACGTGTTGTGCTCGTTCGTATGGCGCGAATCGCCGACAGTGACGTGACAGCTTTCGCGCAGCAAACGCTCGGAATTAGCAGCAAAGATGAACTGGCACAACGAGTTACAGCTGCTGAAGGGTGCATTGGCAAGCTCTTTGCAGCGGTACCCGTCCGTTCCGGACAACCGGGAGGCGGGGACCAGGCAGCCCGGTTTCTGGAAGCCCCATGGCTGTTCGCGCTTGGCCAAGTGCCCTTTCAAGCGCGGGGAGGCTTCACCGACATGCTCGATGCGCTGGCCAACAGATTGCGCAGCGAAGCAAAGCGCGGCGGCGATACGGACAAGCTGGTCGAGGCGATCGCTGTGGTGTTGGACGCCCGAGATATGGCGCAGGGCAACGTAAACCCGCAGCTCCTCGCTGCCGTATTGGCCGAGGACCTGCAAGCGATACGGGCGTCATGAAGCTCTCGCACTTGGACCAGGCTGGCCGCGCCCGGATGGTAGATGTCGGCGACAAGCCGTTGATGGATCGCACCGCGGTCGCCACGGGCACGATTCGGATGTCGCCGGACGCGTTCCGGCAGGTGGCCGAACAGGCCATCGCGAAGGGCGATGTGCTGGCGGTCGGTGAGGTAGCGGGAACACTGGCGGCCAAGCGGACGGCGGAACTCATCCCGCTGTGTCATCCGCTCGGTCTCGACCTCGTGGAGGTCGAGGCTAGTCTAGCCGAGTCGCTGCCGGGCGTGCGCGTCCGGGCGAAGGTGCGGACGGTGGGCCGGACCGGCGTGGAGATGGAAGCACTGACTGCGGTCGCCGTGGCATTGCTGACCGTGTACGACATGGTCAAGGCCGTCGACGGCAGCATGGTGATCGAGGATGTGCAGCTCGTGGAGAAGCATAAGGCTCCGCGGGATGATTGACGGGTGCTTGACGCAGGTGCCGCATGCTTGATTCGCAGGAAGGCGACGAACAGGGGAGGATTATGCAGACGAAAACTCAACGTTT
>WNGA01009633.1_pt1 | contig 12981 bp, 10 predicted proteins | sample 5400061 | NCBI WGS metagenome assembly WNGA01 (sample SAMN13153366, study PRJNA577476) | soil metagenome | isolation source: 100 cm soil or saprolite under grassland replicate 2 | place: USA:California | collected 2016-06-15
TCCTCAAAAACCATTCCCGCCGGCGTGAGCAAAATTCGTTTTCCGCGGCGCTGGAAAAGCGTCAGCCGTAAGCCCGCCTCGAGGTCGCGCATCTGCTGCGAGACGCTCGGCTGCGAGAGACCCAGGCGATCAGCTGCGCGGCTGAAACTGCCCGCTTCGGCTACCGCCAGGAAGTAGCGTAGCTGGCGGATTTCCAGCGGATCGTGGGTCATTCCGCTTGAATATCGCCCCGTTCAACCTGTGGGCGCAAATCTGCTTGAAATTTTTTAAAGAAAAAGCTTCCATAGCCTTTACCTATTGGTCTATTTTCAATTCCTTGATGAAGATCACCATAAAAATCAGCCAGAAAATGACTCGAATAATTCCAGGCTTGCTCCTGGTCGTCGCCTGCCTTTGCGCCCCGCCAGGCTTCGGTGGCCAAGGCGAACTCGACGCAAAATCGACCGCTCCACCACCACTCGAGAAGAAGGAGGCGAACCCATTTTGTTTCCTCGATGGAAAGCTTTGCTTCGATATCCAGGATCGTCTTCGGTTCGAAGCGCGGAACAATAACTTCGACTTTAACAGCGGCGTTGATTCATTAACTGATGATAGTTGGTTGTTGAATCGGTTTCGCATCGGCGTGGCAATCAAACCGGTCGATTGGTTGAAGATTTATGCTCAGGGGCAAGATTCACGGGAGTGGTTCTCCGATCGCCCGAAAATTCCGGGCGCCATGGGCGCGGAGGGCGACGATCAGTTCGATCTCCGTCAGGGCTATCTCCAGCTCGGGCCGAAATGGGTGAATGCGAAGCTCGGTCGGCAGGAGCTCGCCTATGGCGATGAGCGGCTGATCGGGCCAAATCCTTGGAACAACTTCGGCCGCACTTTCGACGCCGCGAAACTGCACTATGAGAAGGGCAAGTTTTCCATCGATCTCTTCGCCTCTACCGTTGTCTACATCCTGCGCGATTCGTTCGACTATTCGGATCTCTTCAACGGGGCCGAAACGCACCGTGATCAGGTTTTCAGTGCGATCTACGCCAGCACGACAGCGGTCGATCCCCTAACGATGGATTTTTATGCCTTGGTCCTCGACGAGCACAATCCCACTGTGATTTTACAAGGAATCACCTACCCAGGGACGAGCCTTTCAAGTCCTGGCACGCGAACCGATTTCGTGACGCTCGGCACGCGGTTGAAAGCTGACCCAAAAAAGCTGAATGGCTGGGAATTTGAAGGCGAGTTTGCCTTTCAGACAGGCCAGGTGAGCGATCTCGATCTGACCGCTTTCGCCACGCATATCGGAGGAGGTTACAATTTCAAATGTCCCTGGAGTCCGCGCCTCTTTGCGGAGTACAACTATGCCAGTGGCGACCACGATTCGACCGACGGTGATATCGAGACTTTTCAGAACCTCTTTCCATCGAACCACGCATACTATGGCTTCATGGATCTGTTCTCCTGGCAGAACATGCATAATCCCGAGATCAGTCTCCGCGTGAAGCCAATTAAACCGCTCACCTTTGAGCTCGACGGTCACGCCTTCTGGCTCGCGGACACCAACGATGCTTGGTATCGTGCCAACGGCACCACCAAGGTCCGGCCGATCACGCCCTCTGCCAATAACTACGTGGGTGCGGAAATTGACTTGGTAGCCACGTATCAGCCGCTCAAATTCCTCACTTTCCTTGCCGGCTACAGCCATTTCTTTGCCGGCGCTTATGTCGCAGATACCGGCCCGAGCGACGACGCCGACTTCGGCTATGTCCAGGCGACCATCAGTTTTTGAATTTTTCTTGCCAAACTATCAATTATTATTCTATTGTTGAAACCTTCACTCGAAAAAATATGAAACCACTAAAATTTATCCTTGCACTTGGCTTCTGCGCTCTGCTTCTGAGCGGCTCCAGTCAGAAATCCACCGCCGCCATCGTTAACTCCAAACACGTTCGCATCGGCTACATCGGCCTCACGTGCGAAGCCCCGATCTTCACCGCATACGAGAAGGGTTTCTTCAAGGAGGAGGGACTCGAGCCGGAGCTGGTGAAATGTGCCTGGGCGAATTATAAAGACACGCTGGCGTTGGGCGGCTACGACATCACGCAACATTTGGTGATGTATTTCCTGAAGCCAATCGAGCAGGGGTTGGACGTAAGATTCCTGGCCGGAATCCATCGCGGCTGTCTGCGAGTGCAGGCGGGCGTGAAGACGAATATTCACACGATTCAGGATCTAAAAGGCAAGCGCATCGGAGTTCCCGGAATGGGCACGCCGCCATTCGTTTTCGCGAATCGTGTCTTCGGGACAAACGGGGTTGATCCCGCAAAGGACATCACCTGGAAAGTGTTTCCCGCCGGCGAACTCGGGCTGGCGATCGACAAAGGCGAAGTGGACGCAGTCTGCAACGCCGAACCAATCGGCAGCTTGCTCATCGCGCAGGGCAAGGTGAGAAACATTGCGGACCAGATGATGGACGCACCTTACAAAGACGAATATTGCTGTGAGGTTATCGCAAACGGCAAATGGGTGGACGCCAATCCTGACACGGCGGCGAGAGCAACGCGTGCTCTGTTAAAAGGCGCCAAATGGGTCGAAACTAATCCGAAGGCTGCCGCAGTTATGGCGGTGGAGAAAAAATATCTCGCCTCGACAGCCGAACTGAACACTACCGCCCTTGCCCGTTTGCGCTACGTACCAAGTGTCCAGCTGGCTGAGGAGTCGGTTCACACTGCCGCGCGGGAGATGAAAGTCGCGAAAATGCTTTCTCCGGAGACCGATACCGAAGCGCTCGCCAAACGTGCCTTCATGCATCTTCCCGGCGTGACGGATGAGTGGATTAAGACCCTGGAAGTGGAGAAGGTTGCCGGCGGCCAGATGCTGCCGGGTCAGGACATCAGGACGCTTGCGGAAGCGATATTATCCGAGAAGGAAGACTGCTGTCTGCTCTCAGCGCAGAAATAAGCACAGCAGCGCACTAGGTCATCGACTATCACCGTTGCTAGGGTTTTTGTTGTCAGGGTTAACAGGCTGATGAACATCAAAACCGATGTGCTCATAATTGGTGGCGGACCAGGCGGCTCGACAGCGGCCATGTGTCTGCTCTGGGAAGGCATTAAGCCGATCATCCTCGAACAAGAAGCATTCCCGCGCTTCCATATCGGCGAATCGATGACCGGCGAGGCGGGCCAACTGCTTCGGCGACTCGGCTTGGAGAAGCTGATGTTGAAGAAGCAATATCCGGTCAAACATGGCGTAAAGGTTCTTGGGGCGCAGGCTGTCAACAGCTGGTTTGTCCCAGTCTCGGCGCGAGACGCAGATTGGCGGCTCAGCGCTGGTACTACCTGGCAGGTCCGCCGCAGCGAGTTCGATGTGATGATGCTTAAGGAGGCTGAGAGGCGCGGCGCTACCGTGATTCGGGGCACGGCAACCAAGGCACTCTTGGCCAACGACGGCGCCGTGCGCGGTGTGACGATGCGGAGGCCGGACGGGACAACAGAGGATATCGAGTCGGAAGTAGTGCTTGATTGTTCGGGCATGGCAACCTTTCTCGCCAATCAACGCGTCACTGGCCCAAAATATGTCGGTGGTTACGATAAACAGATCGCTTTTTTTGCGCACGTGACCGGCGCGGTCCGCAACACCGGCGTTTCTGGTGAAGACGCAAAAGACAACACGCTCATCTTTTATCAAAAGAAGTTCCACTGGGCGTGGTTCATTCCGATTGATGACGAAGTCGTCAGCCTCGGGGTGGTATTACCGAGGGCGACCTTTCTAGAAACAAAGCAAACTCCCGAGGAATTTTTCCGAGCGACGATCTCGGAGATTAGTCCCGACCTTCGACGGCGTCTGGCCGATATGAAGTTGGTCGAGAAAGTGCATGTGATCCCAAACTACTCCTACCAGGTCCGCCGCTTTTGCGGAAAAGGTTTCATCTGTATTGGAGATGCACATCGCTTCATCGACCCAATATTTTCCTTCGGTCTCTCGGCGGCCATGCGCGAAGCGGAATTCGCTGCTCCGCTGGTACGCAAGTATCTCGGGGGCGAGGGACGTGACAAGTCCAATCCCTTCGCCGAGCATCAGGTCTTCTGCGAGAAGGGAATCGATAATCTCGAGGACATGGTCGATCTGTTCTGGGAACAGCCATTCGCCTTCGCGACTTTCTTGTACCATCGCTATCGCGATGAGCTCATTGACGCATTCGCCGGGCGGGTTTATGAAACCGAGCGGCAGCCCTCGCAAGCCATTCTAAATTGCCGCAAATTGCTCAAACGAACGCGCGAGTATGAGCACGAAGATGATTATTCCATGCCGATCGGCTCACGCTTTCATCCTGAGCGCGCGGCCTTGTGGGAACCTAATTCGCCTATTTCAACGACCGAAGAATGGATGGTCGCGCAATCCACAGGCAAGCATGCAGATCAGTCTTCTTGACGAAGATCGATTGCTCCAAGTATCCCAGCCGAGAGTAAGCATGCATTTCGGGCCCTAGCCCGAAGGTCAAAAAGAATAGCCACAGCCTCAGAATGTGACGACGACATCCATCGCGGCGGTGAGCATGTCGCGGTCCGACGAATCGTTGAATGGTCGTGTATTGTTGAGAGAGCGATCGTATCGAATTTCCGGTCGGATTATTAAATCAGTTATCACCGCCGGCTTGGGTGGCTTGATCGTAACCCCTGCCGTGATGGCGCCGTAAGTGGTGCGGCCACCACCAATCGTCCGGGGATCGAAGGCGGTGTCATCGCCACGCTCGAAATGTATGAAATCGTTGTTGGACGCGAACTGCGCGACGAAGAAACCATCCTCGTCACGCCAGACTTCCCCACGGATGCCGATCGTGCAGCAATCATTGATCGCGTAGGTTAAATACTGTGCGATGCCATATCCCTTTGCGTTAACTGACTCTTCGTAAATAAAGTTAATATCGGTAATGCTAGTTAGCTTGTCAGTGATCTTCCAGGTGGTGACGATGTCACTGAGATAACGGTAGTCGTGATTGTCACGGGGGTTCTCAGGTCCGGCATGAATCATCGCCACACAGCATGCTTTTCCCTCGCAGCAATTCATCATGACGCCTCCGTAAAATGACGGAGCGTCATTATTATCCTCCAATGCCACGTTGACTCCCCGATCGATGCCGGCATAAACGTCGAGCTCTGGCGCCGCATGCAGAGTCAGTAGCGCGCCGGTTCCGTAAAACGGACAGCCGAAATTAAAGATGTAGTCACGCGAGTAGAAGACGTTTCTGCGCGGGTCACTCATGTCCGCGCCGAAGCAAGTCATGAACTCGCCCAGCTGAAGATCCAACCCTCCCGCGGTGCCCGAGATGGGGAAATGCGCCATGAACCAAGCCTCCGGGATGTCCGGCTGCACCGTGTCGTCAGTAATTAGGTCGAATAGCCCGATGGATTTCAGATAGCGCGTGTCGCTGCCGTAGAGAAACCGGATCCTGAACGCCCAATCGAATCGATCAGCCATCCTCGGGTCGAGCCCGCGTTCGGCAGTGAGGACGAATTGATTCAGGAGCGGTTCATTTGCGCGATCGTCGAGGAGCCGACCGAAGTTTTGGTTGTCGACCGGCGAGGCAAAGTTGCCGGTGATGCCGGTTTCAATCCAGCCGTAAAGTCTGAAACCGGGCTGGGGCGACATCATTTCCGTCATTCCCGTCAGTGGCTTTGATTGCGTGGAATTGACCGCAGCCATTTCGTCTGCGGGAGCAGTTTTCAGTAACAGCGTCGCGGCCAGCATAGGGCCGAGAGTTAGAATCGGTTTCATGAATTCGAACAGCTAGAAGCAACGAGCTGCTTGCACATGAAGCGGCAGGTCAGACGCGGATACGATCAGCTCGACTCAGACGCCATTTCCGCCAGCGACCGACCAGCGAAGTGCATCGTCTCTAGAATATCACCGCGGAGGCGCAGGAAATCCGGGCTGCTGCGGTCGCGTGGCCGGTCCATCCTTACTGGAATGATCTGCTCGATCCTACCCGGACGCGGAGTCATGATAACGATGCGGTCGCTCATGTAGATGGCTTCGTCGATGTCATGAGTAACAAGCAGCATGGTAGTGCGGTGGGCGCGCCAGAGGCGCAACACTTCATCCTGCATACGCATGCGGGTAAAGGCATCGAGCGCGCCGAGTGGTTCGTCGAGCAGGAGCACTTTGGGATGGTTAATCATCGCCCGCGCGAGCGAAACGCGCTGGGCCATGCCTCCCGAGAGATGATGCGGAAAGGCATCAGCAAAGGCTTCCAGACCTACCAGGCGCATGAATTCATCAACCTGACCGCGTTCTTGTTTCAGCACACCGCGCGCGACGAGGCCGGCTTCGATGTTGCGTCGCACAGTGAGCCACGGAAAAAGATTCGGATCTTGAAAGACAAGGCCCCGCTCTGCGCTTGGCGCGGTGATTGGCTCGTCGCCTACTAAAACCTCGCCCTCGGTCGCAACAGTAAGGCCGGCAATGAGACGCAGTAGAGTGGACTTCCCGCAACCGCTGGGACCCACGACCGATACGAGCTCCCCAGCCGCGACGAAGAGCGACACCTTGTCCAAAGCCAGTCCGCCCACCGCTGCGCCGTTAATCGCAGCAAAGTATTTGCTCGCGCGCCGGACGCGCAACGAAGAAGCTTCGATCGCAGCGGGCTCGGACAGGGCTACCATTTGATAACTCCTTTTTGCCAGACGAGCACGCGGTCGCGCACTTTGAAGAGTACCGTCATGATGCTTGAGAAAAACCCAGCCATAATAACCAGGGCGGCATATACTTTCCCGTACTCCGCCCAACCCTGAGCCCAGGCGACATACCAGCCGAGGCCGGACTTGACTCCGACGGTCTCGGCGACGACCAGGGTTAAGAACGATGTGCCGAGTCCCATGAATAATCCAATAAAGATGTTCGGCAGGGCAGCGGGAATCGCGACACGGAAAATAAGATATGCTTGCCCGGCACCAAGGGTGCGCGCGACATCAAGATATGAGGCGCGGGTGTTGGAAATACCAGAAGCAGTAAGCATCGTTACCGGAAACCAAACCGCCAGAGCGATCAGGCCGATCGCCGAGAAGAGCGCGGAAGGAGCGACCACCATAGCCAACGGAATCCACGCCGTAGCGGGAATGGGGCCGACGATCTTCAGCAAGGGCATACCCCAGTAGCGAGCATGAGCGAACCAGCCAATGGTGACGCCGGTGATCAAGGCGATCGCCACTCCCAGCGCGTAACCGCTCACTAACAAGATCAGCGAATGCCAGGTGCTGTCGAAGAGGAGCTTGTAGTCGCTCACCATGCTTCCGAACACTCCTTCAGGACCGGGAAAGTAGGGCAGTGGTAGCAGTCCAAGACATGAAGTCACCAACTCCCAGACACCGGCTGTTATCGTTGCAACGCCAAGGATTGGGCACAAGTGCCGCATCCGTTTTCGAAGGCCTTCAAAGAACGGGTAAAGCGCCGCGCCCAACAAACCGAGGCCGAGCATTACGAAGAGTAGCAGGGGATAGTAATGGGTAGGAGGGACCGGTTCGCTTTTCGGCACGAAGAAATGGATCGCAAGGGCAATGCAGGCGCCGACTGGAACAGCTAGCAATTTCTGCGGAGGTGTTTTTGTCTTTGTTACTCGTGGGGTAGTGTAGTTGCCCTCCACATTTGCCGGCGGCTGCGGGCCAACGGCTGGAGGTTGAGGTTGGAGTTCTTCTACGATGGTACTCATTTCTGGGCGGCTAATACATTTTTATCGAGACATGGAGCATTAGGGTCGGCCAAATTTGGCGCTTCCTGATCCGGCTGATCAAACATTTTTCGTCGGCAGCAGGAATCTTCGGTATCCTTCTGAAGCAATTCGGCATAAAGCCGGATGTCTTCGTTTGGATCAACCTGGCCTCCGGGGACTTTTTCCACTTTGACGGTCTTGAGCCATTCGTCCGTCACGCCGGGAAGATGCATGAAGGCACGTTTGGCCAATGCATCGGTATCGGTGGTGGGCGAAAGCATCTTGGCCTCCCTCATTTCTTTGGCCGCGGTGTAGAGGGTCTGTTCGGCGTCAGAGACCGAAGGAATGTACTTCAAGCGGCTAATGGCGATCGTGTTTAATTCCACGGTTGAGGCGAGATATTTTTTATCCACTGCCAGTTGTGCCGCCGCCTTCGGGTTTTCCTGCACCCACTTGGCCCCTCTCAAGATTGCTCGGGTCGCTCGGGCCGCCGTATCCGGGTTCGCGTCGATCCATTTACCATTGGCGATGATTTCGCAGCAATACTCGCTGGCGTAAGGTTCGTCCACCGCCTCATCCATACCTTCCACATTTCGCGCCGTTCCCTGTGCGATCAAAAGCGTCCCGATCGGCTCGGCGTTCGCTACTGCATCTACTTCTCCCTTGCGTAGCGCCAGGCCGAGTTCGCCAGCTGGATAAACTTTCCAGGTAATATCTTTGCCGGCATCCACGCCGTGCGTTCCGAAAACACGGTTAGCAAAAACGAATGGCGGCGTGCCCATACCGGGAACACCGATTCGTTTTCCCTTCAGGTCTTGGATCGTATGAATTGGACTGTTCACGCCGGTCTGGACTCGCAGGCATCCGGTGTGCACTCCTGCGAGAAACCGCACATCCAGGCCCTGCTCGATTGGTTTGAGGAAATACATCACCAGATGGTGAGTGATGTCATAGCTTCCGAGCGCGAGGTTGTCCTTATAGTTTGCCCAGCTGCATTTCACCAGTTCGGGCTCAAGGCCCTCTTCCTTAAAAATTCCTTTCTCGTAAGCGTAATAAATCGGCGCTTCGCACGTCAAGCCGATGTAGCCGATGCGAACGTGCTTGGAGTTGACGATGGTGGCGGTGGATTTCTTGTTGCAGCCAGCCAGAAGCATGCCGCACATTACCACAGTGCTGATGATTTTTGACGTCATTTGAACGAAAGTAAAAACAATACAACAATAATCAATACCTATGAAAGTGAATTTTTGCAGAAAATTTTATACGATTGATCTGCCAATTGAGAAGATATCTCTGTTCGAATGACGCTCGATCCTCGAGAACTTCCTACCGTCCGCCGGCACGCCCCCAAAGGAATCCTCGGGTTCGCCATGGCTGGATCATTTGATCGTTCCTTCACGCCGCCGTGAAGGTGGAAAGCGCCGGACCGATAGTCCGAACCTGACAGTCGTTATTTTTTTATCATCTTCGGAACGGCGGCCTTGGCCAGCTCGGTGAACGCGCCGACTACCCTGTTAGCCCCTGAATCAATGAGACGCAGCAGCCCAATCTCCAGCGCAAGGTTTTTGCCTTGAAGACGGATTGCCTTCAACTTCAAACTTTCCTTCCCTCGCAGCGCAATCTTCGGCATCAAGGCAGCCGCCTCCAACGGCCCCAGCGAGCGAAGAAGCGTCCCGATCGAGTTGATTTCCGCAACGGTTCGCGGACGGACCTGATGGTTTCGGCTAATTTCATCGGTCATTCGGCGCATGACGAAGCTGTCCGGCAATTGCAGCAGCCGTTGCTGGTGCAATTCGGAAAAATGAATTACGCGTCGGTTCCACCACGGGTGCGCCTCGGAAACAATCAAGGCAAATTCGTCGGTGCAGAGGCGTTCGTAGCGCAAATTAGGCGAGTGCCGCGTGAGGAAGCCGAGGCCAACATCCATTCGTCCCTCTTCCAGCGCCGTCTCAATCTCAGTGGATGAAATTTCCTCGACCGTGAGGCTGATGCCCGAATAGGCGGCGGCGAACAGGCCCAGCAGATGCGGCACCAGCGCTACGTTGAGGATGGGGACGACCCCCAGATGCAGCGCGCCGCGGAACTGTCCTGGTTCGTTGCTCAGTTCCTGAAGGAAATTCTCGATCTGACGAAGAATCGCGCGGGCGTGCTCCTGAAAGATCATGCCCGTTGAGGTAAGCAGAATGCGTTTTCCCCGGCGCTGAAAGAGCGAGACCCGAAGGCCCGCTTCCAGATCGCGCATTTGTTGGGAGATGCCTGGCTGGGAAATTCCGAGTCGGTCCGCAGCGCGGCTAAAGCTGCCAGCTTCGGCGACGGCAAGGAAGTAGCGCAAGTGGCGGATCTCCAGCGGATCGTGCGTCATTCCGACCAAATATCGCCTGTCTCAGTCGGCAGACGCAACAACACAATTTTTTAGCAGAATTTGTCTCCATAGGTTTTGCTTTTTGTTCTATTCGAAGCTTCTCCCTCGGATGAAAGGCTTGGTAATCCCTCCGGAGACGGTTTACGTGGGGTGTTGTATGCGACACGGGTCCTAATCCGCGAAACCTGGGTGGGTGTATCTATTTGGAACTCTAACCTTGGCCACAGTTCCCGGCTTGAAACGCCATTGCGAAAGGCTTTCAGTGCAGCATCATCCAGGATCCTGTGGCCCGTGCTTTTCAGCATTGTCGCGGATGTGACGTAACCGGTGCGCTGTCGACCTCAGTAGCGCCACGCCCCGCCACTGTATTCATTGCGCCACGCGACAAATGGGTACGCCGGCGGTGGCGCGTAGATGGCCAGGGCGCTGCGTTTCTTCGTCTCTGGTGAAACAGAGTTCTCTTCGCCAACGACGCTAGAAACGACCGTGACGCTCAGACAAGCAATGAAAATGTATGACAATCGTGGATCCCGCTGGGCTGGTGCGCGATAGAGGGTTCGAACCTCTGACCCCTACCGTGTCAAGGTAGTGCTCTACCACCGAGCTAACTGCGCTTGGATCAGAAGTGATAAATGATCGGGGTTAAGTAATCAGTCAAGGCAGATGTCGATCTTGGCTATGTTCGTTGTAGCCGCCTCGCTGTGTCGAGGCGTTCGCATCATATGGCACGTGTCACGGCGACACAGCGCCGTGGCTACAGCACGCGTGCAGCCAGAAAAACGGCGATATGTCGCCGCTTCCAAAAAATCTCCCGCCGCGGAATAAACCTGGCTCATCTGTGCCCCTACTTCGCTACTGGACAACACCGAGGCGCGAGGCGACTATTCGCTTCCCGTGAGTGCTCTCTTTTTCAAGCGTTTCCTGCAGCGACCGTTTCAAGTGGCGTCGATCATCCCGAGCTCAAAAGCACTCGTGGAACGGGTCGCCAGCAAGATGGATTTCAGCCAGCCGCGCGTGATCGCCGAGTACGGCCCGGGGGAAGGGGTGCATTCCCGAGAGATCGCCCGCCGGATGAGCCCGGATTCGCAGTTACTCCTGTTCGAGCTCGACCGGGCGTTCGCGCGCGACCTGGAGCGCCAATTTGCCGGGGATCGGCGTGTGCATGTGATTCACGGGGATGCAGCTTCTTTGCCATACGAGTTGAAACGCCGCGGGATTGCTTGCTGCGATTACATCCTTTCCGGCATTCCATTCAGCATCCTTAAGATCGACAAGAAACGTGCGCTCCTGCGTAAAACACATGACGCGCTCGCGCCGGGCGGCAGTTTCGTCATTTATCAGGTGACCAATGAACTGAAGCAGCACGCCACCCTGTTCGAGCACACCGAATCGGAATATTTTCTGCAAAACATACCGCCGATGTTCATCACCGTTTTTCACAAAGTGCCGCTAAATGATCGCGAGCATAGAAACAGACGGCGGCCGTCTATAGCCGTTTGCGCAGATCGTTCGGCATGACGGACAGGCCGACCCGGATAGAAAAGGATTCGATGGGCGAGATGTCGCTCCCGGCAACTGCGCTCCATGGCGCCTCTACCCACCGGGCGGTCCTAAATTTTCCGGTAAGCGGTTACCGATTTTCGCGGCCGTTTATTCGCGCCCTGGGCTTGATCAAATGGGCAGTCGCCCAAGCGAATCACGATCTGGGCCTGCTCGATGCGGAGCGAGCGGCGCTGATCGTTCAAGCATCCGAAGAAGTTGTCGATGGCAAGCTCGACGACCACTTTCCGCTCGACATTTTCCAGACCGGGTCCGGCACGAGCACCAACACCAACGCGAACGAAGTAATCGCCAATCGTTGCGCGCAGCTCGCAGGCAAACCGATCGGGTCGCGCGAACTGGTTCATCCGAACGATCACGTGAACATGGGCCAATCGAGCAACGACGTGATTCCTTCCGCGATTCACATCAGCGCCGCGGAACAGCTAAAGAACTGCCTGATTCCGGCGCTGGAAAAATTACGTGCCGCGCTGTATGCGAAAGCGAAAGAATTCTGGGAAATCCTTAAGATCGGCCGGACCCATTTAATGGACGCGACGCCGATCCGGCTGGGACAGGAATTTTCCGGTTACGCGCAGCAGGTCGCTTATGCCAAGGAACGCGCGCAAAGATCGGTCGAAGCTTTTCGCGAGCTGGCGCTCGGCGGGACAGCGGTCGGCACTGGTCTGAATCGGCATGTCGATCTTCCGGGGAAAGTGCTGCGACATTTGGAAATGCGGACCGGCATCGCGTTTTGCGAGGCGAAGAATCATTTCGAAGCGCAAGGGGGCAAGGACGCGGTTGTCGAAGCAAGCGGCCACCTAAAGACCATCGCGGTCAGTCTATTCAAGATCGCGAACGACATCCGCTGGCTTGGGAGCGGGCCGCGTTGCGGCATCGGCGAGATTCAACTGCCGGCCACGCAACCAGGTAGCTCCATCATGCCGGGGAAAGTAAACCCGGTAATGTGCGAATCCGTCATGATGGTGTGCGCGGAGGTGATCGGCAACGACACGACCATTACCTGGGCCGGGGCGAACGGAAATTTCGAGTTGAACGTAATGATGCCGGTAATGTCACATAATCTTCTCGAATCGATCCGGCTGCTGGCGAACGTGGTCGATGTTTTCTGCGAAAAATGCGTCCGCGGCATTGTTGCGAACGAAGAGCGCTGCCGCGAGTTGATCGAGCTATCGATGGCAATGGCGACCAGTCTCGCGCCGAAGATCGGTTACGATCGTGCGGCGGAAATTGCAAAGGAGAGCGCGAAAACCGGGCGCACTGTTCGTGAAATTGCTCGCGAGAAAAAGGTGTTGCCGGAAAAAGAACTCGAGCGCGCGCTCGACCCGGTCAAAATGACCGAGCCCGAGAGAGGTTAAAGAGTTAAAAG
>WNGA01016089.1_pt1 | contig 12981 bp, 15 predicted proteins | sample 5400061 | NCBI WGS metagenome assembly WNGA01 (sample SAMN13153366, study PRJNA577476) | soil metagenome | isolation source: 100 cm soil or saprolite under grassland replicate 2 | place: USA:California | collected 2016-06-15
TGCCCAAAAGCTCCAGCTCCGCCGCACGGTACGTAAATGTACTGGCAGAAGGAACAGGCATGCAACAGCACCCGCTCTGGTGCTGTTTCGCAGAATCGGCGCGCCCCAAGGAGCGGGATACGCATTTCTCCTTGCCTTGACGGGTGCTCTTTGCCACAATGCAGCGTGAAGAGATACGCGGGGGAGAGCGAGAGAGCGGGACAGAAGGAGGGATGATGGCGGAGCTGAAGTCGCAGCGCTACGAAGTCAAGGATATGGCCGAGGCCATAGAGCTGTACTACGCCAAAGGATGGACCGATGGGCTCCCGGTGGTGCCACCAACGGAGAACAGCATCTGGGGCATGCTGGAATCGGCAGGGCTCGAGCCGGAAGCGGAAATCACCTTTATTGAGAATCGCCAGGTGTCGGTCAGCGCGGAGAAGGTGGCGATCAATACAGTGATGGCGGGCTGTAAGCCCGAGTATATGCCGATCGTCGTCGCTGCAGTCGAGGCCCTGGGAGATCCGCGCTTTGGGTATCACGGGCCAGCGACCAGTACCGGTGGCTCGGCGATCTTCATGGTGGTCAATGGGCCGATCGCCCGCGAACTGGATATCAACTGTGGCGATAATTTGTTTGGGCCTGGCTGGCGGGCGAATGCGGCCATCGGTCGTGCCATACGGCTGATCATGCGGAATGTCACCGGGACGATCCCCGGGTTGCTCGACCGCAGTAGCCTGGGCCATGGCGGCAAGTATAGCTACTGTATCGCTGAGAACGAGGTCGACAGCCCCTGGCCGCCGCTGCACGTGGAGCGCGGCTTCCGCCCTGAGCAGAATGCGGTGACGATCTTCGCGGCCATGGCCCCGCATCAGTATGGGAACCAATTGAGCGCTACCCCGGAAGGCGTGTTAACCACGGCCTGTGCGTTTATGCGTATCTCCGCGGGTCTGCGCGGCCAGCCGCAGTACGCCCTGGTGTTCGCTGGGGAGCACCAGGCAGTCATGGCAAAGGCTGGCTGGTCCAAGGACGACGTCAGACAGTTCTGCTTCGAGCATACCAAAACCTCGCAGGCGGAAATGAAGCGCATTAACGTGATGCCAGGTGCAGTCCAGCCGGCAGATGAGACTACCATGCACAATCTTGTGGAGACGCCGCAAGATTTTGTAATTGTCGCTGCTGGTGGCCGTGCGGGCGTGCAGTCGGCCTATATTCCCGGCTGGGGTGGGAAGCGCAGCTCGCAAAGCGTTACGAAAGAGATCCGCCGGCCATAGGGGCCGGTGGTGATGGAGAGGAGGAGAGTACAATGGCTCTACAGGTGTTCGATCCGACCACGGAGGCCAAGGAACAGCCCATGGCCTTCGTGCCCAGGCCAGAATCACTGCGCAACGTGCGTATTGGTCTGGTCGAGAATACAAAGTACAACTCGGATAAGCTGTTGCTCCGTATTGCCGCTATTCTGGAGCACGAGTACGGTGCCCAGAGCCATATCATACGCAGCAAGCACAGCTCTGGCGTGCCAGCGCACAAGGAGATCATCGACGAGTACACCGCCAGCTGCGATGTCGTCATCGCCGGGGTCGGCGATTGAGGCTCGTGTAGCTCGGGCAGTGTGCTCGACGGTATTCTGTTTGAAAAGCACGGCATTCCAGCGGCTTCGATTATCACCGATGTGTTTGAAGCGACTGGACGGGCCATGGCCCAGGCCTGGGGCCTACCCAACTATAAATATTTGAGTGTGAAGCATCCAATTGCTAACCTCACGCAGGACGAACTGGACCAGCGGGCCCGTGACATAGTGCCGCAAATTGTGCAGCTCTTGCTTGAGGGACAACAGTAAACTGACCTCCTGTGCCCTCTCCCTCTGGGAGAGGGTTTTGGCGAGGGTGGGGGTCCCCTCAAGTGGCGAGGATAACGTAGTCAATGGCGTGCATTTTCTGTGAGATTGTCGCCAGGCGTGCCCCGGCCAGCATTGTGCACGAAGACGACGAGACCATGGCCTTTAAAGACATCCACCCGCAGGCACCCATTCATGTCCTGGTGATTCCAAAGCTGCATATTGCCAGCGTGAACGACCTGGAGGAGCAGCACATCGCCCTGATGGGCAAGCTCTTCCTGGTCGTCAAACACCTGGCAGCGCAGTGGAACATTGTGGCGCAGGGGTATCGTCTCAGAGTGCACGTAGGCCGTGGTGGTGGCCAGCTGATCGACCACATCCATATGCACCTGCTCAGCGGGCGGCAGCACGGAGCCTAGCTGACCGTGCGCGGGGAGCGTGCCCCGTGTGGCCTTTGATTCCAGAGGAGAGACAGTGTCCGTGGAACCCGAGGGTGCGTTACAGACTGAGCAGACCAGACTGGCCGAGATGCTGCGGCCCTATCAGCGTGATCTCAACCGTCGGCAGCGCATTGCTGATTTTGTGACGAGCTGTATGCGGAGCGCTGAGCGGGACGATTTTTTTCAACTCTACGAATTGCTGCACAGCCGCATGTGCAGCGACGTGGAGGCTGAGCCTGGATATGAGGAGGCGCGCGAGGTGTTTGCGATCCTGCGCGCCGACGCAACGCGCAAGGTGGAGCGCTCACAGGTGAATTTCTTGGAAGATTTTAGCCGGCTGGTGCAGGAGGCGGACCTGCCGCTGGAGAACGATTTCCCACGTCTGCGCTTACTCAAGGGCATCGAGTTGGAGGTGAGTTTTACCGAAAAGCGTACAATGCTGAACGGCAGACCGCTGAAGACCGTGGACCCGCAACGCCTGCTGCGGGCGGTGCTGGCATTGAAGCGCCGTTTGTATGACCGCCCCTTCGAACCACAAGGTTTTATTGATGGGCTCTTCGCGGTGTACCAGAAGGTGAACCACGCTGCCGGCAGACACGAGGCGGACCCCGCCCCCATCCAGACCATGTATCTGGAGTACACGCTGTCACTGCAGCCGCGCAGCTTTTTGCAGGATATGGCCAAAAATAAATTTCGCGAATACGATGCCGACCAATTCGCGGTCGATTGCTGGCGCTATTTTAGTTCTGACGTCGCAGCGACCTCAGACGGCCGTGTGCTGCGCCTCAGCCCGGGTCGTCAGAACGCCATGTGGCTGATTGACACCAGTGGCGAGCGGCGGCGCATCTCGAGTTTGTCATTTCATCGGGAGTTAGGTCAGTGATTGTTGCAGACACTCTAGAACAGCTCCAACCTGTGGAGGCCCGTACCATTATCGAGCATCTGCGGCGCGGCAGTGTGCCGGTCGACCAGGTGCCCCTGTTCACGGTCGGGCGTGAGCGCTGGCTCCATATCATCGAGGATGACCTCACCCACTACATCGCTGCCGGTGGCGCGAAAGTGCGTTTCGTCAACGGCGACTACGGGGACGGTAAGACGCATTTTCTCTCGGTGATCCAGCATCTGGTGCAGCAAGGGGGCTTTGCCGTCTCCTTTGTAGTCCTCACCCGTGAGATCCCGCTCCACAAATTTGAGCTGGTATATCGTGAGATTGTCTCGCGCTTGGCGACAGCGTCGGGGGTCAGGGGCATCCGTGGCTTGATCACCCACTGGCTCGACGATTTACAGCCGCGTTTTGACGCTGCGGCAGATGCCGCGGCACGTCTTGAGTCTGTGGAAACGCTGGCGGAGACGCTGCGCGGTCTGGAGGACATGGATGTCAACTTCGCGAATGGTCTGGTGGCGCTGCTGCGGAATCGTTTCCTCCCCCTCACAGACATGGAGATGCCGGAAACCCGGGAGGCAGAACGCCAGACCCTCTATGAGTGGTTCGAGGGTGGCCGTCTGAGCAAGAAGGAGATCAGACCGTGGCAGATCTTCGATACCTTGAACAAAACCAACAGTAAACGCCTGTTGCTGTCACTCATCGTGTTTCTCCGGCACCTGGGCTATCAGGGGTTGATTTTGCTGCTGGACGAGCTGGAAACCGCCGGGTGCGCTCCGTTGGTGAGAGCCGCCGGCTGAACTATCGCAGCATCGTTATTGACCTGCACCGCACACCCCTGGAGGCGCCTGAACTCCTGGCCCTGGGGCAGCGCCTTCGCTCCATTCATGCCTGCGCCTATCGCTGGGACGCCGCCGCGGTGATGAGCGACGCTTTCATCCAGCAGGTGTGCGACACCCAGCAGCGTATGGGGCTCCTCGCTGAAGTCCGCCTGTTCATCAAGCAGATCATCCGTTATCTGGACATGGCAGAACAGGACGGGACGCTCGAGGGCGTGGATCTGACAGACCAGATCGTCGCCGTCCAGCACGAGATTGCCCAGGAAAAAGGCGCCGTACACTCACCGCCGTCGTGGGATGCCTGATGGACCCTGCTGTCACTGCAGTGTTGCAAGACGCGCCGGCGTTTCAACTGCGACGCCTCCTCGAGCGCTTACGAGAAGGGCTGTACGATCCTCTAGCGGTCCGCCTGCTCACCGTGCATCACGAGACGCTGGACGCCAAAATCCGCGGCGACCTCCTCTCTGAAACGGATGCCAGTCGACATCTGTGCCTCTGTGGCGCCTACGGACAGGGCAAATCGCACACCCTGGCCTACGTGCAGGCATACGCCCTGCAGCAGGGCTACGTGGCGAGCGCGATCAACCTGGACCCACGGGAAGTGCCGTTCCACCAGTTCCGGCAGGTCTACCGTGCCTTGCTACGGGCCATGACGCTCCCTACTGCTGTGCCAGCCGGGACAGGAATGCCCGTGTCGTTCCTTAATGCCTGGCAGACATGGGCTGGAGCACGAGTCCAGGACAGTGCAGACCCGGCTATGACACTGGCCGCCCTCCTGCCGGCCACGATGCCACACGTCTTCAAAGCAATCCTGGTCGCCCTGCCCCTGCCCACCCTGGTTATCCCATCAGGCAAGCGACTCCTGGCCCAGTACCGGGATTTCCGACCAGCGGAGTTCCCCTGGACCTTACGGCGTGCCCTCTATGGAGAAGCCGTTCCAGTAGCGCGCCTGCGTGCTGCCCTCACATACCGCCAGGTCTCGTTCTATCGCCAGGCCTCCCTCGCCCTCCAGGGCTATGAACCCTTCCTGCACATGATCCTGGCGTTACCACAGCTCTTCCGCACCATGGGTTATCGCGGCTGGGTGCTGTTGTTCGATGAAGGCGAGGCCATCATCCAGGTGCCTCGCCCCATACGTGCACGGAGCTATCGTCTCCTGCACCATTTACTCTGTCCAGAGTCCCCGTCACCAGGACTGTACCCTGTCTTCGCCTTCACGCCGGACTTTTTCCAGCGGCTCCACGAAGAGGACTATGACTGGCCGTCCTTCGAGCGCAATTATGCCCAGGCCTGGCGTGACCTCGCCGTGTATCATCTGCGCGGCCTGTCGCTGGCTGCCTGGCAGAACCTCTGTGGTACCCTCATTGTTTTACACGCCGCGGCCTATGGCTGGCATGCCGATCAGGAGCACCTCTTGCCACTCTTGACAACACGCCTGGCGACGCTGCCGCTGCACGACCCACGCGCCACGCTCAAGGCGCTGGTCGATGAGCTGGATCAGGTCCAACAACACACCTTTTTTGCCCAACGCACCGGCGATACACCCCCACGGATAGGAGACCGCAACGCTTGGAGTCCAAGCCTGGAACGTACGCCTTGATTTTGTCATCCAGCGCTGACCATCCTGTACAGATCGGGCGGCTTGGGCAACTCCAGGTCCAGCCTGGCTTCTATGTGTATGTGGGGAGCGCGTTCGGTCCAGGCGGGGTGCTGGCACGCGTCGCGCACCACCGCCAGCGTGCGGCGCAGCCGCATTGGCATATCGACTACTTGCGAGTGGTCGCACCCTTGACTGAGATCTGGTATGCCTATGATCCGCTCCGTCGGGAACACCAATGGGCCGAGGCGTTGCAACAGACCCGTGGAGCCTCCACATCCCTGCAGCGCTTCGGGGCATCGGATTGTACCTGTGCCTCACATCTCTACTTTTTTACCAGGCGTCCCTCATGGCACACCTTTCGCCGTAGGATGCGACAGGTGTGCCGTGATCACGCACCGATATACTGTCAGCAGCTTGTCCACGTATACGTATAGGAAATCCAAAAGCCTTTTTCGCCCCGGCCCCCCCGGCCGCACGCTCCCGCTGGCGGCTGTTCGCGGTGATGGCTGCGCCCCCAGCGCCTAGCGGCTGCCTGCCACAGCCGCGCGCAGCAAGGCCCAGCGCGGCGTAGTACGGCTGGACATGCGGCTCAGGATGGGGTAGGGTGGAAGTCTCAGGGGTTCCCTCGCGCGAAGGCCTCGGGACGGTCGGTTTGGGAAAGCTGGGGGGGACGATTTCAAACGGAATCTCACAGGCGCAAAGGCATGAGATAAGCCGTCGCGGTGCGCACGTCGCCTACGGGACCACGCTGGCGTGGGCTTAGTCGAACGCGAATATCTCTTGGCGACAGCGGGCTGGTGCAATGGGAGGTGGGACGGACGCTAGCTTGAGATGACGTAGGATGCGTGTAATCACCGACTCATGGATGATGGCGGCAATGATCCGCAGTGAGCCACGTCGGCAAAAAGGACAGGTGGCCATATCCAGATCAAATACGCGGCCCAGCAGTCTGGCCCAGTTCCAATAAGGTGTTCCCGTCTGCGTTTCTTCGCCGTACGCACCCTGCTGGCGCGGTGTGGGAATGATCGCATCTCGAAGCTTGCTATGTGGCGCTAACCGCTCGCCTCGAAGTCACGCGGCGATGGATTCCGGTAGGGAGGTAAAGCGAACAAGAGCGCATCTACAGGTCGGGATTTTTCGGGAGTGGGGAAAACGGAAGAAAGCGCACCTATGCTTTCGAAATGTCCCGCATCATGAAATTCTCTCCCATGATGGCGCACATCCTGTTCGCCGGCAGATTCTTATACTGCCCAGACGTTCACTATAGTAAAATATAGGGAGAAAAATTTTTAGATGTGATATTTTAGGCCAGCTTTTCCATTTAGCACCTCCTATTGGGGAATAGGTGCAATGAAGCGCGAAACACTTCCAATAACTCCTGCGGTTGTTCGATGGGCGCGAGAGCGCGCGGGTTTCTCCCTCGAAGAGGCGAGGCAGAAATACAAAAAGATCGAGGCGTGGGAGACTGGTGCGGCCTTCCCCAGCTATGCGCAGCTTGAGGACATGGCCGATAAATTCAAAGTCCCGATTGCAGTTTTCTTTTTCTCCGCACCACCGAATGTGCCCCCCATCTCAGAAACTTTCCGCACGCTGCCGGAGCATGAATTTGAGCAACTGCCGCCACGCATCCGGCTCTTGCTGCGCAAGGCAAAATCCTTTCAGCTCAACCTGATTGAGATGACCGGAGGCGTCAACACCGCGCCGCGCCATATCACGCATGACATTACCTTCGAGGAAGATATCTCAGTCGCCGAGGCGGCCGGGCGCGTGCGAAGATACTTGGATATATCGGTTGCAGAACAAACTGGGTGGCCAAGCGACGATGCCGCGCTCGAAAAATGGCGCCGAGCGCTACAAGATGTCGGGATCTCGGTTTTCAAAGATGCCTTCAAAGTGCAGAACTATTCGGGGTTTTGCTTATACGATGACGTATTTCCGATTATTTATGTGAACAACAGCAATGCGAAGACGCGCCAAATCTTCACGCTCTTCCACGAACTGGCGCATATCCTGTTCCATACCAGCGGCATTGACCTGCTGACCGACGACTTTATCCAGCGCCTGCCCGATGATGCGAAAAAAATCGAGATCATCTGTAACCGCTTTGCGGCGGAGTTCCTTGTTCCTGAAAACGATTTCGAGACCGCATTCGAGGGGAGACCGCCGACTGAAGCGACGGCCGAACATCTCGCCGCTCTTTTTTATGTGAGCCGCGAGTTCATTTATCGGAGATTTCTTGATCGCAATCTCATCAGCCAGGCTGAATATGAAAGCGCCAGTCTCCGCTGGGCAGAGCAACAAAGGACGGGCGAAGGCGGCGGCAATTACTATTACACAAAGATTTCGTATTTGGGATCAGACTACATCAAACTTGCCCTCAGCCAATATTACCAAAACCGCATTGATGAGGCTCAGCTCGCGGAATATCTCGACATCAAGCCACGCAATCTCAGCACCTTTGAGGAGTATGCCTTAAGGGGGCAGGAGTGATCTATAGTTTCGATACTTCTCCGCTGTCGTCGCTTTTTAGAAACTTTTATCGCAGCCGCTTTCCTAGCCTTTGGGTGAAATTCGATGCCCTTGTTGATAATGGGCAGATCCTATCAACACGCGAGGTTCTCAGAGAAATCAACGACGGCGGCCCAGATACCCTGCGGGAATGGGCGAAGGTCCATGAGGAAGTCTTCGGGGTGCCGACAGCCGAAGAGGCCGCTTTTGTTATGCGCATTTTCGCGGTCCAGCACTTCCAGCAAAATATAGAGCAGAAGAAGCTGCTGAAAGGTGGCTACCATGCCGACGCATTTGTCATCGCTAAAGCCTTTGTCGTGCAGGGCACTGTCGTGACCATGGAGGGAATCAGGCCTAACGCCGTCAAAATCGCCAATATCTGCCAGCATTTCAATATTCCCTGCATGTCGCTCGAAGAATTCATGGAAGGCGAGGGCTGGGTGTTTTAATCATTTGCCTACCTGCCCGCCGCAGTCCAGACATTTTACGCGAGGTTCCTTTAACGACCAAGCCGGGGTAAATAGGGTTGATGGTGAAATCTTCGCCTGTAGTGCTGCAATGATCTGCTCTAGCTCAACCTGTGCTTCGGCTTGCAGGCCAAGACAAAGCCCTATGCCGTCCGCATCGGTGCTCAAACGAGATTGCAACACCAGCTTGTAAGACTGCTCGGCCTGCTGCTCCATCCTATAGGCATGCAAGTGCATTGAGTCCCCAATGCATCCGCGGCGGACTTCGACGCGGTCCCGGCTGCAGTACGGCCGGCGAGTTATGCAGTATCTGGACGAAGAGGAGTAAGGAACTAGCGGCGGTGCCCTACGGCACGGCCGCGGGCATCGGACCAGGAGTGGTACCTGTAATCGTTTTCAGCACGACATAGTCGGTGTCCGTGACGGACGTGGGTTCCAGGAACTCAGAGTAGTGCTGGTCACCGGCAACGTAACGCAGAAAAAAGGCGGTGATCCAGTGCGCCATGATGGCGTTCGTCTTAGCCTGTGGCAGCACTTCTGAGCAAGGGAGGGTGGCAAAGCCCGGCAGGCAATCGTTTCTGAAGGTGTGACCGGCGCGGTGAACAAGTATGTACCAGTGATCGGCCGCCGTGGATGGTCTGCGTGTATAGAAATTCTCTGTCTCCACATACGACACCATCGAGTCTAAGCCGCCCGACATGAACATCATGGACTTTGAGATCCTGCACGGATCGGGTCGCGGCGGTATGGCAGTAGCCGGCACTAGTGGTAGGCCGGTGAGCACACGCGGATCTTGCTCCATTAACTTCAAAACGGTGTAGCCGCCGAAGGAGGAACCGGCCGCAACGACACGATCGGCGTCGACGAGATAACCGAGTATGTCGTCTTGGCCGGAGATCAGACCTAACACCCCATCGAGCGCCGCGCCCGAGCCGATGTGGTGCACTTTCTCTCCAGCCCGCTCCCCAAAGGCGATACGCTGCTGCACCGAGGCCGCCATGGTGCGGGCAAGCTCCGGTTCGTTGTCGAGCAGCGGATCATCCCCGGTGGCCACGGCAACCTCCCTTCCCGCCTCCAGATATCCCAGCCGACGCAGCTTGCGGATGACCCAATGGCTGATTGTCTGGAGGACCTTGGCAATGTCGGCATTGCTGGGCGGTTCGGCTTTGACAAAGCGGGGCTTGAGACCCGCTTCGGTCCGAGCGAGGTAGACGCCTCAAGGAAGACGACATAAAAATGGAGATTCAAATTGAGACTTCCGCCGAATCATTGGATAAATGAGACCGATCCTGGCTGCACGTTCTGCCGCTTGACACCATGTCTGACCGCTTGGTTGACGTAATATTGCGCGATGGTGGTGCGGACGATGGTATGCACCTGTGCCGTCAAGTCACGCGATGACGACCTCCAGTAGCGCAACGGTATTGGCACCGATACGACCCATTGGCGTGTCGGCACCCAGGGCATGCCACACTCGACCAGATGGGCCGCGGTCTGGGCCATGGGCCGCCCCGCGCATGAGGAGTAAAACCCGCGCCGCTTACAGCTGAAGGCCAGCAGGACCTCTTGCTTGCAGGTATCACATCCCAGGCGGAGAAACCCGTGGGCCAGGATGCCACATTGTAAATAGTCGTAAAACTCACGCTGCACATAAGCGGGCAAGCCTTTGGTATCGGGGTCGTCGTCGAGCGAGGCAAGAAAGGTCTCCAGATGTTCCGCGATCACTTTATAGAGCACTGTGCGGCTCGGACCCGGGGTTCGTAGGTGGCAACAGCTGGCTCCATAAGAGCACCCACGTACAGTATCGAGGTTATGAGTATGAGAGGAAGTGTCAATGACTAAACTGCACACATGTACAGTATTCAAGGCCATACTTCGGTGAGGATAAGGCGCGTAAAGTGGTACGCGCCGCATCCGCCATGGCTATTGATGCCCGACAAAGCCAGCGAGCATACCTGCAGGTGCAGGCAGCGGTACAAAGATTCCATGCTGCGTCCGGGCGGTGGAGGCTCCGGGGGTGCACTCCCGTAGACACCGGGGCAAAAATACCGTTTGAATTTCCTACCCGTCTGAGGGCTTTGAGGGATTGCCTCTTGACTTTGACGCCGCCGAATTCTATCGTCGTTTCGACCGCTTCAGCACGAGCGGACGCCAGATGAGGGAAGCAGGACGCGACCATGGCGCGATTGTGCGAGGATGAGGTCGTTGTATGCGGGGACCAGTGCTTGTCATGACAACCGGACCTGTGAAGAGATCTAAAGGATAGTTCTATGGGAAATCCCCTACAGCGGACGCCGACAGTTGGGACAGACATGAGTGAGGAAGTTGAGCAGTGCGATGTGATGATCATCGGTGCCGGGGTGACAGGATTGTATGCGTTGTACCGTTTGCGCGAGCTCGGGCTCTCGGTCCGGGCCTTCGAGGATGGGGGTGGAGTGGGTGGCACCTGGTATTGGAACCGCTACCCCGGGGCGCGCTTCGACTCCGAGAGTTATACCTACGGGTATTCGTTCTCGGAGGAACTCCTGCAGGAATGGGACTGGAAAGAACATTATTCTGGTCAGCCGGAGAACGAGCGCTACCTCAACTATGTGGCGGACAAGTTCGACCTGCGCCGGGACATCCGGTTCCACGCACGCGTGGCCTCGGCCGTCTTTGACGAGGGCGCGGACCGCTGGCAGGTCCACTTGGAGGATGGCCACCGGGCGCGAGCCCCATTCTTGATCACGGCGGTTGGGAGTCTATCGGCGTACTACATACCGGACTTCGAGGGCCTCGACAGCTTCAAGGGCGACTGGTGTCACACCGGCAGATGGCCGGCGGAGGGCATGGACCTGGCCGGTAAGCGGGTGGGCGTCATCGGCACCGGGGCCACCGGTGTCCAGCTCATCACAGAGATCGCCAAAGAAGTCGGCCATCTGACGGTTTTCCAGCGCACAGCCAATTACTGTGCGCCGCTTCGCAATGCACCCATCGATCCCGAAACCCAGCGCCAGATCAAGGCGAGCTACCCGGACATCTTCAAGAAGTGTAACGAAACCGCGGGCTCGTTTGTGCACCAATTCGACTCGCGGTCGGCCCTGGACGTCTCACCGGAAGAGCGGCTGGAGCAGTACGAGAGGCTGTGGGCCGAACCGGGTTTCAAGAAATGGCTGGCCAATTTCTATGACATCATGATGCCCGGAAAGGCTAATGAGGACTACGCAGAATTTGTCCGGCAGAAGATCCGCGAGCGCGTCAAGGATCCCGTGGTGGCGGAAAAACTCGTACCCAAGAACCATATGTTCGGCTCCAAGCGCCTCCCCTGTGAGAGCGGGTATTATGAAGTGTACAACCAGGACAATGTCTTACTGGTTGACGTGCGCGAGGCCCCGATCGAGCGCATCACGCCCACGGGCGTCAAGACCCGTGATGCCGAGTACGCCCTGGACGTCATTATCTTTGCCACAGGCTATGACGCCGTGACTGGGGCGTTGACCCGGATCGACATCCGCGGCGAAGGCGGGCAGACGTTGAAGGACAAGTTTGCCGCGGGGCCGCGCACCTATATGGGCATCCAGAGCGTCGGCTTCCCGAACCTCTTCACCATCAATGCCGCGTCGGTCGGTAACTTCGTCAGAGCCGCCGAGCCGCTCGTGGACTGGGTATGCGACTGCATCGCCTATGTGCGCGATCATCAGTGTACGCGGATTGCGCCCACGCCCGAGGCGGAAGCGGCATGGACCCAGCATGTCGCGGAGGCGGGCGCGAAGATTCTCCGGACCCAGGCCGACTCGTGGTTCGTGGGAGCGAACATTCCCGGGAAAGCCCGGTTCTTGCTCACCAGTCCAGACAGTGCCCCCGTCATGCGGGCCAAGCGGGCGGAGGTGGCGGCCAAGGGCTATGCAGGGTTTGTGTTGCAATAGATGATTCGCTCTGCTCCGCTTCGGCATTGGTGACCAGGGCCATACAGTGTTCTGTTTGGCGATGTGTGCCCAACCCTCGCCAAGGTAAAATCAGCCTGGGAGGGCCTCACGCTACAAGTACCTGGGCCGGGCAGGCGTGTCCGGGTGAGGGATACTCCAAATGGACCTCAGGTGAGGCAATGTACACTCTCTCCCGCATTGTGTTATGATATCGCCGTCACGTCGAGTCTATACATATGTGGAGAGGTAGGAGCGCGTACGGACCACGCACAACGCGTCACATTCCATGACGTGCTCAACACGATCCAACACGGAGGGGAAGTATGGCCAAGCAGGGTGTGGTGCCCGATACATTGACGCAGCCCTTCTGGGACGCCGCCAACGAGGGGCGGCTGGTGATTCAGCACTGTCAGGCCTGCAACCGGCTGCAGCATCCACCGGCACCGACGTGTCAGCAATGTGGCTCCAAGGACCATCTGGCGTGGCAGGAGATGAGTGGACGGGGCACGATCTACAACTACGG
>WNGA01010152.1_pt1 | contig 12979 bp, 16 predicted proteins | sample 5400061 | NCBI WGS metagenome assembly WNGA01 (sample SAMN13153366, study PRJNA577476) | soil metagenome | isolation source: 100 cm soil or saprolite under grassland replicate 2 | place: USA:California | collected 2016-06-15
GGCGCGTTCGAGAACCTGTCGCTCCTCCAGCGCCTGGTGCAGCTCGACCTGCTCGGCCTGCTCCCGCAGGCGACGGTGGAGCCGGTGCGCGAGGAGCCGGCGATGGGCGCGGCACGCCTCGCGGCGGCGCTCGCGTGGACCTTGAAGTGAGCGAGGAGCGGGTCCCCCGCGACGAGCGAACACCACCAGCCTTGAGCCCGCAGCGAGGCCTGGAGGCGAATGCCGACGGGACGAGCTGCTTGAGCAGGAGCCCGCCGTGACCGAGCGCCGACCGACCGAGGCACGCAACGCAAGGGCGCGCGGCCTCGAGTCGTTCACGACCCGCCACATCCTCGAGCTGATGAACGACGAAGATGCGACCGTCCCGGCCGCGGTGCGCGCCGCGCTGCCGGCCATCGAGCGTGCCGTCGAGGAGATCGTGAATGCGTTCGGAGCTGGACGTCGCCTCCGCTATATCGGGGCGGGCACCAGCGGCCGGCTCGGCGTGCTCGACGCGAGCGAGGCGCCGCCGACCTTCGGCGTCGACGAGGACGTGGTGCGCGGGATCATCGCCGGTGGCGACGAGGCCCTGCGCCGCTCGATCGAAGGGGCGGAGGACGACTCGAGCACCGGCGCGCGCGCCGTCCGCGAGCACATGCGTGACGGCGATGTGCTGGTTGGCATCTCCGCAAGCGGACGCGCGAAGTTCGTCACCGCCGGGATGGTCATGGCACGCGAGATCGGTGCGCGCACGGTCGCGCTCACGTGCGACGCATCGTCGCCGCTCGCAAAGGACGCCGACATCGCGATCGCGGTCGACGTCGGGCCCGAGATCCTCGCGGGTTCCAGCCGGCTCAAGGCCGGCACCGCGACGAAGCTCGTGCTGAACATGCTCTCCACCGCCGCGATGATCCGCTCGGGCCGGACGCGCGGCGATCTGATGGTCGACCTGCGCCCGACGAACGCGAAGCTGCGCGAGCGCGCGGTGCGCATGGTGCGCGACGAGACCGGCCTCAGCGAAGACGAGGCACGCGCGCGGCTCGAGGCAGCGGGATGGAGCGTGCGCAAGGCGCTCGAGCCATGAAACTGATCGTCAACGCTGACGACTTCGGGTATTCGGAGCGTATCTCGACCGGGATCCTTCGCGCGCACCGCGACGGCATCGTCACCGCGACGACGCTCATGACGAAGGCTCCGCACACCGATGGCGCGGCGAAGCTCGCGCGCACGAATCCGTCGTTCGATGTCGGCGTGCACCTGGTGCTGACTTTTAACCGCCCTACGGGCGACGTCGCACGCCTCCGGACCCTTGTCGACAAGGACGGGAAGTTCTTTCGCCCAAAGGAGCTGCTCGCGCAAAACATCGACCGCGAAGAGGCCCTGCTCGAATACCGCGCGCAGTACCAAAAGGCGCGCCGGCTCCTCGGACGCGCACCCTCGCATCTCGATTCGCATCACTGGGTGCACGACCATCCGGCCCTCGAGTGGGCGATCGGCGAGCTCGCACGCGAGACCGGAGCGGCGGTGCGCGTCCATTCGGACGAGCAGCGCGACCGGCTCCGCGCGCGTGGCCTGCGCACACCCGATCACTTCGCGCGCGAGTTCCAGTACGAGGGCAAGGTCGGGATCGACTCGCTGCTCGCGTTGCTCGAGCGGATCGCGATGACGAGCGGCGTCACCGAGCTCATGTGCCATCCGGGTGAGCCCGACGAAGGTCTGGCGAAACGGTCGGGCTACGCGCGCGAGCGCGCGACCGAGCTCGCGACCCTTACGGATCCGCAGGTCCGCGCGGCGGTGAAGGATCTCGGCATCACGCTCGCCACGTTCGCCGACCTATGAGGAAGGCGCTGTGGGTCGTGCGCGATCGCATCACGGACCCGCATGCGATCGACGAGCTCCTCGCCGACGCGACGACGCGCGGCATCTTCGATCTCGTCGTTCAGGTCCGCGGACGTGGCGATGCGTATTACCGCTCCGACCTGGAGCCGCAGGCGCTCGCCCTGGCCGGGAGCGACCTCGATCCGCTCGAACACCTGGTCCGCTTCGGCGCCGCGGTCGGCGTGCGGATCCATGCCTGGGGGAACGTGTTCTTCGTGTGGTCGGACAAGGACGGCTCCCTGCCCGGCTCGCCGGCGCACCTCGTGAACCGACACCCGGAGTGGCTGCTCCGCCCCGGCGGCGTGAAGTACCTCGATCCCGTCGGCGGCACGGATTGGGAGGGCATCTACATCGATCCGCGCAGCCCCGCGGCACGCGAGCACACGCTCGCCGTCTTCACCGACATCGTGTCGCGCTACGCGGTCGAAGGTTTCCACTACGACTACGTGCGGTACCCGCAGGTCACGTACGCGGCAAGTCCGGATGACCACGAGCACGTCACCACGCTGGTGCGCGAGGGCGCGAAACGACTGCGTCACGCGCGGCCGGGCGTCGTGATCTCCGCCGCGGTGTTCCCCGACCCCGGTGTCGCGCGCGGTCGCGTGCTGCAGCACTGGCCGGAGTGGGCGGCGGAGGGCCTCGTGGACCTCTTGTGCCCGATGGCGTACCGCCGCGACACCGCGGAGGTCGAGCGCGTGCTCTCGCTCGCGCGCGCGGCCGCGCCGCAGACCGAGATGTGGGGCGGTCTCATGGCGTACAAAGGAGAGCGGCAGCTGCTGCGCGATCAAGTGCGCGCCGCGGCGCGCGCGGGCTGCGAAGGCGCGATCCTGTTCGCGTACGACCCCGAATCCCCCGAACTTCTGGATGTTTTCGCCCAGGCCTAGCGGCGGCGCTACTCTCTTGTCCCCGTGCCGAACGAACCGACACCAACACCGGTCGCAGCGCCGCCGCCCGAGGAGCCGCGCCGTCCCGACCCGCTCGCCACTGCGGTGGCCGAAGGCGTCGTGCGCCTCAGGCGGGAGGCCGGTCTCTCCGAGCGCGCGGCGGCGCGCAAGCTCGGCACGTCGCAGACGCAGCTCCGACGAATGGAGGACCCGCGATACCTTCCGTCGCTTCGCTCGCTGCAGCGCGTCGCGCTCGCGTACGGATACACGCTGAGCGTCGCGTTCGAGCGCGAAGACGCGCAGCCGAAGCGCGACGTACCCGCGAAGCGCGACGTGCCCGCTAAGCGCGCCGCGCCGGCGAAGGAGGCCACGGCCAAGCGGGCCGCGCCCAAAGCGCCTAGAGGGTCCGCGTCACCTTCGAGAGCCCGGCGGGCTTCTCCGGGTCGCGGCCGTGGCGGCGCGCGACGTGCGCCGCGACGTTCTGCGCCGCGACGACGAGCACGATCGGGCTGAGCAGCTCACCCACCCGACGCCGCAGCAGCACCGCGTCGTCCACTTTCTTCGCCAGCGCCTCGTCGTCGGTTATCGCGTAGACGTGTGCGCCGCGGCGGCGCATGGCAGCCGCCAATGAGCGCGCCTCGCGCTCCGTCGCACCACGCGCCGCGAGGAACAGCACGGGTGTTCCCCGCTCGAGGAGGGCGCGGGGGCCGTGCGCGAAATCCGCGCTCGAGTACGGCTCCGCCCAGACGCGCGCGAGCTCCTTGATCTTCAGCGCGGCCTCGAGCGCCGCGGCGTAGCCGTAGCCGCGACCGAGGACGACCAGCGCGCGAGCCGACCCGATCTTGCGCGCGATGCGGGCGGCGTCCGGCTCGCTCTCGACCGCCTCACGCACCGCCTCCGGCAGCTCCGCGAAATCGAGCGGCCGACCCGCCGCCGCTCCCGCGAGCATCGCGAGCGCGACACACGAGGTCGTGTATGTCTTCGTGGCCGCGACCGCGCGCTCCGGTCCGCAGCGAAGCTCGAAGACGTGCTCGGCCGCACGGCCCAGCGCGGACGACGGGCGGTTCGTGATCGCGATCGTGAGCGCACCGTCGCTCCGTGCAGCGGCGATGACCGCCGAGACATCGGGCGCCGCGCCCGACTGAGAGATCCCGATCACCGCACCACCCGCGTAGCGAGGCGGCGTGCCGTACCGCGTGATCAGCGACGGCGCGGCGGAGGCGGTCACGATGCGTGCGAGACCCTCGAACAGGTACTTGCCGTACGTCGCGGCGTTGTCGGAGGAACCCCGGGCGGCGACGGTGAGGTGCTCGGCGCGCGCGAGGAGCGCGCCGAGACGCCGGGCGTCTACGGCGCCCTCGTCGAGGAGGCGTGCCACCGCCGCCGGCTGCTCGGCGATCTCCGAACGAAGCGACATCGAGGCGATGATGCACGCGAACGCGGCGGTACGAGAGGGGCATGACGACCGGCCTACTTGTGGCGGGCCGCGGCGGCGCCCAGCATCCAGCGCCGAGAGGCGGTAAGGACGCAATGGGAGGCATTCGCTCGGCGTTCACAGCGCTCGCCCATGGACCGCGCGCGCGCCTCGCTGAGCGCGCTGCCGAGTACCTCGGCGAGCGCCTCTCCAACGACTACGTCGTCATGGCGCGGTACGAGCCGCGCGACGTCAACTCCGATGCCGTTCCGCTCGTCGTCCTTGGACCGCACGGCGTGCTCGTCGTCGAGCCGCGGGACGAAAAGGGCGCGCTCGTCTGTTACCAGGATCACTGGTACCGGCGCACGAGCCCAGGCGTCTCGCATCCACTCTCCGACTCACCGTCGAAGCGCGCACGCTCGAACGCCGCACGCGTGAAGAGCGATCTCGCAAGCGGCGGCTTCCCATATGCACCCGTCGATGGCGTCGTCGTGCTGACCCGGGGGCAGCCCGACGACGTCGGCAGCTCGTGCGTACCGGTGATCGCGGGGATGGACGCGCTCGTGCGTCATCTCGAGTCGCGTTCGCAGCGCGACAGCTCCGTCGAGCACACCCGTGCGCTGGTGGGCGCACTCTCCGGCCCGATCAGGCTCGCCTCAGCCTGACCTCCGGACTCCGCAGACCCGCGAACAGATCCGTCTCAAGCGGCGGGCCGCCGGGCTCCGGATATTCGCGGATGAATGTCTCCCGGGTGAAGATCTCCGGCAGCTTCGCGCGCGCCGTCGCCCACATGGCGAGATCGGGCGCCTGCGTCTCGTGCGCTTCCATCGCGCTCACCTTCGCGTCGAGGACGTCGGCGACGTCGACGACAGCGCCGAGCCGCTCGCGCGTCCAGCGCTGTGGCTTCACTGCGAGCGTCTCCATGTACTGCGCGAACGCGGGCATGAGCAAGGACAGCCGATCGATGAGCTCGGCCGAGGCGACGAACCGGTAGCACCGCTTCGCGTGCCAGTGCGCGCCGAGTTCGGGCTCGTGCCGCTGCACGCCGGCGAGCTCGATGGCCTTGAGCGCGCGTTCGCCCGCCGCGATGTGATCGGGATGGCCGTAACCCCCATCCGGTCCCCAGATGATCACGACCTCGGGCCGCACCAGCCGTAGCCAGCGCACGATGTCGCGGACCACCCAGTCCTCGTTGACATCGGCGAGGCCGCCGTCGGGGTATCTGAGACACGTGACACTCGTAACGCCCATCCTGCGTCCCGCCTCCGCGAGCTCGCGCGCGCGCGTCGGCCCCACCAGCTCGCGGGGGACGATCTTGTCGTCGACACCAGCCCAGCCCTTCTCGCCCTCGGTGAGGCAGAGGCTGTGGACCTCGACGCCGTCTCTGGCATATCGGATGAGCGTGCCGCCCGTTCCGAAGGTCTCATCATCGGGATGCGCGAGCACCGTCGCGAGCGTGAGCGGCATAGCCGCGGACGATACCCGACGCTGTCCCGGATCAGCGCCGCTCGAAAATGAGCACCGACGCGCTGTCGTAGGCGAGGGAGTAACGCGCGTCGCCGCGTAGCGCTTCGGCCAGCGGCGCGCAGCACGAGGCCGGCGTCTGGTGGCCGCTCGAGCTGAGGGAGTCCAGGTAGACGTAGTCGTATCGCACGCCGTCGGCGGCCAAGCGCTCGAGGCAGTCGCCATCGCTCTGAGCGCACGCGGCCGCGCGCTGGTGCTGCGCGTGCCTCTCCGCGGCGACCCCAGGGAGCCACTCCGCGCCTTGAAATACGACGACGCTTGCTCGCAGAGCGAGCGCGGGGAGCCACTCACCGGCGGCATCGGTCTCAGCAGGCCGCGTCGTGACCACGAGCACGCGAGCGCCCGGAGGCGTGTGGTGAGCGACCCAATTCATCGCGACCCTGTCGTCGGCGGAGAGACCTACCAGCGCCCCCACGAAGGCGAGCATCGCCGCGACCGTGAGATAGGCGATCCCGGTGATCGCGATCGCGCGGACCGCGCGAGGGGCGACGCCGATCTCGGACGCCGCGGCCACACCGATCCCAGCGAGCATCGCGAGCGGGATCGCGGACAGCATCTCGAACTGATTCGGCAGCACGAAGGCGAGCGCGACGACCCACAGCGCCGGCAGCAGCTCGCGTCGGGCGAGCGAGATCGCGACACCCGCCAGCGCGAGGGCGCTCACGAGCGGGAAGAGAGGCTCGTTCCAGGCGTTCCAGCGAAGGAGGGTCCCGATGGCCGGCACGATGAGGTCGCCGCCCCTGTCGGCGATCGCCGCGGCAGTGAATGGTGCGATGCCGTGTCGCGCGACGACGGTGAGCCACCAGGGGGCGGCGAACGCGATCGCCCCCGCGCCGACCAGCACCAGCCGCGCCAACCCCGGGCGCGTGCGCGAGCGCACGACCGCGACGAGTACCGCGCTCAGCGCGAGGAAGACTGCAACGTTCGGATGAGAGAGAGCGGTCAAGCCTGAGAGCACCGCGGCGAGCAACACGTCGAGCCGTGATGTGCCGGCCAGCGCGCGCACGAGGGTCGCTAGTGCGAGCAGCGCGAAAAGCAGACCGAGCGATCGCGTCAGACCGCCACCCATGATCGGCCAGGCGAAGCTCGCCGGGACGAGCGCGTACGCGTACGTAGCCGCGCGGGCCGCCGTCGGCCCAAGCAGTCTGTGGGCGAGGAGCGCGAACGCAGGCAGGCAGGCCACGGAGAGAAGGAGCGGCAGCCACCGGAAAAGCTCGATCAGGTCGACTCTCGTGGCCATCGTTATCAGTGCGGAGAGATACAAGCCGAGCGGAGGGTACGCGAACGGTATCCCAAGGTCGTTGTAGCTCGTTGTGATCGGGATCCGGAGACCAGCGCTGATCAGTTCACGCGTCATCACGACGAACAGCCCGCCATCGTTGAGCGGGAAATCGGAGGCGAGGACGTAACTGAGTCGGACAACGAGTCCCGCAAGTGTCGCGGCGAGTGTGTGAAGCGCCGCGCTGCGCACGTCAGCCGCTAAGAGTGGCGAGGAGGTCCTTCTCCATGGCTCGACACGATAGCCGACGTATCCTCGCGTAGTGAGCAGTACCGCGCGGATCGTCGTCGTCGAGGACGATGCGTCGGTCGCGGAGCTCGTCACGCTCTACCTACGCAACGCGGGTTACATCGTCGAGCACGCGGCTACGGGCGAGCGTGCACGCGTGCTGTTCGACGAGGTGAAGCCCGCGCTCGTCGTGCTCGATCTCGGCCTGCCCGACACGGACGGTATCGACCTCTTCAACGAGCTGCGCGGCCGCGCGGACACGCCGGTGATCGCACTCACCGCGCGGGCCGAGGACGCCCAGCGGATCGCCGGACTCGACGCGGGAATGGATGACTACCTCGCGAAGCCATTCAATCCGCGCGAGCTTGTATCGCGCGTGCGCGCGATCCTGCGGCGCGCCTCGGGTATGCCCGGCGGCGGGCGCGTCCTGCGCGTCGGCAACGTCAGCGTCGACCCGGCGCGCCACGAGGTGCTCGTCGGTGAGCGCGCCGTCGCGCTGCGCGCGAAGGAATTCGAGCTCCTCGAAGCGTTCTGCCGGCAGCCGGGCATGGTCCTGACGCGCGACCGCCTGCTCGAGGACGTGTGGGGCTTCGCCTATCCGGGCGAGACGCGTACGGTCGACGTGCATGTGAAGCAGCTGCGCGACAAGCTCGTCGGCGCCGACGCGAAGATCGAGACCGTCTGGGGTGTGGGATACAGGCTGGCGAGGCCGACGGAGCAAGCGAAGCTTGCTCAGGAGGACGAGTGACGCCTGTGAGCGATCAGCGATACAAGATGGTCGCCCCCTCCACCTGATGTTGCGCAGCGTCGCGGGCCGGCTATTCCTCTCGTATCTCGGCGTCGTCGCGGTCGGCCTGCTCGTCGCGGCAATCACGATCTCCGGTCTATTCGTTCGGTACGAGAACGACGTGCTGCGGCTGCGCCTCCAGGAGCTGTCGGCGCCGCTGCTCACCGCGATGCAGACCGGACTGCGGAACGGCCAGCAGCCGCGCGAGGTCATCGATGCGCTGGCGGAACAGGCTGGGTCCGCCGAGGCGCGGCTCCTGGTGATCGCGAACAACCGGCGGGTGATCGTCGACAGCGAGGGCTCGCTGGCGAACCAGACGCTGCCACCGCCGACGCAGGGCGCGTTCGGCGCGTTCATCGACCGCGACGCACAGTGGCTGTTCGTGCAGCAGGCGTTCCGTCCGGCAGCGGCCGGGCTGAACCCGGCGATCATCGTCGTCGCGCGTCCCCGCGCGGCGTTCGGTGACGCGCTTCGGGCGCTGCTTCCATCACTGCTCGTCGCGGGCGTCGTCGCCGCCGGTTTCGCGCTCATCGTCGCGGGCCTCCTGTCGCGCACGATCACGCGACCGCTCCGCGAGCTCGTGAGCGGCGCGCGGCGCTTCGCGCACGGCGAGTACCGCACGCGCGTGCCCGTAGCGGGCCCCGGCGAGGTGGCCGAGCTGGGCGGCGCGTTCAACGAGATGGCGGGCGAGATCGAGCGCGCGCGCGACAGCGAGCAGGCATTCCTCGCGGACATCTCGCACGAGCTGCGCACGCCGCTTACGTCGATCCAGGGCTTCGCGCAGGCGATCGCCGAGGGCGAGGCGTCCGGCGAGGCCGCTCCGCCGGCCGCGAAGATCATCCAACGCGAGTCGCGGCGGCTCATCCGCATGGTCGAGGGACTCCTCGAGGTCGCGAAGCTCCAGGCCGGCGGTCCCGAGCTCGCGCGCGAGCGCGTCGAGGCCACCGCACTCGTGAGGAGCGCAGTCGCCGCCCTCGAGGTGCAGGCGCAGGAGGCCGGCGTGACGCTCGACGTTGCGACCGATGGCCTGCCCGCGGTGCGCGGCGATCCCGACAAGCTCGCGCAGCTCTTCACCAACCTCATCGAGAACGCGGTGAAGCACTCGCCGCGCGGCGCCGCCGTCGCGGTGCGCGGCGCGCGCGAGAACGGCGAGGCCGTGGTGCGCGTGCGCGACGCCGGATCAGGACTACCCGGCGGCGCGCAGACACGACTCTTCCGCCGCTTCTATCGCGGCGAGAACGCGCTACGTGACGGCGCGGGCCTCGGTCTCGCGATCGCGCAGGCGATCGCGGTCGCGCACGGCGGCACGATCACCGCGCGCAACATCGACGAGGGCGGCGCTGAGTTCATAGTCCGTCTACCGCCCGCGTGACCTGTACGTGCCGGGCCGCGCTTATCCTCAGCCGGTATGGCTCTCGGCGGCATCGTGAAGGGCAAGAAGACGACTCTGCGTACTCCGACGGAGGATGACCTCTCAGCGTACGGGCGCTGGATGGCCGACCTGCGAGTGCGGCGCGCGGCGGGCGTGTGGCACGAGCCCGCGATGCCCGCAACATGGAAAGAGCGGCTCAAAGAGCAGGCGAAGGAGCAGCGCGTCGTACTGTGGTCGATCGAGACCGACGGGCGGCTCATCGGACTCGCGCGAGCGCGTCTGGGTAGCCTCGAGGGTCCGCCATCCGCGTATGTGCAGCACTTCATCCTCGATCCCGAGGAATGGCGAAAGGGCTACGGCTGGGACGCGGCCCTCGCGCTACACCGCTATTTCTTCGACTACCTCGATTTGAAGCGCTCGGGCTTCGAATTGCGCGCGGACAACGTCGCGGCGCTGCGGATCGCCGAGAAGCTCGGCTACGCCGAGTTCGGTCGCGGACACCAGGTCCATTACCGCGACGGGACGTACGTCGACGAAGTTTGGCTGGTCATGCAGCGCGACGTATGGGACGAGCGCTTCGGAATGACCGAGCGCGAGTACGTACCACTCGGGGCGTCGCGCTGATGTTCGGACCGCGCATCGTCGGCGATAACGGCATCGAGCTTCGCCCACCGACGCTCGAGGACTACAAGCTCTTCGCCGAGTGGCAGATGCAGCCGGAGGTCACGCGCTTCTGGGGTCCGCGGTTCACAACGGAGACGGTCGCCACCGCCGAGGAGCGGCTCAAGCGGCATCTCGAGAGCCACGACAGCGTCTCGTGGTCGATCGCCTACCAGGGCGAGACCGTCGGCTTCACCGGACTCTTTGACATCAGCTGGACGAGCCGCGACGGCGAGACCGGCATCTTCATCGGGCGCCACGATCTCTACGGCAAGGGCATCGCGAGCGAGGCGGTGCGGCTTCGTATGGCATTCATCTGGAACGAGATGGGCTTCCATCGCACGCACAACTGGATCGCGCTCGCGAACCAGGGCAGCTGGCGCGCGAACCAGAAGTCGGGTTATTCCCAGATCGGCACGTACCCGCGCTCGTGGTTCCGCTCGGGCGAATGGTTCGATGAATGGCTCGGCGAGGCATTTCCGAGCACCTTCCCAGCGGACAAGCTCCCCAGCCCATGGCGCGATGAAAGCACCCGAAATGATGGTGTGAGCGCCGCAGACGCGGTACAATGATCTCGTCCCGCAAGGGACACGCGGCGGCAAGAGTGATCAACGCGGGCGTTCTGAGGCGTTTCTTCCTCCCGAACCCCATGGCGAGTGCTCAAGGCGTCAGCAACATAAAGGGAGGAAGCTTCAACAATGAGCTTCACCGACAAGACTCTGACCTGCAAAGACTGCGGTCAGGAATTCATCTGGACTTCTGGGGAACAGGAGTTCTACCAGGCCCGTGGCCTGGTCAACGAGCCAGGCCGATGCACGAGCTGTCGCGCGGCACGTCGCGCAAGCGGCGGCGGCGGCGGTTCGTACGGCGCAGGGCAGGGCATGAGTGGTCCCCGTGAGTTCTTCACGGCCACTTGCAGCAACTGTGGCAACGAGGCGCGCGTGCCTTTCCAGCCGCGCGGCGACAAGCCCGTCTACTGCAGCTCCTGCTTCGAGCAGGTCCGGCCTTCAGCATCCCGTCGATACGCCTAAGCGGCGCACCGATCAGCTGAAAGAGAGAACCCCCGCCACCGAAGGCGGGGGTTCTCTTATTGCGTCACGAGCTTCATGCGTTCCAGCCAGCGGTGCGTCGGATCGATCGTATACAGCGCGCCGCAGAGCCAGCCGCGCTGCGCGACGTCGAGCCGCGGCAGCACGTACAGGAAGTCCGTCTCGTCGACGGGTCGCGGTGACTTCGACTTGTACAGCAGCGCGACCTCTGGTCGTATGAACTCGATGCCATAAGCATCGCGGCGACCAAGGTCCGCGACGTTGAGTCCGACACGGGAGTTGCCCCGATACATCCAGCGCTTGCCTTCGCTCTCTTCGAGCAGCAGCTCCAAACGCCAGGGCCCGTCCGGCGTCTCGCGTGCCCAGATCTCGTGATGCTCGGGGTTCGTGATCTTCTCGCCGCGCTTCCAGGGGATGAGCTCCCCCGCGTGCGCGATCTGGACATCCCATTTCGCGAGTGCCTCGCGGAAGGCCAGCTGGTCGCGCCGCAGGACCGCGACCTCGATGTCGGCGTGCGCGCGCGTCTCGTGCCCGAGGAACATGTCGAGCGCTCGGCCTCCGGCGATCCACCACGGGGCCGAGACCGCCCCGAACAGGCGCTTCACCTCTTCGAGGCTGAGTGGCTCCCAGCGCTGCTCCGGCGTCGCGGCCGCGGTGTCCTGCATCAGAACCCCGAGCTGTACACGCGAACTGCGCGCATGCGGTAGGTGATCCGTTGCTGCTTCGCCCACGTCGCGTCGACGCTGCGCTGCACGCGCTCCTCGCTCTGGTAGTAACGGAACGCCAGCTTCCGTATGTCCGCCTGCGCGACCGTCTGGTCGTCATTCGCGCGGACGGTGCCATCGACGCGCAGGAAGCGGTAGCCGTTCGGAACGATGAGCGACGCGCGCGGATCGCGCGCGAGGTTCTGCGGCTTCTTCCGGCCAAGCGCGGTATTGAACATGATCTCGTCGCCCTCGAGCACGTACCACATCACGGTGAGATGCGCGGAGCCGTTCTCATTGGTCGTGCCGAGCACCGCATAGCGCGGCTCGTAGAGGAAATCGCGCTCGGCCTGCGTCAGCTCCCGTCTCACTCCCACACCTTTCGGTAATTTCTAACGGAACAGGTCACGGTCTGCGGGCCGAACGTACTCCTGCGCGGTCTCGGCGGGCTCGTCGAGCGTGAATCCGCGCACCAGGGCCACCGGACAGCGATCGAGCTTTCCCATGACGAGCTCCGCGGCCGCGGCGATCTCGTCGGCGACGGCGATCTCGGTCACGCGCAGCTCATAGCCCTCGGGGTCTCGCTGACCGACGTAGCGTTTGAGCGCGGGCAGCCCGGCGATCCCGATGGCGACGTTGGTGTGACCCTCGCGCCACGCACGCCCGAACGTGTCCGTCACGACGACGCCGACCGTCGCCCCCGTCGCCGCGCGGAACGCGTCACGCAGCCGCGTCGCCGACGCGTCCGGATCCACGGGCAAGAGCACGACCGTGTCCGGCGCACTCTCCGAGAACGACCTCGATCTGGCGCGCGTCTTTGCCCGCCTCCGCCGCCATCTGGCGCGCACGCTCACCCGGCGCCACGTCCGCGAGATGCACGATGCGCCCCTCGCTCTTCGAGACGATCTTCTGCGCGATGACCACGATGTCACCGTCGCGGATCTCCTCACGCTGCGCGCGCGCTGCGTCGCGGATGAGGGTCGCAAGGTCGTTGCCGGGCAGGATCTCCGGCAGGCCGTTGACGGCGGTAACGATGAGCTGCGTCAACGTTTCCCGCGCGCGGGCTTGGTCGGCGCGGCGATGAGCTTCGTGAGGAGCGCGCGCAGCCGCGGCGTCTGCGCGAGCGAGCGTCGCAGCCCGACGATCGTCGAGCTCGAGATCATCAACGGACTGCGCTGGAAGCGACCGCGATGGTCGTAGTGACTGAAGCGGATCGAGAGC
>WNGA01020268.1_pt1 | contig 12979 bp, 14 predicted proteins | sample 5400061 | NCBI WGS metagenome assembly WNGA01 (sample SAMN13153366, study PRJNA577476) | soil metagenome | isolation source: 100 cm soil or saprolite under grassland replicate 2 | place: USA:California | collected 2016-06-15
CGCTGATTCCCACTCAAAGAGCGTGAGCCGCTCGCCATCCTCGGCCACATAGCCTTTGTGGGATATGTGGCCGGGCATTTTGCGGGCAAGCTCGCTCATGCGGAGGAACCAATGCCGGTATTCCGGACCTTCCCCTTCATGCGTACGGCGAGCACGAAAAATGACCACGATCATCAGTGCCTCCCTGTTCGCCGCCCCGTTTCCACGCCTTTGACTTGGCCCACTGTCGTGTCCCCATCGTGCAGGAGTTGCCTGCGGTGGTATGCCTCCATCCACCACTCCTTTCAATGAGGTCAGCCACGTCGCCACCCTGACTGAAATTCGGTCCTTCGGCTCGTGTCAACAAAACCCGGACGTCGCTCTCGCTCGCCTCGTGCACGGCTTGGCGAAGCCCTTCGGAAAACGCCACCGCAATGAGATTTCCCGGAGGGTTGCAAAGGATAATGTGACCGATCGCCCCTGTGCGCTCGAACCGGATCACTTGCATGGGTAGGCCCCCGCTGTCCTCAGCGCAGCAGCTTCAGGCTGCCCGTAAGCGATTTCACCCACTTCTCAGGACCGGCAAGGCCGAGGCCTTCGATTGTCTCGGTCGCGAGATCGCGCGCGGCGAGCTGCGCCTGATAGGCGGCGAAATCATGCAGGCTGCGGGCAAACTGCGGGAATGGAACGACGATCTCGCCTTCGCGCGTGGGCAGCGCTCTGAGCAGGGTTGCCCGGATGGCTTCGGCTGGCGCCTGCAGGATCGGGACGGGTCGATCCGCGCTGTTCTTGATCAACCGTCCAGCCGCGTCGGTCAGCGTCACGTTTCCGAACGCCGGCTCGACGGCGCCAAGGCCGACTGCAATGGTCGCGACCGTATTGGCGATCAATCCGATCGCGAGCGACGGATCGACGACGATCGCGATGCCCTTGTCGGTCGGGCTCATCCGGCGATCGCCCCGACGACCGTGAGCGCGAAGGTCGAGAGGCTTGCAGCCGTCACCGATCGAGGCCGCAGCGCGGACAGTTCGTCGCGCGGGCTTTCGAAGAGCTGCAAGGCACCGGTCGCCCCATAGGCCGGGCCCCTAGTCGTCAGTTCGACAGCCGCGCGAGCAAGCTTCTTCTCGCCGGCACTAGGCCAGCCGACCAGCGTCGGTGATCCGACGAGCCCGAACGTCGGCATAGCCAGGAAGCCAATGGGCTCGACGGCTCCGCCACTGAGTGTGATCGTCGCTTCCGCCAAGCGGCGATCCTTCACGGATAGGCTTGCGCCGAAGCGCGTACCCTCGCGGACCGGCGCCGCCGCGGGATGATCGAGGTCGTAGGAGCGCGTCATCCAGACGCTGCCGACTTTCTTGGGCCAGCCCTGCAACCAACCGCGGACCATGGACAGGTCTTGATCGACATAGATGAACGGACAGTAGAACGCTCGCGCACCGCCACGGTCGGCTTCGATGAGGACAAAAAATTCCTTGTATTGGGCATAGATCGGGTCCAGCAGTTCCGATCCGTCCGTCGTCGATTGCCATTCGCAAAAATGGCAGGCCGCGCTGCCCGTCGCGGCGCCGAACCCATCGGGAAGGAAAGACTGCCCGGCCTCGCGATCGACCTGAAACGCCAGCGACATCACTTGACCGGCGTAATGCCATGGCGGCGCCGGAACGAGCGACGAGCAGCCGGATGGCGTGTAAGGCGGCGTGAACCCTGAGAGCATCAGGAAACCTGGACGGGGGTGGCCTATACAGGCTATGCCCCCGCATGGCGAAGTCCATTGCTATCTTTGCTCAAAATACGCTATAGAAGGGTACGGTATGCCTGCTTCGGTGTGACTCTGCCCAATCCATGCCCCAGCCAATTGATGCGACCGATACCGCGATCCTCTCGGCTCTGCAGGCAGACGCACGACTGACAGTCGCCCAATTGGCGGAGCGCGTTCACCTCTCGACGTCGCCCGCTTGGCGCCGCGTGAAGCGTCTCGAGAATGACGGTCTCATCACGGGCTACCATGCCGCCATCAGCCGGCGCGGATTGGGCTGGGGCGTGCTGGCCTTCGTGAGCGTGGCGATCGAAAGTCACAGCGAGCAGGAGGCGCGGGCCTTCGAAACGGCGGTCGCCGCCTTGCCGGAGATTGTGGCCTGCTGGAGCATCACCGGCAGCTCGGACTTCCTCCTTCAGGTCGTTGCTTCGGATCTGGATTCCTATGCCGAGTTTGCGATGACGACCATTCGGCGCCTGCCTGGCATCAAAGCGATGCAGAGCGCGCTGACGTTGAAGGAAGTCAAAGCACCGGCGCCTTGGCCAATTCCGGGTGTAGAAGAACGGGCGGCCCGTGCCGAGCGAACGCAATAGCTGCGGCTCGCTATTCGCTTCATGCGCTGCGCCCGGGACACACGGTCAAATCAGCCGCAGCCCCTTCAGGCTCGCATGCCCTTCCTTGCCGACGATGATGTGGTCGCGGAGCAGAATCGACTCGATCCGGGAGAGGTTGACCGGCTCGTTGCGTTCCGCGATGCGCTGAAGAAGAAGCAAGAGGCGTCAGGACGCAGAGGTGGTTCGATCACGATTTCCATCCGTCCGGATGCCTGCTGCCGGAGGGGTGACCTGCCTGCCAGCCCGGTCTACGTCACCACCTATTTGCAAACGGCGGAGACGGGCGGATACATACCGCTCACGCGCGATCTCGATTTGCGCACCGTTGAACCCGGCCGGGATCACACGGCAAAAATTCCACCATGTGGATAATGGGTGGATGAGCCAGCTCAGTGGCCCTCCCGCCGTTGCATCGAGACAGGCACAGCGTCAAATCCAAACATCATTCCGGGCCGTCCGTTCACCGCCCTCATGCCCCGTATTGAGCACCCCGCGCGGTTCAATGAGCAGTAATTTGACCTCGCTTTCTGCGTAGGGCTTGTGCTCGACGCCCTTTGGAACGACGAACATCTCCCCGGTCGAGACGTGGACCGCGCCGTCGCGAAAATCGATCCGTAGATCGCCCTCGATCACGATGAACGTCTCATCGGTATCCTTGTGGTCATGCCAAATAAAATCGCCCTGCAACTTCACGACCTTGAATTGGTAATCGTTCATTTCTGCGATGACCTTCGGCAGCCATTGCTCGTCGAACAATCCGAACTTTTGCGAGAAGTTGATCGACTTGTAGCCCATGTAACCTCTCCTTTTTTCGGCAAGGAGCGGCGGCAATTCCTCCTTGCCGATCAGCCGCCTCAGCGGCTTTCCCGCCGCGCCATGAAGGCGAGACGCTCGAACAGGTGCACGTCCTGCTCGTTCTTGAGCAGCGCGCCGTGCAGCGGCGGAATGAGCTTCTTGGGATCGCGCTCGCGCAAGGTCTCCGGCGCGATGTCCTCGACCATGAGGAGCTTGAGCCAGTCGAGCAGCTCGGACGTGGACGGCTTCTTCTTCAGCCCGGGCACGTCGCGGATCTCGTAGAAAATCCTCAGCGCCTCGCCGACCAGCCGCTGCTTGAGCCCGGGGAAATGCACGTCGATGATCGCCCGCATCGTGTCGGGATCGGGGAAGCGGATGTAGTGGAAGAAGCAGCGGCGCAGAAACGCGTCGGCAGCTCCTTCTCGTTGTTCGAGGTGATGACGACGATCGGGCGGCGGCGCGCCTTCACGGTCTCGCTCGTCTCGTAGACGAAGAACTCCATGCGGTCGAGCTCCTGCAGCAGATCGTTGGGGAACTCGATGTCGGCCTTGTCGATCTCGTCGATCAGCAGCACCGGCCGCTCGTCCGAGACGAAGGCGTCCCACAGCTTGCCGCGCTTGATGTAGTTGCGGATGTCGCGCACGCGCTCGTCGCCCAGTTGGCTGTCGCGCAGCCGCGACACCGCGTCGTACTCGTAGAGGCCCTGCAGCGCCTTGGTGGTCGACTTGACGTGCCACTCGATGAGCGGCGCCCCGATCGCCTTGGCGACCTCGAGCGCGAGCACGGTCTTGCCGGTGCCGGGCTCGCCTTTGACCAGCAGCGGGCGCTCGAGCGTGATCGCGGCGTTGACCGCGACCTTGAGATCGTCGGTCGCAACGTAGCCGCTGGTTCCTTCAAAGCGCATCGTGTCTCCTTTGCGGCCGCCGCCGGCGAACCCTTATCGGTGAAAAAGAGGCCGCAGGTAACGGGTGGCTTTCAGTCCTCGCCTCCCTGTCAAATCGATCGGGCGGGAGGAAAGCGATGCCGCGAGAACGCCTCGGTCCGGGCCTGGTCCTGATGTTCGTGATCACCCAGGCATTCCGCGATGTCTATTTCGCCAACGCGTTTCAGGGAATCGATTTTTTCCTCGTCATTCTGGTGGCTTTCGCGATCTCCGCCGTGGCGTTCGCCGGCGTGACGATGATCCGCGACCCCGACGCGCTCGCCCGGATGCGCGGCGAGCTTCCGGCGCTGGCGTGGATCAACGTGACGACGGCAATTGCCTGGATCTCCTATTTCTTCAGCTTGAAGCACCTCCAGCCCTCGGTGGTCAACACGCTGCACAGCGGTGCCGGACCGCTGACCGTGATCCTGCTGGCGTCGTTCGGCATTCACATTGCGCAGCCGAGCCTCTTGCGGCGCGCCGAGTACGTGTGCCAGGCGGGTTTGGCCGCCTCCCTCGGCGTCCTCTGGTGGGTGGTGCTGACGGGCCATTCGGGCGTGAAAGCGGAAGGCTTCGCCCTTGTCGGTGTTGCGCTGCCCGTCGTGAGCGGCGCCTCCATCACCGTCAGCCTGCTGTGGTGCAAGCGCCTGAGCGAACACGGGATCGGCGCCGATGCGATCACGGCCGGCCGCTACCTCCTCATGATCCTGATCGCGCTCCTCGTTCTGGTCACGCGGGACGGTCCGTCGGGGATCGGCACCACGGGAGATTTCGTGACCTTGGCGGTCGCCGCCACGGCGTTGATCGCGCTCCCGCTCTATGCGCTGCAACTGGGCATCGCGCGCACCGCCCCGCTGACCGCGCACGTCATCCGTTCGCTCGGCCCGGTCCTGGTGTTCGGCCTGGAGCTCGCCGACGACCGGATCGCCTATTCGGGTCTCACCCTGCTCGGCATTGCCCTTTATTCCGTCTTCGCCATCGCCGGCAATCTAGCCCGCATTTCTCACACTCCATGCGGCCTGCGTTGCTCTTTCGGCGCGGCAGATACAGCGTCGGGCGGCGAAAGCGTATCAGGGCATACGGTTGAGCCGCCCGACGCTGGAGATGCCCGCCGAAAGGCAACCCAAAGGGCCGGTTGAAGAAGCCGACAGGGGGCGTCGCCGCGCTTGCCCGATGTCCCACATCGCGCGGCGCGCGGCTCCTGCCCTGTCGGCTTCTTGAACCGGCGCACCGTGACTGAAGTTGACGAGCCTCGCGCGGCTGCAAGCGCCCTGAACGAACGGGGCGTGGATGCGTTTGAGATTTCCTCGGTCGCGTGGTTTACGAACTACATACCGCTTTATTTGAACGTGACTCCTATTCGTTTTTCTAATCGCCAAATTACCTCACATTGCCGCCTTTTGAGATTCGGATTGATAACCAATTCGAAAATATCGGGCGTTTGTGCCGGCTGCGGCAGCTCAATGCAAGCCCCCTCTTCGGAGATATCGCGGACAACGCAATTGATCACCGAAAGCGGGTTATTGAAGATGACCTTGCCCAAGGTCAGTATTTCGCGGCGCGGATGCCTTCGCCTTTCCAACATGGCTGCGATCCTCAGTTGCGTGCTTATCGATAAGCTACAACTATTACGATGAGCTTAAATCGCGCGCTTTTTTTTAGTCGAATTGGATCAAACCGCCGGACGGTATGGGGCAAACGGGGGCCACCGGCGAACCTGGGATCAACGCCCGATGCGATTCCGGGCCTCACCTTGCTCGGCATTGCCCTCTATTCCTTTTTCGCCATCGCCGGCAATCTGCTGCGTGGCTGGCAAAGCGAACACGTCGCCTTCGCGCGAACGTGACCGAAGTTGACGAGCCTCGCGCGGCGACTTGCGCTATGAGAGGGCGTAGCACCTGGACCCGAGGCGGACCATCATGCGGCGAATTCTCTTTTCCCTCCTTCTCATCGGCGCGGCCGGAGCAGCCTGGGCGCAGTCGTCCCCGGACAGCCGGGCCACCGCGATCTTCGCGGGCGGCTGTTTCTGGTGCGTGGAGGCCGACTTCGACAAGGTCGACGGGGTCGTCAGCACGACCTCGGGCTACACCGGCGGAAAGGTTGCCAATCCCACCTACGGCCAAGTCTCGGCCGGCGGCACCGGGCACACCGAGGCGGTGGAGATCGTCTACGACCCGGCCAAGGTGTCCTACGAGAAGCTTCTCGACGTGTTCTGGCGCAACCACGATCCGCTCGCCAAGAACCGGCAGTTCTGCGACCGCGGCGAGCAGTACCGCGCCGGGATCTTCTATCGCAACGATGAGCAGCGCCGGTTGGCGGAGGCTTCCAAGCAGGCGGTCCACGCGCGCTTCACGCAGCCGATCGAGACCGAGATCACGCCGGCCGGCCCGTTCTACAAGGCCGAGGATTACCACCAGGACTACTACGTGAAGAATCCGATCCGCTACAAAGTCTACCGCTACAACTGCGGACGCGATCAACGCCTCGAAGAGCTGTGGGGCAAGAGCGACAAGAGCAGCTAGCCGTGTTGGATCGAGAATTGCCCACCCTACAGTTCAACGTGAGCGGAGGCGCGCCGTGATCGAACGCCGCTTGTTCCTGTTGGGGACGGGGAGCCTCGTTGTGATCGCCGGCTTGACCTGGCTGCGCGGCAGTGCCGGCAACGCGGCCGGGCCGTTCGAGGTCGAGAAGAGCGACGACGAGTGGCGGCGCCTCCTCAAGCCCGCGCAGTATCGGGTGCTGCGCCGGCACGGCACCGAGCAGCCGTTCTCGAGCCCGCTCAACGGCGAGAAGCGCAAGGGAACGTTCGCGTGCGCCGGCTGCGCGCTGCCGCTGTTCTCGTCGGACACCAAGTTCGAAAGCGGCACCGGCTGGCCGAGCTTCTACGCGCCGCTCGCCAACGCGGTCGCCACCTCGGACGACCGCTCGTTGTTGATCCCGCGCACCGAGGTGCACTGCCGCCGCTGCGGCGGCCATCTCGGCCACGTGTTCAACGACGGGCCGCCGCCGACCCGGCTGCGCTACTGCATGAACGGCGTCGCGCTCACGTTCGTGCCCGCCGCCGACGCACCGGCTTGAATGGTCGGTTCGGCGCGCGCCCGAATAGGCAAAACCTGCCTGCTCTAGGCAGATTCCGGCGTGGCCGGCCTCCGGCTGCCACCGCGCCCCCCCGCCTAAGTCATTGAAATCGCAACGGACGAAAGCTGGCACGCGGCTTGCGACGGGCGTTCCCGGCAATGCGGCCGCCGTCGTTTCGAGTAACCCTTCCGGAGGGCCGCCCGGACCGTTTGGAGATCTGGCCATGGGTATCTTCGATGCTCTCACCACCGCCGTGTCGGGCTTGCGCGCGCAGTCCTTTGCGCTGCAGAACATTTCCGGCAACATCGCCAACTCGCAGACGACCGCCTACAAGCGCACCGAGACGAGCTTCGAGGATCTGATCCCGGACGCGCCGCCGCGCCAGCAGTCAGCGGGCAGCGTCGTTGCCAACGCGCGCGCCACCAACAACGTCCAGGGCCAAATCTCGACTGCGTCGATCGGGACCTTCATGGCCGTCAACGGCGACGGCTATTTCGCGGTGCAGAAGCCCTCGAGCTTCGTGGATGGCCGCCCGGTCTTCGACGGCGTCAGCGTCTACACGCGGCGCGGCGATTTCCAGATGGACAAGGATGGATTCCTGGTCAATGGCGCCGGCTATGACCTCTTGGGCATCCCGATCGACGCGACTACCGGCAACCGGACCGGCAGCGCTCCGCAACTGCTACAGTTCAAGAACGACTTCCTGCCGGCGCAGGCGACCACGGAGATCGACTATCGCGCCAATCTCGCAAGCTATCCCTTGACGGCCGCGCACGATACCAAGGTGCCCAAATCGGAGCTTCTCAATCCCGCTTACTTCTCGGCCAATCCGACCGTCGGAGCGCCGTCTCCGGCGAAGATCACCGGAACCGGTGCGACGCTCCTTCCTGATGCTCCTGCCGTCATGACCGGGACGACGAATATTTCGGCGCTTTCGTCGACCGGCGGCAACCTCGTCTTGACCGGCTCAGGGTCGGCCACGATCGCCATTCCCGCCGGCGCCACCGCTGCCGTCGTCCAAGCTCAAATCAACGCCCAGACCGGAACGACCGGCATCAGCGCAAGCCTGAACGGATCCAATCATCTCGTCCTGACCAGCGCCAACGCCGACACCGCGGTGGCGATCGGCGGCGCCAGCACGGCCTCCTTGCTGACCGAGCTGGGGCTCACGGTCAGCACGGTCAATCCGACCAATCTGCTGACGCAGAGCGCCGTCGCTGCAGGACAGACAATGGTCATTACGGTCGGCTCCAATCCGGCCCTGACCATTACGTTCGGCAACGCTGGAGGGCAGGTCTCGACCCTGTTGGAGCTCAGCACCGCGCTTGGCGGGCTGACCGGCGGCACTGCTTCCGTCAACACAGCGAACGGGAACATCGCCATCACGGCGGCGAGCCTGACCGACACGATCTCAGTCACCGGGACGGCGACGCCGTTGACCTTCGGCATGCACACGACGACGGCGCTGCCGTCCAATCAGACCGTCGTCGCCAGCGACGTCACGACCTTCCTCAACCAGTCGGTGGGAGGCGGCGCAATCACCGCCTACGACGCGGCGGGCGCGCCGGTGAATATCCAGCTGCGCTGGGCCAAGGTGGACAGCGCCCTCTATGGCGGCACCGATACCTGGAACCTGTTTTATCAGACCAACTCCAGCGCCACCGGCACGCAGGCCGCCTGGCAGAACGTAGGCGTCAAGTACACGTTCGGCTCCAACGGCCAGATGAGCCCGCCCATCGCCAATGTGACGCTGAACAACGTGACCGTTGACGGCGTGTCGCTCGGGAACATCCAGCTCGCGCACGGTTCCGGCGGCATCACCCAATTCGCCGATCCCAACGGAAATATGCAGGTCAATCAGCTTCTGCAGAACGGTTTCGCGGCCGGCGATTTGCAGTCGGTCACGGTCAACGACAAGGGGCGGATCGTCGGCAGCTATTCGAACGGGCGCACCATCGATCTCGCCGAAATCACCCTCGCCGACTTCAACGGGCCCAACATGCTCAAGCGCCTCGACGGCGGCGCGTTCGCCCAGACCGACGAGTCCGGACCCGCGATCTTCGGCGCGTCGGGAAAGGTCATCGGCAGCTCGCTCGAGGGATCGAATACCGACATCGCCGACGAGTTCAGCAAGCTGATCGTGACGCAACAGGCCTACTCGGCCAACACCAAGATCATCACCACCGGCAACGCGATGGTCCAGGACCTCTTGAATATGATTCGGTGACGGGCAACGCGTCCCGATCGCGGACGCTTGAAGGCGGCTTTCGGTCATGAGTCTCAGCCAGGCGCTCAGCGCCGCAATGTCCGGCCTGCGCGTGACCCAGACCGGCCTGTCGATCGTCGCCGCCAACGTGGCGAACGCCGGCACGCCCGGCTATGTGCGAAAGTCGCCGGCCCAGATCACCACGGCCGCGGGCGACTTCGGCATCGGCGTCCGCAATGCCGGGATCGATCGCGAGCTCGATCGATACGTGCAACGGCAGCTGCAGATCGAGACCTCCGGCAGCGCCTATGCCGGATTGCGGGCCGACCTCTACCAGCGGCTTCAGCAGATCTACGGCCAGCCGGGCTCGGACAGCGCGCTCGAGACCGCGTTCAACCGGTTCACCACGGCAATCCAGGCCTTGGCGACGACTCCGGATTCGAGCGCGACCCGCAGCGCCGCGCTCGGCGCCGCGCAGGCCTTGACGCAGCAGCTCAACGGCATGACCACGGATATCCAGGCGTTGCGCACGGACACCGAGCTCGGGCTGGCCGATGCGGTGCGGCAGGCCAACGAGGCGACGCAGCAGATCGCCCAGATCAATCAGCAGCTCGGCGCCTCCGATGCGAACGATGCCACCACGGCGGTCCTGCTCGACCAGCGCGACAATTACATCAATCAACTGTCGCAGCTGATGGACGTCCGCGTGGTGCAAGGGGACCGCAACCAGGTCTCGGTGTTCACGAATTCCGGCGTCCAGCTGGTCGGCGCTCAGGCGTCGCAGCTCACGTTCGATGCCCGCGGCGCGCTCACGGCGGCGTCCGCCTGGAGCGGCGATCCGGCCGAGCGGTCGGTCGGCACCATCACGCTGGTCTCGCCCAACGGCGGCACCATCGATCTCCTGGCGACGAAAGCGATCCGCTCGGGAAAAATCGCCGGCTATGTCGAGATGCGCGATCAGGTGCTGCCGCAGGCGCAGGCCCAGATCGACCAGATCGCGGCGGCGATGGCGAGCGCGCTGTCGGACCGCACCGTCGGCGGCACCGCGGTCAGCGCGGGGGCGCAGGCCGGTTTCGACCTCGATATCGGCGGTCTTTCGCCCGGCAACCGTATCGAGCTCACCTATACCGACAACGCCGCCGGCGCGCAGCGCCGGATCACCATCGTGCGCGTCGACGATCCGGCGGCGCTGCCGTTGCCGGACGGCGCGACGCCGAACGCCGGCGACAAGGTGGTCGGCGTCAACTTTTCCGGCGGCATGGCTTCGGTCGTGGCTCAGCTCAACGCCGCGCTCGGCTCGTCCTTCCTCCAGTTTTCCAATCCGGCGGGGACTACGCTACGCGTGCTGGACGACGGCGCCGGCAACAAGATCGACGTCGACGGCGCCTCCGCCACCGGCACGGTGACGACGCTGACCGGCGGCAGTGCCGAATTCCCGTTTTTCCTCGACGGCGCCAACCCCTATACCGGTGCGATCACGGCGGACGGCTTGCAGAGCGTCGGCTTGGCCGGGCGCATCGCCGTCAATGGCGCGCTGCTCGCCGACCCGACGCGGCTCGTGGTCTATCAGACTTCGCCGCCGACGGCGGCCGGCGATGCGACGCGCCCGAACTTCATCTACGACCGGCTCACCAATGCCACGCTCGAGTTCTCGCCGCAGGCCGGCATCGGCACGCCGCTTTCGCCCTTCGGCGGATCGCTCGTGTCCTATATGCGCCAGATGATCAGCCAGCAGGGCGCGGCGGCGGACGGTGCGAGCAGCCTGAAGGAAGGCCAGGACCTCGTCGTCAAGTCCCTGCAGCAGCGGTTCAACGACGAGTCCGGCGTCAATGTCGATGCCGAGATGGCAACGCTGTTGCAGCTGCAGACCGCCTACGGCGCCAACGCGCGCGTGATGACCACCGTCCGCGACCTGCTCGATCTGTTGATGAAGTTATGAGGCGGCCATGAGCGTCAGCGGCATCGGCTCTACCACCACCCTGACGGTGCAGGCGCTGGTCGACATGCGCGCCCGCCTGGACGATCTGCAGCGCCAGCTCGGCACCGGCAAGAAGGCCGAAACCTACGCCGGCGTCGGCCTCGACCGGGGTCTCGCCGTGGGGCTGCGCGCTCAGCTCTCCGCGATCGGCGGCTTCGGAGATACCATGACCAACGTCGGCGTGCGTCTCGACCTGGCGCAGACCGCGCTCGGCCGGATTGCCGACATCGGCCGCAGCGTCAAGTCGGCAACCCAACTCACGCCGTACCAGCTCGACGGCGGCGGACAGACGACCGGCCAGAAAACCGCTTATTCCGAGCTCGATGAGATGCTCGGTCTGCTCAATACCCAGGCGGGCGACCGTTACCTATTTTCCGGGCGCGCCGTCGATCAGCCGGCCGTCGAGACGCGCGCGCATATCCTCGACGGCGACGGCGCAAGGGCGGGCTTCAGGCAAGTCCTGGCCGAGCGCAACCAGGCCGACCTCGGCGCGACCGGCCTTGGTCGTCTCGTCATTCCGCCGGCGGCCGGAACGACCGTCTCGATCTCGGAAGACGTTGCGGGCTCGCCCTTCGGCTTCAAGCTCGCAAGCGTCAATTCGACGCTTACCGGCGCGACCGTGACCGGCCCGGCCGGATCTCCTCCCGCGATCTCCGTCAATCTGGGGAGCAATCCCAATGCCGGCGAGACGATCAAGTTATCGTTCACGCTTCCCGACGGATCGAGCGAGGACGTGACCCTCACGGCGACGACGTCGGCAACGCCCGGGCCGAACGAGTTCACGATCGGCGCAACGGGGGCGGCCACCGCGGCCAATTTGCAGGCTGCGCTCACCGGCGCCATCGGCACGCTCGCCCGCACGTCGCTCGCGGCGGCCTCGGCCATTGCGGCCGGCAACGACTTCTTCAACGTCGATGCCGCCAACCCGCCGCGCCGCGTCGCCGGCCCGCCATTCGATACCGCGACGGCGCTCATCGCCGGCACGCCCGCGAACACCGTGACCTGGTACACCGGGGAAGCCGGCAGCGACCCTGCGCGCGCGACCGCGGGCGCGCGCGTCGACCAGGCGATCACCGTGGCCTATGGGGTTCGCGCCAACGAGCAAGGCATTCGCTGGATGGTGCAGAACGTGGCGGTGTTCGCCGCAACCACGTTCTCGCCGAGCGATCCCGACGGCAACGGACGCTATTCCGCGCTGACGCAGCGCCTCGGCTCCGCCCTCGCCGTGCCGCCCGGCGTGCAGAAAGTCGAAGACATCCAGGCGGAGCTCGCCAGCGCCCAGACCACGATGGCCGACGTGAAGGATCGCCATCGGCAGACGCAGAGCACGATCGAGGACATGCTGCAGCAGATCGAGGGCGTTTCGCAGGAGCAGGTCGCGGCCGAAATCCTTGCGCTGCAGACCCGGCTGCAAGCCTCGCTGCAGACGACCGCGCGGCTCTACCAGACGAGCCTGGTGAATTATCTGTGATCCCGTTTGTAGGTTGGGTTAGTACGACTGCGTCACTTGATATTGGACCCCCACCCGGCCTCGCTTCGCTCGGCCACCCTCCCCCGTTGGGGGAGGGATGGAGCAAGCTGAGAGGAATTAATTCACCGCACGCTCACAGCTTCCGCGACGCGGTTTGTCTTGCCGATGCACACGAGCTGC
>WNGA01009639.1_pt1 | contig 12978 bp, 10 predicted proteins | sample 5400061 | NCBI WGS metagenome assembly WNGA01 (sample SAMN13153366, study PRJNA577476) | soil metagenome | isolation source: 100 cm soil or saprolite under grassland replicate 2 | place: USA:California | collected 2016-06-15
CAACACGCTGCGCTGGCACCGCGACCTGGTGCCCGCGCTGTCATGACGTTGTCAGGAAGTTGTCGGAGAGTCTTCGCGGAGCGAGACAACGGTCGGCGCCAGCCACGGTATGGGAGTAATCGACCCTCCGACACCAACCATTCGGATCTCGTGTTTCGTGTTTTTCGGTGGTGATGGCCGGCCGAGTTGACCGGCTTGCCTGGCAGTGCCAAGCAAGCGAGCATCGGCGGCTCATCTGCCAAGGAGTCACCGCCGATGCCCACGCCGAGCCTACCGCGCTCGCTGGCCGACCTGCTCATCGCGTTCGGCCCCTGCTTCACCGCACCGACCTTCCGGACCTTCCAAGCGCTGGTGGCCGGATTCCTGACCCAGCCGGGCCAGCGCACCGTCACCGGGATGCTGGTCGGTGCCCGGCTGGCCGGCCGGCGCCACCACGATCTCGCCTACCGGTTCTTTGCGACCGCCCGCTGGTCGGCTGACCAGGTCGGCCTGGTGCTGCTGGACCTCATCATCGCGACGTTGGTCCCGGCTGGCGCCCCGATCGTGCTGGCCACCGACGACACGCTCTGGCGCCGGACCGGCCGCAAGCTGCACGGCGCGGCCTGGCACCACGACGGCGCTGGCCCCGGCCGCCACCGGCCCGCCTGGGGTCACCGCTGGGTCGTGGTCGGCGCCATCGTCCACCTGCCATTCCTTGACCGGGCGGTGTGCCTGCCGATCCTGGCCCGGCTGTGGATCCCCGGCGACCCTGACCGCACCCCGCTACTGCTGGCCCGCGAGCTGGTGGACCTGGTCTGTGGCCACCTCGGCGACCACCCCGTCCACCTGGTCGGCGACGCCGCCTACATCGGCAAGCCCTTGCGAGGACTGCCCGCCCAGGTCACCGTGACCGCGCGGCTGCGCTGCGACGCCGCCCTCTACCAGCCAGCACCGCCCCCAACCGGCCGCCGTGGCCGCCCACGCCGCAAAGGCGACCGGCTCCCGGAGCTGGTCGTCATTGCCGCCATGACCCGCTACCAGTGGACTGCTGTCCGGGTCCGCTGCTACGGCAAGACCCTGGACCGGGACGTGCTGGCGCTGCGCTGCCTGTGGTACGGCGCGCTGGGCGCCCAACCCGTCCAGGTCGTGCTCAGCCGCCCACTCGGCGCCCCCGACGGCTACCAACTGGCCCTGGTCACCACCGACCTTGCCGCCACCCCAGCCACGATCATCGAACGCTACGCCAACCGCTGGTCCCAAGAGCAGGCGTTCCTTGACGCCCGCCACCTGGCCGGCGTCGGCCAGGCCCGCACCCGCACCCGCACCCGCACCCGCCGCTCCGTGCAGCGCCTGGTCCCCTTTGGCCTGTGCTGCCTGAGCCTGGCGATCTGCTGGTACGCCCGCCACGGCCAGCCCGCCCACGACCTTGCCGCCCACCGTGCCCGCGCGCCCTGGTACCGCACCAAGCGCACCGTCTCGGTCGCCGACATGCCCGCCGCGCTGCGCCGTTGCCTGCTGGCCGCCCAATATCAGCACGGTCACCCAGACCCACACACCCTCGACCTATTCCCAGACCTGCTGCTCACCCAGCTCGACCCTGCGGCATAACCCCGAAACACGAGTTCGGATACCCGCGGCTCACCACCATCCTGGCGCTCTGAGCAGCGGCGATAGCGGACGTTCGCCAAGGCGACCTTTCCTACTCGTGGCGGCGCAGGTCGGCGAGGTCGAGGTCTGGCAACCAGTCGCGCTCGGAGTCGTAGGCGAGCCACCCCTCGGTCCGTCCGGTCTGGATCGTGCGCTGGCGCAGCCGCCCCAGCAGCGGGTGTCGGTCCCCCTCGCGCCAGATCAGCGACCACAGATAGCACGGCGTCGGGTCGAGGGGGAGCAGCCGGATGCCCGCGTCGGTGGGGATGGGCCAGTCGACGCCGAAGAGGATGAACCGTCGCGGGTCGCATCGGAGCTGGTCGATGGCGTGCTCCAGCCCGAGGTTCTGACCGCCGGTGTCCACCGGGATGCCGAAGTGGTCGGCGAACCGGCGAAAGCCTCCCAGCATCTCGGCGGAGCTGCCGCCGGTGGGGAGCCACATGACGGACTCGGCCAGGTCGGCTGGGTGCAGCAGGGAGACGTCGGCGAGCCGATGGTCGGCATTGACGGCAGCCGCTGCTCGCTCCAGCAGGATTGGCCGGTCGGCCAGCCCGGTCGGCCAGGGAGGGTCCAGGTCGTGGACGCGGCCGAAGCAGGCGTCGATCTCGCCGTGCCCCAGCGCCTGCAGGGCGGCCGCCAGGCTGCGACGCATGCTCAGCTCGATCAGCAGCTCGGGGGTTTCGTTGAGCAGGCGGCGGACCATCCGCAGCGGGGCCTGCACGTGGCCCCAGACGTCGACCCGCAGCGGCCAGGCTGCCGGCCGTGCCGCCTGGGCGGCGGCGTCGGCGGCGGCCAGGAGCGCTCTGGCGTGCGGCAGGAAGCGGTGGCCGGCGTCGCTCAGCGCCACCCCGCGAGTGGCGCGGACGAACAACGGCTCGCCGAGGGTGTGCTCCAGCCGCTGGATGCGCTTGGAGAGGGCCTGCTGGGTGAGAAACAGCCGGGCGGCCGCCCGGCCGAAGTGCAGCTGCTCGGCGGTGACGACAAAGGCGCGCACCTGCGTCAGGTCCAGCTCCATGGTCTGAGCTTGGCCGACAACCGCGGGTTGTCAAGACGGCCCTGAAGAGCTGTTGGACGTGCCGGGTGCGGTGGCGGTGTCCTGGGTGCTGGAAGTTGCCGATCCGCGCGGGCATGCGCGCTGGCTGCCCGCTGCGCCGAGTCACGGAGGACGTATGGACGGCAGCGGCACCCGCTCACCGGTCCCGATGCCAGGGGTGGCGGCCGGCGTGCCGTACGTGGCGCTGTCGCCGGCCGGTGGGTCCCGGCGGGCGCCGCTGGTGGTGGCCTGGCACGGGCTGGACCCGCCGCGCAGCCAGCAGGCGATGGCCGCGGCGCTGCCGATGGCGCGACTGTCGGCGTGGCGGGTGTATGTGGGCCTGCCGATGGTGGGCACCCGCGCGCTCGCGGGCGGCCCGGAGGAGGTTGTGCGCCTGGGCGTCGAAGACTTCGTGGGCGAGCTGTTCGGCCCGATCGTCGAGCGGGCCTTCGCCGAGTTCCCGGCCGTGGTGGCGGCGCTGCGCGCCCGGCTGCAGCTGGAGGTGGGTCCCGTCGGGCTGGTCGGGGGGTCGGTGGGTGCGGCGGTCGCGCTGTTGGCCTTGGCCGAGGGTGAGGTGCCGGTTGTGGCGGCGGCGCTGGTGCGCCCGGCCGTCCAGCTCAAGCGGGTGGTGGCGGCCAACCAGCGACGGCGCGGCCTGCACGACCAATGGACCCAGGCGGCCCGGGCGGTGGCCGAGCGGCTGGACTTCGTCGCCTGGGCGCACCAGATCGCCGCGCGGGACCCGCAGCCGGCGGTGCTGCTGGTGACCGGCGCCCGCGACGACGCCGGTGTCCGCGAGCCGGCCGAGCGGCTGTGGCACACGCTGGCCGGCCACTACCACGACCCCGGTCGGGTGGGACTGCTGGTGGTACCGGAGATGGGAGACGCGCTGGCCGAGGAGCCTGGCCTGGACCCGGCACCGCAGACTCCCGACGCGGCACGGGTCGACGCCGCGGTCACCGGCTGGCTCGATCGTCACCTGACCAACAAGGAGGCGTCATGACCACCACGCCCCACAAGGAGGACCAACCCCTGTATCTCCTGCATCCCGAACTTGGCTGGGGGGCGCGCCAAGCAGCGACTCGCCCTGTTGCTCGAAGTCGACGAGGCCGACCGACGCACGCGGGGTGGCCGCCGCCACCGCCCGCAGCGCCGCCGCCTGACCCGAACGGCCAAGGCCCGTGCATGGCAGGCCACGCACGAGTAACGGCGCGCCGATGACTCGCACCCCCATCTGGACATGGCAAGTGTCGAGCTGAGTGAAAGGAGGTGATAACCGTGATCGCTGGTGTCAGTCAGGTCGTCCTGGAGGTCGAGGACCTGGAGCGGGCCAAGAAGTTCTGGACCGAGACCCTGGGCTTCGAACTAGCGCAGGACGCCCCGTATGGGGATGAGCGGTGGCTGGAGGTGCGCACCCCCGACAAGGCCACCGTGGTGGTCCTGGACGTCCGCCAGGGGGAGCGGCCGACCGCCCCCCGACCCGAGCCTGCCGACCTCCAACGTGTTCTTCTACACCGACGACCTGCAGCAGACCCACAAGGAGCTGGCCGCCCGCGGCGTGCAGTTCCCCGTGCCGCCCGTCCAGCAGCCGTTCGGCTGGTGGTCGATCTTCGAGGATCCCGACGGCAACCGGTTCGGGCTGGTGCCGCGCGGCCAGTAGCACTCCAGCGCACCCGTCGGGTCTTCACCGCAGCATCGCTGGCTGCCTGCACGTTCCGTCCTGGTCCCGGTGGCGGCGCCGCCACCGGGACCAGGCACCCGGATCGCGACTGGATCAGGAGGAGCGCATGAACGACCAACCACTCGCCGACCGGGCCGCGCCGCGTATCGCCCTGGTCACCTGCGCGCAGGTCCCCCAGCTGGACGCCGACACCCGCAAGCTGTTGGCGCCGCTGGCCGCGCGAGGGGTGGCCGCCGAGCCGGTGGTCTGGGACGACCCGACAGTGGACTGGGCGGCCTTCGACCTGGCGATAGTCCGCTCCTGCTGGGACTACGTGCCGCGGCGGGCCAAGTTCCTGGCCTGGGCACAGCGCGTGCCACAGCTGGCCAACCCGGCCGAGGTGCTGGCCTGGAACACCCACAAGCGCTACCTGCGCGACCTCGCCGCCGCCGGTGTCCCGGTGGTGCCCACCGTCTGGGTGGCGCCGGGTCAGGCCTGGACGGCCCCGGCGCGGGGTGAGTGGGTGCTCAAGCCGGCCGTCAGCATGGCCAGCCTGGACACCGGCCGCTACCGGCTCGGCGACCCTCGCCAGCGGCGGCTGGCGGTCGAGCACCTGCGGCGGCTGCAGGCCGCCGGTCGGGTGGTGATGGCGCAGCCGTATATGCACGCGGTGGACAGCGAGGGAGAGACCGCGCTGGTCTTCCTGGGCAGCAGGTTCAGCCACGCGGTCCGCAAGGGGCCGGTGCTGGAGGGTCCCGATGTGGGCGTGGACCGGCGGTTCCAGCACGATGGTGGGCTGGATCTGCGAATCCGCCGGCCGAGCGCGGCAGAGCGACAGCTCGCCGACCGGGTGCTGGCCGCGGTGCCCGGCGGGCCGAGCCGGCTGCTGTATGCCCGCGTCGACCTGGTGCCAGGGCCGAACGGCCAGCCGCTGCTGATGGAGCTGGAGCTGACCGAGCCGCAGCTGTTCCTCGCCCACGTGCCCGGCGCGGCCGACCGGCTGGCCGCAGCCATCACGGCACGGACACGCCCCCTAATCCCATCGCCGCCCGTCCGCTTCAGGCTCCAACCAGAAGCCCCAGCAGCTCCCGCGCCCGCAGGAACACCGCATCGAGCATGGACTCGGTAAGCGAGCGCAGAGAGGTGACCGGATGGTGGACGTTGCGGTTGATCCCTTGGTCGACACCGACGCAATGGTGGAGAGGACGGAGATGGCGTCGGGGGGTCGGTATGCTGCCGCCAGGTGGCTATCTCGCTGCCAGTGCCAAGCGATCCTGACCGAAGGGACTGGTCGTGGCTGAACCGTTCCAGGTGCGGATCGCGGTCCGCGGCTACGAGATCGACGCGCAGGGGCATCTGAACGGGGTGGTGTATCTGCAGTACGGCGAGCACGCCCGCTGGGAATGTCTGCGGGCGGCCGGCATCTCGCAGAACAAGCTGTTTGCGGCAGGGGTCGGACCGGTGCAGCTGGAGACGACCATCCGATTCCACCGTGAGCTGCGCGCTGGTGATGAGGTCGACGTGTCGTGTGTGTTCGTGTGGGGTGACGGCAAAGACGTTCCGGGTCGAGCAGGACTTCCGCCGCGCCGACGGTGCCCTCGTCGCCGAGTTGGCCAATGTCGGCGGCCTGCTCAACCTGGAGGAGCGACGGCTGGTGCCCGACGCCGCTGGGCACTTCCACTCGCTCGCCACGGCTCCCCAGTTGCTCGGCTTGTGACGGTGAGCTTGCGCTGACCGGCTGCGAGCTGCCGCGTCGATCCCAATGCCAGGCGGTTTCGGGTCGCCCAGAGGCAACGACGCATTCATGGGCCTGGGTGAGTGCCTTAATCGGCCAGGAGGGTGCCGCGTGCTGTCGCAACGTTGTCAGGATTCTGTCGAAGAGCCTTTCCCAGGAGCGAGACAAGGTCGCCGCGCGCAAGGTATGGGTGTATCGGCCCTCCGACACCAACCATTGGCATACCAGGTCAGCGGTGACGACCACGAGCCGCTGGGTGGGCTGGTCGATCCCCTCGATGCCCAGCTTGTCGTACAACGCCGCGCGTCGTGTGCGGTCGGCGCTGTCGAGCGCTGCCAGCAGGCCGCCGGCCTGGGTGACAATGCGGCGCCGCACGGCGCGGTCGAGCGTGGCGGGGGGTGGCGCGCCCGCCGCGTACGCCCATATGCGCCCGATGTCGGACATGTGTCTTGAGGCGTCTCCCACCTCTACCAGTCCCGTCCATCGGCGAAGTCGCGATCGTGCTCCTGTTCCCATCGAATGCGGCTTTCCGCGGAAGCTTCCAGCGATTGGTAGAAGCGCTGTTCGATCGAGCCTCGTGGCAGCCGGGCTGCAATCTCGATCGACTTGTCTCGCTGCTCGACGTCCTCCCGGAAGGGTTGTCCTGGCGTGCCCCAGCGTCCTCCGGTGGTCACAGCCGCGTGGAAGCCTCCTCCGATGGCCTGAACACATTTCTCTCCATACTTGTCCGCGGTTCTGAGAGCGTGCGTTACGAAGGCCACGTCATCCCACACAAGGTTCTGTGGCGCTTTCCGCAGGACGCCGCCGACCGCCTGAATCTGCTGCGTGTCGCCTGTCTCGATCGCCTCGGTGAGTATCTCCAGGACTTGCTCGTCGAAGCGTTCAGCGACAATGGCGAAGATGTCAGCCCCTTCGCGCTGGCGGTACCAGGAGTTGCCCCCTTCGGCCATCCAGCCGAGGACAGACCGCAAAGAAGCGATAAAGCGCGTCGTGTCTCGGAAATGCAGTCTGTTGTGCCACATGTGGGGCAATGGCTCGTAGTTAACGAGCGAACGATCCTGCTCGTAAGTCTCAACCCGGCCCTTGAGTATCTCAAGCACCGCTTCTGGGTCAGTCTTCGAGATCGCGCCGAGGAGCGTGGTCATCTGGTAGCCGTCGATACGTGGGCATGCACTGAGCTGACGAAGGAAGTCGTCGGCTTGCGGCGGTGAGAGGTCGGTCCACAACAGGCAGCCCGGACCGAAGGCTCCCGCTATCTCCTCGGCGACGTCCCCAGCGTCGGCAAATTGGACCGTAGTGACCAGCTCCAGTGCCAAAGGATGCCGGCTCCTGCTCAGCGCTCGTGCGGCTGCGATTGCAAGTCGCCGCACTGTGGCGTCATCGTTCTGGACAAGGGATTTGAGGAGATCCGCCTCACCATCGACCAGTGCTGCACGATTGCCGCGAGCCCAGCCAAAGGCTTGAGCCACGTATCGCTGCACGACGATGTCTCCGGTAGCCAACAATTCGTGAGCGCGTGTCAGCGCAGTAGATGGGTGCACGTCGGCTAGCCTGCCCAACACAACGGGAACAAGCTCTCGCAGAATGATAGTGGGATCGTCGATGACACGGCGACAGAGGATGTCTCCGATGGTGGGGTTGTTCTCGACCAGAGTCCACACGAATGGACCGGGCTGGCCAGACTTCTCACCGTAGGCAAGATGGTTGGCGGTCAGCCGTTCCACAACGTGATCAACTATCTCCTCCTCAGACCACTGACCTGTAACGGCAGCCGCCACCTCATCGAGTTGAGCTTGGCGTTGGCGTTCGAAGTCCTCGGCGTCGCCCGAGTACATGACAGCGTGTCCCCAGCCGTCGTGCAGAACCTGCGCCAGGCTCCGATCGATGGAGCCCGAGACGCGCGACAGCGCCGCCTTCGCAGCGACCCTCGTCTCAGTCGGCGAGTGCTGAGCATGCCATCGCAGCGCTCGACTCGCGGCCACGGATACCGCCGGATCGAGATCCTCTTCGGCTGCGAGCCGACCCAGACGCTCGATGGTTTCGATGAACAGGGGCGTCCAGCGGTCCCGTTCTTTGTCGGGGACCGGACGGCCGAAGAGACCTGGTGGGTACGTGATCGCTGCCTCGATCGTCTCTACGGCATCGACCGCCCGCTTGGGATCATCCAAGTGGGCTTCCGCGAAGGCGAGGTTCAGGACGCGCCCGCGCAGACCCTTCACGGCCTCGACATTCACCAGGAAGCTCTGCAGGGTCAGGCTGAGCCCATCCGAACGGCGCACCTCTACTTCAGTTGCGAGAAGCGGCTTGATGACCTCGAACGGCGAGTACGGCCATTCCCCCAAGTCCTCTCGCTCCAACCACCGCTCCACGCCGTCAACCAGAATCTCCTGGAACACAGCCGGCTTCGCTACGCCGTAGGCCGCGAGTTCAGACAAGACCCGGATCGGGTGGTTGGGGTATTGGTTGGTGGGACGTGCGTCGTATCGGGCCAGATCCCACAAGATGTCGACCGTTGCCGGCAGGTGATCAAGGTTGTACCCAACATTCTCTAGAACACTCGGCAGCTCCTTCAGCACCTCGCTGTACTCAGACGGGTACAGGCTGGCAAGCGGATGGTCGACCTCCTCAACTATCTCGGTTGGGTTGTTGATGGCCCAGCGCACCAACGCGAGTGTCCGATCCGGCTGGAAGAGAGCCACCTTCTCCAGCAACTTGAGCAGTGCCAGCCGCCGCCTGATGCCGGAAGCTTGAAACTCCGCCGCCAGTTCAGCCCACAGCGATTCAACGGGGACCGTCCCGCCACCCCGGTTTTGCCGAATCTGCCAATCGACCCGGCTGGCGTTGACGAGCGCGTGTTGCAGCGCCTCGCCGACCGCTGCCTGGTACACGCGCTCCAGGTACCCGGTGGACGTGCCAGACGGCCCGTCGATGGCGGCCTCGGCCAGAATGACGTCCCCGAGCAGATCCGGAACGACCCGAAGGGACACGCCGCGGCGCAGTAAGACCCCCGAGCCCTCCAGCCCACTCAGGTGCGCCATCACCTGGTCGAATGCCTTGCCCGTGAGGTCGGACATGGCCTGCCGAAATCCTGGATCTCCAAGCCGAAACGGCTGCAGGACGGCCACTGCCCTCAGCACCTCCCGTCGCAGTTCCGGATCGCCAACGGTCGGCTCAGCAACGACGACATCACGAAACCGGGTCAAGATCTCCATGCGAATCGAATCACTTGACTCCAGCAACCCCGGATCGAGTTGCCCGCGCCTGATCAACATGGCACCGACGACGATCAAGAGGGGGCAGTCTGGCGCGATAGCGGCCAGCCGTCGCACTATGGCAAGATTCGCGTCCTTCCCGAGGATCTCCTGAGCAAGCGCTTCCGCCTCGGCGACTTGGAGGTCGTCGAGTGTCCACGATGGAAGCTCTGACGGGTGAAGACCGACCTGTCGAAGATCGGCGGCCAGTTGACCGAGTCCTTGTGGACGCAAGGAGAAAAGGACCTTGGCGTTGGGTCTGGCGTGGTGGATACCGCCGATGATCGCTGCGGTATCGGTACGATCATGAGCATCGTCGATGATGACTACAACGCGACCGTCAGGCGGAAGGAGTTCGTACTGCGCCGGCTCGACAGGGAGGCCTGTTGCAAGGAACCGTACGTTGGCTCCCCTGTTGTGTTCGATCTCCATGCTGAGTGCCCGCAGCAGCCGGCTCTTGCCGATGCCGCCACGGCCGACGATCGTGCCCACCACCCTGCCCGAGGTCGTCAGCAGCGCTTTCAACTCGTCCAGCTCGACGGTGCGACCAACGAGCCGCCAGTCGTGCGTGTAGACCTGATCACCGCTGAACGGGCGAAAGAATTGCTCCTGGGTCAGCCATGGACCGGGCGCCGAGACACCCAGGAACGGCTCACGCCATTGGGGGAAGTAGGTGTCAACCAATCGAAGCGCGGCATCGCGGTCGGACAGCGAGCGCACCGCTCGGGAGATATCCCCGATATCCCAGAGTTGCCAATTTCTGTGCTTACTGATCTCCTCGCGTGCTTCCGGACTGGCGATCCGGGTCAGAAAGATGAAGCACTTCCGAACATCCGTCTGGAGCGCACCAACAGCCTTCTTGACCTTGGCCGGACCGAACTCCTTCTCGCGCTTGCACTGGATGCCTATGGGCTTGCCGACAGCGTGTTTGATGAGGACATCGATTCCACTCTGGGTATGGCCTTGGCCACCGTATCGATGCACCACCGCGTCGGGGTAGAGGGCCTGCGCGAGGTCGGCACTGAATTGTTCGAAGCGGTCAGGGGATAGCTCGTCAAGCCGCAGGGTAGTCAGTCGCGGTCGGACCGGCGGCAGCGTCTCATCAGGCTTGTCTGCCGTGGCGGTTACGTACCCCGCGGCGACGAGAAGATCTCGGACGTCAAGATCGAGTAGTTCGGCGAGTCGGCCCACGACTGCCCTGCGTGGTCGCGATGAGCCTCGCTCCCAGCGACTGACGGTCTGCTGCCCGACATCATCGAGGCGCCGCGCCAACTCGGCTTGGTCCCAGTTCCGCCGCACCCGAGCATTCTTGATGATCTCGCCGAAGCCACCGCTCATGAGTCGATCCTACCATACGCATCTAATGCGTACCGGTCTAGAGCCTGGGCTGCTACCCTACATCGAGAAGGGGCTCGTTGCTGCGCCGCCATCTACTGCGAGGGGCCGCCATCCGATGCCGAAACACCGAGGAGCGGCAGGTGCGCAAGCTCGCGACAGCCTTCGGCGGCACCGCCGCCATCTCGGTTGTGGCTGCCGTGGGCTGGCCCGGCCTCGTGCTCGCGCTGGCGGTCACCGCGTTCGTCGTCGCCGCAGCATGCTGGGTCCTGAACGATGCCGGCCGCTCCGCGCGTCTGACCCGGCTGGTACGGGAACTGCGTCGCCCGAGCGGACCTGGCAGCCCCCACTGACTGAGCCCGGGACAATTCGAGGTCAACGCGGGGCGGCCCGACTTTGCCGGGCCGCCTCTGCGGCGCAGGAGGTGTCGATGTACCGATCAGGGCATCGTGAAGGACGCCAGGCCGGAGCCTTCGCTATGAGCTCACCTGACCTTGCGCCGAACCTGTTGCGTGGAAATCCGCGCTAACACGACGGGACGAGCGAGGACAATCGACATCCCACGCCGTCCTGTCACCCGGGAGGTTACTCGTGGACGGGCAGGTCCGTCAGGCGCGGAGGCCGACCGCCCGCGTCACCGAGGTCGGCGACACCGTCGAACTCAACCCACGCCGCAGTCTCTACGTTGGAGTGCATATGTGTCGCCTTTGTCGCTGACACGGTGCCGTCGAGGACGGTGCGGGGCGTGGAATGTGGCTGCTCGGCCTCGATCGGTCGAAGCAGTTCGAGGATTTCGCCCATTCTAGGGCCCTTTGGGATGTTGCGGATCGGAGCCATCCGCACCTGTTGGCCAAGCTGCCCGCCAATGAACTGAGCGGCCCGGGGTAATCGTATTCAGCCCAGACGGTCGGACTCTTGCCGGTGTCAGCTTCGATGGGGCCGATGCACTATGGGATGTGTCGGATCGGGGGCGTCCACATCGAATGGCGACGCTGTCCGGTGGTCTGGGCGCTATGAGTGCCGCTGTGTTCAGCTCGGATGGGCACACCTTCGTTGGTGTCGTCGGCGATGGGCTGGCCAGCCATGGAAACGGGAGGCGGACCCAGCGGTACCTGCTCGGCCTCGAACGCCGGGTCAGCGACGCGTCGGCGATCTGAGGAGCGAGTCGGCCGCACCGCCGGCTCCCAGCACCCCGAGGAGGCGCGCGCCCTCGGCGACGACGGCTTGCCGGCCCGCGCCCAGGTACTTACGGGTGTCGACGACGTCCGGGGCGGCCGCGAGGTAGTCGCGCACTGCCCGCGTGAAGACCTTGTTCAGCTGGGTCGCGACGTTCACCTTCGTCATCCCCGCGGCCACGGCGGCGGCGAGGTCGTCGTCGGCGACACCCGACGAGCCGTGCAGGACGAGCGGCGCGGGCACCGCGTCGCGCAACCGCGCGACGAGGTCGAGATCGAGGGTCGCCGTACGTTCCAGCATCGCGTGCGACGAGCCAACGGCGACCGCCAGCGCGTCGACGCCGGTGGCGGCCACGAACTGCGCGGCCTCCGCCGGGTCGGTGCGCACTCCTGCCGCATGCGCGCCGTCCTTGCCGCCGACCTCCCCGAGCTCCGCCTCCACCCAGACCGAGTGGTCGTGGCAGTACCGCGTCACGTCGCGCGTCAGGCGCACGTTGTCGTCGTAAGCGAGCGTGGAGGCGTCGAACATAACCGAGCCCAGGCCGAGCGCCACCGCCTCCTCGACCAGTTCGACCGACTCGGCGTGGTCGAGGTGAACGGCGACCGGCACCGTCGCCCGTCGAGCCACGGCCAGGGTCGCGAGAGCCAACGGCTCCAGACTCCCGTGATAGCGGACGCAGTTCTCGCTCACCTGCAAGATCACGGGAGCGTCGGCTTCCTCTGCTCCCGCCGCGAGCGCCTCCGCGTGCTCGAGCTCGATCACGTTGAACGCACCCACACCATGACGGCGCGAAACCGCCGATGTCACGATCTCACCGGTCAGGGCAAGCGGCACTGAACTCCTCCACGACGACGAGGGGCAGAAAACGACATTAGTTAGGTTAGTCCTGGTATCCCGTGCGGGGACGCCGCGCAGGCGTGAAAATCGGGCCGGGTTGCCCGCCGACGCCGGTGTGTTTCTGGTCGTTGAGGCCGTCGAGTCAGTCTGGCGCCGGGGCCTTGACCTTGACAGGTCGCGCACTGTGCTTGGAGCACGCGGTTCAGACTTTCGGTTCCCTGACCGAGGCCCCCGGGCAGCCCTGTGTGTCTGGCCCACGGTGAAGGTGAGGAGACGGTCCGGTGATGCGGGAGCCGCAGGAGATCCACGACGAGGAGTACGAGCA
>WNGA01009641.1_pt1 | contig 12978 bp, 15 predicted proteins | sample 5400061 | NCBI WGS metagenome assembly WNGA01 (sample SAMN13153366, study PRJNA577476) | soil metagenome | isolation source: 100 cm soil or saprolite under grassland replicate 2 | place: USA:California | collected 2016-06-15
CGGCCAGCTTGCCCTTGTCGACGCCGTTGACGTTGAACGGCGGGTTGGCCATGACGAGTCGAACGCGCCGACGCTGTCGTGCAGGTCGTCGTAGTAGCCGTTGCCGAGGCGGATGTCGCCGGACAGGCCGTGCAGGGCCAGGTTCATCCGGGCCAGCGGGACGGTGACCTCCTTCTGCTCCTGCCCGTAGATCGCCAACTCCCTGTTGGCCGAGCCCTGGTGCCGTTCGACGAACTTGGCGCACTGCACGAACAATGCCGCCCGACCGCACGCCGGGTCGAACACCCGGCCGTGGAACGGCTCGATGATCTCGACGATCAGCCGGACGATCGACTGCGGCGTGAAGAACTCCCCGCCCAGCCGGCCCTCCGCCATCGCGAAGTTCGACAGGAAGTCCTCATAGATGAGCCCGAACGCGTCACCCGACAGCTTGCGCGGCAGCGGCGCGAACAGCCGCAGCAACTCCACCAGCGTCGACTTCTCCAGCCGCTGGTACCCCTTCGGCAGCACGTCCCGCAACTCGGGGTTGTGCACCTCCACCAGCTTCATCGCCATACCGACCGCGGCGCCGAGATCCTCCTTCTCCGGAAGGCCCACCAGGTAGGACAACCGCGCCTGCTCGGCCAGGTACAGCACCGACCGCGCACGGTAGTCATCCTGTGCGACCGGCCGCCGCGCGCTGGCCTTGGCCTCGATCTCGGGACGGACCTGCTCGAAGCGGTGCTCGGCGTACGCCAGGAAGATCAGACCGAGCACCGGACCCCGGTACTCGCTCGCCGCAAGCGTGGAGTTGGCCCGCAGTTCGTCGGCCGCCGCCCACAGCGCGCGCTTCACAGCGCCCAGTTCTCTACCGTCCACTCTCGCCCCGCACTTCCCTTCCGTCTCAGCTCAGCTGAGCTGCGGCATGGAGGCTCCCAACGAAAGGATGCGCCGCATGGCCCGTGCTTTCCGCGGCGGGGCGACAGCGGCCCAGGTCGACGAGGACCTGGGCCGCTCTCGAGCTATCGCGTGCTCATGCCTTGTGGAGCTTCACCACCGCCGTAACGCTCGAGTAGGCGTTTCCGCCGTAGTCGGTGTCGTAGCCGGTCGCCCGCGCGTCGACCTGGGCGTCGCCCTTCTGAAACGGGGTCGTGCCGTACGGGGTGGCCGACGCGGTCCAGGAAGCGGGTGCGTCCGGTGTGCACGCAGCCGCGGTCGCGAATGAGCCCTTGACCAGGATGATCCTCTTGACGATCTGCGTGACGGTGCCTTCCACAAAGACGCTGGTCGGCTTGTTGCACGTGGCCGTGCCGTGCACGGTCGCGTTGCCGTTCAGCGTGCTGGCCTCTCCGTCGGCGGCGACGGCGAGGTCGAGGGTCAGCGCGGGCGGCGGCGGCGGGTTCGCGATGTGCACCTCTCCACGCGCCGCTGGGTCCAGACCATCGCAGTGCTGCTCGAATGTGGCGTCGAACGTCTGCACGTAGCCGTTGGCGCCGTACACCGCATCGAGGACCGTGAACGACCCGGTTACCGTGTTGCAACCACGCCCGTTCCCGACCAGGCTGAGCCCGGGACCAGGATCGTTGAACGGGTATCGGGTCGCACCAGTGTAGGTCCCCGGCGTAAGGCTCTGGCCGCTCGGCGCGGCCAGGTCGAGGTACCAATAGTCGCCGTTGTAGCCGCTCACCGCAACCTCGACGACGCTGTTCTCCTGACTGCTGAAGACAAAGAAGCTGTCGCCCGCATCGGTGGAGTACGAATACGACAACCCTCCGGTGATGTAGTCACCAGGATCGCCGCTGATGGTAAGGGAGCCGGAGGTCACCTCGTACGCCTCGGCGGGAGCGGCCACGCTGAGGCAGGCAACGACCGCCGCAAGAGATAAGAGGGCGGCCAAGACAGGTCGTCGTGCAAAGATCTTCATCGTGCTCCCCTCCTGGTTCGTACCAGCGGGGCGCTCGGCTGGGTCGTTTGGCCCAGCCACCGCCGCACCGGTCAATATAGCCCCAGATTGCCTGCTTCTTCCGCCCCGATTCGGCAACATTCAGGCCAGATGGTGTACGCCCGCACCTTCGTCGGGGGGACAGCCCTAGACGGCCCACCTCAGGCTCGCGGGCGCCGCGCAGGTCGATGCGATCCAGCTCGACCTGACCTACGTCCCGCCTGCGTTCCTGGCCGGCAGCGGCTGCACCACCGGCCTGCTCTGGAGCGAGGGGCCGCCGCGGAACTCCGGCGGGTCGTGCGCGACACACGGCGGGTGTGACGGCGGGCACAGCGCACCGGATTCCGCAGTCGCATCCTGGCGCCGATGGGCCGACTCGGCGTCCGGCCCCGGGGGAAAGGGGTGCGATATGCACCAGATGCATATCCGACGGCTGCGGTAGCGACCCACCGACATCCCGATCATCAGATCTGAGTGCAACACCGATCGTCAGATCTGAATGCAACACAGACAGTTGGGGGAGTCAGCTATGTACGGCAACGCTCACCATCACCAGAACCTGCTCCAGCGGTTGTTAGCACACATTCAACAGCGCCGAGACGAGCGGCTGTTCCGGGTACTCGCTCAGGCTCAGGTCAGACTGGCCGGTAACGTTACCCGCACGGCATAAGCTCCGGACGAAGTACGCGCAACGATCAGCGGCGAGATCACCGGTGGACCGCGCTCGGCGACATCGTCCAGCCAACCGCGGTTCGGGCGGGCCGACTGGTACGTATGGCGCTGCACCGCCTCTGCCAGGATCGGGATCGGGACAAGACCTTGAAGGCGCGAAAGGCCAGGCGGGGTTACGGTGGCGCCGAGCGGGTCTCGAACGCACGAGAGCCCGCGCGGAGAAAGCGAGGGACTCCGACGTGGACGAGGGCATCCGACTGGACGGCGGGCTGGGGATCGGCAAGCGGATTGCGGCGGCCCGGCGGCGTCGGGGGCTGTCACGGCGGGCGGCGGCGGAGCTGTGTGGGCGGTCCGAGGAGTGGTTGCGGAAGGTGGAGCGGGGGCAGCGGGGTACGTCGTTGCGGATGGCGGCGCGGTTGGCGGAGGTGGTGCGGGTGCCGCTGGCGGAGCTGCTGGGTGAGGACGCGTCGCCGAGCTTGTACGCACGGCCGGAGCATGCCGGGTTGGGGCAGGTGCGGGCTGCGATGGCGGCTGTGCCGGCCGGGGACGCCGATGGCGGGTCGGTCGAGCAGCTCGCCGCGTTGCGGGCGGATGTGGCGTCGGCGTGGCGGTTGCGGTCGGTGTCGGGGCGGGATCGTTCGGATCTGGCGGCGGTGTTGCCGCGGTTGCTGACGCGGGCGGCCCGCGTGGTGCGGGGGGCGGCGGCGGAGGATCGGCGGGAGGCGCGGCGGCTGGCGGCGGAGGTGTACCACCTGGCGCAGTTGTACCTGTGTTACCAGGACGCGACGGAGCTGCTGTGGGTGGCCGTTGACCGCGGCATGTCAACGGCGGTGGATGCCGATCATCCGCTGGCGGTGGCGCGGGCGGCGTGGTTCTCGGCGTACCTGTACCGGGACACGGGGAATCTGGAGCAGGCGCACCAGGTGGTGGACGATGCGCTGCGGGAGTTGGACGCCTCGCCGGTGGTGGGCACGCCGGCGGAGCGGCGGCAACGCTCCGCGGTGGCGCTGGCGGCCGCGCTGAACCACGCGCGGGACGGCGAGCACGGCGATGCGTGGCGGTGGTGGGATGCCGCGGTGGCCGCCGACCGGGACGCCACCGCCGGCGGGGTGCCGCTGTCGCCGCATGCGCTGTTCGGGCAGGACCCGGCCGATGTGGCGCTGTCGCTGGAGGTGGAGCTGGGCCGCTCTGCCGCGGCGCTGCGCCGGGCGGAGGCCACGGATGTCGATGCCGTCGGCTCGGTGCCGCGGCGGACCCGGCTGCTGCTGGAGATCGCCCGCGCGCACCTGCTGCGCCGCGAGCACACCGCGACGGTGGCGCTGCTGCAGCAGGCGGTGGCCAGCGGGCCGGAGGCCGCGGTCTACAGCCTGCACGGCCGCGCGATGGTGCTGGAGCTGCAGGGCGCGGCCGGCCCGATGCTCGCGCCGCAGGTAGCGCGGCTGGCCGAGGCGCTGGGTGTCAGTAACTGACCGGGTACTGTCCGTACCCCCCGCACGCCGGTACCCCGCAGTGTCCGCGTCCGCGGCCACGGTAGGGCGATGGACGCCGACCGGACCAGAACGAGCCGTCAGGACCCACAGCCTGCTTCGGCGGCGCCGCACCGGGCGCAGGCGTCACAGCCGCGCAGGATGGACGCGCAGGTCGATCGGGCCGTCACCGACCTCCTCCGCGCTGACGACGTCGCGGCACCCGGCAGCGCGCCGGCACCCGGCTCCGCACCGGCCGCCGTGGGCTTGAGCGCCAAGGCGGTCAAGCTCGCCCGCCGGTACCGCTACGCCACCGTGGGCATCACCGGCGGCAGCGTCATGCCGTGGCCGGACGTCATGTACCGCCTCCAGGCGTGGCACGGCATCCGCACCACCATCGCCGAGCTGCGCGCCGCGCTCGACCAGGACTGACCAACCACGCCCGGTGGGCGGACACGGAGGACGAACGCGCGTGCCAGCCGCAACACCCAGCCAGAGGATGCGGTCGCTGGGCATCGTGCCGGATGACGATCCGCGGCTCCGCCAGGCCACCCTGCCCTTCGATCTGCCCGCCGACGCCGACGAGGCCCGGCGGATCATCGTCCGACTGAACTCGCCGTTCGACCAAGGCCGCCGCCGCGCACCGGTTCATGACAGGCACCGGCCTGGCGCCCCCGCAGATCGGCATCGACCGCGCAGCGATCGCCGTGCGCACGCCGGACCGGGCGCTGGCTCTGCTCAACCCGCGGGTCGTCGAGGAGTCCACTCGCACCGACAAGCTGTACGAGAGCTGCCTCAGCTTCTTCGACGTGCGGGGCATGGTCCCGCGCCCGCTGACTATCCAGGTCGAACACCAGGACCCGGGCGGCGGGTACTACGTCGCGACATTCGGCCGCCGCCTGGCCCGCCTCGTCGCACACGAGATCGACCATCTGCGCGGCACGCTCTACACCGACCGGATGCGGCCCAGCTCATTGCCGGCCCCCGCGATCCCGGCGGCGACCGCACCATCCGCTATCGCCGACGGCATACGCCGGGTCGGGGAATGCGGGCATGGGCAGCAGGCCAGCCCGAGGTACCCGGGCGGGATGCCGAGTCCGTCGGCGATCCGCGCCAGCACCACGACCGCGACGACGTTCCGGCCGTTCATGATCGCCGAGATCTCCGGCTGGCTCTGCCCGGTCAGCGTACCGAGCCGATTCTGCGTGAACCCCAGGCGACGCAAGATCCGGTACACCCGCCCGATATCGCGCTCCTCCAACGCCCGGCGCATCTCCGGTGCCTGCCACACCGCCGGATCCGGGGGGACCACTCGCCCATCCCCGACCCGCTCCGCCGCGCTCACCGTACCCAGCCGGCGCAGCGCCACCCCACCCGACGTCCCCCGGTACGGCAGCAGGCCGCTGGAGGTGAAACCACCGCCGCACCGGGGACTGCCCGCGTCGCCCCGTCCGCGCTCGACCTTCCCCTTGCCGAACCGCGGACCGGGCAACGGCTGGACAGCGGGACCCGCACCGGCCCGGCACGGCAGCAGCACGGGTCCCGCCAGCACACTCACCCCACCCACCGCGCCGCCCATCCCGCGACCCGCCAGCCCGGACACGTGCAGCCCTGCGCCGCATCCGAGCAGCGCCCGCACAACCCACCCACGCCGCGATAGCGCTCCACGGCCCGCCGTGCCTGGATCGGCGACTCGACCAGCCCCCGTAACCCTGCGGGCAACGCCGGTCGGCCCGGCACATCCGGCGTACTGACTCGGGTTGGGGAAACCGCCATGCCCGCCAACCTGGCCGGTGCGCCGCGCCCGCAGGGGTACCGCCGCACGGGAGGTACGGACAGTACCCGTGGCGCGGGCAGTACCTGCCGTCGGTGCCGCAACCCGGTCACCGGTCCTCGGGCTCGAAGTCCGCCCCGCATACGCCGCAGGTGATAGGCCCCGCCTCTAGCACGCTCGGGGCGACCCGGATCCAACGCCCGCACGAGCACACGCCGGCGGGCTCGGCTTCTTGGCGCCGCTCGACGGTCGCAGCGGCCAGCGTGGTCGGCGACCACCCGATCCCCGGGCCCTTGGTCACCGTGACCCCCAACTCCTCGGCCAACGCCTTGAACCCGCGCGTTGTGCCACCGGGCCCGGCAGGCTGGTGTCCTTGATCCCCCGCACGTGCGCCACTGCATGCGCAGCCTCGTGCAGCACCGTGCCGAGCACCTCCACCGGACCGCGGGCCAGACCCTCCCCACCCAAAGCCCGACCCCGGCCGCTCGGCCGGCTGCATTGCCGCCCCTTGCTGGAACGGAATGAGAGGGATGTAGCCCAAACGTGCGGTTCTACGCCCGGTCGGGTGTCGGAGTGGTTACTGTTCGGTGAGGACTCGACTCACATACGTCCGAGGGGGGATCGTGTCCGAGGAGAGCTGGCACCAGGCGCGCCTCATCCCGACATCCGGCATCAATGGAGCAGACGAACAGGAACGGCGCGCGACATCCGCCCTACTTGCCGTGATGACCGCCGTCCGGGAGTTCGGCCGCGCCTTGGCGACACCGCTGGGAGCACCGGCCGGGCCGATCGAGGCGTACATCGAGGTTCCCTTCGCCTTTGGAGACGGCAAGTGCATCCCGGACGGATTGATCAGAGTGACTCGTGGCCAGCGGACCTGGACCGCGCTGGTCGAGGTGAAGACCGGCGCGAACGCCTTGCTGCGTGAGCAGTTGGAGACCTACCTCGATGTGGCGCGCGAGCAGGGTTTCGACGCAGTGATCACTATCTCGAATGAGATTCCGCCACTTCCAGGTCAGCACCCGGCCCTCGTTGACAAACGCAAACTCAAGAAGGTCAGCCTCTACCACTGGTCCTGGTCTCAAGTGCTCTCAGCGGCCGTTATGCAGAAAGAGTATCGCGGGATCGCCGATCCCGACCAAGCGTGGATCCTCGGCGAACTCATCCGCTATCTGGAGCACCCGCGCTCTGGTGCATTGGAGTTTGAGGACATGGGACCCTCCTGGGTGCCGGCGCGGGAAGCGATCGCGGCGGGGACGTTACGACCAACCGACAAGCTCGCATCTGAGGTCGCTGGACGCTTCGACGCGCTGCTCCGCTTCGTCAGCCTTCGACTCGGTCGCCAACTCGGTACCGATGTCACTCCGGCACTATCCCGAAAGGACCTTGCCGACCCGGCACTGCGAACGCAGACGCTTGCTGCATCCCTGGCTGGGGCCGGCGTGCTGGAAGGCGCGATCCGCATCCCGAACGCGATAGCGCCGATCGTCATCACCGCCGACGTTCGGACCAGCAGGGTCACCTGTCACATAGAGGTCGAAGCGCCGCGTGAAGGTAGACCCACTACCCGGGTCAACTGGCTTGTTCGGCAACTGCGGGCCACGCCGGACACGGTTCGGATCGAGGCACACGCAGCGCACCAGAGAGGACCAGGTTCGGCCGAGTTACTTCGCGACCTCCGGGACAATCCTGGCCTACTCATCACCGACCCAGGCAAGGAGATTCGCACATTCCGGGTGGCGAAGACGACGCCGATGGGCTCGAAACGCAGCCGTGGTCGCGGCTCGTTCATTGACTCCCTGCTCGATGCAGTTGACGGCTTCTACAGCGAGGTTGTCCAGAACATCAAGGCGTGGACAGCAACGCCGCCGAAGTTCCGCGAGACTCCCGAGCCACCACCCCCTGTGGCGCTAGCCTCAACCGCCCTGTCCTCCCAAGACGGACCAGAGCCAGCCCCGAGCGCACCGATTCCCACAGCCAATACCGCACCGGACGGAGCCGAGATGCCGGAGGAACACCAGGCCGCAGAAGTTGAATCTGAGAGCAGCCCCTAGTAAAGGCGTTGAGGTCTGTCCCAGGTTGCCGAGTGACCCTAGCAGATCACGGCACCGCCACCCGCCGGAGGTTCCCGAGCGATGCTACCTGGCGAAGGCGATGTTGGCCGCTCGCTTACAAGTGGAGCGCTCGACTTGTCCGGCTTGCCTCACGCGGGATGAGCTAGTGCCGTCGCTGTCCTCCCTGGCATTTCCGCTCCTGGAGGACTGGCGTTCATTGACAGACTCATTGACAGATCGTCCACAGTGGACGATCACCCGCGCCCGCGGTCAAGGGGACAGAGCAAACGATCTTGGCCGGATGCTGCTCGCGGACAAGATGTTTGCGCCCTTGACCATGAGGGGGGCCCGTGCTACGCCGGGCGGCGAAAGTGGAGCCAGCACAGCGCCGGCGAAGCCGGCACCCGACCCCGGGCCGCCAGGCCGGGCGCCCTCCGGCGTGTCCGCGCGCCAGCGCGCTCGCCTTCACACTGGCCGAGCTGCCCGGCTGCCGGAACCATCGCGGCGGAGGCCGGCCTCGGCACCAGGCCGCCGCTACAGGTCGCGGTATGCCTCGCGGCGGTGGGCGACCCGGACGACGGTCACGACCAGCCGGTCGCCGTCGATGGTGTAGATGATCCGGTAGTCACCGACCCGGACCCGCCACAGGTCATCGGCGCCAGCCAGCGCGGTCACCCCGGCGGGGCGGGGATCGTCGGCCAGCGCGGCCAGGCGCCGCAGGATGCGAGCACGGTCCTTGGCGGTGATGCGGTCAAGCTGCTTGCGAACCACCGGCCGCAGATCGACGGTGTACCGCGGGCTCACCGCTCGTCGGGGAATGCGGCCAGGTCGTCGGCGTACTCGGCGAGCACCTGCTCCAACGGGATCGACGGCCCCGGGTCCGCCAGCGCGGCCCGCGCGGCTTCGATGTCGGCCACGTCCTCGGCACGTTCCATGGCCTCCGCGGCGTCCGCGGGAACCAGGGCCGCGATCCGGTGACCGCCTCGGGTCAGGTAGATCACCTCACCGGCCCGAGCCGCATCCGCCAGCCGGTCCAGCTCGGCCGGCTCGCCGTGCAGCTCGTAGGCGTGCTCGCTCACGCTGTCATTCTACGGCCGGACGCCGGCCACCCCGCCTGGCGGCTCAAGGTCGCGGTCAACACCACCCCACCGACGAACACCTTCGGCCAGCTGCTCGGCGCCGTCGGCGTCGGTGCGCCAGCGCATCGCGGCGAAGTGCCCCAGCCGGAGCATCCCCTCCGGCGTGCCGACCGACCCCGCGCCCAGCACGATCACCGCCGCCGGCACGTCCGGGTGCCGGGATCGGATGGCGGCCCAGGCCTGCTCCAACGCGGCCACCATCAGCGCGCTGACCTGCCCCGAGGACTGGCGGTGCACGGGCGGACCGCCGATCGACGTTGCGCACTACGCCGTCGGCTTGAGTGAACGCAGAGCAAGGCGGCGGCTCGTGCGGAGCCGCCGCCTTGCGTTGCGTGACTGTTCAGTCGCGGGGGCCGGCGATGTCCAGGACCGGTGCCATCTCGGCTACTCCGGCCCGCCGGGCCCGTCGCTTCGGTCGGCGGGTAGTTCGGCGTCCACGAGACAACTGGCTCCGGCTGGCCGCGTCTGCACGTCCTGGCAACGCGTCCGTAGCCGGTCAAGCGCCTCCGTGTCGCCAAGCGGCAGCGTCGCCTCCAGCTTGCGACGTTCTCCGGCTTCCGAGAGATCAAGCACCGCATCGACGAGCCGACTGCGGGTGCCGACCGGAACGTGCCCTGCACCGGCGTGCACGGAGGCGCGCACGACGTTCGGGTCGAGCGGTTGGACGTCGGCGGCGGCCACGACCTGGCCGTCGTCGCTGAGTATGACCTGACAGCCATTGCGTTCGGGAGCCATCGAGCACCCTCCTCAAGATCTGCGGGGTATCGAGCCAGCGAGACCGATCCCGGACCTCTGAGTTCCCGGGCGCTGCTGGTTCAGTTTCGGGGGGCGAACGCGGCCCCAACACGACGCAGCCCCCCGCTGGCGGCTCAACCGCAACGGGCCACCATCTGACGTCCTTCCCAGTCACGGGCGCGATGATGCGCGGAGCTCCTCCCGGGCCTGGCTGACCGGCAGCTCGGGTGGGTAGTTCTCCCGAAGTACCACGAACTTCGGGACAACCTCGGCTCGCCCGGCGGTTCGACATCGGCCATCTTGGCCTCGTCGTCCGCACCGCGGCCGCAGTGGCCGGCCCGGATCCGGGGCACCGGGACCTGCGGGTGCGCGGCCAGAAACTCCGCCAGCCCGCGCAACCCGCGCAGCAGTTCGTCCCCCTCACCCGAACCACCCGGCGGCGCAGGGGTTGACGCCGACGCGTCAACCGCGGCACCGGGTGCCGCGAGCGCCGTCGCCGTCGCGACCTCGCAGGGCCAGGCAGCAACTGCCACGACACGACCGCCGCCTCCCGCACGCCCGGGTCCCGACCGATCCGCCCAGCCAACTCGACTAACTGCGCCGCGACCGTCAGTGACGGCACCCCCACGCTCGCCAGCCAGCCCGGCTGATGCGTGCCGAGAAAGAACCGGAACCCCTCCCCGCCCGCCAGTGGGATCGTGACCGGACGCGCGGTGGCAATGCCTTGGTCAGACATCGGCGCCACCCACCTCCTGCTCGCCCGGCCACGGGCCGAGGAGCTTGGCGGTGGCGCAGGGCCACGGGTTGGTCCGGCAGGCCGGTACACAGGCCTGGATCCGTAGACACGGGCCCCAAAAGGAGGTGGTGTCCAGGACGGGTTGGTGCAGGGCGGCGATGGCGGCGAGCCGCCGCTCGGCGGCGCCGCGGCCGTAGGCATGTCCAGGACAGCCCGATCCGGGTGGCGGTGGTCGGCCTCGATCGAGCACATGCCGGCGTAGTCCCTGATGCGGCGGACCACACCGGGTCGCAGCCGGTCGTGCCAGTCCGCGGCCAGCGACACCGGCGCGTCCGGGTCGGCGTAGGCGGCCAGCCACGCCTGGCGCGGCCACGGCAGTTCCTCGACCACCTCCGGGTGCCACAGCCAGCACGCCGGCACCGTCCTGGCCGCGTCGGCGTAGCGCAGGTACACCCCGGCCAGCCACCCGGTCAGCCGGGCCAGCACCGCCTCGGCCTCCGCCTCCGCCGCGGCGCCGGCCAAGCCGGCGGGGTGGCCGGTGCCAGCGGGCAGGTCCGCAGCAACGTCCCCCGCCCCCCTCGCCATCCACGTCGAACACCAGCACACCGACGGCACCCGCCACATCACCGCCTTCGACCGCGCCCTCGCCCGCCTCATCGCCCACGAAATCGACCACCTCGAAGGCACCCTCTACACCGACCACCTCCCCCCAACCCCCCCGGCGTCCACCCCGTCCCCATCTCCGAATACCGCGGCACCGGCCAAACCTGGCGCTATTGACAGCGCCCTACGGAAGATCAATTCGTTGCACCACTCCCTCGCGAGTAGACGCGACCCAAAGGCTTCCGCTCGCCACAATGACCGTCTGGGGATAGTGTCCCACGGCTATGGTGCCCGTAACAGCGAGCGTTGATCGGTCGACCCGCACCACGGAGTTACTCTTGGTGCTGGTCACCCAGACATTCTCGCCTTCAACGGCTACTGAATACGCCTCTACAGCCACCGACGCCCGGCCAACCACTGACCGGCCGGCCGGATCGACCTTGACCAGTTGGCCGCCGTCAAAGTTCGTCGCCCAGACGAATTGATCCGCAACGACAATCCCTGCACCCGGCTTCTTTCCCACATCTACACGAGCGACAACCTTCCGCGATATGTTGTCGATTAGCGCAATAGATCCTCGCGCACTCTCCGTAACCCAGATCCCGCCGGTGCCGGCAGCTAAACGGAGTGGTCGGTCACCGACAGGGATCACATCCGTAACCTTCATATTTGCATCATCTATGCGTTGCACGACATTGTCCGTAGTACCCGACACCCAGACAGCATTGTCCTCGAACGTAATGCCTGTTGGTAGGTCGCGTATTGCGACCGAACCGCTGACCTTTGTCGCACCTGGATCGATCCTGATCAGTCGGTTGCTTCTGACGCACGCCACCCACACGGCCCCACCGCCGGACGTAATGGCGAGTGGCCGGCCGCCGACATTGATAGTCGCCATTATCTTGAGGGTTACAGGGTTGAGCCTTACCACAGATCCGCCGTCGCCATCAGTCACCCATATGCTACCAAAGGCGTCGACAAGATCGACGGGGGAGCTTCCTAGATGCACTGATGTCAAGACGGGAACCGCCGAGTCATCGACCGGCGCAGTGCCTTTGGTCACAAACGTGACTGTACTCGATTTGGTCTCAGCAATAGCAACGTAGTCGCCATACGAGGCTACAGCTAGTGGCTGATCGCCAGTTTTCAAGCTGGAGATCACTGATCGCGAGCCTGGGTCTATCCGACTAACGGTGTCGTCATTCGTATTCGTTACCCATATTGAATCATCATCGCCAATGATGCCGGTTGGCAAAGTTCCGACAGTGATGGTGTCAGTAAGTAGGCGTAATTGAATAATGTTTCCGTTCATGTCGTGGGGTTGGGCGACGGGGTGGGGTTCTCGTCTTCGTTGGCTGATGGTCGGATGGTGTAGTTCCAGTCGCCGTGGAACTTGTGGCGGGTGAGTGGTATGGATTGGCGTTGCTGGTCGGTGACGGTTATTTTTGTTGGGTAGATGTTGGGGTCGAGTTCGCAGCGTACGGTTAGGCCGGTGGTGGTTGTGGTGTTGGTGATGACGTTGACGATGGTCTGGTAGGTTTCCAGTGGCCGGCCCCGCCAGTTGCCGGTGATCCGTGAGAACAGTCGGTGCTCGATTTTGTTCCATTTGCTGGTGCCTGGCGGGTAGTGGCAGACGGTGATGTCCAATCCGGTGGCTTTCGCGAGCCGGGCGAGTTCGTACTTCCACAGCCACGGGCGGTGTCCGTTGGATCCGCCGCCGTCGGCGGTGATGAGCAGCCTGCGGGCGTTCGGGTATTTGGTCCGGCCCATCTGTTGCCACCACTTCTCGATCGTGGCGACGGCGAACACCGAGGTGTCGTGGTCCACGCCGACGCTGACCCAGGCGCTGTCGTCGGCGAGGTCGTACACCCCGTACGG
>WNGA01012006.1_pt1 | contig 12978 bp, 10 predicted proteins | sample 5400061 | NCBI WGS metagenome assembly WNGA01 (sample SAMN13153366, study PRJNA577476) | soil metagenome | isolation source: 100 cm soil or saprolite under grassland replicate 2 | place: USA:California | collected 2016-06-15
CGTCATCGAACAGGTCATCGCGAACTTCAAGACCTGGCGGATCATGCACACCGACTACCGCCGGCCCCTGGCAACATTCTCTGAAACCATCTCAGCAGTAGTCGCCCTGCACTTTTACGCAACTGCCTGAATAACCCTCAATGCCTGCCCGTTATCCGGCGAAGGCTGCACTCGGCGAGGAAGACATCGCCGCCGATGGCAGCGCGCCGGCGGCCCGTAATGAAAAGAGCGATCCGATACCGACAACGTCTCACCTCGCATCCCGCCGTCTCGTTCAGACCTTCCAGGGCTCGCCTCCTGGCGACGGGGGCACCTAGTTCCTCAGGGCACTGCGCGTAGGCAAGCACCTTCTGGTAGTTCGGTGACGCCGTCGAGGCGGGCGAGCCACCACCGCATGCTGACGCGAGGAGCGCGATGCCCGCCAGGGCGGCGGCGAGAACGCCCGCCCGCCGCGACCGGGATCGCCGCGACCGTCGCTGGTGCCGTCGTTCGCGTCGTAGTCCTTCTCCTCGGCGGATGACGCCAGGGCGGCACCGGGGTTTCCTGCCACGTGTGCGGCGCTGGGATGCTTCCCGGTCAGCCAGCCGGCGAGCCAGGCCAGCCCGTAGGCGGGCACGCCCGCCGCCGGCCAGACCGCGAGATAGCCCACCACGAGCCCGGCGATCCCTTATCGCCCGCCGGCCTTGGATGGTCCAGGCGTACAGCGAGGCCACGGGCGACACCGACGCGAACATCATGGCGGCCATCATCAGCGTCCAAACCGGCACGAACGCGGCCAGGCCCAGCCCCATCGTGCCCGCCATCCCGGCCATCCCGCGGGCCAGCGCAACAGTCGCAGCCCAGGCACCTGCTGCCAGGATCAGCAGGAACGCGACCTCACGGGCCGCCAGGCCGGGCCGCAGCCGGCCAGCCCGGAGGAGCTGCTCACCCGGCCCAGGAGAACGGCGCGGAAAAGCCGCTCTGCCCCTCGCGCCCCCAGTCGATCCCGAACGTCGACAGGTGCGCGGCATTAGCCGGGGCGACCGTCAGCGTCGTGTTCGACGGATGGAACACGTTCGTCAGCTGGACCGGATCGTGGCCTTCGATGGCGACGAAGTCCTGGACGCCGACGTCCGCCGCATCGCCGATCCGGACATGGTGGCCGCGGCCGTCCTCGCTGTAGGTGATGGGCGCCTTTTCCACGCCAAGCATTTCGCTGATCAGCGGGCCGAGCATCGCGGGCGGCCCGCCGAGCTGCCCGGACAAGACCGCCCCGAGCTGCTCTGCCTGGCGGTCAGACGCAGCGTCATCCAGGTAGACCCCCACCCGCCAGTTACCCTCGGCCATGACCGGCGGCGTGTCCAGGAACAGAGCGAAACTCAGGCCGCTGACGTCCACACCGTCGATCTCGCCGGACTCCACGTGATAGGCCAGCAGCGCCCGGCACCGGTCAAGCGTCGCCTTCGCCGTCAGTGCCGACCAGGTGCACGGGCAGACCGCATCGCACGAACACGATTCGAAATACGTCCCATCAAGCCGCCAGGCCATAACCCCTCCCTCACCGCGCAACTAGTCCCCCGACAAGGCTGGCGCGCGCGGTATCGATCGTCAAGACACAAGATCCATCCGAGGGCTGCACCCGGCAGCGGATTTTACGCCGCTCACGCCAAGCGCCGCGCAAATATCCGGCAGGTCGCACGCGGGACCCGAAGCCGGGACACGCTCAGTGACCAGGGCTGATCCGCAGCCGGTGCGCAAGTAGCCGCCTGATCTGGACGGCAAGCCAATCTGTGGCAAGGCTTCCTTCACGGCGACCGAACAGGGTCATCCGTGGGCAGCCGCACGCGGCCCGCATCGCCGACCGGTGCCCGATTCTGGCGCGTTGAGGTCGCGCCATGAGTGATGTGGGGAGGATGCCACGGAGCGCGAGCCCGCAGGCCCAGTTGGCGACCATATGCGGCGTCCCGGGCAACCGCTGCGGTTGATGCGGCTGCGCACCAGTGCCCGACGTCGATCGCAGAGCGTGGTCGGCCCTCCGGTGGCAGACGCGCGTCGATCAGGGGCCTCACAGGTGAGGGTGCCTGAGTGGGCGGTGGCGATGCTGCGTGCGATTGCCAGGCCGAGGCCGTTGCCGTCGGTTCCGCTGAGGTAGGTGCCGTTGAGCCGGGTGAAGCGCTGGAAGATGCGTTCCCGGTCGGGTTTCGGGACGCCGGGCCCTGTGTCGGTGACTTCGACCTGGACGCCGGTGGTGTGGCCGGTGACGCGGATGGTGATCTGGCCGCCGTTGGGGGTGGCGTGCCGCGCGTTGCTCAGGAGGTTGTCCAGGATCTGCCTGATGCGTTCGGGGTCGCCGTGCAGGTGAACGTGGCTGGGAGCGTGCAGCTGGACGTTGACTGCCGGCGCGAGTTCGCGGGTCTGCCCGGCTGCGGCTGCGGTCAGTGGCACGAGGTCAAAGTGCTTGCTGTCCAGCGGGATTCCTTGTTCCAGGCGGGTGATGGCGAGCAGGTCGTCGATGAGCCGCCCGGCGCGGTGGCCTTGGCGCAGGATTTGCAGCACCAGTTTCTCGCGTGTGGCGGGGTCGGGGCTGGTGCGCAGCAGTGTCTCTGCGCTGGCCTGGATGCCTGCGATCGGGGTGCGGAGCTCGTGGGAGGCGTCGGGCCAGGAACCGGCGCATGCGTTCTTCGGCGCGGCGCAGGGCGCGGGCTTCGATGATCGCGAGCCCGCCGATGATGACGAAAAGGCACAGGCAGGCCAGGCCAGCGCCGAGGAGGATCTCCCGGGGCGCTGGCGGCTCTGGCAGAAGGACGGCTGAGAGGGCGAGCCAGGCTGCCGCGAGGATGGCCGCGGCGAGCGCGGCGATGGTGGCGCGGGTACGCAGGCGGGAACGCATCGGGTCAGATCCGGACCGTGTAACCGTGGCCGCGGGCGGTATGGATGATCCTCGGGCCGCGGGCTTCCAGCTTGCGCCGCAGCGAGCTGATGCGGACCTCGACGAGGTTCGGGTCGTAGGCGCCGTAGCCCCAGACCTGGGTGAGCAGCTCGGCCTTGGAGACGGCACGGCCGCGCCGGGCGAGGAGGTAGGCGAGCAGGCCGAACTCGGTCGGCGTCAGCTCCAGTGGCTGGCCGGCCCGCCACGCGGTGCGGGCGGCTTCGTCCAGCACCAGGTCCCCGGCCTGGGTCGTGGCCGAACGCAGCCGCCCGGCCCGCCGCAGCAGTGCGTGCACCCGGGCGAGCAGCTCGGTCAGGGCGAACGGCTTCACCAGGTAGTCATCGGCGCCGGCGGCGAACCCCGCCAGCCGGTCGTCCAGGCCGTCGCGGGCGGTCAGGAACAGGATCGGCAGATCGTCGCGGGCACGCAGCAGGCGCGCGAGGGACAAGCCGTCCGGGCCTGGCAGCGTGATGTCCAAGATGGCCAGGTCAGGCCGGAACGAGCCGGCGAGGTCACGCAGCTGCGTCCCGTCGGCCTGGTCGCGGACGAGGTAGCCGGCGCCGGTCAGGGCGGTCGTCACGGCATCACGGATCACGGGCTCATCCTCGATGAACAGGATCCGGGCCGGCGAGTCGCGCATCCCTCCAGTGTGGCCCAGCGGGCCTGACGAATAGCTGACGAAGCCGTGCCGGTCAGGCTCTCGTCAGGAACCGGCGTGCACTCTGCGGGTGAGACGCGACTTACAAAGGAGACACCCGTGGTGGATACCAACGCCAATGCCGCACCGACGGCGCGTTTTGCTGCCACAACTCGGGCGGCGGCCCGCGCTGAGGAGGCGGTCAAGGTCTACGGAAGCGGGCAGGCCGCAGTCCGCGCCCTGGACGGCCTCACCCTGGATCTGGCGGCCGGGCACTTCACGGCGATCATGGGCCCCTCGGGCTCGGGCAAGTCGACGCTGCTGCACTGCCTGGCCGCACTGGAGGACCTCACCAGCGGCCGGGTGTTCCTCGGCGACACCGAACTCGGCGCGCTTGATGACAAGCGGCTGACGCTGCTGCGCCGCCAGCGCATCGGCGTCATCTTCCAGAGTTACAACCTGCTGCCCGCCCTCACCGCTGCCGGCAACATCACGCTGCCGCTGCGCATCCGCGGCCAGGAACCTGACTGGGACTGGATCGATCACCTGTGCGGCATCACCGGGCTGCGCGGACGGCTGCGGCACACTCCGGCCGAGCTGTCCGGCGGTGAGCAGCAGCGGGTGGCTGCGGTGCGGGCCCTGGCCAGCCGCCCGGAGGTCATCTACGCCGACGAGCCGACCGGCAACCTTGACCGGCGGGCCTCGGAGAACCTGCTGCAGTTCCTGCGCGGCGCGGTCACCGGCTTCGGCCAGACCGTCGTGATGGTCACCCACGACCCGGTGGCGGCCGCCTACGCCCACCGGGTGGTCTTCCTCGCCGACGGCGCCCTCGCGGGTGAACTCGGCGAACCCACCCGCGACCGGGTCCTGGACGCGATGAAAGAGCTGGACTCGATGCACGAACAGGGGGCGTGACATGCTGCGCCTCACCGTCGCCTCCCTGCTGGCTCACCGGCTCCGGCTGATCCTGACCGCTGTCACGATCGCGATCGGTGCCGCACTGGTGGCCGGGACCTTCATCCTGACCGACTCGGCGCGCGGCGCCCTCAGCACCTCCACGGCAACCGCGTCCGGCGCAGCGGTTATCGTCCAGCCGGCCGGAGCAGCGGGCGGCAAGGGCGCTGGCCCGCTCACGTCCCTGCCGGCCAGCCTGGCCGCCCGGATCAATGCCGTACGGGGCGCCGCCTGCGCCGAGGGCCTCGTCACCGCCTCGAAAGTCACCCTCATCGGCAAGAACGGCCGCCCGATCACCCACCGGCGGGCACCCAGCGAGTTGCTGAGCTATCCGAATGTGCCGGCCCTCGCCGCGCCGTACACCATCCAGTCCGGCCACCCGCCCCGCCAGCCCGGTCAGGCCCTGCTGGACGCGGCGACCGCGCGCAGCCTCGGTTACCGCATCGGCGCCCGGATCAGTGTCGTCACCCCGGCCGGCCTGCAGAGCCTGACCGTGACCGGCATCACCGGCTTCGGCGGGGCGGACAGCCCGGCTGGTGCGCAGATCGCTAGTTTCGACACCCCCACCGTGCTCGTCGTCCCCACCGCCACCGCGCAGCGGCTCACCGGCCTGTCCGGGCGGTTCACCGAGATCGATGTGCAGGCCGCCCCGGGCGTTTCCGCCGCGGCGCTGCGGAGCCGGCTCGCGCCGCTGCTGCCGCCGGGCGCCGAGGCGCTCACCGGCGAGCAGGCTGCGGTGCAGCAGACCGCAGCCGCCGCTGGCTATCTCGGCAATCTCCAGAAGTACCTGCTCGCCTTCTGCGCGGTAGCGCTCCTGGTCGCGGCGTTTGTCATCGCCAGCACGTTTTCCATCCTCGCCGCGCAACGGACCCGCGACTATGCGCTGCTGCGGGTCATCGGCGCAAGCCGCGGCCAGGTGCTGCGCTCCGCGCTTGGCGAGGCGGGCATGCTGGGGCTGACCGCCTCAGCCGCAGGCACCGGCCTCGGGGCGGCGGCCGCCGCCGGCCTGCGCGGCCTCATCGCCCTGCTGGGCGGGACCCTGCCCGCCGCCGGCCTGGTATTCGCGCCCCGCACCGCGGTCATCGCCCTGGCCACAGGGACCGCGGTGACCGTTGCCTCCGCCCTGCGCCCTGCCCGCCGGGCCGCCCGGGTCCGGCCCATCCGGGCGCTGCGCGAGGCGGCACCGGCGGCCGCCGGGCAACCGCGCGGGCGGCTGATCACCGCCATCACCGTAACGGCTGCCGCCATCGCCTTGATGGTGACAGGTTCTCTCTCCCAGAGCAGCCGCAGCACTGCACTGGCCGCGGCCGGGGCGCTCGCCGCCATCGCCGCCCTCCTGGCCGCCGGCCCGCTGCTGGCCCGCCCCACGGCCCATCTCATCGCCGCGCCCGCAGCCTACGGCCGCTGGCCCGTTCGCCGGGCGAACATCACCGTGCTGCTCGCACGCGACAACGCCACCCGCAACCCTCGCCGGACCGCAACGCTGGCGGGGATCCTCACCATCGGGCTGGCCACCGCCACCGCTATCAGCATCATCGCCGCATCAGCCCAGGACGCGATCAACGCCAGCAGCCACGCCGACCTCTACCTGCGGGGCAACATCACCCCCGCCCTGGCCCCGGCCGTCACCAGCCAGCCCGGAGTAGCCGCCACCATGCGCATCGACGACCCCCTGGTCCAGGTCGCGGGCGCGCAGGCCCGCGTCGACGGCATCGACCCCGCCGCCGCGGCCGCCCTGGTGAACTTCGGCGTGCGCACCGGATCCCTCGCCACCCTGCGCGGAAACGCGGTGTTCGCATCGGCCCTGCAGGCAGCCCGCCACGGCTGGCACACCGGCAGCCCCATCACCATCAACTTCGGCCAGGGACCGCCCAGGACGCTGCGCGTCGCCGGCACCTTCACCGACAAGCGCTTCCTCGGCGACGACTACCTCATGCCCATCCAGACCCTGTTCCGCGACATGCCCGGCCAGCTCAGCGACGCCAGCATGCTGCTCATCCGGACAGCCCCCGGCGCCCGCGCTGGCAGCATCCGGGCCGCGATCATGACCCTGCTCTCCAGCTATCCCCAGGTCACGCTGCTGACCTCCGCCGAGTACCGCACCGCCCGCGCGGCCGACCTCGGCGACATCAGCCATGTCCTGGCCATGTTCACCGCGCTCGTCGCGCTCACCGAAATCCTCGCGGCCCTCGGCATCGCCAGCGCGCTCACCCTCTCGGTGACCGAACGCAGCCGGGAATTCGCTGTCCTGCGCGCCCTTGGCCTCACCCGCCACCAGCTAGCGGCAATGATCCGCGCCGAATCGATGATCACCAGCCTGCTCGGGGCACTGCCCGGTGCCTGGTGGGCAGGCTGGTCCAGCAACCGGCGGCTATACGGGCCGCTTGGCGACATCCCGCCCGCCGAATACGAGCAGGCCTGGCTGGAAGGCCAAGGCCCATGAGCCTTCCCGCCCCGCCATCGTGTGCCGGTCCTCGCCGCTGTCAAGGCCCACACCGCCTTGACAGCGGCTGCGGTCCAGCATCTGATAACAGCGGCGGGAACGGCCTCCAGGGAAAGACTCACAACAAGATCAGCAGGGGAAACCGAGTAGCTATTCAGCCTGAGTGGGCTGAGGGTGGCTTGCGGGCGAGGATCGGCTGATCTTCGGCGGGCCGGCGCGGCGTGTCGGCTTGATCGCGGTGCGGAGGTGCTGATCATGGTGACTCATGCCCGATACGCCGCCCTTGTCGCCGTCCGGCGGGACGGCGCGGCTGCGTGCGCGGGTGGCGGAGCTGGTGGCCGAGAACGCCCGGCTGCGCGAGGCGGCTGCGGCCCGCGACGAGCTGGCGGCTGCGCAGCTTGCCGCCAGGGACGCGCAGCTGCAGGCGCTGGTGGCACGAGTGGAGGAACTTGAGCGCCGCCTGGGCAAGGACTCTTCCACGTCCTCGAAGCCGCCGTCCTCCGATAGCCCGTACAAGAAGAAGAGCAGGGACCGGTCGCTGCGGGGCCGGTCGGGGCGCAGGCCCGGGAAGCAGCCAGGAGCGCAGTCCTCGACGCTGAAGCAGTCCGGCGACCCCGGCCAGAGGGTGGAATGCGCCCCGGCGGCATGCGGCTGCTGCGGCGCGGACCTGGGTGACGCCGCCGTGATCGGGGTGCAGAAACGGCAGGTGTTCGAGGCGTCGCCCCCGCCGCCACCGACGGTGGTGGAATACCAGGTGCAGGCGAAGGCGTGCGGCCGCTGCGGGGCGGTGACCGAAGGCGTGGCGCCCGCGCATGCCACCGGGCGTGCCCAGTACGGGCCGCTGGTCCATGCGAAGTCGGCGCTGGCGGTCTGCGCCCATTACCTGCCGGCCGGCCGGGCGGCGGCCCTGGTGGCCTCCCTGACCGGGGTGAAGGTGCCGGCCGGGTTCATGGCCGGGTCCGCGGCAAGGCCGCGAGCAGGCTGGAGCCGTTCATGGACCGGGTCCGCGAGCTGCTGCGCTCCGCCGGGGTGCTGTACGCCGACGAGACCCCGGCCCGGGCCGGCGGGCACCTGCACTACGTGCACGTCGCCTGCACCGAGTTCCTCACCGCCATGCACACCGGCGGCCGCTCCGCCGATGACATCGACGCCGGGGACGTGCTTCCCGGCTATGCCGGCACGATCGTCCGCGACGGCTACGCCGGCTACCAGCACCTGTCCGGCGCCCTGCACGCCTGGTGCGGCGCGCACGGCCTCAGAGATCTCCGGGACCTGTACACCTTCGACCCCGGCGGGCAGGTCTGGGCCCGCTCCATGGCCGACCTGCTGATCCGCGCGAACGCCGCCGCCACCGCCGCCCGCGCCGCCGGCAAGGCCCGCCTCGATGAAGCGGCGCTGGCAGAGATCCGCGCCTGGTACCGGGGTGCCGTGGCCAAGGGCATCACCGACAACCAGCACCGCCGCGGCAAGGCCGGCAAGGACGGGCTGCGCCTGGCCCGCCGCTTCCGCGACCACCAGGACATGATCCTGCGGTTCACCATCGACCTGGCCGTCGGGTTTACCAGTAACCAGGCCGAGCGCGACGTCCGCCCCGTCAAGGTACAAATGCGAACCTCCGGCGGCTGCTGGCGCACCCTCGACGGCCTCGCTGATTTCGCGATCGTGCAGTCCTACCTGTCCACCGCCGTGAAGTGGGGCATCGACCAGCTCGACGCCCTGACGCAGCTGTTCACCGACGGCCCCTGGCTACCAGCCGCCATCAGACCTGGCTGAATAGCTACGAAACCGAGTCTCTACCAAACCCGGGGCGGTGCAGAATTGGCCAATCTGCATCCACACCAATCCCCCACCACCAATGGGGATTACCCGCCCGTAATCGGCGTCAGGGATATTCATCTGACCGGACTAAGCTACGCTTGTGGATGATCTTCAGCCTCGGGCGGGCGTGTACTACCCCAGGTCCACCGGAGAGTTCCAATCGTGGTTCGCAACCGACGCCGATTGCCTGGATTACCTGGACTGGCTGCGCTGGCCGGAGGGCTTCGTGTGCCCGGAGTGCGGGCATCCCGGCGGCTGGCTTGTGGCTGATGGCCGGTACAAGTGCGCGGCCTGCGGCAAGCGGACGCCGGTGACGGCGGGCACGCTGTTCGACCGGCGGCGGACGCCGCTGACGGTGTGGTTTGCCGCGTGCTGGATGTTCGCTACGGCCAAGGACGGCGTCTCGGCGCTGAGCCTGCAGCGCTCGCTGGAGATCGGCTCGTACCCGACGGCGCGGGCGATGCTGCACCGGCTGCGGCAGGTGCTGGTGCGCCCGGGCCGGGACCGGCTGGCCGGGCGGGTCGAGGTGGACGAGACCTACATCGGCGGGGAGGAGCCGGGGCTGCGCGGCGGGCGGGCAAGGGGCAAGAAAGCCCTGGTTGGCGTGGCCGTCGAGGTCAGGGAGCCGCGCGGGTACGGGCGCTGCCGGATGGAGATCGTCCGTGACGGGTCCGCCGCATCGCTGCACCCATTCGTCACCCGCCATGTCGAGCCGGGAGCGACGGTGATCACCGACGCCTGGATGGGCTATCACGGGCTGGCTGGGCTCGGCTATGCCCATCGGCGGCGCAGCCAGCGCGCGGCCCGCGCCCGCGGGGAGGATCCTGGCGCGCTGCTGCCCGGGGTGCACCGGGTCGCCTCCCTGGCCCCGCGGTGGCTCCTCGGCACCCATCAAGGCCGGGTCGATGACACGCACCTGCAGAGCTACCTCAACGAGTTCTGCTTCCGCTTCAACCGGCGCCGGTCCCGCAGCCGGGGGCTGGTCTTCTACCGCCTGCTCGAGCTCGCTGCCGGCCACGATCCGGTGCGCTACCGCGACCTGGTCGCCCGCCCGAAGCCCAAGGCGAAGCCACCCGCGCCACCGGGCCAGCGGGGCCACCCGCCGAGCATCGAGCGCCCGCGAGCGGCCCGGCCATGGCGAGTCGCTGACCTCGGATAGTCCGGTCAGATGAATATCCCTGATCGGCGTTATACGCGGGTACTGAGAAGAAAGGCGATTCAAGAAGCCAGGCTTCGTCGATCACGACAACCATGAATCGGTATGCGCGGTCAGGCACCAGCATGCGCCGCGCCCGGAGAACGCGCTGTCATCGGCAATGTCGGGCGCTCCCTGGGCTTGCGCCGCTTGGCGATCTGGTGTTGGGCTGTCAGGACAGCCGTACCCGTTCAGTCAGGTCGGCTTGCTGGCCGCCAGGGGCCCCGGCGTTACCGTCCGGGCAGCAGCACGCTCAGGCAGGTGACGCAGCCTTCGAGTTTCTCGAACTCGCTGATGTCCACCACGACCGGGGTGAAGCCCAGGTCGTCCAGGAGCCCAGCGGTGCGGGGAGCGGACGCGGCGATCAGCACCCGGTCTGCGCCCAGCGGGACGACATGGCAGCCGCCTTCTTCCTCCACCGGGCGGACCGCCGGGAACAACCCGGCTGGCGCCAGCTGCGGCAGCAGCAGGAACGTGCCGTCGGGCAGCGCGGTCACTGCGGACTTCAGGTGCAGCACGTTCCCCAGCGGGACGGCGATCACGGTGCGGCCCAGCGGAGCCAGCAGCGCCCGCAGCTGGCGGATCCCCGCGCCGTTGGTCCGCCCGCCGCGCCCCACATACACAGTGTGGCCGGCCTGCAGCACATCGCCGCCGTCAAGAGTCCCTGGCTCCTGGATCGCGGCGGTGCGCAGGCCCAGCGACCGGAGGATCCCGGCGACGCCGGCCACCTCGGCCCGGCGGGCCGGCGCGCCCGGGCGGGCCAGCACCGCCAGGTCCCCGCAGACCACCACCGTATCTTCGATGAACACCGAATCCGGGCAGTCCTCAGCCGTCGGCGCCTGCGCGATCATCCAGCCACAGGCCGCCAGCGCATCGGCGTACGCCGCGTGCTGGGCCCTGGCCAGGGCCACATCCACCGGGGCCCGGCTGATGTGGGTGACGATGCCCTCGGCCAGCCTGCTGCTGGGTGCGCGGACCAACACCGTGCCGTTCACCGATCGCTCCCCTACCTGACCAGGTGCCGCACGGCATGCAACCACGCGGCATCCGGCGCCGCTACCGGGTCTCATCCTGTCATCCGGCACCGCTGGCTGCCCTCGCCCAGACTGTCCCACCGCGTGGCGATGATAAGCAACAAGCCGCCGGCCGCGAGCGCCATGCCCGCAACCATCGTTCTGGGATGCCCAGCTTGAGCTCCGGAATCTTGCGCGGCGGGCCAGCTCACCGACGCCCCCACGCCCAGGGTGCTGTCTAACCGCAACGCGCCCGCAGCGGCAGAAGCGGGCGTTTCAGCGAGACCGACATTGCATAAACATGCGGGCCATCGCCCCGCACGGTGAACCGAAACCGGCTCGCCGGGCTGCCAACCACACGACGGCCCCGTGATAATCGCGCGCCTACCCGCCGTTCGGGGCGGTCATCAGAAATCTGGTGTGGCGGTTGCGGTAACGGCCGAACGAGATGTTCTGCGCCGGGGAATGGCGGCGTTGAGCGGTGCTTTATCTATGCGGTTGCGCGTTCCTGGCCAGGTTCCGGTTCGGGCCTGAGGCTGCCCTGGGCGCGTCACCGGGGCAGTTCGATCTCGGCCCGGGCGGCTTCCCACAACGTGCTCACGGTTACCCGGATGCTTTTGCGGGCGGCCTGTACTGGCGGCCAGAACCAGAAGCTGCCGGTGCCCTCGTGGGCGGGGGAGCCCTGCCAATTGCCGGGCATGCCCTCGTGCTCGTCCCCCGCGTCGTCGGTGGCGTGCACCTGGAAGCAGGGTGTGATCATGGGCCAGTATTCCCCGTGTACCCAGGGGTGACCGTAGAGCTGGATGCTGACCAGCTCACCCTGGGCGCAGACGCTCTCGATCACGGCGGTGGCGTGCTCCAGCGGCAGCCGTACCGCCAGTCCGCGATGCTCCGCAGCCCGGAACCCGGCCGCCTGCTGGCCGGCGCGACGGCCCCACCGGTGAGCCAGCGGGATATGCCAGCCCGGCCCGCTGGCGGGGAAGCCGCTGAGCAACGTGCTGGTGACCGGCAGCGCGCCCACGGCCATCAGGCTGTCGGCCACCGCGGCGACAATCTCCGCCGTATCCTCCGGCCCCGCCGTGGACTCGGTGACCGAGTCGCTGATCGAATAGCTGGTGACGGGCGCAAGCGCGGCCAGGTAACACTCCGCCGCGGTCGGCCAGGGCGGGTCGCTCGTCCCCACCGGCACCTGGGCCGGGGGTGGCAGGACGACCCGGGCCGGTATGCCCCCAGCCGTGGCAGTGAACTCCAGCCAGGCAGGCTTGCTGGCCGGGTCGGCGGCTGCCAGCACGCGGCCGTGCCATTCTTGCCGATCGCCGCTCCGGCCCCAGCCCGCCAGCACGGCGCTCAAGTCATAGGCGTGGCCCGCGTCGTCGGTGAGCGAGATCTCCGACATGGCCTGCCGCATCGGCACCTGCGGGTCGGCAGGGTCACCACCGGGATAGGCAGCCGTCGCATGGAAGCTCAGCTGCAATCCCCGCTGAGGTCAGCTTCACCCACTCGAAGCAGACCTCGGCGACCGAGGCCGGGCACTGCACCCCCGCGGCGGCCACCGACAACGGGACCTCGCGCAGCCCACCAGGCCCCGCGGCCCGGGACTGCCAGTACTCGTGGGCGCCCGGCCGGACCGTCAGCTCGCCCTTGGTAACCCCCCAGCCGTTCCCGAGACCCTTGCCCTCCAGCGCCAGCCGGTGCTCAGCCAAGACGGCCTCGGCCTGCGGCTCCGGCAGCAGGCCCAGCATCACCAGCGCATTCGCCACCGCCATAACGCGCAGCGACACAGGAAACAAAGGCCTGTCCGGATGCGCCCACGCCAAGGCCTCGGCCGTCAGCGAGCGGAGACAATCTGCCGGGTCCATCGCGTTCATCGCCAGAAGCCTATGCACCTCCCGGCCGAACAGACCACGCATTTCCGGCCGAAGAGATCAGCCACGCGCCAGGTGCAGCCCGCAGGTCACCGATCGCAGCGACGTCCACCGCCGCCGAGCCGCCGATCTGCGCGGCCAATGG
>WNGA01025130.1_pt1 | contig 12978 bp, 14 predicted proteins | sample 5400061 | NCBI WGS metagenome assembly WNGA01 (sample SAMN13153366, study PRJNA577476) | soil metagenome | isolation source: 100 cm soil or saprolite under grassland replicate 2 | place: USA:California | collected 2016-06-15
GCGCAGCACTACGACGCCGTGATCCTGCTGGCGGAAGCCATGAAGCGCACCGGCACGACTCGCCCCCAGGTCAGGGCCGGTCTCGAGCAGCTCCGGGGATTCCGCGGCGTGATGGCCGACTACACGTTCGACGCCGCGCGGGAGGGTGTCCACCGCTTCTACGTCGTCCGGATCCGCGGGGGGACGCCATCGCTCGACACGGTGCTCGACGAGCGCCCGTAGGTGGAGTGGTGGACTGCGCATGCCTTGACTGTCCCCGTCGTGGCGGCTATTGTGTCGACACCGAAACACCATTGCCTGGAGGCATCGAAGAGGTCAAGTACCGCTACCCGCTCATGCTCCAGCGCCGACCGTCGATGGACGGCGTGATCGCCCAGGGCGAGTAGCGTCTGCGTTCCGCTCGACAACCGGGAATCTGAGGAGGCGACCATGGTCCGCGTGCTCACTCTCACCGCCCTGCTGCTCTCGCTCGCGCTCGGGAGCGTCCCCGAGACGGCCGCCCAGACGAAGGACGACACGGTCGTCTATGCCATCCAGTCGGACATGCAGAACTGGGACCCGCCCAACTCCGTCCTGCGCGAGAGCATCATCCTCGGGTACCACGTCTTCGACCACCTCGCGGCGCGCGATCTGAAGACGGGCAAGGTGGCGCCGAGTCTGGCCACCTCGTGGAAGAACCTCGACGACACGACGTGGGAGGTCAAGCTCCGGCAGAACGTCAAGTTCCACGACGGCAGCCGCTTCAGCGCGCGCGACGTCAAGGCGACCTTCGACCGGGTCCTGGACGAGAAGAACAAGCTCACCGCCCGTGGCAACCATACCAAGATCAAGAGCGTCGAGGTCGTGGACGACTACACGGTGCGCTTCAAGACCGACGGGCCCTACCCCCTGTTCGTCGAGCGCCTGAGCGCGCTGGTGATGCAGTCCGAGAAGGCCATCAAGGAGAAGGGGCACGAGTGGATGCAGGAAAATCCGGTGGGGACCGGTCCCTACAAGCTCCTCAAGTGGAGCAAGAAGCAGGAGCATCTCCTGGTCAGGAACGACGAGTACTGGGGGCCCAAGCCGGCGTTCAAGTACGTGCGCGTCCGCATCATCCCGGAACAGGCCACCCAGATCGCCGAGCTGATGTCCGGCGGCGTCGACGTGATCAAGGCGGTGCCGCCCGACCAGATGGACGTCATCAACAAGTCAGGGGCGGCGCGCACGTCCACCTCGCCCATCCTCCGCACGGCGAGCCTCCAGCTCGACCAGGCGGGGCGGACGGGCAAGAACCCGTTCCAGGACCGCCGGGTACGCCAGGCGGCCAACCTCGCCACCGACATCGACTCGATCATCAAGCACGTCCTCAACGGGCTGGGCGATCGGACCGCCACCGTCATCAACCCGATGGCCTTCGGCTTCGATCCTGCCGTCAAGCCCTACACGCAGGACGCGGCGGCCGCCAAGAAGCTCCTCGCCGAGGCCGGGTATCCGAGCGGCTTCGAGGTGGGCTTCCTCACGACGGCGCCCATCGTCGAGCCCGCGCTGCCGCAGACCTCGGAGGCGATCTCGGCCGACCTCGCCAAGGTCGGCATCCGCACCAAGAAGCGCTACATCGGCGAGATCGGGCCGTTCGTGAACCTGGTGCGGGACGGCAAGGCGGATCCGATGTTCGAGTGGTCGTGGGGGTACTACTCGATCTTCGACGCCGACGCCATCCTCTACGACGTCATGAAGTGCGGCGAGCCGTACAGCTATTACTGCAACCCGGCCCTCGACGATCTGATCATCCAGGGGCGCTCGACGCTCGACCAGAAGAAGCGCGCCGAGGTCTACACGAAGGCGCAGAAGCTCCTCCACGATGACGCCGCCTACCTCTTCAAGTGGGGGCTCCGGGGCGTGTGGGGGATCAGCAACCGGGTCGACTACGAGGCGCCTCGCGACGAGATCGACCGCATGTTCATCGTGACCCCGCGGAAGAAGTAGCCGCGCGGCGAGACCGGCGTCCCCGTACCCGCTCCCTCCGGGGAGAGGGTACCTCGACCCCCTCTCCCCTCCGGGGAGAGGGCAGGGTGAGGGGGGCGCTCCACCCTCCAGGGGCGTGTCGGAGAAACCTCGTGCGAAGTGATGGACGCTGTTCGCGCGCCGGCTTCCCCGGCGCAATCCTGCGCTGGGGGGACCTTCGGAAGGGGGGCGAGGCCCCCCTCCGAGTGCGCTAGCCCTCATGCGGCGCTACGTCACCCGCCAGCTCGTCCAGCTCGTCGTCGTCGTCATCGGCATCTCCCTCCTCGCCTTCACCATCCTGCACGTCCTCGGCGACCCCGTGCTCCTCCTCCTGCCCCAGAACGCCGGCAAGGAGGAGTTCGAGCGCTACCGCCGCCTGCTCGGTCTCGACCAGCCGCTCTACGTCCAGTACTGGAAGTTCGCATCGAGGGCCGTCCTCGGCGACTTCGGCAAGTCGTGGTATGCCGACACCCCCGCCTTCCGCCTCGTGCTCGAGCGCATGCCGCCGACCATCTACCTGACCCTGGCCGGCCTCTTCGTGGCGCTCCTGATCGCGCTGCCGCTCGGGATCCTGTCGGCGCTCAAGCGCCACTCCTGGGTGGACAGCCTCTGCACGGCCGTCGCGGTGGCGGGCCAGGCGACACCGCTCTTCTGGCTCGGCATCATGCTGATCATCGTGTTCGCCGTGCGCCTCCGGGCTCTGCCCGCCTCCGGCTACGGCACCTGGCAACACTTCCTGCTGCCCTCCTTCTGCCTGGGCGCCGCGCTCGCCCCCATCACCATGCGCCTCGTCCGCTCCGGCCTGATCGAGGTCATGAACATGGAGTTCATCAAGACGGCGCGCGCGAAGGGCGTCGGGGAACGCATGGTCGTCGTCAAGCACGCCTTCCGCAACGCGTGCATCCCCGTCATCACGGTGCTCGGGCTCCAGTTCGGCCAGCTCCTGGGCGGCGCCATCATCACCGAGACCGTCTTCGCCTGGCCGGGCGTGGCCACCCTCACGGTGGAGTCGATCCGCAACCAGGACTTCCCGGTGGTCCAGTGCGCCGTGATCCTGCTCGCCCTCGTCATCGTCACCGCGAACCTCATCGTGGACCTGATCGTGGGGCTCATCGACCCCCGCATCCGCGCCGGCGCATGACGGCGGTGAGCGCCGGCCGCGAGACGGACCTGGTCGGCGTCCCCGAGGCGCGCGCCGAGTCGGCCGAGCGGGGCGCCACGCTGCGACGGCTCCTGCGGTTGCGCTGGGGTCTGGCCGCCGCCGGCGTGCTCCTCCTGATCGTCGCCGGCGCCGTCCTCGCCCCCTGGGTGTCGCCTCACGACCCGCTCGCCGTGAACATCCGCCACCGCCTGGCGCCACCCGCGTGGATGGAGGGCGGCGCCGTCCAGCACGTCCTCGGGACCGACCAGGTGGGGCGCGATCTGCTGTCGCGCATGATCTACGGCGGCCGGGTCTCGCTCGTGGTGGGGATCACGGCGGTCCTCATCTCGTCCACCATCGGCGTGCTCCTCGGGCTGGGCGCCGGCTACTTCGGCGGAGGCGCCGACTGGACGATCATGACGCTGGTCAACGTGATGCTGACGTTCCCCTTCGTGCTGCTGGCGCTGGCGGTCATCGCCGTTCTCGGCGCGAGCCTCGCCAACATGATCATCGTGCTGGGGGTGGCGGGCTGGCCGATCTACGCGCGGGTCATCCGCGCCGAGACGATGGCCATCCGGGAGCGCGAGTTCGTGCTGGCCGGGCGGGCGCTGGGCATGAGCCACGCGCGGATCATCTTCAGGCAGATTCTCCCCAACCTGGTGTCGGCCATCGTCGTCATCGCCACGCTCCAGGTGGCGCAGGTGATCATCCTGGAGTCGTTCCTGTCCTTCCTGGGGCTGGGCATCCAGCCGCCCACCCCGGCCTGGGGCAACATGCTGGGCGAGGGCCGCGTCTACATGCTGAACTCGTGGTGGATCGCCACGTTCCCGGGCTCGGCGATCTTCGTCACCACCCTGGTGATCAACCTCATGGGCAATGCGCTGCGCGACTGGCTCGACCCTCACATGAAGCTGTGAGAGCCACGATCCCTGTTCTTCAGGTTGTGAAACCGCGCATCGGACATGGTCGGCTCCTTTCCTGAGGGCTGGCGCGATTGTATCGCAGAGCGCGGTCGATCCGGGCTGGGTGCCGGTGGCGCCGCCGCGCCACGGAGAGCGTCTTCGGTATGAGATAATCGCGGCCGACGCCGTGCTGACCATTGCCGCGTACGATCGCCACGTGGAACAGCTACTCGATACCGTCCGTCGTCTGGGCCAGGCGCTCGCCCAGGCCGGCGTCGACTACCGGATCGTCGGCGGCGTGGCCGTGTTCCTCCATGTGCACGAACGCGACCCCGGCGCCGCTCGCTCGACGCGTGACGTGGACATCGCCGTGGACCGGGCGCGACTTCAGGCGATCGTGGACGCCGTCCAGCCGTTCGGCTTCGCGTACCGCCACGCGGCCGGGGTCGACATGCTGGTGGACGCCCGTGAGCCGAGGGCGCGCAGCGCGGCGCACTTGGTGTTCGTCCGGGAGAAGGTGCGTCCCGAATACCTCGAGCCCGTGCCCGATTTCTCTCCGCCGGCCAGGACTGCGGAGGGCATCCTCCTCGCCCCAGTCGCGGACCTCGTCCGCATGAAGCTGACGAGCTATCGATTGAAGGACCGAGTCCACATCCAGGATCTCGACGCCGTCGGCCTCATCACGCCTGACGTCGAGGCACAACTTTCCGAGCCGTTGCTGGCACGTCTTCGAGAGGTGCGCGCCACGGACTAGCCCACTCTGTCCCGCAAGGCGTCGTCATCAGGTTTGGTACCTTCAGCGACGCCGTCGTCAGAACGAACGGCCGTAACCTCGTTGAGGATAACACTCCACGATCAGCCGCTCGGTGGAGAGGGCGGTGGACGAATTGCAGCGGGTAGGGCTTCTCGAGGACCGCGCCGGCAAGGGCGAGGTGTTCTTCGTCACAGCCGAGGGCTACGCGGTTGCCGATTCGAGAGGCAGGCGCTAAGCCGCCTAACAAGGCGGCCGGGCGGTCGGCTGGCTCGCGTTCGCTCGCCGTCGCGACTCACTAGCGCCGATAGGAGGGCAGCGGGACGCGTAAAGGTGATACTCATGTCGTACCGGTGGCAGGCCCACGGCCGAGGAATGCTGGTGGTGAAGTCCACCATCGCGCCGATCGCGAAGGAGATCATCGACGTGAACGCGTCCCACCCCTCCTCCTCCCGCCTCGCGCGCTTCGACTCCACGTGCGTACGGCGGCCCACTCTCCGCGTGGACCCGGAGGCGACCGCCCCATGACCGGCCGGCCATTGATCGCGTGGACGCTCCTGGTCTTCGCCGCCGGCGTCGGGACGGGCGTGTGGACGGCTCCCGCGCGATCACAGGCGACGCCGCGGATGTGGGCCGACGCGCTCCTCCGGATCACCACCGACCAGATCCCGGGAAGGGTGACCCTCCAGGTGAACCATGACCACTGGGAGCCCGGCGCCGAGACGGGGCGGCATCGCCACCCGGGCCCGACCGTCATCTACGTCCTCGAGGGGGAGCTCTCCGAGACGACGCCCGACGGGACCACGACCCTCAAGGCCGGCCAGGCCGTCTGGCGTGCAGCGCGACACGAGCACGATGTCAGGAACGTGAGCGGCCGCCTCGCCCGCGCGCTGGCGATCCACCTCGACCCCGCCCACTGACCCAGGAGGCCCAGCATGTTCCCCGGCTTCACGCCCTCCGACTTCAAGGTCTTCGACATTCCCGGCTTCAAGCCCCGCATGGAGGCCATCAAGACGCGGATCCGCCCCAAGCTGGAGGCGGCCGGGCGCGACCTCCTGCCCGACGTGGCGCGGATCGGCGGCGCGGAGGCCTTCGCCCACGTGGCCAGGCACGCTCGCCGCACGGTCAATCCGCCCGACGATACCTGGGTGGCCTTCGCCGACGACAAGCGCGGCTACAAGAAGCACTGCCACTTCAAGGTCGCCGTCTCCCGCGGCGCCGTGCGCTTCCTCTTCGAGGCCGGCCCCGAGCACGCCGACAAGAAGCGCTGGGCCGCCAGCTGGAAACGCCACGCCCCCCAGCTCGTCCCGGTCCTGCGCCGGGCCAAGGGTCTCGCCTGGTTCAAGAACGAGCACGACGAGACACCGGCGGCGATCCTCACCGACATGCCGGCCGATGAAGTGGTGCGGCTGGCCGAGGAGCTGACGCGCACGCGGGACGGCCAGCTCGTCCTGGGACGCGCCGTCCCCGCCGAGGAGGCCGCGCGGTGGACGCCCCGGGACTACGCGCGGCCCGCGCACCCGGAGTTCTGGCGGCTGACCATCGGCCGGCCGGCGGAGGAGGCCCTGCCCTTGCTGCTCGGACGCCGCGTGAGCCGTGCCGAGGCGCGGCGGCTGGCCCTGCGCAAGCGCGATCTGTACGCGAAGTTCGCCGCGCGAGGGCTCGAGCCCGTGCCGGGGGTCGAGACCTTCGTCGAGGCCCTCGCCCGGGCCGGCATCCCGCGCGCGGTGGGCACTTCGGCCTCGCGGGGCGACGCCGAGAGCCTGCTCGGCACGCTCGGACTCCTGCGCTACTTCGACGTGATCGTGACGGCCGACGACGTGAGGTTCGGCAAGCCCAGTCCCGAGGTCTACCTGGAGGCGGCCGGGCGCCTCGGCGCCCCGCCCGCCACCTGCGTCGTCTTCGAGGATTCCGTGGTGGGCATCCAGGCCGCGCGGCGCGCGGGCATGAGAGCCATCGGTGTGACCACGGCCCATACGGCCGATGAGCTCCGCGCCGAGGGCGCGGAGCGCACCATCGCCGACTTCGAGGGACTCGAGTGGCGCTCGATCGTCCGCCGGTAAGCGCCTCGACGTTCTGGGAGGAGCTGTACACCGACGGGAAGGACGGGTGGGAGCTGGGCATGCCGGCCCCGCCGCTCGCCGCGTGGCTCGAGGCCGGCGGGCGCTTCACGGCGAGCGACGCCGCCGGCCCCGCCCGCGTCGCCGTGCCCGGCGCCGGGCGCGGCCATGACGCGCGACTGCTCGCCCGCGTCGGTTGCCGCGTCCGGGGCTTCGACTTCGCGCCCGCGGCCATCGCCGAAGCGCGCACCCTCGCCGCGCGCGAGGGCGTGGAGGTCGAGTACGAGCAACGCGATATCTTCACGCTCGACCGCGACCACGCCGGCCTCTTCGACGGGGTGTGGGAGTACACGTGCTTCTGCGCCATCGACCCGGCGCGGCGCGAGGAGTACGCGCGCCTGATCCACGCCGTCCTCAGGCCCCGGGGAACGTTCCTCGCCTGCTTCTACCCGCTGCGCGACGGCGACGACGGGCCGCCCTTCCCGGTGTCCCGGGACGGGATCGAGCGCGTGCTGACCCCGCACTTCCGCATCGTGGAGAGCGGACCACCCGCGCGCTCGGCGGAGCGCCGCCAGGGGCTCGAGTGGCTGGTCCGCGCGGAGCGTCTCGACTGAGGAGTTCCCACGAGGAGCGGCGTTGGGGCGAGCGGGCGACGGAGTCCGGCCCGCCGGAGGGCGCCCCGCCGACAGGCCCCGCCCGCCTCACGCGTGATCTGCTCGGCCAAGACCGAGACACTGCCGTCGGGTTGCTCGGCTCGATCTTCGGGGCGCGTTCGGGCATAATGAGCGGATCATGGCGGAGTGGGCGATCTACCCCGAGGGCGCGGAGCCATCCAAGACGGCCATCGCGCTCGCCCAGCAGGTCGACAAGGACGGCGGCCGGGCGCTCTGCATCTACGAGGAGCCCGTGGGCGGGCACTGGCAGATCTTCTGCCTGCTGCCGATGGCGAAGGTGGAGCCCACTCCCTATCAGCGCGACCTCTCGCCGACCCACGTCAAGCGCCTGCAGGAGGTCATGAAGAAGACCGACCGCTTCGTCGATCCCGTCGTGGTCATGTCCGTGAAGCCCGGCCTGTACTGGACGCCCAACGGCAACCACCGGCGCGCCGTCCTGGACAAGCTCAGGGTCAAGATGATCCCGGCCATCCTCGTCCCCGAGCCCGAGGTGGCCTTCCAGATCCTGGCGCTCAACACCGAGAAGGCGCACAACCTCAAGGAGAAATCCCTCGAGGTCATCCGTATGTACCGCGGCCTGATCAAGGAGGAGCCCGACGCCGGCGAGGAGGACTACGCGTTCCAGTTCGAGTCGGCCCACTTCATCACCCTCGGCTTGCTCTACGAGGAGAACAAGCGCTTCGCGGGCGGCGCCTTCGCGCCCATGCTGCGGCGGGTGGACAAGTTCCTCAAGGGGAGCTTCCCCCGGGCCTTCAAGGACCGTGAGGGGCGGGCCGCCCTGGTGCTGGAGGCGGACGAGGCGCTCGGCCGGGTCGTGGCCAAGCTCAAGAAGCGCGGCATCAATCACCCGTACGTGAAGAACTTCGTCCTCGCGCGCACGACTCCCCTCACCCGCCAGCGCAAGACCCTCCCGAGCTTCGACCAGACCTTCAAGAAGCTCGCGGAGAACCTGGAGTCCTTCGACGTCAGCAAGATCAGGTACGAGGACATCCAGCGCGCGGCGGTGGTAGCGCCGCCGCCCGCGGGGTAGGGAACTCGGCAGGGGGCGCAACCCCCTGCGAGTGTCCTGGGAGTCGCGCATGGCCAGGCCGGGGATGCTGACCGACGAGGAGGCGCGGAGGCGACTCGGAGCGCTCCCGGGCTGGGAGCTCCAGGACGGCAAGCTCCACCGCGCCTTCGTCTTCAGGGATTTCGCCGAAGCCTTCGCCTTCATGACCGACGTGGCGCGCGAGGCGGAAGCCTTGAACCATCACCCGGAATGGTTCAACGTCTACAACCGCGTGACGATGGACCTGGTCACCCACGACCCGCCGGGAGTCACGGCGCTGGACTTCGACCTGGCCCACAAGGCCCAGACCCTGGCGCAACGCCGGCAATGAGGGGCCGCGTGGCCATCGTCTCGGGCGGCACCGGCGCCCTCGGTCAGTCCGTGTCGAGCCGGTTCCTCTCGGTGGGCGCCACCGTGTGCATTCCCTACGTGGTGCCCGCCGAGCTCGAGGCGCTGAAGGCGCGGGTCGGCGCGTCGGCGGGCGCGCGGCTTCATTGCGTCCACGCCGATGTCACCGACGAGGTCGCCTTCGCCGCCTTCGTGCGCGGCGTGCTCGACGCGCATGGGCGGGTCGACGTCCTCGTCAACGGCGTCGGCGGATTCGCCCTCGGCGATCTCGCCTCCACCTCGCTCGCCGAGTGGGACCGGATGTTGACCCTCAACCTCCGCTCCGCCGTGATCGGCTGCCGCGGCGTGCTCCCGGCGATGACGGCGGCCGCCTCCGGCCGCATCGTCAACATCTCGTCCCGGGCCGTCGTCCCTCCGAGGGGCGGCTTCACCGCCTACACGGTCGCCAAGGCCGGCCTCATCACCCTCACCCGGGCGCTGGCCAGGGAAGTCGCGCGCGGAGTCACCGTGAACGCCGTGCTGCCGAGCACCATGGACACGCCGGCCAATCGCCAGGCGATGCCGGACGCCGACCACTCCGAGTGGGTCAGCACCGACGCCGTGGCGGAGGTCATCGCGTACCTGGCCTCGGACGCCGCCGCGATGGTGTCCGGCGCGACGATTCCCGTCTGAGCGGCGCCCATTCCGCCGACGCCGCGCCCTTCCCGCGTCCCGGGGCGCCCGAGGCACCGGGGGCGCACGCGCTTGGAAGCAGGGCACAGACACGTGGGGCTCGGGCTGGGAATAGGCTGATCCCCGTGGTGAGCGTCCCGGCCCTCAGTCGGACACGAGCTCCGGGAAGGCGCGGATGATCCGGTGAGGCATGACGGGGCTCGCCTCCGGCAGGCCTTGGCCGTGCGCGTCGACCCAGATCCCACGCAGGCCCAGCCGCTGCGGCGCCGCCACGTCCCACTCGAGGTGGTCGCCGACCATCCAGGCCTCCGACGGCCGGGCCTCGAGGGAGTCGAGCACGTGGCGATACACCGACTCCTCGGGCTTGCCCGCCCCGAACTCGCCCTCGATCAGGATCACGTCGAAGAAGCGGGCGAGATCGTGCTGCTCGATCTTCCGGCGCTGGTGGCGCCTGTCGCCGTTGGTCACGAGCGCGAGCGACACGCGGCGCTGCCGGAGCCGGTCCAGCGCGTCCCTGACGCCGGGGAACAGCTCCATGCGCTCCCAGCGGCGCGCGGCGAAGTCCCCGGCGATGGCCGCGGCGAGGGCGCCGTCCGGCGCGCCGATGTCCGCCAGCGCGTGGGCCGTGATCTTCCGCCAGGCTCCCGGCATGTCAACCCGCTCGCGCCGATGGCGGTCGGGATCGTCCCAGAACCAGCGGCGCCTGCGCGCGATGGCCGCGACCAGCGCCTCCGGGTCCACGCCCGCCGGGGCGGCGAGGGCGGCGCAGGACTCGACCCAGGACTCGTCGACGCCGCTCGAGTAGTCGAGCAGGGTGTCATCGAGGTCGATCAGGAGGGCTTTCACGCGCCCCTCAGCCCGCCCGATCCCCGGAGGGCAGCGCGTGCTCCGAGAACGGCGGAAGCTCGGGGCGGCACACCCCGCGGAAGTTGCACCAGCGGCAGATCCTGAGCTCTTCGGTCTTCTCGAAGTTGGCCTCCTCGGCGAGGTTCTTCTCGGGATCCTTCAAGTAGGCCTTCATGGCCCGCACCGAGAGCCGGACATGCTCGCGCACGCGCTCCAGGCCGATCGCGTCCCAGGGATGGCTCGTGACCCTGCCATCGCGCAGGTTCACCTCGAGCAGGTCCACGCGCGGGAGATCCACACCCAGCACCTCGAGGGCGTAGAGCGCATACCCGCCGAGCTGGAGCGAGGCGTCCTCTCCGTTGCCGCCGGTCTTCCAGTCCACGAGCTGGAGGCGATCCGCCTGGCTCCAGTAGCCGAAGTCGGGCGCGGTGAAGACCCGCGTCCCTTCCCACGCGAAGGAGCCGATGTCCTCGATCAGGATCCACCGGTCGGTAGGGGTGCGCTTGATCTCGGCCAGGAGCGGCAGCCGGTGGAAGTTCCTGAGGCAGCGGATGACGTGATCCCGGAGCGCTTGCCACTCGCTGTCCTTGACGGGCACCGCGTACTCGTGCTCGAAGAGCCCCGTCCGCTTCGGGCTCTCCCGGTAGACGTGGTCGCGGGAGCCTCTCCACTCCTCGCGCATCTGGCGTACGGTGTCGTCGATGAGCGAGGCCTCGGAGAGCGCGTGGCCGTCGCGGAGCGCCAGCAGCGAGCGCTCGACGGCCTCGTGGACCAGCCGCCCCGCCCACATCTGGCGGGTGCCGAGCTGCTTGAGCACGTAGAGCGCGCGAGCGGCCGGATCGGTGGCGATGTCCCACCCGCCCCAGGCGCCGTAGTAGTGGTAGTAGTAGCGGCGCCGGCACTCCTGGAAGACGTTGTCCCGCGTGCGGGACCACGAGAACTCGTTCGCGCGGTCGGCCACGCCCCCAGGATACCAGGGAGGCGCGGCGATGCGATGGCATTGCCACGCGCTCTCCGAGCCGGCCATCGCCCCGGTCTCCGGACGGGGCGCCGCGCCCTGGATCGGGCATCCAGCCCGAACCTGCCCGCCCTGACACGCATCAAGAGCCGTGATTTGATTCACCGGACGGGCTGGCACGCTCCCTGCCTGTGGCGAGCGATGACTACTCCGTCGGGCGCTCTTCTCAGGGGCGCGAAAGGAGGCCACTCCATGCGTGACGCGAGGACAATCACGGCGCTCGGGATCGCGACGCTCGCGGCCGTGTCACTGACGGTGGCGCCAGCCCGAGCCGACAGCGACGTCTTCCACTGGAACGAGACGGCGTTTGCGGTCACCGCCGCCGGCGGCCAGAACCCCATCGTCATCAGCCGGTCGGTCGCCATGACGCAGTTGGCCGTCCACGATGCCCTCAACGCGATCGACCGCCGTTACGAGCCGTACCTCTCCGAAGGGCCGGCGCATCCGGCCGCCGCGCCCGCGGCGGCCATCGCGGCGGCCGCGCACGACGTGCTGGTCGGCGTCTTGCCGGGCTTCGGCACTGAAGCCGAGCGCGCGAACGCGCGGGCGATGGTCGAGGGCGAGTACGCGGCGGCGCTCGCGCGGATCCCCGCCGGGCCGGCCAAGGACCACGGCATCGCCGCCGGCCGGGAGGCGGCGCGGGCCATCCTCACGGCGCGCAGGACGGATGGCGCCACCGCCGACGTGCCGTACGTGCCCGGCGCGGGGCCTGGCCAGTGGCAGCCCCATCCGAATCCCGTCCCCGCGAACCCGCCCGTCGCCGACCCCGCGCTCGCCGCGGGCAACCTGGCCGCAGTGCTCCCCCAGTGGGCGCTCGTCACACCCTTCACCATGGCTGCCCCCTGGCAGTTCCGGCTCGACGGTCCTCCGGGGCTCCAGACCGCCGGCTACGCGCGCGACTACGACGAGGTGAAACGGCTGGGAGCCAAGGGCAGCACGGTGCGGACCACGGTGCAGTCCGAGATCGCCCGGTACTGGTACGAGGGCTCTCCGCAGGGCTGGAGCCGGATCGCGCGCATCGCCGCCGCCCAGCGCGGCCTCGATGGCTGGGACCAGGCGCGGCTCCTCGCCCTCGTGAACGCGGCGATCGCCGACGGCTACATCGCCGGCGCCGACACGCGCTACCTCTACAACTTCTGGCGCCCCGTCACCGCCATCCGCGCCGGTGACACCGACGGCAACGACGCCACCGCCGCCGATCGGGCGTGGGAGAGCTACCTCAACACGCCCGCGCTTCCCGACTACCCCTCCACCCACAGCGTCGCCGGCGGCGCCGCCGCCGCGATCCTCGCCCGGTTCTTCGGGACCGACGAGTTCGCCTTCACGATGACCAGCGGCCCGCCGTTCGCCGGGATCACGCGCTCCTTCACGAGCTTCTCGCAGGCGGCCCAGGAGAACGCCGATTCCCGGGTGTATGCGGGCATCAACTTCCGGAGCGCGTGTCAGGATGGAATCCTGCTGGGCACCCAGATCGGACGGCGCGCTTTCGCCCAGCAGCTTCAGCCCTACCGGAAATGAGGTCGGCTCGAGCCGCT
>WNGA01023014.1_pt1 | contig 12977 bp, 17 predicted proteins | sample 5400061 | NCBI WGS metagenome assembly WNGA01 (sample SAMN13153366, study PRJNA577476) | soil metagenome | isolation source: 100 cm soil or saprolite under grassland replicate 2 | place: USA:California | collected 2016-06-15
CAGCGCTGCGGCCCGGAACAGGCGCGTTCCCGTAGCAAGCACGGTCCCCAGACGACCCGAGACCAAGGAGGTCTGATCATGCGGAAGCTGATAGCGACGGTGTTCAACTACTCGCTCGACGGCCTTCTCGCCGACGAGGGCACCGAGTTTTGGAAGTTCTGCTTCGACCAGCCCGAAAACCGTGAGCCCGACGACCCGGCGCAACTCGACTTTCTCCAGAGCGCATACGCGCACATCATGGGCCGCACCGCCTACGAGGGCATCGCCGGCTCCATGACAACGTCCACCGACCACCCGTTCGCCGACATCCTGAACACCGGGCGCAAGGTCGTCTTCTCCCGGACCCTGAGGACGGCCGACTGGGCCAACACCACGATCGCCGCTGGTGACACGGCAGAAGAGATCGACAAGCTCAGGCAAGGCGGCGAAGGCCACATCGTGGTCTGGGGCGGCGTCAGCCTCTGGCGGTCGCTCATGCGGCTCGACCTGATCGACGAGCTCCAGCTGAGCTTGTTCCCCTACGTTGCGGGCGAGGGCACCCGGCTGTTCGACGACGTGCCCAAGTCCTACCGGCTCGACCTGGTCTCCAGCACCGCCTCCCGCAACGGGATCGTCGAGCTGCAGTACCGGCGGCACCGCTAACCCAGCGGCCCAGTCCGCAGGGAGGCCGTGATGGCTCTGCCCGCCCCGAGGTTGTGTCATCGGAGGAATGGCTTAGGGCCAGGCTCGCGCTGCTGGCCCTGGTTGAGCGATCCTGATGCTGGTCACTGACGCCGTCGCGACCACTCTGACCAAGCTGGGCGCGCCGCGGCACGCAGAGACGCCACGCTCAGGGGACTGTGAGACCGGCAGCAGTCCGCTGCTCGGTCCGGTCGCCCGCGAGCAGCCCAGGGCGTACACGTACACAAATCCTGACGCGCTTTGCATCGATGATGCATCTGTGTCTCGCCTGCTATCGAGGTGGGTAGTTGCCGCCTGCTATCGAGGTGGGTAGTTGCCGCCTGCTATCGAGGTGGGTAGTTGCTGTACGGGAGGTCTGCGATTGGCTCGGGCGGCCGGTCAGCGCTCGATCCCGCGGATGAGGCTGCGCTCGAGCTCGGCGAGCGTGCGGAGCTGCTGGAGTGGCGGTAGGTCTTGTTCGCGGCCGAGGGCGGCGAGCATGCGGGCGAGGTCGCCGATCGAGGCGACCCTGGGGCGGAGGCCCCTGCCGATCGGCTCGCGGGTGGCCGCGCGGCGCAGGTCGTCGTAGCCGTCGCGGGTGCCGGCCGGCTCCGGGACGATCTTCAACTCGCCGGCGCCCGTGCGGAGCTCGAGCACCGGCCCCCGGGCGAGGTCGCGGTCGAGTTCCGGTCGCTTGCCGTTCGGGAGGCGGGCGTCGAGGTCGTCGAGCGCGAGGGCGAGGCGGCGCAGGTTCTCTCCCCTCGTCGACGGCGTGAGGTCGAGTCCGTTGGTGAGCTCCTCGGTTCCCTGGATGATGCGGGCGAAGCCGCCGATCAGGACGTAGGTGATCCGTTGACGCTCGAGCGCGGTCAGGAGCGCGTACGGGTCGAATCGCGGCGGCTTGGCGCTCACGCTTCGCGGGCCGTCTTGCCGTGCGCCTGCAGAAACCGCTGTACGCGCCGCTCGGGCGAGAGCAGCGCGTTCTTCTGGAGCCGGACACCGCCCGTGCGCTCGTAAGGAACCAGCTCGAGCGGCAGGTCGAAGCCGCAGGCGCGCACGAGTTCGACCACCGTCTCGATGCTGGGGGCGACCGTGCCCTGCTCCCAGCGGGCGATCACCGCGCGGTCGCGGCCCGTTCGCTCGGCCAGCTCATACTGCGTCAGGCCGCCCCGCAAGCGGGCTTCCCGGATGAGGTCGCCGCTCCGCACCAGATCCCCACTATACGCCTCCAACCGCACTCCGTCATGTGTTGCTGATATGCTTCTAACAAAGCCTCGTGCCACGCCGACGCAAAGGGGAGTGTCACGGCACGCTCTCGCCCAGTCCGAAGCCCGACTCCTGGCCAGATGTCCCTCGACCAGTGGGCGGAGATCGTGAGCATGAGCGCCGACGCGGAGCCGCCCCCTGGCGACGAGACGAGCCTCGACGCTCCCGCCTCGCTCGGCGCCGCGACGGAGGGCAATGGGATACGAGATGCTGGCGCCAAGACAGCGGTCGACCGAGCAGTCCGGCATCATCCGGTGGCGACCGAGCTCCTCGCAGCGCCGGAAGCGCTCCTCACTCGTACCCACCTGCGCGAGCTCGGGCTCGAACGCCGTGCGGTCGACGCCGTCTTCCGAGCGCTCCCGGTCGTGGCGCTTCCCGGCTACTCCCGCCCGATGGTGCGCGTCCAGGACTACATCCAGCTCGTCGAGCACCACACCTACCGGGACGACCGCGTCCGCCCTCCCATGCCTAGCGTCTGGATTGAGCGACGCGACACGCCGCATGGTCGCACCCGCTATCTCGTCAAGTACCGGCTCGGCGGCCGCGAGAGCGCCCACCGCTACGCCGGCTCGTTCGCGACCCAACGCGAGGCGCTCGCCCGCAGTCGCTGGGTCGCCGGCGAGCTCGCAGCGATGCGCGTCCCCCACCGCCGCGAGCTCGAACACGCGACTGCGGAGGCGCCGACCCTCGTCGAGGCAGGCGAGCGCTGGCGTGCATCCCGGGTCGACGTCACCGAGGGAACCGCGATCGGCCATCGCGTGCAGCTCAACCGCGTCCTCCCCCGCCTCGGCTCGCGACGCGTTGACGAGATCACCCCGGCCGACGTCGCCGAGCTCGTCACGGCGCTCCACGCCGCAGGCCGCAAGCGCGAGACGATTCGCAAGAGCCTGACCGTGCTCGCACAGGTGCTGGACTTCGCTGGCGTCAGGGACAACCCGGCGCGCGACCGCGTCCACGTCCGGCTCCCGCGCGGAGAACGCGAAGAGCCGACGCCGCCCACCGCAGGCCAAATCGAATCCGTCCTGCCGCTCATGCCGCCGCGGTATGCGCTCGCCGTGCTTGTGCTCGACGCGACGGGCATGCGCGTCGGCGAGCTCGAAGAGAAGGGTTTGCTCTGCAGCGACCTCGATGAGCCGAACACGCGCTGGCGCATCCGCCGCGCAGTCGAGAAAGGCCGCCGCGGCCGGTGGGTCTCGCTGCCGCCCGACCTGTTCGCCGCCGTCATCGCGACGCTGCCGCCGCGCGAGGACCGGGCCCCGGACCAGCCCGTATTCCCGGGCCTGACCCAGGAACGGCTGCGGACGGCGATCGTCCGCGACTGCAAAGCGTCGGGCACACCGACGTGGTCGCCGCACGACCTCCGCCACCGCCGCATCAGCCTCTGGCACCGTCAAGGTGAGACCTGGGCGCTGATCGGCGCCCGCGTCGGCCAGCGCTCGCTGTCGGTGACTGCCGACACCTACACCCACGTGCTGCTCGACGACCGCGAACTCGACCACGCGCGCCTCGTCGGCCAGTTGGAGGTCACGCGGGCGTGATGATGCTCGCGAGTCCGTGCGGATCACGGTCTGGATGCGCGCACGCCAGGCGCTCCCATAAGCCGCGTCCCGCGAGAGCACGCTCGCATAGACCAGTCCCTCGTCCGGCGGGTGCCCGCAACTGCCGGACTCGACCGAGTGCGTCGCACGTACTACACGCGGAGACTGATGAAGCTGCGTGCCGTGTTCGCTTTGCTTATCCTCGCCGCCGTTGCGCCACCCGATGTAGCTGCGAAAGGTGTTGCGGCACTCGTCCTCGTTGGCGCAGATGGACGCTCGATCAAGATCGAACCCGAACGCGCTGCCCTGTCCGTCATGCTCTATCACCCCGCGAGCGTCTACAACGTCAAGCCTAAGCCGGCGACGCCACGCGGTGACTACGTAAAGATCTACCCGCTCGGCCCGGGCGGCTTCCCGGCCATACCTGGTCGCTTCTACCCAACGACGCGTGCGCTGTGCTTCAGCTGGAACCAGGCAGTCGTACCAGCTTCGTGTGGTCGTCTCGGCCGGCCGCGTCGCCTGCTGGCGGCCTCGCGGCGCCTCGCAGCGTTCCATGGGCGTCCGACGGTGCTAGCCACTCTTCGTCCTGGCAGCACAGGGAATCTCGTTGCTGCGCTGCAGCTCGCCTTCGATCGCTACGAGGCGTCGCGGTCAGCCCGACGCCCCACACGTTGTCTTCCCTTCGTTGCCAGCTGGGTTGGCCCACGAGCCGCGCGGCGACCACCCCACATCTGCATTTCGCGACGCGGCGTGTGTGCACGAGGCCGCCTCTATCCTGCCGGCCGCGCGATATGGCGGCTCGCGCTCGACGTTTCCTGACGAACCAGCAGCTCAATACGTCGCGGAGATCCTCGCCGCTGCACAGCATCGTCGGGTGACTTTTGGGACTACTCTCGCCGTCCTCGGCGTGCGTTGCCTCGACTGACGCGATTTCGTGGGGGCACCGGTGGGGGCACGCCACGCGCAACACGGGCAACTCTGGCACGTCCGACCCGCACAACCACGCGCTTTGTCCGAACGCGAGTGGTGCTCTATGGGCCCGCCTGGATTCGAACCAGGGACCAACGGATTATGAGTCCGCTGCTCTAACCAGCTGAGCTACGGGCCCAGCGTCGGACACGGTACCGCCGCGGCGGGACGCACGAGTGGCTCAGCCCGACGGATCCCACGGCCGCAGGCGCGGCAGCCAGCGGGAGACATGGGCTCGACAAGACTCGTACTCCTCGCCGAAGCGGCGGCTCAGGCCTGGCTCCTCCACCAGTGGAAGGTAGATCGCGTTGACAGCGAGGACGGCACCGAACCAGATCATCAACGGCACCGACGCCGCCAGCGCCGCCTCGCCGAGGAGAACGAACAGGACGCCGCTGATCATCGGATTGCGCTCGCGCCGAAAGGGGCCGCGCACGACGAGTCGCGTCGTCGGATCCCACGGCGCGAGCGTTCCGCTCCCGACCTTCACGAACAGCGCAACGGTCCGTGCGACGAGCAGCAGGCCGAGCGCGATCAACGCCGCCCCGAGCGCCGTCGGCAGGAGCGCAAGGCCGCCGGACCAGCCCACCCGGAGCCCGCTTCATCCGTGCGCCACACGATCAGTCCCGGAAGGGCGCCGCCGACCATCACCGGCAGTAGCCCGATCGCACGCAGGTGGCGCCAAACGACCATGCTTTCGATGATCGCCGGGGCAAACCGAACCGAGGCGTCTCTCGTACTGTCCAGACGACATGCGGAGGATCGCCGTTCTGATCGGCGCCTGTCTCGCGCTCGCCGGTTGTGGCGGAGGCGGTAAGTCCACTCCTTCTCCGGCCACCAGCGGCTCGCCGCAGCAGACCGTCACGATCTCGGAGGCCGAGTTCTCGGTCACGCCGAACGCGGTCGACGTCGGAAGGCCGGGGACAGTCGCCTTCAAGGTGCGGAACATCGGTCACATCGCGCACGCGCTCGAGATCGAGGGGAACGGCGTCGAGGAGAAGACGAGCTCGATCCAGCCGGGCCAGTCCGCGACGCTGACGGTCGAGCTCGCCAAGGCCGGGAGCTACGAGATGTACTGCCCGATCGACGGGCACGAGGACAAGGGGATGAAAGGAGCGATCACGGTTGCCGGTTCCGCCGGCATGGGCGGAGGGACGACGACCGAGGGCACGACGACGAACAAGGGGCCCGGCTACTAGCCCGCCGACTGCACCGCTCGGGCCGTCGCCCACCAGATCTATGAGAGCGCGGGGCTTCGCCCCCGCGCGTTTTCCCGCGATGAGCGGCGGACCTCGCGCGAGCGAAAGCGCAAGCTTTCGCTCGGCTCCGACAGTTCCGACGTGACTCCGGGGCCGCGAACCCTTTTAATACGGGCCGGTGAGGGTCTACCAGCGAGAGACGCAGCTGCGAACCGCCGGCGGCTTGTCCGTCAGGGACATCACCGACGAGGTCAACGAGGCCGTGCGCGAGAGCGGGATCAGCGAAGGCATCGCCTCGCGTGAACGAGTTCGAGACGGGCTTCCTCGAGGACTTCGCCGAGCTCCTGCAGCGGCTCGTCCCCCGCGAGACCTACTACGCCCACGACGATTGGGACAAGCGCACGGAGAACATCTGCCCGGAGGACATGGCCTTCGGGAACGGGCACTCGCACTGCATGGCGATGCTGCTCGGCACGGCCGGTGAGACCGTCCCGGTGCGTGACGGCGAGCTCTGCCTCGGCACCTGGCAGCGCGTCATGTTCATCGAGCTCGACCGCGAGCGCGAACGGCGCTGGCTTGTCCAAGTAGTGGGCAACTAACACAGGAATCCCTCATCTCAGGGGTCGGCGCGCCCTCGGCTCCGGACGACTTAGAAGCCAGGCGCACGCGGCACGCCTCCCGTTATGAACGTGTTCGCAGCCGCCAAACGCCTCTCCGCCCTCCTCGCCGCACTCGGCCTGGTGCTCGCCTTCGCGGGCTCCGCGACGGGTCGCGCGGCGGGCATCCGCTTCCTCGCCGGCGCGCATCGCGTCGTCCAGGGGAACGAGGTTTCCGTCACCGTCGCCGTGAACCCGGGCGGCGTCCGCTGCAGCGCGGCCGTCCGCTACCAGGGCGGCAAGACTCAGAACCTTCCCTCGGTCACGGCGGCCGGTGGTCGCGCCTCGTGGAAGTGGAAGGTCGAGCGCAGCACACCCGTCGGCGCGGCGCGCGTCTACGTCGCGTGCGGCGGCGCCGGTCGTGCGTCGCGAACGCTCACGGTCATCGGAGCCGTGCTGCCGCCGTCGATCCACGTCGTCAAGTCGGGCTGGTCGATTCGGCCCCTGCCCTTCGGAAGCATCGTCAGCTACGGCGTGATCCTCGCCAACGAGTCGCAGCAGCGCGACGCGCTCGACGTCAAGGTGCTCGTCAACTTCGTCATGTCCGACAACCGGCTGATCGGTTCCGCGACGACGCGCGTCTCGGACATCACCGCCGGATCCGAGCACGCGCTCGGCGGTGAGCTGATGTTTCCGGGCGGCGCGCCGATCGCCCGCCTCGAGGTGGTCGTCACCACGGGCGGTGGCGGCCCCGCCTCACGCGTCCGGCCGGGCCTCTCGGCCATCCGCGTCGTGCCGAGCCCGTTCGAGCCTTCGTGGGCCGGGTCGGTGGAGGGCGAGGTGCAGAACGACCACCCAACGCTGACGGTCTCCCAGGTCGAGCTCTCGACCGTCGTCCTCGACGCCGCCGGTAATGTCATCGGCGGCGGCCACGGGTTCGCCGCCGCTCCGCTCCCGCCCTCGTCGCGCATGTTCTTCAAGATCACGACGGGGATGCGGCCGATCCCGATCGGCAACGCCGCCTCGGCGCTCGTCTCGGTCGTCCCGACCTACAAGAAGCCCGGCACCTAAGCCTCCACCTCGCGGAGGAAGGCGCCGACGACCTCGAGATAGCGGTCTGTCTCCTCGAGCACCGGCGTGTGCGAGCTGTGCCCGAACACGACCTCCTGGGCGTCCGGGAGACCGCGGAGGAGCGTCTGCGCGATCGACTCGGTGCAGAGGTCGTACCGCCCGCGGATCACCAGCGTCGGCAGGTCGAGCTCGTGGAGCCGCGGCCGGACGTCCCAGCCCTCGAGAGCGCCCGTGACCGTCCACTCGTTCGGCCCCCACATCGCGCGGTAGACGTTCCGGCCTCGCTCGGGGAGCATCCGCTCGAGCTCCGGCGGCTTCTCCGGGCCGCGGAAGAAATGGCGCTCGTCGAACGCCTCCATCGCCCGGTCGTACTCGGGGTGGTCGGTCGTCCCGGCCCGCTCGTGCTTGTCGAGGACGGCGACGACGTCAGCAGGTAGCTCGTCGCGGAGGCGCTTCGCCTCCACCACCCACTCCTCCGCGCTCGCAAGCGTCGAGCTGAGGATCAGGCTCGTCAGGCCGCCGAAGCCGGACAGCGCATGCTCGAGCGCGAGCATTCCGCCCCAGGACGTGCCGAGCAGGTGGACGCGCTCGAGGTCGAGCTGCGTCCGCAGAGCTGCAAGCTCGTCGAGGAAGAGCTGGAGGCTCCAGTCGACGTCGGTCGGTCGGTCGGAGCAGCCGCAGCCGAGCTGGTCGTAGACGACGACGGCGCGCCCGGCCTCGGCGAGCCGCTCCAGCGGAGCGAAGTAGTGGTGCGTCGAGCCCGGCCCACCGTGCAGGCACAGCAACGGGTCTTTCCCCGGGCCGCGCTCGCCGACGATGCGGTACCAGGTGCGGAAGCCGCGGAAGTCGACCGAGCCCTCGTGTTCCTTCAATCCGCCTCGGCGCTGAGCTGTGCAGCCTCGACGAGCCTCGCCGGCGCCACCTCCGCAAACGCATCCTCGGCAATCCCGGCCAGCTCGTCCCAGTCGAACGCCCGGTCGAGCCGCATGCCCAGCCACCCGCGGTGGCCGACGTAGGGTGGGACGAAGAACCGCTCCGGATCCGCGTCGACGAGCATCTTCTGCATCCCCTCAGGCGCCGCGCACCAGATCGCGAACCGCCCGTCGCCGTGATGGTCGGTCAGCACCATCAGGAATGCCTTCTTCTCGCGAATGAAGAAGGTGGGCGCGCCGTGGCTCAGCCGCTCGCTCGTCTCCGGCAACCCGAGGCACAGCTCCCGGATGCGCGCGAGCGTCCGCTCCCGCTTACTCGCATCGACCACCGGCGAGTATCGTCGCACGGGTGCAGCAACACTGGCTGCTCGTCCGCGGGACGGGCGACCGCCCGCTCACTGAGCGAGTCGATCCTGAATCCCTCCGTGCGCACTCGTCCACGCGCCGGCCGAACGTCCAGAAGGACGATCTCGCGCTTTGTTACGCATCGGTCTGGCAGACGATCTTCGCGGTCGTCGAGGTGACGGGCGATCCGGAGAACGATCCGGGGCGCGACCGCTGGCGGTGGCGGTTTCCGGTCCGGTGCCTGCTCGCGGTTCGCGACCTCGGGGACGCTCCGCCGGTCGAGGCCGCCGGTGTTTTTCCACGGAGCCTCGGCCGCCACTCGTACATCCGGCTCACGAACGAGCAGTTCGAGGCGGGCCGCGACGCGATCGTTGCAGCTGCGAAAAGACTCGGAGAGCGGGGCTAGCTGCCGGCGGACGGCGCCGATTCGGCCGACCCATCCCAGGTCCACCCGTCAGGGGCAGGGGTCGGTGCGGGATCGGGCGCTGGCGCAGCTTCGTCGCCCCAAGTCCATCCGTCCGGCGCAGGCTCGCCGCTCGCAGGTGCAGGATCGCTTGCAGGAGCAGGATCACTTGCAGGTGCAGGATCGCTGGCAGCCGCGTCGTTCCACGTCCAACCGTCGGTCGCGGCCGCGCCGTCGTTCCAGGTCCAGCCGTCGCTCGATTCGTCGGCGCGCGCGATTCCCGGCAGGGCAAGCGCCACTACCAAAGCCGCAATACCGCACAGGATGTTGCACGACCTTCTCAAGGACTTCTCCCTCAGACTCCCGGGGCCGCACCGGAATCATCTGGTAGTTGATTGCTAGGACATTCAGTATTGCGTCCCACCCAACCCTAACGCATCACTCGAAAGGGGGAACGCCCGGGCGAACCGGGCGCTCCCTCAGGGCGACTAGTGCGGGAAGAGCGGGACGAGCTCCCACTTCCAGCCGGCGCACAGGGCCGAGCCTGAAATGAGAGTCGCAACCATGGTGAGGTGAACGAGCCAGCGGGGAAGATGCATGTCGGTTTGCTCCTTGGTGACGGCGTCGCACGTTGCGACAGGGGACGGCCCTCTCATCGGCACCGACAAGGCCTCCTCCCCTCCCCTTGGAGGGGGATCAGGAGCGGGACGAAGCGAGCGGCAGCTCGAAGCTGAACGTGGTGCCCTTGCCGGGCTCCGAGTCGACCCAGATTCGCCCTTCCATGCGCTCCACGAGCTCGCGGCAGATGTACAGGCCTAGACCCGTTCCTCCCACGCCGTGCCTCATGTTCGGGTCGAGGCGGTGAAACTTGTCGAAGATCCGCTCGTGCTCCTCGAGTGGGATCCCGAGACCTTCGTCCCGAACGCTGAAGCGCATCGTCCCGTTTTGCGGCTCGACCCGAACTTCGATCCGCCCCTCGTCCGAGTACTTGACCGCGTTCTCGATCAAGTTGACCAGGACCTGCCGGAGCTTGTCCGGATCGGCTGCGACCGGCGTCGTCGCCGCCGGCTGGTGCAGCTCGAGGGACAGGGTCGGCGGCAGGTGGGTGCGCGTCGCATCCACGACGTCCGAGACGAGCGCGGTTGTCTCGACCCGCGTGATGAACGTGTCCGCCCGGCCGGAATCGAGCCGGCTCACCCAGAGGATGTCGTCGAGCAGGCGCGCCAAGCGGGCGGACTCGGTCGCGACGATCTCGAGTAGCGCGTTCCGCCGTTCGTCGTCGAGCTCGTACTCCCGCAGGGTCACGGCCGCTCCGTACACGGACGTCAAGGGCGTTCGCAGCTCGTGCGACACGATCGCGATGAACTCGTCCTTCAGCCGGTCGAACTCGCGGAGCCGATCGAGCGCCGCGTGGATCCACCGCTGGTAGAAACCGATCGCAAGCAGTGGCGCGACGAGCACGACGGCCACGAACGGCGACCTGTCCCACAGGACTACGAGGATCACCGTCAGCGACGCCATGATCGCGAAGGGAGCGAAGGTCAGGAGGACGTAGCTGCGGAGCGTGGGCAGAAACTCGCGCTGCCGCTGGCGCGAGACCACGGCCGCGAGCAGGGGCATGTTGACGCAGTAGAAGGCGGCGGCGGCGGCGATCGCGCCGACGACAAGCCCGACCAGGGTACCGTCGTCGACGGCGGCGGCCGCGCCGCCCGCGGCGATCGCGGTGGCGACGTAGAGCGCGCAGTTGAACGCAATCCGCACGAACGGCGGCCGCCGCCAGGCCTCGGCCAGCACCATCGTGAGGAAGCCCACGATGCCTCCGGCCGCCCAGCCGTAGATCGCCGCGACGGAGACGAGGAAGATCGTCGCCAGCGACGTATTGCCGGCGACGCCCTCGATCGGTACGGGGAACACCTCGGCGACCGTGGCGGCGGCGAGCAGAACGCCGATCCCGGCGAGGTCGGGCCACGTGGGGCCGGTCGACACGAACCACCAGACGGCCAGGACCAGTCCGACGGCCCCGCTGACGATGACGGGGACGAGCACGGGCAGGACGCGGCGCGTGTCGTCGCGGAACCGGGCGAAGGGCCAGTGGAAACGTCTGCCCTCGCCGGGCGCGGGAAGCGGCGGATGTTCGCTGAGACTCATGGTGCGGTTCCGGGCGGCCGCACCCCCGGCTAGGAATGACCTCTATTCCGAGTATGCCACGGTCCGGGAACCGTGAATATTGCAGCATGAATTCCGTGCAACCCGAGCACGTGCTGTTGACCATGTTCTGGCACGGACGGTCCGCGGGTGGGCTCGGGGCAAAGCATGTCTGGGCATGGTCTCGCTCCGTACGCAGGTTGCGCAACCGCGGCGTCGAGGTGACCGACCCGTTCGACAGCGGCGACGAGCCCGTGCTACGTGCCGGGAAGCGCGCCTTCGCGGCTGTTCTCTAGCTCGGGCCAGCGGAACAGCTCTACGAAACGCTCGAGCGCGCCGGCTCTCCCCTCGACGCGGACCCGCTTCGTCTCGATCGCCTCTGGCACGGGCAGCGAGCCCGCCAGGAGACCGACGAGGCCCTCCACGTCGAGCGCCAGGGTCGAGTCGGGGCTGCGTGCGGCCGGCACCTGCTCGGCCGCCACCTTGCCGGACGCGACGAGGATCTCGAAAACGTCGTCGTCGACCCGGAGCTCGAACGTCTCGTCGAGCTGGGCGGCCAGCTCCGGCCGAAACGTCGCGAGCATCGAGAGCACGTACCACCCCGCACGCGAGGCATCCTTCGCCCGCGGCTCCCCGAGAAACGCGGCACCCCACCGCCCGAGCGCGACAACGACGTCTTCGAGGCCGCGTCCCAGCTCGGTCAGCTCGTAGACCGTGGAGGCTGCCGGCCGCGGAAGGCGGCGGCGGAGGACGACGCCGCTCGACTCGAGTTCGCGAAGCCGCTGAGCCAGCAGGTTCGTGCCGATCCCGGGCAGGCCGTCGAGGAGATCCGTGTAGCGCTTCGGCCCGAGCACCAGCTCTCGGATGACGAGCAGCGTCCAGCGCTCACCGACCACCTCCAGCCCCCGCGCGAGCGCGCAGTACTGGTCGTACGTCCGCCTCTGCCTCACCGCCGGATCTTACTTGATTTTTCTTCATCTATCACTATATGTTTATGAAGTCAGCAAGGAGGAGGCTCAGATGGACAGCACCCTGCAAGGCATGAGCGAGGCGACCGTGGACGCCCCGGCCGCACGGATCTGGGAGATGCTCGTCGACTCGCCGAACTACCTTCCGCGCATCTGGCCGATGGTCAAGGGCGTCACGATCGAGTCCGGGAGTCAGGAGCGCGTCGGCGCCGTCCGCCGCTGCGAGGTCGAGCTCAACGGCAAGGCCGGGTGGACCGTGGAGCGGTGCCTGGAGAGCACACCGCAGCGCCGGCTCGCCCACTCGATCGAGGGCGACTCGTTCGGCTTCTCGAGGTTCCTCCGAGACTTCTGGTTCGCCTTCGACCTGGAGCCGACGGCGGGCGACCGGACGATCGTCCGCGTGGAGACCCACTACGAGCCGCGCAACCTGGCGGGCCGGATCATGAGCGCGGTGGCGATCCGGCGCCGGTTTCGCGGGATCCGCGAGACGGCGCTCGCGAACCTTCGCCGCCTGGCGACCGATGAGTTGAGGCCGGCGTGAGGATCTCAATCGGTGGCAGTACCGCCACGAGAAAGGAGACCCCTTGCCGGACGCAACGATCAAGCGCCTCGAGGAGATGGAGTCCTTCTACGACGGGATGGTCGTTCGCGCGCGCGCCTCACTCGGCGTGACGTCGTGGGGCATGCAGGTCTTCGACCTGCCGCCGAACTTCGACCAGTACCCGAACCACCATCACGGCGAGGGGGGTGGCGATCCCGGTCAGGAGGAGCTCTACGTCCCGCTCGCGGGCTCGGCGATTCTCCACCTCGACGGGGAGCAGCACAGGCTCGAGCCCGGTGTCTGGGCCCGGGTCGGCGTGGCCCAGCTCCGCCGGATCGTTCCGG